>Ga0265314_10001566_pt1 | contig 25157 bp, 22 predicted proteins | sample 4126metaG_FD_203106 | JGI IMG/M metagenome (GOLD analysis project Ga0265314, IMG submission 203106) | Rhizosphere microbial communities from Carex aquatilis grown in University of Washington, Seatle, WA, United States - 4-1-26 metaG | ecosystem: Host-associated > Plants > Roots > Rhizosphere >... | reverse complement strand
ACCGCCGCCCTGCAGGTGTGGTCGAGGAGCGTGTTCTCGTAGGTCGGCATCACCAGGAGCGGCATGAGGTACTCGAACATCGAGCCGCTCCAGGAGACGAGGACCGGCTCGCCGCTGGATGCGACAAGCAGGCGCCCGAGCGAGAACCAGTGGTCCTGGGGAATCTGCCCCAGGGCGATCGCCACGTAGCTGCACAGACGCGCCTCCGAGGCCAGGAGATCGAAGAACCCCGGGTCGCACCGGCGCTCGGTGACGTTGAACCCGGTCGAGAACAGGTCCCTTGCCGGGCTGTAGAGATAGTCGAAGTCCATGGCCGCCATCTCGTCGGCCTGCTTCGCGAGCGCCTCCAGCTCCTGCATGCGCTCGCGGGCCCTGCCGGCGGCCTCGCGCAGCGATCCCAGAAGCTCGGAATCGGTCATTCCGGAGGGGTCGCGGGAGCCGGCCGTCACCTCGAGCGCCGCAAGCTCCCTAAGGGTGGGCGCCCGGTCGAGCGCGGCCAGCCTCGCCTCAAGCGCCTGGTCGTGCGCCGAGGGCACCCTCGCGGATCCCGCCGGGCGCGGGGTAAGGGACAGCCAGGGCGCGATGAAGCGCAGGTCCCGCAGGTGCTCCTCGCAGCCGGCCTTGAGCGCCCGGGCCCAGGTCGCCGGCTCCGTCCCCTCGCCCGCCACCGCGTCGGCGATCTCGGCGGAGAGGGCCGCGGCCCTCTCCAGCGTGGCAAAGGCCGCCCGCATTCCGGAGGGTGCCACGCGAAGCTCCGCGTCCAGCCTCGCAAGGGCGTCGTTCCTGCGGGCCATGCCGGAGAGGACCCCCAGCGTGTCCTGAAGTCCCGCGAAGACCTGCGGGGACAGGACCGCCTCGTCGGCCATCTCCCTCATCCCCGAGCCGAGCGTCAGCAGGTGCCCCGCGAGGTTGCCGCTGTCCACGCTCGACAGATAGAGGGGGGCGAGCGGCCTGAGCGTGCGGGTGTCATACCAGTTGTAGAAATGCCCGTGGTGGCGCTCGAGCCGCCCCATGGTCGCGAAGGCGTCCCGCGTGCGCCGGATCGCCCCGCCGCAGGAAAGGTACCCCATGTCCCTCGCCGCGAGGTTGGACAGGAGCGCCAGCCCCATGTTCGTGGGGGACGTGCGCGAGGCGATCCTCGGGTCCGGGATCTCCTGGATGTTGTCGGGCGGCAGCCAGTTCTCGTCCGCATTCACGAAGGTCTCGAAGAAATGCCAGGTCCTGCGGGTCGTGCGCCTGAGGAAGACGAGGTGGTCCTCCGTAAGCTTCGGGATCCTGGCGGCGATCGGCAGGCTAAGCCACCACGCGAGCCCCGGCGCGGCGAGCCAGAGACCGAGGATCGGCAGCGCATCCCTCCACAGCGGCGGCTGCAGCCGGAAGAGGAGGAACCCGCCCGCAAGCGCCAATGCGGGCGCCACCCACATCATTGCGACAAAGCCGCCGAGGCCCGCCGGCGGCGCCCCCTCCGCCTCGTTGGAGGTCCGCCACTCAAGGAGCCGCCGGTGGGTCACCAGCAGGCGGAAAAGCGTCCTGACGACCGCGTCCATGCTGACGTAGGCGTCATGGGGAAGGAACGCCAGGCAGACGGCGGCCTGGCACAGCTGCTTCAGGCAGGCCCCGCACACGCTGCTCACGTGCATGACCAGCGGAAGGTCGGCCGGCTTTCGAAACAGGTCGACCAGCGCCGAAAGGAGCCCGGGAAGCACCGCGATTCCGAGGACGATCAGGACCCCGAGGATCCCGAAGCCCGGGAAGAACAGCCAGCCGCCGAGCATCATGAGCAGGAGGGCCGGCGCGACCAGGCTGCGCCTCAGGTTGTCGAGGATCTTCCACTGCGAGAGCGCGGAGAGCGGGTTGGCGATGCGGTTGCCTCCCGGACCGGGGACCCGCGGAAGGAGCCATTGGGCGATCTGCCAGTCGCCGCGGATCCACCGGTGGCGCCGGTCCATGTCGACGTTGTAGCGGGAGGGGTAATCCTCGTAGAGCTCAAGGTCGCTCACGAGCGCGGAGCGGGCGTGGCACGCCTCAAGCAGGTCGTGGCTGAGGATCGTGTTCTCGGGGAAGCGCCCGCTCATGGCCCGCTCGAAGGCGTCCACGTCGTAGATCCCCTTGCCGATGAACGAGCCCTCGTGAAACACGTCCTGGTACACGTCGGACACCTCGCGCGTGTAGGGATCGATCCCCGCGCTGCCCGCGAAGAGCCGGACGTAAAGGGACCTGCGGGCACTGGGCAGGCTGACGCCGATGCGCGGCTGGAGGATCCCGTACCCCTGCGCGACGATGCCGCTCTTCTCGTCAAAGACGGGGCGGTTCAGCGGGTGCGCCATCGTCCCGGCGAGCTGCCAGGCGACGTTGCGCGGAAGGTGCGTGTCGGTGTCGAGCGTGATGACGTACTTGATGGACGTGAACAGGCCCGCGTCGCCCACGACCTCCGAGAACCGGCCGCCGCCGGCCCCGCGCAGGAGCGCGTTGAAGTCGGCGAGCTTCCCCCTCTTGCGCTCGAACCCCATCCACCGGCCCTCGCCGGCATTCCAGCGCCGCGGCCTGTGGAGCAGGTAGAACAGGTCCCGCGATGCGGAGAGGTACTTCAGGTTCAGCATCTCGACCCCCGCCCGCGCCCGCTCCAGGAGCGGGCCGTCGCCCGGCATCACCTCCGCCGCGGCGTCGCGGAAATCGGTCAGGAGCGCGAAGTGGAGGTTCTTGTCCCGGTTCGAGAGATGGTGGATCTCCAGGGTCTCGATCAGCCGGTCGACGCCCTCGATGCTCGCAAGGATCGTCGGGACGACCACCATGGTGCGGCAGCCCGGGGTGATCCCCGACGTGAAGTCCATCCGGGGCAGGAGGCGCGGCTTGACGGCCAGCATGGACAGCCAGTTCACCAGGGCGATGGCCAGCTGGCTGAAGCAGAGCGCGGAGACCGCGGCCAGGAGCGCGAGCCTCCACGCCGGAACCCCCGGCGCCATCCCGTGCCGGACCGCCCAGAGGGCCGCAAGCAGGGTCAGGGCCCCGATGGCACCCGCGTAGAACGCGAGCGGCAGGCGGTGGATCGTCCTTTCCATGACCGTGCGCAGGGGCCACCGGACGCCGACGCAATCGCCCAGGGCGGAGCGGCCCTCGTCGACCAGGAAGAATCCCACGTGGGCCTCGCGGACCCCGGCTCCCGAGGCCAGGGCGCGCTCCGCGGCGAGGCGGACGGCGTGGCGCGCGACCTCCGGCTCCGCGAGCTTGCCGTGCCTGGCGAAGAACTCGACCGCGTGGCGGTACCGGTCGCGGGTCGCGAAGTCCATCGCACGGTAGACCCCCGCCGGGTCGGAGCTGAGCGTCCTCTCGACGACGCTCAGCCCCTCGACAAAGTCCTTCCAGTCCGTCGCGCCGAGCAGGCGCAGGCTGGCGATGCAGTGGCTCACCGAGACCTGGTCGGCGGCCTGCCCCTGGCTCTCCATCTGGACGAGCTGCTCGACGGAGAGCCCCTCCTCCGCGAGCCGCTGCTCGAGCCAGCTGCGCGCAAGGTGCAGGACCGGGCTGCGCCGGGAGAGGCGCTGGCAGAATTCCGCGACAAAGGAGCTGGTGAGCGGGAGGTCGGACGTCGCCATGTCCGCGACGACGATGACCAGCTGCGACGGGCTCTCCTCGGCCACCTGCTGGAGGCGGTCGACCCACTGGTCGGCCAGGTCCCGGTCCATGCGCGCGAGCGCGAGGCGCGAGGTGACGCGCTGGAGGTCCTCGATCAGCCCCAGCCGGAGCATGATCGGGATCGCCCACAGCTCGCCCAGCCGAAGGCTGTCCTCGGTCTGGTAGGCGGCGACAAAGGCGCTCAGGGGAGCCAGGTCGATCTGCGCGTCCACGTGCGAGATCAGCTCAAGCACGATGTCGTAGACCCGCGGGAACCCCGCGGAGGGGCCGTTCTGGAGCCGGGGCAGCTCGCGGCTGTAGCCGCGCGGCAGGTGTCGCCGTGCCATCTGGATCTGCTCCTCGATCAGGTAGAAGTTGTCCAGGAGCCATTCCGCGGCGGGGGTCACCTTCCGCCTGGGGTCCACCGCAAGGGTGGCCCGGTTGAACGCCCGGAGCCCCTTCTCATTCCTGTCCAGCCGGGCGAGCAGCCGGTTCGTGCCCGGCTCGACGACGTACCGGTGCCCCGAGGCGAGCGCCTTGGCGTGGCGCGCGAGCTGCTCGATGCTGAAGAGCTCCGCCCGCAGAGGCGGGTCGCCCGCGGGTTTGCGCGGGTTCGTCTGCCTTGCGATCCAGGCCTGCCAGTGTGACGGGGCTTTCTGCATTTATGGTGTGGAAGACTCCGGCGGGGGATCCGGCCGCCGGCATCGTCCATATTCCGCCGGGCGCGGTTCCCCCGACCCTAGCCGCGTCCCGCGCCCGATGGGCGCCGCGAGCGCGGGCTGCGGGGCGGTTCTCGGGGAAGGAGGGGTCTCAATCGGTTGCGATTGTGGACCTTGGACACCGAAAAACACATGGGGTGTTATTCCCCCTTGAATGTCCCTTGGCCGCGGGAACCATCGGTCCCCGGGGTCCGGATCCGGCCCCGCACTTCCCATCCCGGGCGCCCGAAAGAGCGCCGCTAGGACTTCGTCGGGTGTCCCTGAAGTTGCGCGATCAGCTTCTGGGCGTTCTCCAGCTTCTCCTGCAGGTCCGAGGCGAACGCCTTGGACTCGGCCAATTGCGCCTTGAGCTGGGAATTGTCGTCCTTGGCCTTGCCGAGCTCGGCCCGCGCGACGGCCGTCTGGGCCTGCGCAAGCTCGACCTCGCCCTGGTGCTTGATCGACTCGACCTTGGCCTGCTCCATCTGCGTCTGGAAATCGGTCGCAATCGCCCGCGCCTTTTCAAGGTCGGACTGGAGATCGACGTCGCCCGCCTTCACCTTCTCCATCGCGGCCTGCAGCAGGACGGACTCGGCCTTGGTGTCGTCCATCCGCCTCTGGAGGCGCACGCTTCCTGCCTTCTCCGTGGCAATCTGCGTCTGGAGGACGAGCACGGCGGCCTGGCTCTGGTCCAGGCGGTTCTGGTTCTGGATGATGGTCTTGTCCCGGTCGCCAATCACGGTCCAGGACATGACGGCAACGATCAGGAAGACGATGCTCAGGGACGCGAGGACGATGGCCAGTATGGGATGCTTCGCCGGGCCCTGATCCGGGAAGCGGTCGTTATCGTTGGCGGGCCCCCGGGCGGTCTTCGCCGGGCCACTGGCCGCGGGAGGGTTGTTTTCTGGGCTCTGTTGGGGTGCGTCGGGCATGGCAAGCAAAGCTACTCCTGCCCCCAATCCTCCGGTATGGGGTGTAACCCGAAGTGGGGCCGGCGCTCGGCCCGGGAACAGCCTACAGCGCCGTCGTTGCCTGGTTGACGCCCGCCGGGAACAGCTCCTCGAGCTCGGCCATAACCTCGTCGCTCTTTGGGTCCAAGCGCGACAGGGGATCGGTGACAGCTGTCGTCTCCGCCCTGCCCCGCGCCAGGCGCGGGACGTTGAAAAGCTGCCTCTCGGCCTCGAGCCAGATCGCCTCGTCGTCGCCATGGGGGCACCCCTTCTGCCTCCAGAGGACTTCCGCCTCCGCGGCGATCTCCGCATGGGTCGGGACCCGCCGCGGGGCGGCCAGGTATTGGGATGACGGTACCGTGTTCTTCTTCTTCATGATGGTGGGTCGGTTTCGAATTTGGGTCCGGCGCGGGCCGCGCCCGCCTCCGACCCTGGAAATGAAATGGGCCCCGATGCCATCACCGGAGCCCAGTTAATTGTTCTAGGAGCCGTGCTGTCCGGGACGTCTAGTCCCGGGCCGCCGAAGGCTCGAGATTAGTTCCAGTATCCCTCGGTGAACCTGTAGGCGTTACCCTCCTGCTGCCAGCGGGGGGCGACCCAAGCGGAGCTTGAGCTCGGGGGCAGCTCCCAGTGTCCGGCCATCCACTCGTAACGGTCGTTGCGCCAGGTCCAGTAGCCGCCAAGCCAGACGTGCTGCGGGGACGGCTGGGCGAGGACGACCTCCTGCTGCAGGGCCGGCGGGGCCTCGGTGACGATCATGGTGCTCGTGGCGGGGACCCCGTTCGTCGTGGTCACGTAGGCCGGACTCGAGGCATAACCTGGGTTGGCCACCACCACCGTCGGGTTCGCGACGGCGACCGGCGTCGATGTGACCGTCGTCGTTGTCATCGCCCGTCCCGGCGACTGAGGCGGGGGAGCGGAGACCACGTGCGACTCCGGCTCGGAGGAACAACCTGACATAAAGAGACCGAGCACGCCGCAGCATGCGATGACCGGGGCTAGCCGAAGCGCCGCGCGGGCGGACGACGGCGACACAATATTAAGAATATGATTTCTCATGCATCCACAGTAACCGGCCGGAGACTTTCCAGCTATGGGGTGTACAACCCAAACCTGGGAGGCCGCCGGTTTCGCTCGCGCTATATATACTCCGCGGACCCGACTTCGAGGGCTCATCCCGGGCTCCCGGCACCGCTGCGCGCGCCACCTTTTCGCGGACGGCGTGTCCATGCTCCTGCATCCCCACAAATAGGCGGTCGGGTTACACCCCATTCTCGGTTTTCCGAATTCGGATTAGTCTGCGAATCGGCCGGGCCCGTAACCGGATCATTCAGAAAACAACCCAAAGCCACATCGGTAGCACCCTCCAAAATGCACACCAGATACTATTCCCGGCTGGCGACCATCCTCGCCCTCGCGGCGACGATCGGGATCGCATCCGCGTCCCCCGCCGCCTTCCCGGCGCTCAATGACCCGAGCTCCAAAGAGACCCACCCCGGCAAGTTTGTCTGGGCCGAATTGTTCACCTCAGACGCCGCCGCGGCGACAAAGTTCTATGCGGGCGTGTTCTCGTGGACCGTCACGACACTCGACGTGCGCGACGTCCCCTACACCGTCTTCAGCAACGCCGGCCGCCCGGTTGCGGGACTTCGGCAGCGCGCCAGGCCCGGGACGGCGCACGCCGCCCGCTGGGTGAGCTACATCGCGGTCGCCAACGTCGATGCGACGCTCGCGCTGGTCACGAAGGCCGGCGGGCAGCAGCGCGCGCCCGCCCGCGCGTTTCCGAACCTGGGGACGCTCGCCGTCGCCACGGACATCGATGGATCCCCCTTCGGCCTGCTCCAGTCGAGCTCCGGCGACTCAACCGACGACGAGCCCGCACCAGGTGACTGGAACTGGTTCCACCTCTTCGTGAAGAACCCCGCGGCTTCTGCGGAATTCTACCGGCAGGCCTTCGCCTACGACGTCGCCCCGGACTCACGGCCCGGCAAGGGCGCCGAGATGATCCTCTACAGCGGCTCGATGAACCGCGCCGGAGTCTCTGTCCTGCCAGCCCGCGACGATGCCAAGCCGGGTTGGCTCGGCGTCATTCGCGTCGCGAACCTCGATGACACGCTTGCCAAGGTCCCCGCACTCGGGGGCGAGGTCATGGTCGAGCCGCACGATGCCGCATTCGGAAGCCGCTTTGCTGTCATCGCCGATCCCACCGGCGGCACCGTCGGTCTAGTTGAATACGTTAACAACGCCAATCCGGCCACCCGCCCATGAAATCCATCTATAAAATCCTTCTCTTCACCGTCGTCGCCTCGGGGCTCCATTTCGGGCTCACCGGTTGCGTCGCCGATGTCGGGGTCAGCGGTGGCTACTATGGTCCCGACCACGGGACCGTATGGCTAAACGACGGACCCTGGTTTGACGGCGGCGGGCGCTGGGGCGGCGGCGACCGCGACGGCGGGCACCGCGGCGGCGGCGGGATCGACGTTCATCCTCCCGGCCACCGGCGCTGACCCGGACGAATCCTTTGCCGTTGCCGTCTTGCCGTTGCGCCCGACTGGGTCCGCTTGGAGCGGGCTCACCTCACAGGGCGCACGGCATTGGCAGCGGCTCCTTTTGGCGGCGCGCTCACCTTGGGTTCGGCCACGTCCAGCCCCGGATCTCCGGCAGGTCCTCGCCGTTCTTGTCGATGTAGAGCTTGTGCTCGATCAGCTTGTCCTCAAGCCGGCGCCTTAGGCCAAGCCCCTTGGCGCCGGTCTGCGGCAGGCGGTCGATGGCGTCCATCACGAGGTGGAATCGGTCCAGGTCGTTGAGAACGGTCATGTCGAAGGGCGTCGTGATGGTGCCCTCCTCCTTGTAGCCGCGGACGTGGATGTTGCCGTGGTTCGTGCGCCGGTAGGTCAGCCGGTGGATCAGCCACGGGTAGGCATGGAAGGCGAAGATCACCGGCTTGTCCCTCGTGAAGAGCTCGTCGAAGTCCCTGTCGCTGAGCCCATGGGGGTGCTCCGTCTCGGGCTCCAGCCTCATGAGGTCGACGACGTTCACGACGCGGACCTTCACCTCGGGCAGGTGCTCCCTCAGGATCGAGACGGCGGCGAGCGTCTCCAGCGTGGGAACGTCGCCGCAGCAGGCCATGACCACGTCGGGTTCCCCGCCCATGTCGTTGCCGGCCCATGGCCAGATGCCGGCGCCCTTGGTGCAGTGGGAGACCGCCTCGTCCATCGAGAGCCACTGCGGCGCCGGATGCTTGCCCGCGACCACGACGTTGACGTAGTGGCGGCTGCGCAGGCAGTGATCCATCACCGAGAGGAGGCAGTTCGCGTCGGGCGGGAGGTAGACCCTCACGACCGAGGCCTTCTTGTTGACGACGTGGTCGATGAACCCGGGGTCCTGGTGCGTGAACCCGTTGTGGTCCTGGCGCCAGACGTGGGACGCCAGCAGGTAGTTCAGGGACGAGATCTTCCGCCGCCACGGCAGCTGCGAGGTGACCTTGAGCCACTTCGCATGCTGGTTGAACATCGAGTCTACGATGTGGATGAACGCCTCGTAGCAGTTGAAGAGCCCGTGCCGGCCGGTGAGGAGGTAGCCCTCGAGCCATCCCTCGCATTGGTGCTCGCTGAGCATCTCCATGACCCGTCCCGAGGGCGCAAGGAACTCGTCGTTCGCCAGGGTCGAGGCGTCCCATTGCCGATTCGTCGCCTCGAACACGGCCTCGAGGCCGTTGGAGAGCGTCTCGTCGGGGCCGAACACCCTGAAGTTGCGCTTCTCGTCGTTTAGCTTGGCCACGTCGCGAAGGAAGCGGCCGAGGACGTGGGTGTCCCCCGGGCCCGCGGCCCCGTGGACCGGCACACTCTGGGCATAGCTTCGGAAGTCCGGCATCCGCAGGTCCCGCAGCAGGATCCCGCCGTTTGCGTGGGGGTTGGATCCCATGCGCCGCTCGCCCTGCGGCGCGAGCTCGGCCAGCTCGGGCCTGAGCCGCCCCTGCTCGTCAAAGAGCTCCGCGGGACGGTAGCTCCTGAGCCACTCCTCGAGCTGCCTCAGGTGCTCCGGGGGAGAGGAAGCGGAGACGGAGATGGGCACCTGGTGGGCGCGGAACGTGCCCTCAACCTGCAGCCCGTCGACCTTCTTCGGCCCGGTCCAGCCCTTGGGCGAGTTGAGCACGATCATGGGCCAGATCGGGCGCGCCTTGCCGCCGCCGCCGCGGGCATCGGCCTGGATCTTCCTTATCTGCTCCACGGCCTGGTCGAGCGCCGAGGCCATGGCCTCGTGCATCGGCCCGGGGTCGTGGCCCTCGACAAAGAGGGGGGCCCAGCCATAGCCGCGCAGCAGCTGCTCCAGCTCCCCGTGGGAGATGCGGGCGAGGAGGGTCGGGTTGGAGATCTTGTACCCGTTCAGGTGGAGGATCGGCAGGACCGCTCCGTCCGTGACCGGGTCGAGGAACTTGTTGGAGTGCCATGCCGTCGCAAGGGGTCCCGTCTCTGCCTCCCCGTCGCCCACCACACAGGCGACGACGAGGCCCGGGTTGTCGAACACGGCGCCGAACGAATGGCTCAGGGAATAGCCCAATTCCCCGCCCTCATGGATCGAGCCCGGGCACTCGGGCGAGGCGTGGCTGGGGATCCCCCCGGGGAAGGAGAATTGCAGGAAAAGCCGGCGAAGCCCGGCCTCGTCGCGGCTAATGTCCGGATAGATCTCGCTGTAGGTTCCCTCGAGGTAGGTGTTGCCGACCACGGCCGGGCCGCCGTGCCCGGGGCCCGAGACATAGATCATGTCCAGGTCGTACTTCTTGATGACCCGGTTGAGGTGGGCGTAGATGAAGTTCTGGCCCGGGGTCGTGCCCCAATGGCCGAGCAGCATGTGCTTCACGTCGGCGAGGACAAGGGGCCGCCTGAGAAGCGGGTTGTCGAAGAGGTAGATCTGCCCCACGGAGAGGTAGTTGGCCGCCCGCCAATAGGCGTCGATCCTGCGGAGCATGTCCGGCGAAAGGGTTTGGGATTCGGTTTTCATAGGTCGAATGGGAGGCGTCGCCGTCCGCCTCCGCCAAGGGCTCCTGGCCCCGCGAAGGAGGTGCGCCAACTAAGGCGGAACCGGCCGCGCGCCACCCGCGGCCATGGGTGCCGCGGGCCGAGGCCCAATTCCTCGCGACTCTACCCTGCCGGTCGGCCCCGGGACATGGGGTGAAACCCACCCGCCGTCCCCACCGAAGGCCCGCCCCCTCCCCTTCAACGCCGCCGTTTCCTGAGCCGGGACGCCTGCCCCAGGGTCCGGTGCACCGAGCGGGCTATCATGAGCTCCTCGTCCGTCCGGATGACGCGGACCTTGACCCTGCTCGCGGCCCTGGAGATCACCGCGTCATTCCTCGCGTTGGCCGTCGGGTTCAGCTCGATCCCCAGGAAGCCGAGGCCGCTGCAGATGCGCGCCCGAACCTGGGGCGCGTTCTCGCCGATGCCCCCGGCAAAGACCAGGGTGTCGATGCCGCCGAGTACTGCGGCATAGGAGCCGATCCACTTCTTCGCCTGATAGCAGAAAAGCGACACGGCGGAAGCCACCCGTCCGTCATCCGCCTCGCGGGCCAGAAGGTCGCGCATGTCGGAGCTGACGCCCGAGACCCCGAGAAGCCCCGACTCGTGGTTCACCATCCGGTCAAACCGGGAAGGGCTCATCCGCTCCCTTCGCGCGAGAAACGACAGGAGCCCCGGATCCAGGTCGCCGGAGCGCGTGCTCATCACGAGTCCGGCCGCCGGGGTGAACCCCATGCTGGTGTCGACGCTCGAACCGCGGTCCACCGCGGCAAGGCTCGCGCCGTTGCCCAGGTGGGCGAGGACGATCCGGCCCCTCGCGGCCGCGGGATCGCCGAGCCTCACGAGCTCCTCCATCATGTATTCATAGGAGAGGCCGTGGAAGCCGTAGCGCTCCACGCCCTTCGCCGCGTATCGCCAGGGGATCGGCAACAGCCGGGCGACGTGGGGCATCGTGTGATGGAATGCCGTGTCGAAGCACGCCACCTGCGCAATCCGGGGATGGCGCCTGCGCACCGCCTCGATCAGCTCGATCTCGATCGGCAGGTGGTCGGGGTCGTACGGCGTGATGCGGCGCAGGTCCGCCAGGAGCCTGGGTGTGACCCGCTCGGGCTTCGTGTGCCTCATGCCGTGCACCACGCGGTGCCCCACCGAGACCCGGGAGTCGAAGACAAGCTGGTCCCCAAGCCAGTCCAGAAGGTACTCCACCGCGGCCTTGTGGTCCGAGGCGAACAGCCTGCGCGAGGCCCGCGGAATCCCGGGTGGGACGTTCACCGTGAAGTTCGTGCCGCTGGAGCCGATGCGGTCAATCTTGCCGTAAAGCCGGCGGCGCGGGGACCCGCCCCCCTCGAAGAGCGCGAACCGGATGCTCGAGGAGCCGGCGTTGATCGTGAGCACGCAGGGCCCCGTGGGAGCAATTGGAGCGGTCCCCTCCGCGAGAAGATCTCTCCGTGGTTTCTTCACGCCCAAGGATGCCGTACGGGCCGAGGTGCAACAATGGGGTATTCAACGTAAACGGGTGCCGCCAAGGCGTCCCATGATTCGGGTAACACCCCATTTCCCGAGGGGCCCCGCGGGCGCATCCTTTCATGCGTGCCACCGCATGCGCCAACGATTCACCGGTCCATGCGAGTCGGCACCTTTTCCATGCATCGCTCCTCGACTGTCACTGGCAAGAAACGCAGCCCGGGCCGCGCCCGCGGCCTCAATCCGACGGAGGCCGATGCCCCGGAGCCGGGGACCCGCCGCCCACGACACGAGAATTCCCGCCGTTCAACGCCCGCAGCGGCGGTCGTCCCCTATGCGAGCCCGACGCTGACGCTCATTCGCGTCATCTCGGGATCCAGGCCTGGGGTCTCGCTTGCCACCGCGGCGCACCTCACCGGGGTGCACCCGGCGATGCTCCTCTACTATGGAAGACTGGGGCTCCTTGGTCCCGGCCACCTGGACGGCGAATCCGAGGCGACCTTCGACGGGGACGCTCTCGAGGAGGTGCGGCGGATCGAGCACTATCGCCGGCACCTCGGGGTCCACCGGCGGGCGTTGCCCCTGGTCTGCGCCCTGCAGCGCGAGAGCGTGCGCCTGAGGATCGAGCTTCGCTTCCTGCATCCGGAAAGCGGCGCCCTCTTCTGGCCGGACGCATAGCGGACACCCAAATCGGGTTACACCCCATTGGCACCCGTGGGTGTCGCCCGATAAAATGGTTGATATGGCGACCAGCGGCACCACGACAGCGCAGACCGAGGCGATCGTCGCAACCGGCCTCACCAAGACGTTCGGCGAAGGGGAGAACAAGATGACAGCCGTGGACGGAGTCGGGCTTGTCGCCCACTTCGGGGAGATGCTGTTCATCGTCGGGCCCTCGGGAAGCGGCAAGACCACGCTCCTGAGCATGATCTCCGGGATCCTCCGGCCGAATGCGGGCACGGTGGCCGTCAACGGGGCCGACATCTGGACCCTCACCAACGACCAGCTGGCCGACTTCCGCCTCAACACGGTCGGCTTCGTCTTCCAGGACTACCACCTCTTCCCTCGGCTCACCACCGCCGAGAACGTCGCGATCCCGCTGATCCTCAAGCAGCAGAAGTGGGACGCCTCGATCTCAGAGGCGAGATCGATGCTCGAGGTCGTCGGGCTCAAGAACCGCGGCGAGATCCTTCCCATCAAGCTATCCGGAGGCGAGCAGCAGCGCGTCGCCATCGCCAGGGCCATCATCAGCCGTCCCGACATCCTTATCCTCGACGAGCCGACCGCCTCACTGGACGGCGACACCGGCCGGACGATCATCGCCTTCGTCAAGGAGAAGATCCTTACCGACAAGCGCTGCATCCTGATCGTCACCCACGATGCGCGCATCAACGAGTACGCCGACCGGATCCTCCACATGGAGGACGGGCACCTCACCGCGTCGGGCACAAGGGACACCGAATGAGCGCCAGCGAGCCCGAGTCCGAGCCCAAGGCGCCCGTGGCCAAGTCCGAGGGCAAGGCGCCCGAACCGGCGGCCGTGCCGACGGAGGCCGCCGCCGAACCCAAGGCCGCTCCCGCGGCCGATGACCCCAGGCCGGCGGCGCCCGCAGCCAAGCCGGAGCCAAAGAAGGCCGATCCGAAACCCCTAAAAAACGCCGAATCCGACCCCAAGGCGGTCCCCGCGGCCGACGGGCAGAAGCAGGGCGCTCCGGCGGGCAGACCCGCTCGCGAGTACAGGAACAAGATCATCTTCGGCCTCGCGGCCCTCGGCGTCGTGGCCGCCCTCGTCGCGGCGTACCTCTTCGGCGTCGAGAGGAAGGCCCAGCCGCCGGCCTTCGCCCCGGTCAGCAGCCCGTACGACTCGGCGATCTACGCCAACGGCATCGTCGAGAGCGACCAGCCGAACGGCTCGAACATCAACATCTTCCCCGATGTGTCGGGGGCGGTCGTCCAGGTGCTGGCGCACGAGGGCCAGGAGGTCGCGGCGGGCACCCCCCTGCTGGTCATCGACGACTCCGTCCAGAAGGCGACCACGGAGCAACTCCGCCTCCAGGCCGAGGCCTCCTCCGCCCTGCTTGACGAGCTCAAGGCGCAGCCGCGCCGGGAGACCCTCGCGATCGCCGAGGCGCAGGTGACGCTTGCCCAATCCAACTCAAAGGTGGCGAGCGACCAATATGAGAAGGACCGCGCCTCGTTCGAGATCGACCCGCGGTCGGTCAGCAGGGACGTGCTCGACACGGCCGAGGATACCGCCAAGCAGGCGGCGGCGGGCCTGGAACTTGCGCGCCGCCAGTATGAGCTGACCAAGGCCGGCGCCTGGAGCTTCGACATAGTCGACCAGCAGAGGCAGTACGAGGCGCTAAGGCAGGCCTACGAGGCCGCGAACGCCCTGCTCCAGAAATACACGATTAGGGCCTCCGTCGCTGGCGTCGTCCTCACGATGAACGCGACCGTCGGCGCCTACGCCTCGGCCCAGGGCGCCTTCAACCCCCACACGGAGGGGTTCGACCCGATCGTCACCATGGGCTCGATCCAGGACCACCTCGCCGTACGCTGCTACGTCGACGAGATCCTGATATCGCGGCTGCCGTCGAAGTGGCACATCAAGGCCCAGATGGCGATCACCGGCACCGACATCAAGGTGCCGCTGGAATTTGTGAGGGTGCAGCCCTACGTCTCCCCCAAGATCGAGTTGTCCAACGAGCGCCAGGAGCGCGTGGACCTGCGGGTGCTCCCCGTGATCTTCCGCTTCGAGAAGCGGGACGTCCCCGTCTATCCCGGACAGCTCGTCGACGTTTACATCGGCCAGCAATAGCAACCGGCGCGCCGACCAGCCGACCATGGAAGCTAGACCCAAGATGCGCCCCCGAAGATCCGCCTGGCGATGGGCGGGCCTCGCCGCAGCCGCGGCGCTCCTTGGCTCCTGCGCGGTGGGGCCGGACTTTGTGCGCCCGACCCCGCCCGTAGCGGAGCGCTACACCCGCGATCCCCTGCCCGACGCAACCATCGCCGCGGATGGCCGTGCACAACACTTTTCCCCTGACGCCGCGCTCACGGACGGATGGTGGCGCCTCTTCGGCTCGCGCCCGCTGGACGCCGCCGTGCGGCGGGCGATCGCCAACAATCCCACCCTCCAGGCGGCCGAGGCCACCCTGCGCGAGAGCCAGGACAGCCTCCGCGCGGGACAGGGCGTGTTTTATCCGCACGCCGCCGCGGACCTGGACGCGAGGAGGCAGCGGACAGCCCCGCTCCAGCAGGGCGTGAACACGCCCAGCACCGTCTTTAACCTCGTGACCCTTAGCGGCTCGGTCAGCTACGTCCTCGACGTCTTCGGCGGCGAGCGGAGGACGGTCGAGGTCCTCCGAGCGCAATCCGACTACCAGCGCTACGCCGGGATTGCCGCCTACATGGCCCTGTCGGCAAACGTGGTCGACACCTGCATTGCTCGCGCCGGCTACGCCGCCGAGATCCGGGCGACGGAGGAGCTGGTGGCGCTCGAGGAGCAGCAGGTGCAGATCGCCGAGGAGCAGGTGCGCGCGGGCACGGCCTCGTACTCGGCGGTGCTCGTCGCCCGAAGCCTTGTCGCCGGCAACCGGGCCCAGCTGGCGCCGCTCCGGCAGAAGGTCGACCAGGCGGGGGACCTCCTGGCGGCGCTCGAGGGGGTGGTCCCGTCCAAGTCCGACCTGCCCGACATCGAGCTTACGGCGATGACGCTTCCTGCGGACCTGCCGGTCAGCCTTCCGTCCGAGCTCGTCCGCCAGCGACCCGACATCCTCTCGGCCGAGGCGACGCTGCACGCCTCAAGCGCCAGCATAGGGGTTGCGACAGCCGCCATGTTTCCGAGCTTCAGCCTGGGAGGAACCTACGGGGCATCGGCGTCCCGCCTGGGCGACCTCTCCCGGGCAAGCGGCAGGTTCTGGAGCATCGGTCCCTCGGCCACCGTGCCGCTGTTCCAGGGGGGAACCCTTTGGTTCAGCAGGAAGGCCGCGATCGACGCCTTCCAGGAGTCCCAGGCAAACTACCGGCAGGTGGTGCTGGTCGCCTTCGCCCAGGTCGCCGACACCCTCAATGCGCTCAGGCACGACGCCGAGGCGCTCCAGGCACAGGTCGACGCCCGGAGCGCGGCGGACGATGCGCTGAAGCTCCTCCAGGCGAACTACCGGGCAGGTCTCGCTCCCTTCACGGATGTCCTCGCCGCCGACGTTCTCGCCCACCAGGCCTCCCTCGCCTACCTGCAGGCGGTGGCGCAGCGCCAGCAGGACACCGTCGCCCTCTATGTCGCCCTGGGCGGCGGCTGGTGGAACGCCGCCGGCACCGCGGGAGCCGGCGACTCATGATGAACCACCTCGGCATCCTTCGGATCGGCTTCAAGCTGCTCGTGAACGACAAGGGGAAGTTCTCGGCCCTCCTTATCGGGATCACGTTCGCCGTCTTCCTGATGATGCAGATGACCGCGATGTTCGCGGGCATCCTCAACCGCGCCTACTCGACGGTCACCAACATCGGCGCCGCGATGTGGGTCATGGACCCCGCCGTCAACACGGCGTCCAGCGCGATCCCCCTGCCCAACTACATGCTGGACGCGATGCGCAGCATGGACGGCGTCAGCTACGCGGTGCCGCTCTTCATAGGCGGGGCCATGGTGAAGCTCAACGACGGCACGTTCCAGTCCGTCAACGTCGTCGGGCTTGACGATGCGAGCCTCTTCGGCCGCCCCGAGATCGAGGAGGGCAACATCCAGGCGATCTACAACGACAACACGTTTTTCGCTGTCGACGACGCGGAGTTTGAAAAGCTGGAGCACCCCAAGGTCGGCACGTCATTCGAGCTCAACGACCACCGCGGTACGATCGTCGGCATCGCAAGGGTCGCGGCGAACGGACTGAACGGCGTCCCCACCCTGTATACGACCTACACCCGCGCCATCGAATACATCCCTTCGACGCGCTTCACGATCTCCTATATCCTTGTGCAGCCAAAGAACGATGCCGCCGTCGCGGGGATCCAGAAGCAGGTTGCCAAGCTCGGCTATGTCGCCTTTACGAGGGCCGAGTTCAACAAGCGCATCTCGGACTACTACACCTACAAGACGGGCATCGGCACCAACATCCTCCTGATGACGGTGATCAGCTTCATCGTCGGTCTGTCGATCTCCGGGCAGACCTTCTACACCTTCATCCTCGAGAACCTCGAGAAGTTCGGGGCGCTGAAGGCGATCGGGGCAAAGGGGCGCGAACTCGTCTACATGATCATGTTCATGGCGACCTTCACGGCGCTCACGGGCTACGGCCTCGGTGTCGGCCTCGTGACCCTGATGATAGCGATCGCCCGGTCGCGGCTGCCCAACTATGCGGCGATGATCAACTATTGGAACCTCGGCCTGGCCTTTGGCATGGTCCTCCTGATCGCCGCGGTCTCCAGCTATGTCGGCATCCGAAAGGTCTTGAAGGTGGAGCCCTTCGACATTTTCCGGGGATAGCCGGGCGCCTTCCATGGACGCCGCGGGTGGGCCCATTATCCTCAGGTCGCGGTCCGGGAATCCCAGCCGATCCCGAAGCCGGCTAGGGTTACACCCCATGGTCCCGGGGGGTGTTCGGGCGCATCCTTGTCCCCTGCTAGAACACCTCGGCCGCGACAGGAGAACGTCCAGGCGCCATCGGTGCTAGCGCTCCAAAACTATGAAACCTCCCGCGCCTCTCAATGGATCCCAGCTCCGCACCTACCAGCGGATCTTCCAGCATCCCGTCTCCCACAACCTGGGCTGGCACGATGTCTTGGGGATGTTCCGCCAGCTGGGCGAGGTCGAGGAGGAGCCGAACGGCAATATCAAGATCACGCGCAACGGGCAGTTCATCATCCTGCGCCCCAACCGCACCAAGGACGTAGACGAGACGGACGAGGTGATGGTCCTGCGCCATTTCCTCGAGAAGACCGAGGCGAAGGCGCCCGGGGGCGACGAGGCGCTGTCGCACTGGCTCGTCGTCATCGACCACCACGAGGCCCGGCTCTTCCGCTCCGAGATGAGCGGCTCCCTGCCCCAGCAGATCCTCCCGCATGAGCCCGACCACTTCTTCAGGCACGCGCACAACTCCAAGGATTTCTCCAGGGGCCAGGAGAAGCCCGACCCGAACAGCTATTTCGAGCCGCTGGCGCACGCGCTCCTTTCGGCGGGAAAGATCCTCATCTTCGGCACGGGGACGGGCACCAGCAGCGAGATGGACCAGTTCAACGGCTGGCTCAGGGAGCACCATCCCGAGCTTGCCAAGCGGGTGATCGGCAGCCTCGTCGTCGATGAGCACCACCTGACCACCGGGCAGCTGCTCGGCAAGGCGCGGGAATTCTACGCAAACCTCCAACTTACTCCGGCATGAGGACCATGAAGTCAGTGTGCATCTACTCCTACGGTGGGCCCGAGGTCCTTGTCTACGAGGATTCCCCTCTCCCGCATCCGGGTGAGGGCGAGGTGCTCATCAAGGTCCACGCCGCCGGGATCAATCCCGTGGACTGGAAGGTCCGTGAGGGGCACCTCAAGGAAATGCTCCACCACACCTTTCCCCTGATACTGGGGTGGGACGTCTCGGGCGTCGTCGAGACGCTGGGCACGAGCATCACCCGCCTGAAGGTCGGCGACGAGGTCTACAGCCGGCCTGACATCGCCCGCGACGGGGCCTATGCGGAGTTCATCGTGGTCAAGGAGTCCGAGGTGGCCCTTAAGCCGAAGTCCATCGACCACATCCACGCGGCGGCGCTGCCGCTCGCCGGCATCACGGCCTGGCAGACGCTCTTTGGCGCCGGGGCGCTTTCCGCGGGACAGCGCGTCCTCATCCACGCGGCCGCGGGCGGCGTCGGCAGCCTCGCGGTGCAGCTCGCAAAATGGAAGGGGGCGCACGTCATCGGCACGGCCTCGGCCGAGAATCACGATTTCCTGAAGAAGCTCGGGGTCGACCAGGTCGTCGACTACCGGAGCCAGCGCTTCGACGAGGTGGTGCAGCCGGTCGACGTAGTCCTCGACACGATGGGTGGGGACGTGCAGGAACGCTCCTGGAAGGTCCTGAAGCGCGGCGGCATCCTTGTCTCGACCGTCAGCCCCCCGTCCGCGGAAACCGCGGCGGCAAACGGGGTGCGGCAGGCCTTCGTCTTCATTAAGCCCGACGCCCCGGCCCTGGCCGAGATCGCCAAGCTGGTCGATGGCGAGAAGCTGAAAGCCATCGTGGAGACAATACTGCCCCTTTCCGACGCAACCCGCGGCCAGGAGCTGAGCGAGCGCGGCCACACGCGGGGGAAGATCGTCCTGCGGGTCGTCTAGCACGGGGGGCTACACGGGAGAATCCGCCGCGCGACGGCGGGTTACACCCCATGGCTCCGCCGGTCGTTCGAGCTTACTGTGGAAACACGCGCAGGGAGGATGACCGCCAGATGCTTCTGGCGCCTTCGGCTGGAGCGCCGCACCCATCTTATGCTAATCAATACAAAGGAACTCTACGGCAGCAGCCTCGCCGCGCTTAACGGCGACATCGGCCACATCAAGGACTTCTATTTCGACGACGAGAACTGGGTGATACGCTATGTCGTCGCCGACACGGGAACATGGCTCACAAGCAGGCTGGTCCTTCTATCACCCCATGCGTTCGGCCACCTCGACCTCGCGGCGAAGCAGCTCCATATCAAGCTGACCCGGGAGAGGATCGAAAGCTCCCCATCGATCGAGTCGCACAGGCCGGTCTCGCGCCAGTACGAGGTCGACTATTTCCGGCACTATGGCTGGCCCGCGTACTGGAACGGCGGCGGCATGTGGGGCATGGGAGGATTCCCGACGCCCATCGAGCCCACGATTGCCGAGATGGATGACCGGCAGCATATTCACCACAGGGAGGACAAGCACCTGCAGAGCGCCCGCGCACTGTCAGGGTATGAGATCCAGACGGTCGACGGCACGATCGGCAGCGTGAGCGGCCTCGTAGTCGACGACAGGAGCTGGGTGATCCACGAGATGACCGTCCAGGCGGGCCATTGGTACTCCGGCAAGGAGATCCTCATCCCGACCGGGAAGATCGAACGGATCAGCTACGAGGGATCGAAGGTCTTCGTCAACCTGACCAAGGCCGACATCGAGCAGGCGTCGGACAAACAGCTGGCGGGTGCCGGCATGCCGTCCCACATCGATTAGTTCGGCGGAAACCCCACCCCTCCATGCACGGCCCGGTGCTCCCTCCAAAGGGCCGTCGGGGAACCTCTCCCCGCAATCCGAATCAATCCCACCAATGAAAAACGACCCCATGAACGAAGGCGTCATTAGCGAGAACTTTTCCGGAATCGGCCCCGTTTCGCGCAAGATGGTGCACCAACGCGCCTCGGAGCTGGCGCTGATCTCGGGCCGCAAGGCGCAGGACGTGCTCCAGGCCGACTATGAGCAGGCAAAGCGGGAGCTCACCGGCGAATCCGACCTGGATCGCCAGGATGCCGTCCTCGACTCCCTTCCCGAGTCAAAGCGCTGGGATCCCGTGCCCGGATCGACGGGGCATGAGACACCGGGCTCGCAGAGCGAGGACATGGACGACGAGGGCCGAAGCGAATCCGAGCAGCTCGTGGACCAGGGCGTGCAGGAGGCCGACCACGACCTCATGCTGAAGGCTGCGAAGGCCGCCGAGAAGGATGACCGGGAGAACCCGTAATCCGGCGGGCAGGACCGGATGACCGGCGCGACCATGGCATCACTCTCACTTCAGTCGACCGCCGCGTCGCTTCTGGCTCCGGGGAAGGGAATCCTGGCCGCCGACGAGAGCCTTGGGACCATCACCCGCCGTTTTGAAGCCCTCGGGATCGTGTCCAACGCGGAGCTCCGGCAGGCGTATCGCGGGCTCCTGTTCACGACCCCCTCGCTGAACGAGCATATCAGCGGTGCGATCCTCTTCGACGAGACCATGCGCCAGACGATCGGCACCACGCCGATCCCCGAGGCCCTGGCGCGCAAGGGAATTATACCCGGCATAAAGGTGGACGAGGGCACCGAGGACCTTCCCCGCTTCCCGGGCGAGAAGCTGACGAAGGGCCTGGACGGCCTGCGCGAACGACTCTTGCACTACAGGGATATGGGTGCCCGGTTCACCAAATGGCGGGCGGTGGTGGCCCTGGGGGAGCACCTGCCGACCTGCGCCTGCATCGAGGCCAACGCCCACCGGCTCGCGCATTTTGCGGCGCTTAGCCAGGAGGCCGGGCTCGTGCCGATCGTGGAGCCGGAGGTGCTCATGGACGGCATCCACACGCTCGCGCGCTGCGAGGAAGCCACGGGACGTGTCCTGGGCTCCGTCTTCGCCGCGCTCACCGAGTACCGCGTCTCCCTTGAGGCGATGCTGCTTAAGACGGGGATGGTCCTGCCCGGTAAGGACTGCCCTGAGCAGGAGGACAACCGGGCCATCGCGCAGGCCACGATCCGGTGCCTGCGACGCGCCGTTCCGGCCGCGGTCCCGGGAATTGTGTTCCTCTCCGGGGGCCAGAGCGCCGCGGCTGCGACGGAGCGGTTGAACGCTATTTGCACCGCGGCCGCCGGCCCGTGGACGCTGACCTTTTCGTTTGGGCGCGCCCTCCAGGACGACGCCATGAAGGCGTGGCGCGGCGATCCGGCCAACACGGCTGTCGCCCAGGAGGCGCTTCGCCGTCGCGCCGAGTGCAACGGGCTCGCGGTTCAGGGAAGGTATTCCGAGCGCGACGAGCGGGGGCCTTCTCGGTACCGAGACTGAGCGGCGCGGAGGCCCTAGGCCTCAGTTTCGCGCCCGCACCCAGTCTATCCGGAGCAACGGCGACGGCTATTTCGAAACCGATCCGCGAAACAACCCCGCCAGCCCAAGCACGGCCAGGACGCCGCCGCCAACCAGCAGCCAGATTGTCTTGTCCGTCGGCGCTCCGGTGAACATCCGTGAGACGCTGGAGCCAGCCGAGTCCGACGCCGAGGCTCCGTAGAGCACCAGTATGATGCCCCCCACGAGGAGGGCGATTGAGATCGATTTGTTCATAGGGGGGTTACTCCGAAGCTTCTTCCTCTTCAGTCTCGAGCATGGACCTGAGCATCCACGCAGTCTTCTCGTGCCGCTCCATCAGGCCGGTCAGGAAGTCGGCCGTTCCCGTGTCACCGTACCGCTCCGTGCATGCGCCACTGTCGGCGCGAAGCTGGACGATAAGGTCCTCGTGGAGTGCGAGCAGCTCGGAGACCATGTGGTCTCCGGAGGTGCCGATCCCGGGGTCCGCCGAGCAGCGCGCCGCCTTTGCGAGCTCCGCCCAGTTTCCCTGCGCCCCCACCCCAATCGACCGGGCCCTCTCGGCCACGTCGTCGATCCATTTGGCGAGCTGCTCATATTGCGCCTCGAATTCCAGATGGAGGCTCCGGAACTCGGGTCCGGTCACATTCCAGTGGTAGTCCCGGGTGGTCGCGTAGAGCACGCTTTCGTCAGCGAGCAGGAGATTGAGGATCTGGCCCACCTCTAGGCGGGTCTCGTCGTTTAGTCCGATGTTTGTCTTCATGCTTGTAAATGGATGCGGCCGGCAATGGCCGGCCGCACCTCTAGTTAGAATTTCGGCCGAATCGGCCTTCATTTTGGATCTCGAGCATTCAGCTCTTGACCGTCATGTCGTTGACGACGGACTTCACGCCGCGCGTGTCCTGGGCAATCTTCGTGACCAGCGCCTTTTCGGCGTCCGATCCGGCGACACCCGAGATGTTAACCACGGCGTTCTCGGTGATGACCTTGGTCGAAAGCGCCTTGGTCGAGCGGTGGCTCAACAGGGCGTACTTGACCTGCGACGTGATCGACGCGTCGTCGATGACCTCGCTGACCGTCGAGCTGCCGGCTGCCGGCTCCTCGATGACGATCTCGTTCCTGACGCTCTTAACATTGTCGATCTCCTTGGCGTAGATACCGGTCAGGTCCTTCTGCGCGGAGCTGGTCGCGGTGCCGGTCAGGGTCACCACGCCGTCCTTTACGTCGACCTTCGTGGCCGTCGCGCTCACGTTGCCCTTGACGAGGAGCTCGCCGCGGACCTTGAGGGCGATCCATGCATCGGAGTGCTCGGCGGCCTCTCCCTTGATGTCGATGCGGTTCTCGACCCTGACGACGCCGGGGAGGTTCTCCACCGTGTCCTCTGCAAGAGCCTTGTCGTCGCTGTCGCGAACGGTTCCCGTCAGCGTGACCACGCCGTCATCGGCTTTGACGTGCACCCTTCCCTCGAGGACGGTGCGGTAGTTGTAGGAGGACTTGGCTGCGTCCTCGATCTTGCTGTCAGTGGACGAGGCGAATAACGCGACCGGGAGGGCCGCGGCGAGTAGCAATGCAATGCGTGTATATGTTTTCATTTCGTTAATCATTTTGGAGCTAAGGGGAGCCAACCAGATCACGGGTAGGCGCGTAGCACGTCTAGTTTGGGAATCCCCTGACCGTGCGGTCGCCGGTATCGGCCTTCATGCACTCGCTGTGAGCGAGCGCCCGGATGTTTGTGCGTTTTGACGCCATGGGAACAGAGTACCCGACACTGCCAAATCGATCTATGGGGTGTTCAGCGCATATGGAGTTTGAGGGGTCCATTACGGATAGCATTACACCCCATTTCAGCTGGCGGACCGCGCGTGTATTCTCACGGCACGATGATCTCAACCACCTTGGATTACGGCGCAGCGACCCAGGTCGCCCCCGCCACCACCGCCCGCTCAAAGCGGGAAATCAATTCAAGGCAAGAAGCCATCTACGACGCCGCGCTTGTGAACCGCTTCAGGGCCGGAGACGAATCCGCCTTCGACGAGATCGTCTCCCGTTACCGGGAGAAGATGTATTCCGTCGCTCTCTGCCACCTGCACAACCATTCCGATGCCGAGGAGGTCGCCCAGGACACGCTGATCCGCGCCCACCGCGGCCTCGTTCGATTCCGGGGAGAGTGCTCCCTGGCCACATGGCTTCACAGCATCGTCCGGAATCTCTCCCATAACCGCTACCTTCACAATTTCCGCCGCCGCCGGCATGCGACGCTTTCGCTCGACTGTCCGTGCAGTGAAGAGCGGCAGGAGACCATATCGGACATGATCGCATGCGAGTCCGCTAGCCCCGCCCGCGAGGCGACGGTCACCGAATTCACCGAGACCGTTGCACGGTGCATGGACAACCTTGGCGCCCACCAGCGCGAGATCCTCACGTGCCGCAACGTCATGAGCCAGTCCTATGCCGAGATATCCGAGGTGCTCGGTGTCAACATCGGCACCGTGAAGAGCCGGATTGCGCGCGCCCGGGAGAATCTCAGGGCCCTTCTATCGGAGGCCTACCCGGAGATGGCGCTGGAGGCACCGGGCGTCGGCTGGTTTGATCCCGTCCGCGAGATGGGACGCATCGCCACCGCGGGCGCCTAAGGGCGCTTGCGGCGCCATTCCCGGTCAGACGATCGTGACCTGGACGCTGCTCTCTATGATCCCCCGCGCTATCGCGTAGCGCGTGAGGCCCGCCGTGTCGTGGATATTCAGCTTATCCATGAGGTGCTGCCTGTGCTTCTCGACGGTCTTGATGCTGATGTTGAGGCCGGCGGCGACCTGCTTGTTGGCCTGCCCCTCGGCCACCAGCTGGATGACCTCCAGCTCCCGCGACGTGAGTCCGGTCGCCTTCTTGATCATGAGCCCGCCCGCCTTGTCGGGGGCCTGGTAATGCTCGCGCATGCGCTTTGAGACCTGGGGGCTATAGAACGTGTTGCCCGCCATGACCTCCTGGATCGCCTTCGCCAGAATCTGCGCGGAGGTCTGCTTGATGAGGAAACCGACGGCGCCGACGGCGATGACCCTGTCTATGTAGGCGTCGTCGCTGTGCGCAGAGAGTATGAGCACCTTGGTGCCCGGCGACTCGGTCAGGATCTGCTTGGTGGCCTCCAGGCCGTTCAGCAGCGGCATCGCTATGTCCATAACGACCACGTCCGGACGCAGGGAGATGGCCAACTCGACCGCCTCGCGGCCATTGCGCGCCTCCCCGACGACCTCGAAGCCCCCGTCCGCGACGAGAAGCGCCCGCAGTCCCTCCCGAACAATCGTGTGGTCGTCCGCGAGCAGGGTCTTGATGATCTTCATTGTGGCTTTTCCCGACGTTGAGTTCGAATTGGATGGGCGGGGCATGGGTCACCGGAAACCGCTCGCAATCGTTTTGGCGACCTAATCGCCAACCGACCGCTATCGGTCGTGGGGCTTTCGTTTCAGGGTGTGGTTATTATGGGCTTCTAAAAATGCGGCGGACAGGGGAATCCGTCAAATGCCTTGGCCGTCGGTGCGGCGCGTGAGGGAAGGAACGATTTCAATGTCTCATGGCGGCGGGGCGGCGGGGGGTGGGGGGGGACCCCCACCAAACACCCCCCCGACCCCGCCCCAACCCCCCCGGGGGGGGAAAGAAAAATTTGAAAATT
>Ga0265314_10001564_pt1 | contig 25193 bp, 23 predicted proteins | sample 4126metaG_FD_203106 | JGI IMG/M metagenome (GOLD analysis project Ga0265314, IMG submission 203106) | Rhizosphere microbial communities from Carex aquatilis grown in University of Washington, Seatle, WA, United States - 4-1-26 metaG | ecosystem: Host-associated > Plants > Roots > Rhizosphere >... | reverse complement strand
CGTAGCCTCGGCCAAGCAGCGGAAACACCAGATCGTAAAGTGGATTGGCGAGCCGGTCAGGCCAATGCGGAAAGGTCGTGGCGCCCACGACGAAGATGGTGGCGCTGGCCACGATCAGCGACAAGGACAGCACCTTCGTCGCGGTCCAGCGCAAAGCAGACTGCACGCCGACCGCAGCCAGCCACGCGACGAAGGGCATGGCCACTGTCATGTAGCGCGGCCCCACGCACCATCCGCCGCGCGCCATGTAGGGCAACAGCGAAGAGAGGAAAAGCAGATAGGCGATGCCGACGGCGGCGCACACCGCGGCCTCGGCCCCCATGTGAACGCGCGCCTCGCGCTTGCGGGCGATGGCGATGCCACCCACCACGGCGAAGAGCACCCAAGGCGCAAGCACGAGGATGCCATTCGACGGCAGAATGAAGGTGCTGGTCAGGGCAGCTTTGTTGAATCCGATGATGCCCATGAACCCGCTCTTGGTGGACTGGTCCACGCCGAAGTCGTAGCCGGTCCGCGTGAACGACCCAAAAGCAACTTTCTGATAGGCGGCCAGAATCGTCGCGGGCGGCAGTGCGCCGGCGGCCATCCAGGCCACCTGGCGAAGCCGCCTCGATCCGCGAAGCAGGACGTAGAGGCCGATCAAGGTCGCGGCCATGACCGACTGGTAGTCCATCATGACCGCCATCGCGCAGGCGAATCCCGACAGCACGGCCGCGCGCTGCCAGTGCTGGGTTCTATCGCGAACCAGACGGACCGCGGCCATGAACCCTAGGCCCAGAAATGCCGTGGCCAGCGCATGCGACATGAAGAGCAAGGCATAGGGAAAAGCCTGGGAGCCCAGGGCGAAGGCGACGAGTGCCGCTCGCCTGGCTTGCTCACTGACGGTAAAACGCCGCGAAAAGCGATAGAACAGCGGCAGGAAAAACAGCGCGGGGATGGTCACCACCGTCACGCGAGAAGCCCAGGTCACCGACCGCAGCGACTTTGCACCGACGAGCTTGCACACGGCATAAACGGGAACCGCGAGAAACGAAGGGCCCGGAGCCTTGTTGGGATAGTGGTGCCCGTTGGGCGCCACCGAGGTATCCGAAATGCTCTGCAATTCGCCCATGCCGTGGTCGATATTGAGCACGCCGCGGTCGACGATGGCCTTGGTCATCAGGATGCGCGGCATCTCGTTGGCGTTGCGAAGCCTGTCGAAATAGGGAAACGCGTAGAGATAGATCACCGCGAAAAGCAGAAAGTGCCACCAGCGCAGAGACGGCAGCGAGTCCTCCGTAGGACGTGTCGGAAAGCGCGACGTTCCTGCCTCGTCGTCGAGGCGGGCGGGCCTAGGGGCAAGCCGATGGCTTTCGCCAGGCGCAGGAACTTCCGACATGGAGGGCAGAGATTGTCCCAGATGGCCGAGCTTGTCGAGGTGCTCGGTCAGACTGCCGTGCACCACGCGCGGTACTTGGCGACACGTCCGCGGACCACGTCGAAGAACAGGGTGCGCAGCTTCTCGGTGACCGGACCGAGCTGGCCGTTGCCCACGGGACGGTGATCGATGCGCGACACCGCGGTGATCTGCGCCGCCGTTCCGGTCAGGAACACCTCTTCGGCGACAAACAGCTCGCCGCGCTCCACGGGGCGCTCTTCGACGGCCAGACCAAGCTCGTCGCGTACCAACGTGATGAGCGATCGGCGCGTGATGCCTTCGAGCACGCTTTGGTTGAGCGACGGCGTGACCACGACGCCACGGCGAACGAGGAAGATATTCTCGCCTGAGCCCTCGCTGACGTAGCCGGCGTGGTTGAGCAGCAGCGCCTCGTCGAAACCGGCCAGCTCGGCGTCGCTCTTGGCAAAGGCGCTATTGGCGTAGCTGCCGGTGATCTTGCCGCGCGCCGGGATCACATTGTCCTCGGGTCGGCGCCAGGAGGACACCGTGCAGTGGGCCCCGTCGGCCTTGTCGATGTAGCGGCCGAAAGGAACCGCCACGATACCAAGGCTGGGCGTGAGTCCGTGCAAGCGCACGCCGATGACCTCGTCGCTGTAGAAGGCCAGCGGCCGGATGTAGCAGTCTTCTTGCAGTCCCTCGGCGCGCAGCAGATCGAGCACCGCGCGGGCGGTGGCATCTTCCGACAGCGTCAGGTTCATGCGCAGAAGGCGCGACGATTCGTGCAGGCGGCGCACGTGGTCGGCCAGGCGGAAGACCAGCAACTTGCCTTCGTCGCTGTTCCAATAGCCGCGGATGCCGGCGAAGACCCCGGTGCCGTAGTTGAGCGCGTGGGTGAGCAGCCCCACCTGCGCCTCGGCGTAGGGAACGATGCGATCTTTGAAAAAGGCCATGCGAGGGAGTTTGGTTGCCACGGCGAAACCTCCGTCAGTCCACTTTTAAGTCCAATTGCGATCCACTGTACGAACAGGCTTGAAAGTGCGCCAAGGATGCGTGACATTCAAGAACCACTTGCGGGCAAGTGGACTTGCCCCGAGATTCCCATGGCAGCGACTGGCAACCTGGCAAAAGCCCTTGGCAACTTCCCCCGCGGCGACGGGCCGCTCTATCACCAGCTCGCGCAGGCCATCACGCTGGCGGTGGAACGCAGCGACCTTCTGCCCGGCACGCGCCTTCCGCCCGAGCGCACGTTAGCCGAGGCGCTCAAGCTCAGCCGCACCACGGTCGTGCAGGCCTACGCCCGCCTGCGCGAGTCGGGCACCATCGAAAGCCGTCATGGCAGCGGCACCTGGGTGCGACGCGCCGGCAAGACCGGCTGGCCGAGCCCGCAAGAGCACGAGGTCTCGTCGGCTTTCCGCCGCAACGTCGTATTTCGCAGCCTGATGGAGCGCACGGGCGACGCCATCAGTTTCGTGAGCGCCCAGCTTCCGCCTCTGCCCGCGGTCGACGCCGCCGCCCAGGCCGTGGCACGCAAAGGCGCCGCCAGTCTGGGCCACGGTGAAGGCTATTTTCCCATGGGGTTGCCGGCCCTGCGAAAGGCCGTCGCCGCGCACCTCGGGCGCACTGGCCTGCCTACGCGCGAGGAGCAAGTGCTCATCACGAACGGCGCCCAACAAGCCATTAGTCTAGTCTCTGGCCTGTTGGTGGCGCGCGGCGAGACCGTGGTCACCGAGGATCCGACGTACATCGGCGCCATCGACGTGCTGGTTTCCGCCGGCGCGCGCGTGCTGGCCGTGCCTGGCGCGGCCCGGGATCTCGACCTCGACCGCTTGCGCGCGCTGATGACCATGCGCCCGCGCCTGCTCTACCTGGTGCCGACCTACCACAATCCCACCGGCGGTCTCATGCCCGAGCACACCCGCCGCGAGATCGCGCGCCTGGCCGGGGAGTCGCAAATTCCCGTCGTCGAGGACAACACCCTCGCCGAGATCGGGCTTGGGGGCAATCCGCCGCCGCCCATCGCCGCCTTGGCCAAGGACGCGCCGATTCTAACCCTCGGATCGCTGAGCAAGCTCTTTTGGCCAGGTCTGCGCGTGGGCTACATTCGCGGCCCCGAGGCGTGGATCGTGCGTCTCGGCCGCTTCAAGGCGCTGTCCGACCTGGGCGGGCCGCTGATGTCGCAGGCTGTGGCGGCCCTGCTCCTCGAAGAAGCCCACGCCGCCGCCCGGACCCGCCACCGCGAAGTGACCGCGAAACTTGAATTGCTGACCAAGTTACTCGGAAAACATTTACCCACGTGGACCTGGCAGAAACCCGAGGGCGGACTCCTGCTGTGGGCGCGCATGCCGGCTGGCGATGCCGAAGAACTCGCCCCGATTGCCGCTCGCCATGGCGTGACCCTGGTGCCCGGCTCGGCCAATTCGCCCGACCATCGTTTCGCCGACCACGTTCGACTGCCCATCGTGGCTGATGCCGCCACCATGAAAGAGGGCATCGCCCGCCTAGCGCGCGCCGCCGCCGAATACCAACCACGTCCGCGCGCAACCGGGTTCGATGTGATTGTCTAGCGTACGCGTCGCTGGTTGATACACAATTGACCGTGGAGATTGCCCAATGAACCACGACGACGTCGCTTTGGATACGCGGACACCGACGACCTTGCTACTTACGGCGGAAACGCCGGCGGCGCTCGATCAGGCGACCCAAGATCTCGCCACCTGGATGACCGAAACTTGCAAGTCGGGACGCGCGGCGTGGCCTTTGCCCGAGGTGGCCGCCGTGCTTCGCGATCGCTGCAAGCCACATCCCCACCGCCGCGCCGTGCGCGTGGAAAGCTGGCACGACGCCCTGACCGCGCTGAGCGACGAGAACCGCCACGCGACCGCAGCGACCGTGGGCGATAAGGCGAAGCTCTTCGTGTCCTTGCCGGGCCAGGGTTCGCTCCGGCCGGGTGTGCTGGCGCGCTTGCTCAGGCAGGCGCCGGACTGGGCCAACCACCTTGCACGCCTGGGTCAACTGGCAAAGGAGATCTCTGGATTCGATTGCGTGGCATGGCTCGCGGATGCACACGCCGACGCCGACACCGTGCTCAAGAACAACGCCAAGACCCAGCTCGCCATCTTCTGCGTGGGCGTTTCGCTCGGGCGCTGGCTTCTGGATCTCGGCCTGCGTCCCGAGGGCTACCTCGGCCATTCCCTCGGCGAGTGGATGGGCGCCACGCTTGCCCACGTCCTGAGCGAAACGGATGCCGTGCGCGCCGTTCACCACCGCGGACGTCTCATGCAGGCAACCGCTCCCGGCGCGGCCCTGATCGTGAGGCAGACCCCGGACGCGCTTTTGCCCCAGCTTCCCGCCGACGTCGCGCTCGCTTGCGTGAACGCTCCCAATCTATGCCTTGTCAGCGGCCGGCCGGACGCCATCGCGAAATGCGCTGAACAGCTGACTGCCGCGCGCATCGTGTGCCGTCCTGCCCCCATCCACGTGGCGGTCCATTCGCCCATCATGGACGCCGTGGTCGAACCCTTCCTGCACGAAATCCTCCCCCTCGAATTTCGCGCGCCGAGCACGCCGATCCTTTCCACAGTCACGGGCCAGTGGATGCCCGTGGAGCAAGTGCGCGATCCCAAGTACTGGGCGCAGCAACTACGCTCGCAGGTCCGCTTCGACCAGGCCGGCGCGACTCTGCTGGCTGAACCCTCTGCGGTCGTCATCGAGGTCGGTATGGGCTCGGCCCTGACCAGCCTCCTGACCACGCAGTGGAGGGGCCGACCAGGCCACCGCGGTCTGGCCTTACTCGGACGTGACGAAGCACCGGCCGAAGGCTACGACATCGACAGGGTTCACCACACGCTGGGCGAGCTTTGGGCCAGCGGCGTGTCCATCGATCTGGTCGGCGAAGTGACGGCGACTCGACCAGCGCCTAGGTTATCCAGCTGACGTGACGACACGTCGCAGTTTCGCTCTCGACACGGATGGATTTCCATCGTAAGAATCGGTAAGTGGAGCGAACTCCCACGAAAACCCACATCGCGATTCCGCAAGTCAGTCGCTCACCATGGTGGCGGAGCGCCCTATCGGTGGGTGTGGCGCTTGGGCTGGTGGTCTGGGTCGTCTACCAGCTCGACCTCGCGGCATTCTTCAACGCGTTCTCGCACATCAATCACCTTGGCTACCTGGCATTCATGTTCGTGTTCGTGCTGGTGCTGCTCGCCGCGGACAGCGCGGCCATCGCGCACGTCTACGTACGCTACGTCTGCGCGGTCAAGATGGGCGATGTCTGCGTCCTACGAGGTGGCTCCTACCTAGCATCCGTCGTCAACTACCACGCCGGACAGGCGTGGCTGACTTGGTATGCTTCGCGCGTGTACGGCGCCAGCCTCGCGCGCGTCGCGGGTGCCACCTTGCTCAACTATGCGAGCATGTTCGGCAGCCTCGCCCTGCTCGCGGCGTTGGCCTATCCCTTGGGTGGCTACCGTATCCCCTGGCTGGGGACAACCTTGCTCATCCTCGCCGGCGCGGCGATGGTCTACGCGGCCGTCCTTCTCGGCAAACCACGCTGGGTGACCCGCATCCCTGGCGCCACGGTGCTGCTGGAAGCCGGAGTGTCGGGCCATCTCCTGGCGCTAGCCTGGAGGCTCCCCCACGTGGTGATACTCTTCCTCGGCATGTGGTTACCACTTAGCTTCTTTGGTATTTCCCTTCCCTTGGCAGATGCACTTGCGTACGTTCCCATCCTGATGCTGGTTGGGGCGTTGCCTATCACTCCGCAGGGGGTCGGCACCCGCGATGTCATCGCGCTCAAGTTACTTGCCGGCTATGCCCCACCCCATGCGGCGGCGGGCACAGTGGCTGCTGCCACGCTGTGCTGGGCGGTTTCACTCACACTCATCCAGGTGATTCTTGCGCCGGTGTTTCTCGCCTTCGCTCGGCGACTGTTTCAACGAGCGGAACAACTCCGCGCCGCCTTGGCGCTGGTCGCCGCACCACAGACCAAGTGACGACAGGGAGAGGGATCGCAATGTCCACCACCATCCATTCCACCGCACTCATCGAGGAAGGCAGCCACATTGGCGAAGGCAGCAAGATCTGGCACTACGTGCACATCCGCCGCGGGGCCAGCCTTGGCACGAACTGCGTCCTTGGACGTGGCGTCTTCGTCGACGAAGGGGTGCAAATCGGAAATGCGGTGAAGATCCAGAACTACGTCTCGGTCTTTCACGGCGTTACCATCCGCGACGGGGCATTTATCGGTCCGCACGTTTGTTTCACCAACGACCTCAATCCGCGCGCTATCAACCCCGATGGTACGCCCAAGGCTGCGACCGACTGGATCGTCAGCGAAACCCACGTCGAACAAGGCGCCTCCATTGGCGCCAATTCCACCATCCTGTGTGGAGTGACCATCGGCGAATGGTCTTTGGTCGGAGCGGGCAGCGTCGTCACCAAAACGGTCGCGCCGCACGCGATTGTGGTGGGCAACCCGGCACGAGCCATTGGATTCGCATGCAAATGCGGTCGCCGGGCCGCCAACCTCGAAAGTGCCAAGACCGGCCAAGGATGTGTTTGCCAGAAAAAATAGTTGCTTAACCCAGTTAAACGAAAGGATCCGCGATGAAAGTTCCAATTGCCAAACCGTTTATCGGCAAAGAAGAGACGGATGCGGTGGTCAAGGTTCTGGCCAGCGGCCAACTTGCGCAGGGGCCGGCAGTCGCCGAGTTCGAGCGCCTGTTCGCCGCTTACCAGGGGGCACGTCACGGAATCGCGGTATCGAACGGCACGACGGCCCTCACCGCCGCACTGATGGCGCACGACATCGGCCGAGACGATGAGGTCATCGTGCCCTCGTTCACGTTCTTCGCGACGGCCTCGTCGGTGCTAAGTGTCGGGGCGCGCCCCGTTTTCGCCGACATCGATCCGCGAACCTTCTGCCTCGACCCGAATTCGGTCAAGTCCAAGCTGACCAAGCGGACGCGCGCCATCATGCCGGTCCATCTGTACGGGCAACCCGCGGACATGGGCGCCATCGAGCAGCTTTGCAAGAGCCACGGACTCGTATTGATCGAGGACTCGGCCCAGGCCCATGGCGCCGCCATCGGCGAAAGGCGCGTCGGCACTTGGGGAACGGCGGCGTTCAGTTTCTATCCGACCAAGAACATGACCACCACCGAGGGCGGCATGGTGCTGACCAACGACGACGAGATTGCGCGCCGTCTACGCGTGATCCGCAATCAGGGCATGAACCAGCAGTACCACCACGAGCGCCTGGGTTACAACCTGCGCATGACCGATTTGTGCGCGGCCATCGGCATCGTGCAACTCGGTCGCTTGCCCGACTGGACGGTGCAACGGATTGCCAATGCAGCCTTCTACAACGCCAACTTGCGTGGCCTCACGACGCCCGCACTGCGGGACGGATGCACGCACGTGTACCATCAGTACACCGTGCGCGTCCGAGACGCTCGCGATCGCGACGAGATTTGCGCTCATCTAAACGATCGCGGCGTCGGCGTGCGCGTGTACTACCCCACGCCCATCCATCGTCAGCCGGTGTTCGCGCAGATGCAGGGCTACGAGAACCTGGGTCTCGTCGAGACCGACGCCGCGACCGCGGCCGTTTTCAGTCTTCCCGTGCATCCTCTCTTGACGCCGGAAGAGCGCCAGTACGTCGTGGACGAGGTCAATCGTGTCGTCGAAGCCATCAACAAGAAGCGGGGGAACTAGCCATGTTGAAAGCAGCCGTCATCGGCGTCGGCAGCATGGGGGCCAACCATGCCCGCGTTTATAGGGAACTGCCGGGTGTCCAGCTGGTCGGCGTCGCCGACGCCCATGAAGCAACGGCCAAATCCATCGGCAATCGGCACAACGTCCCAGCCTTCGTCGATCACACCAAGCTCATCAGCGAAACCAAGCCGGACCTCGTGACGCTGGCCGTGCCCACAGTCTTGCATCACGAGGTAGCGATGGATCTCATCAGCCGCGGTGTGCATCTATTGATCGAGAAGCCCATCGCGAGCACGGTCGCGGAAGGCAAGGAAATCGTCGACGCGGCCGCGGCCAAGGGCGTCGTGCTTGCCGTCGGCCACATCGAACGCTTCAATCCCGCCGTCATGGAGCTGCGCCGTCGGCTGAACGAGGGCATGGTCGGCCGCGTGTACCAAATCAATACGCGGCGGCTGAGCCCCTACCCCGCTCGCATCCGGGATGCGGGCGTGGTCATCGACCTTGCCACCCACGACATCGATCTGATGCGCCACCTGGTTCAAAGCCCGATTTCGCGACTATTCGGCGAGACCCTGCATTCGATCAATTCCGATCGCGAGGACTTGTTCAGCGGCATCATCCGCTTCAAGAGTGGTGTGATTGGCCTGCTGGACGTCAACTGGATGACGCCGAAGAAGGTGCGCGCATTGACGGTCACCGGCGCGCGCGGTTACTTTGCCTGCGACCTCATCTCCCAGGAGCTGTTCTTCTTCGAGAACGATGCAGGGCCCAGCCAGTGGGATCAGCTCAGCATGCTTCGAGGAGTCGCCGAGGGCAATGTCCTCGGCATCAAGATCTTAAGACACGAGCCGCTTGTCGCCGAATTGCGCGACTTCTGCGATGCCGTGGGCAAGCAGCGGGCTCCGACGGTGACGGGTCTGGACGGTCTCGAGTCCCTGCGCATCGCCCTGAGCTTCGTCAGCGCATCCGCGGATGGCATGGTGAAGGAATACCAGGATTCACCACAATGAAAGTATTGACTGTCGTTGGGGCTAGACCGGAGTTCATCCAACTCACGCCGGTCACCACCGCAATTCGTCGCCGCCACACTGAAATCCTGGTGCATACCGGCCAGCACTTCGACGACAACATGTCGGGGGTCTTCTTCGACGAGCTGGGCCTGCCGCGGCCCGAACATTATCTGGGGATCGGCGGGGGAAGCCACGCCGCCCAAACCGGTCCCATGCTCATGGCGCTCGAAACCAAGATGCTCGAGGAGAAGCCGGACTGGGTCCTGGTGTTTGGCGACACGAATTCCACGCTCGCAGGGGCGCTTGCCGCGGCCAAGCTGCAAATCCCCATCGCGCACATCGAGGCCGGCCTGCGCAGCTACGACCGGGCCATGCCCGAAGAAATCAACCGGGTCATCACCGATCACCTCAGTGAACTGCTGCTGGCGCCTACACAGGTCGCCGTAGACAACTTGAAACGCGAGGGCATCACGAAAGGCGTCGAATTGGTCGGCGATGTGCGAGTCGACGTCATGCAACACCTGCTCGTTCGCGCGCAAGGCCGGCAGCAAGCGCTGCTCTCGCCGTTTGGGCTTGCGCGCGGCGATCGATTTGCCCTGGCGACCATCCATCGGGCATCCAATACCGACGACGGAGGGCGTCTGCGCGCAATCCTCGATGCCATGGGCGGCCTCGACCTACCGGTCGTTCTGCCGGTCCATCCCAGGCTCGGCAAGATGGCCGAGCAATTCGGCCTGTCATTTCCGAGCAACATCTGCCGTCTACCCCCTGTCGGGATCCTCGACATGGTCGCTCTGATCCACGCCTGCAACATTGTGGTTACAGACAGTGGGGGATTGCAGAAAGAGGCGTATCTTCTTGACCGGCCCGCCGCAACGCTGCGTACCACGACGGAATGGGTCGAGACCATCGACGCTGGCTGGAACCGCCTTTGCGAACCGGAAACCCTAGCAAACACCGTCGCCGTGATGCTTTCCCAATCGATGCCCGACCATCCACCTCTGTACGGCGAGGTCGGCGTGGGCGAGCGCATCGTGCGACAGTTGGAAACTCACCTGCCAAAGCGGCATCTGAGTTCCTTATGATTGCGAAATAGATAACATGAAGCTTATTGGAAAAGACAGATGACAAGCACATTGAACCGTTGGGCGGTCGTAGGCGGCGGCATGATGGGTCTGACGATTGCTTGGCGATTGGCCAAGGCAGGCAAGTCGGTCGTGCTCTTCGAGGCGTCGGACGTGCTTGGCGGGCTGGCAAGTCCATGGCAATTCGAGGACCTGCTCTGGGATCGCCACTACCACGTCACGCTGCTCTCGGATTCCAACACCCGCCGCATCCTCGGCGACCTTGACCTCGAAAAGAAGATGCGTTGGGTGACCACCAAGACGGGGTTTTCCGCCGAAGGAAAACTCGTCTCGATGTCGAATGCCCTCGAATACCTAGCACTGCCCGGCATGTCGATGGTGGACAAGGTCCGCGTCGCGGGCACGATCGTCCTCGGCTCGAAAGTGACGGACTGGCGGAAGCTCGAACAGATTCCGGTGGAAAAGTGGCTGACCCGCTATAGCGGCAAGACCGCTTTTCAGCGTCTCTGGCGCCCCTTGCTCGAAGCCAAACTCGGCGATCGCTGGAAGGATTCCTCCGCTGCCTTCATCTGGGCAACCATCCAGCGTTTGTATGCCGCACGACGAACTGGCCTGAAACGCGAGATGTTCGGCTATGTGCCCGGCGGTTACGCATGCATCGTTCGGGCGTTCGAGGAGAAGCTTCGTTCGGTGGGCGTGGAGATCCGCAAGCAGTGCCCCATTCACTCGATTCGTCACCGGGATGGCAAGAACATGCTCGAAACGGCGTCGGGTGTGCTCGAATTCGATCGCGTCGTGCTGACCACGACGCCGAAGCAAGTCAGTCGTCTCTGTCCGGATCTTACCGCGCAAGAGCGGGCCGCCTATGAAAGCGTCGAGTACCAAGGGGTCGTTTGCGCTTCCATGCTTCTCGAAAGGCCGCTGGCGGACTACTACCTGACCTACCTCACCGACGACTGGGTTCCTTTCACCGCGGTCGTCGAGATGTCGGCCTTCGTCGATCCAGCGGACTTCGGCGGGCGCACCCTGGTGTATTTGCCCAAATACGCGGGCGCAAGCGATCCGGTGTTTGCAAAATCCGATGCCGAACTCCAGCACAGCTACGAGGATGCCCTGCGTCGCCTCTACCCTCACTTCGCCCAAAATCGAGTGCTGGCGTTCAAGGTCTCACGCGTGAAGGAGGTCTTTCCGATCCCTCGCTTGGACTACTCGGCGCACCTGCCGCCCATCGTCACAAGCCTTCCAGGGGTGATTGCCATCAGCTCAGCACATATTGTCAATGGCACTTTGAACGTGAATGATACGCTTGCTGTCGCCGAGCGAGCGTCCGTCTCGCTCCTGCTCCACGACGGCATGAAGCTTTTCCTGGACTAATCACATGAAACCTACCGCAAGCGTTTCGTTCGATATCGACAACCAGTGGTCGTATATGAAGACCCATGGCGACGCCGGCTGGGAATCGTTCCCCAGCTATCTGGACCTGCTGCTCCCTCGCGTGGTGGACTTCCTGGCCGCTCGGAGCCTGCGCATCACCTTCATGGTTGTCGGCCAGGACGCCGCCCTCGACAAAAACCACGAAGCGCTGGGCATTCTGGCCCGCGCCGGTCACGAGGTGGGCAATCACAGCTTCAAGCACGAACCCTGGCTGCATCGTTATTCGCCAGCGGCCATTCGAGATGAACTGACCAAGGCCGAGGAAGCCATTGAAAGGGCGACGGGAGTGCGTCCGCGAGGCTTCCGAGGTCCGGGGTTCAGCGTGTCCACGCTCGTCCTGGAAACGCTTGCCGAGCGCGGCTACCACTTCGACGCATCGACGTTTCCCACCTATATCGGACCGCTGGCGCGTGCGTACTACTTCATGAAATCCTCGGGCATGACCAAGCAAGATCGCGACAAACGCAAGGAACTGTTTGGATCCATGCGCGACGGTCTGCGCCCGCTCAAGCCCTATCTGTGGGACATAGCCCCCAAGCCCTTACTGGAAATCCCCGTGACCACGTTGCCAGGGATCAAGACGCCGTTCCACCTGAGCTACATTTTATACTTGAGTACTTTTTCGACGATTTTGGCCCGCGGCTACTTCAAGACCGCGCTTCTCGCCTGTCGGGCGAGCGGCATCGAGCCCTCGCTGCTCGTGCATCCGCTGGATTTCATCGGCAAGGACGACGTGGACAGCCTGGCTTTTTTTCCGGGAATGCAGCTCAGTGGCGCCATCAAGAGAGAACGGGTTTCCGACTACCTGAAGGATATGGCATCTCTTTTCGATATTTGCCCCCTGGGCGAACACGCGCGCAGACTGCAAGACAGCGGAAAGTTGCGCACGAGAAAACCGGATTTCCCCGCCCCGGTGCCGCTTGATGGTGAAACATGACCGGCCACGCGAACACAAGGTCAAAAGGTTCCATCACGACGATCCAGCGTGCTCACATCCTGACCGTGGCCGTGGAAGACTACTTTCACGCGTCGGCGCTGAACCAGCTAGTTCCCGAGCGGCACCGCGAACGCATGGATTCCCATGTCCGCAAGAACACCGAGCTGGCCCTCGCCTTGCTTGACCAATTCGGGGTCAAGGCGACGTTCTTTGTCTTGGCGTGGGTTGCCGAACGCGATCCCGCGCTTGTGCGTGAAATTGCGGCGGCCGGACACGAAGTCGCGAGCAAGGGCTACGAACGCAAACCCTTCGAGAGTCACGACGAGAAGAGTTTCCGCGAAGACGTCCGCCGCAGCAAGGTCATCCTTGAACAGGCTCTCGGCCGGCGCATCCTTGGCTACCGCGTTCCGCAAGGCCACATCGGCGCACGCGACTTGTGGGCCTTGCGCGTGCTCGCCGAGGAGGGATTTACCTACGATTCCAGCATCTATCCGCGCCTCGGCTCCCTGGAAGGACAAAACTGGCGAAGGTTTCCCCACATGCATCGCGACGGAGATCTGCGCATCACCGAATTTCCCCTTTCGGCGGTAGGACTGCCTGGTTTGTGGATCCCCGCGGCGGGCGGCAACTACTTTCGCCAGTTGCCGGAGCCCCTCATGCACGCGGCATTCGTCATGTGGCATCGGCGCTACACGTCGCCGTTCAACCTCTATTTCAATGTATGGGAACTCGATCCGGAACTGCCGCACATCGCGACCGCGGGTGCGTTGAGTCGAATCCGGCAGTACCGCAACCTCGATCGCATGCCGGAGATTATTTCTCACTATCTGCGACACTACCGCTTCACCAGTATCGCCGACCACCAGCATTGGGTACAGGAAACGCTCGATGCTCCGCCGCCGCTGTCCGTTCGGATCACGACCAAGGCACGCTTGGCGCCTTCCGATGGCCACCAGCAGCCCGTGACCATCGTCGTGCCCTGCTACGACGAAGAGCGCGCGCTGGGATACCTGGCTTGTGCTCTCGAAGAGCTGGTCGACCACTTCCGCGACAAGTATTCCGTCCGTTTCGTCATCGTCGACGACTGTAGCAAGGACGGTACCTGGGCCGGCCTCCAGAGCAGATTCGGCAGCGCGGAGCATTTCAAACTCGTCCGGCACGAAAAGAACCAAGGTGTGGCCGCCGCCATTCTGACCGGAATCAAGGCCGCCGAAACCGAGATCGTGTGTTCGATGGATGCCGACTGTACCTACGATCCGCGCCAGCTCGAGAAGCTCATTGGAATGCTGGATGCGGACGTCGCCATGGTCACGGCCAGTCCTTACCACCGTAACGGACATGTGGTGGGCGTGCCGGAGTGGCGACTGGTCCTGTCGCGAACGCTCTCGAAGATGTACGGCTTGGTCCTGAGGCACCGCTTTGCCACCTATACCGCCTGCTTCAGGGCCTATCGACGATCGAAGGTCCAAGACATCGAGCTCAGCAACGGTGGTTTTCTCGGCGTGGCCGAGATGCTCATCAAGCTCGATCTGCGCGGGCACAAGCTCGTCGAATGCCCGGCGACGCTCGAATCTCGCCTCCTCGGCAAATCGAAGATGAAGACTTTACGCACGATTCGCGATCATCTCGGCTTGCTTGCGAATATTCCGAAGATGAAATCCGACATCCATCGGGAAATGGCACAGTCCCATGCGGCGAACAAAACAGGTGGCCAACAGGAGGTTTCGTGAAACCCGATCGTCCCGTTGGTATTTGGGGCTACGGAGCCTACATCCCGCGCTTCCGCATTCAGTCGCGGCAAATCGCGGAGGTTTGGCGCCCGAAGGGCGCGGCCGCCCCGCCGGTGCCGCAAAAGAGCGTGCTCAGCTATGACGAAGATGCCATCACCATGGCCATTGAAGCCACGCGAACGGCGGTTCGTCGCTCCAAGGTCAAAGTGGCTTCCATCGGTGGAATGTGGGTTGGCACCGAAAGCAAACCCTATGCGGTCAAGCCGACGGCAACCTTGGTGGCTGCGGCGCTTGGACTGCCTGCACAGATCCTTTCCGCCGACATCGAGTTTGCCTGCAAGGCCGGCAGTCTCTCGATGCAAATGGCCATTGCCGGCGTTGGCTCGGGAATGATCGAGTCCGCCGTCGCGGTTGGCGTCGATGCCGCGCAAGCGCGCCCCAGCGACATCTTGGAATACACCGCCGCTTGCGGGGCAGCCGCGTTCGTGCTGGGCCCTGCCGCCGGCGCCATGGCCGTCATCGACGAGACGGTTTCCTACAGCACCAACACGCCCGATTTCTTTCGCCGGGATGGCGCCGCGTACCCGCAACACGGGGGTCGGTTCACCGAGGAGCCAGGATACTTTCACCACACCCTGACTGCGTCCAGGATGTTTCTGGAAAAGACCGGATCCACGGCCGCGGACTATCAGTATGCCGTGTTCCATCAGCCCATACCCAAATTGGTCGAACGGGCTGCCAAGGCGCTTGGGTTCAGCCGCGAACAAATCGAACAGGGCTTTTGTGCCAAGAGCATGGGCAATGCCTACGCCGGATCTTCCGGTCTGGGACTGGCCGCGGTGCTCGATATTGCCAAGCCTGGGGACAGGATCTTTTGTTGCTGTTACGGCTCTGGTGCAGGCAGCGACGTCTTCGGTTTCACGGTGACGGACCAAATCCATGATCGGCGTGACCAACACACAGTGGCCCGATACCTAGCAAATGGAGACAATCTCCCAGGTTACGGTCACTATCTCCGCCTCACTGGCGCCATACGGATGTAACAAGATGCGGGATGTATTCATCGTTGGCCTAGGCCTGACCAAAGTGGGCGAGCATTGGGGACTTGGCCTGCGCGAGCTTGGCGCCGAAGCCATCCTGGCCGCCATTCGAGATGCCGGCGAACGCCGTGCAGACGCCTTGTTCGTCGGCAACATGCTTTCTGGTGTGTTATCCGGCCAAGAGAACCTGGCCACCATGCTGGCAGATGCGACGGGTCTACTTCCCATTGAAGCAGTCAAGATTGAAGCCGCTTGTGGATCGGGCGGGGCCGCCGTGCGCGCCGCTACCATTTCCGTCGCGGCCGGTGCCGCCGAAACGGCGATCGCCCTTGGCATCGAAAAGATGACCGACGTTTCGCCGGACGTGGTCACCGCCGCCCTTGCCACCGCTTCCGATCATGAATACGAGGCCGGTTTTGGGCTTTCCTTCGTGGGCATGGCGGCCCTGATCATGCAACGGTACATGCACGAAACCGGTCGCACCCACGACGAGTTCGCCCCATTCATCGTCCAGGCCCACCGAAACGCCATGACCAGCGAACACGCCATGTTTCACCTGGCCGTATCGCCAGAGCAGTTCGCCCGCAGCCCCTTGGTGGCCTCGCCCATGGGCTTACTCGACGTGGCTCCCGTGTGCGATGGCGCCGCCGCGGTCTTGGTTTGTTCCCGAGACGCGCTTAGGCCGCATCACAAACCCATTCGAATTGCGGGATCGGCCATTGCCACGGACACCATTTCCCTCGGCGCCCGGAAGCGAATGACATTCCTGCAAGCGTCTGAGACGTCGGCTGCCAAGGCCTTTCACCAAGCCCGGCTTGCCCCGGGCGACATCGACGTGGCCGAGCCGCACGACGCCTTCACGATTATGACCGCCCTGACGCTTGAGGCCTCCGGTTTTGCAAAACCAGGAACGGTGCTCGATATGGCGAAGGCGGGGGCCTTTGCATCCGATGGCGATTTGCCCATTTGCACCTTTGGCGGCCTCAAGGCCAGGGGACATCCGGTGGGCGCGAGTGGCACCTATCAAATCGTCGAAGCCTGCCGCCAACTGCGGGGCGATGCGGGAAAGAACCAGATTGCCGGCGCCAAGCGAGCTTTCGCGCAGTCCATTGGCGGCCATGGCGCAGTTGCGGTATCGCACATTCTAGAGGCGTAGTTCCCCATGCAAACTCCAGGTTATTATCGCGTTGAAGGTCCTTACCTCAGACTGCAAGGACAACAATGCCGCCGCTGCAACGCCAAGCAGTTTCCTCCCAATCCGACCTGCCGTAGCTGTGGCGCCACCGAATTCGATAGTTGCAATTTGTCCGGCGTCGGGGTCGTCGCCTCCTTTTCGGAAATCAATGCGCCCCCCGCTGGGTTCAGTTACCCTTTTCTAGCGGCATTGGTCACTCTGGCAGAAGGAATGACCATCGCCGCGCAGCTAACAGACATCGAGCCCGAAGACGTCAAGATCGGACTGGCCGTGGAGATGACCACGCGCCGGATTGCAGAAACGGGCTCCGAAGGCTGCCTGATTTACGGCTACAAGTTCCGCCCGCGTCTCACTGACTAGAACCGCCAACTTTGACAATTCCAACCGATGAAGTCGTCTTCTTACCGCTCCCTTGCCGTTGTGGTGCTCTTTGCATGCATGACCGTGGTTTCTATTGACCTGGTTCTTGCGCACATTGTTCCGGTCCTGCATCGGCGCGAGGTTCAGGAGGGCGTTCGCGATCTCGAACGGTCCGATCCGGAAACCCTGGTCATTGGATCGAGTCACGCGCGCACGTTCCATGTCCTCGGCGCCGAATTGGCCGCGCGAACGAACGCGCAGCGCACCCTCGTGGCCGTCCCCCTTGAATTTGGCAAACTGCGCTCCTATGCATGGATGCTGGACCATCGGATCGCCCCACTCGTGGACGACGAAGGCCCCAAAGGCCAGCTCAAACGAGCCAACCTCAAGAGGCTGTTGATTCTGACCGAGTGGTGGGATAGCTGCCCCGGGCCTGACTGGAACCTTCCCTCCCGCGTGTGGACCTTCTCCAACTTTCTCGGCAGTCTGGCCAACACTGGCTTGACCAGCTACAACCGCAACTACCTGCAGAGCCGATGGAAGCGCCTATTCTGGGACTCGGCCCTGGCGCAGGATCGCGGGACCAAGGAGCTTTTCAATACCGCACGCGACCGTTTGCTCCATCGCACCACCGTCACCCCTGAAGCAATACAACACACGACAGAGGTTTGGCAGCATTCCATCGAGGCAGGAACGGAATGTATCGGCGATACCGAACAAATGGCGGGTCTTCGACATTTGCTTGATTTCGGTCGAACGCATCAACTGGAAACCACCGTCATTCTGTTTCCGCGCAAGCCCGGGACGATGACCGAAAAAGCAAAAGCGACGACCCTGACCGCGTTCCGAAACCTGGTCGCCGAACTCATTGCGCCCTACCACGCTCGCCTCGTGGACTTGACCTGGTCGACGCCGCTGACGGATCAGGATTTCATGGCCGACTTCGATCACGTCAGTATCGAGGGCAATGTCAAGTTCGCGCGCTGGGCACTCGATGGCCCGCTTTCCTTCTTGACCCAAGCGCCCCAAGCAGAGTTTTCGCAGGTATCGCCGTGAACTTCATTGAAGTCGAATCCTTCTTCTTTCTGCCCACAGCGGTCATCCTCTACTGGCTGTTGCCCCGGTCTCGGCTCGCCCAAAATCTATTTCTTCTCCTCGTTAGCCTGCTGTTCTACGCGTGCTGGGATGTGCGGTACCTGTCGCTTTTGCTGCTCGGGGCATGTCTCGATTTTGCGATCATCCGTTTCATGGCGGCGCAAACCGACGACCAGCCACGGTCTCCGTCTCGCCGCAAGGTGCTCGTGCTAAGTCTCGCCTTCAGCCTCGAGGCCCTCGCGTACTTCAAGTACGAGGGATTCTTTGCCAATTCGCTGAACGCGTTGCTGAGCAACCTGGGCTTGACGACGCAGTTGCCCGTCTTGAAGTTGGTACTGCCGCTTGGCATCTCTTTCTACACCCTTCAGCGCATGGGATACGTCATCGACGTCTATTGGCGCCGCATTGTCCCAACGCAATCGTTCTTGGATTTTCTACTATTCGCCTGCTTCTTTCCACAGATCACCGCCGGGCCTATTTCCCGTGGCGGCGAACTGCTGGTCCAGCTCGAAAAGCCCCGCCTATTGACACCGGGCACGTTGGCCGACGGCGCGGTCGCGTTTCTTCTCGGCTTCGCCTTGAAAGCCTGGGCCGCCGAATTGATTGGGACGAACTGGGTCGATCCTGTTTTTGCCGCCAGCCATCAGTTCGGCCGACTCGCCCACGTGGCCGCGGCCTGCGGATACGGGCTCCAGGTCTTTGGGGATTTCGCCGGATACAGCTTGATGGCCATCGGCGTCGCGCATCTCTTCGGCATCACGCTGCCCATGAACTTCAACTTTCCTTTCCTTAGCAAGAGCCTTACCGAGTTTTGGCGGCGGTGGCATATCACGCTCAATCGATGGCTTTTCGACTACATCTTCACGCCACTGTCCACCAGCCGGGGCTGGTGGCGAGGACGCCTGGACTTGGCCTTGCTCCTCACCTTCGCCGCCTCCGGACTCTGGCACGGAGCCATGTGGACCTTCGTCGTTTGGGGGCTGTTTCACGGCCTCGGAATGGTGTTGCACCGCAATTGGGACGAGCGCTACCGCGCCCTCTGTCGCCGCGATCGCAAATACGTTCGCCTTCGCCAATCCAACATCTATGCCTTGGCAGCGTGGGCGGTCACAATGGCCTTTTTCATGACTTCCTTGATCCCATTCCGCGCCTCCAGCCTTGCCGTCGCGGGAGCCTTCGTCCGCGACCTCGCGATTTCTCCCGGCCCGGATCGAGTGCATGTCTCCTTCGAATGCCTGGCGAGCGCCGGATTCATCGTTCTCTACCATTGCTTCGACTTGCCCAAGCTTCGCCGCTTCCGCGACCGCTTTTTCGCCATGCCGGCGCCGATTCGTGGCATCGCCTATGGGCTTCTTATCGTTTGGCTTGCGCTCAAGGTTCCCGCATCCGCGGGCACCTTCATCTATCAGCAATTTTAAGGCAGGGGGATCCATGGACGAGCAAACCGTCAAGCGTGTCGTGACAGAGTGGCTGGACGACAATTATCACTTTGGAGACGCCGCAACCCTCATTGGAGGAGATGAGGACAAGTCGTTTCTTCAAAGCGGGATTCTAGACAGCCTGGGCTTCGTCAAGCTCATCCTTCATATCGAGCAGACGTTCTCCGTCGAGATCGATCGCAAGAACATCGTTCCCGCCAATTTCGACAGCTTGCAGCGAATTGCCGCGTACGTGTGTAGCTTGCCAGGAGCCAGGTTGTCGCCGTGAAGACTCTCCACCTGCCCTTCGACGGGGGCTTGGCGGCGCGCTCCCAGATGGCGGAATTCTGCACGGGCGCCGAACGGCTGACCGGGCAAGCGTTCCAGGGGGATTACCTTCGTTTGCATCGCTGGGCCTGCGAAGATATTCAGACCTTCTGGAAATTCTTTCTGGAGTGGACCGGCGTGCCGTTCTCGGGTTCAAGCCTTCCTGTTTTTGAGGGCCAAGGTATCGAGGATGGCCGATTTTTCCCCAACTTGCGCCTCAACTACGCCGAGTGTCTTCTGCGGCCGCTGCCGGATGTCGCCGACGAACTGCCGGCGGTCGTCTATCGCTCGGAGCGGGGAGAGCGCGAACCAATGGACCGGGCCACGCTCCGACAGCGGGTGCTGGCGATCGCCGCGTCCCTGCGAAAGTATGGAGTTGCTGCGGGCGACCGCGTTGTCGCCTTTGCCAGAAATACCCCTGAAACCATTCAAGCTTGCCTGGCGTCCGCGGCGCTTGGCGCCACCTGGTCGTCCGTCGGACTCGACCTGGCTCCCGCTGGCGTTCTTTCGCGGTTCCAACAATTGGAACCCGTCGTTCTGTTCGCCCACACCGAGCTGCCGAACCACGGTGTCTGCCGCCCAGTAAACGAGCAATTGCGCGAAATCGTCGCTGGCCTTCCCAGTCTGCGACTCTTGGTTCTGTTGGGCGGACCCGAAGTCGGCGATGTTGGGCGCGACATCGAGGTCGTGCGGTTGGAATCTCTGCTTTCCACCGAACCTCTGTCGTTTGACGAACTCGAACGTTTCCCCTTCGACCATCCGTTGTTCGTGCTCTTTTCCTCGGGTACCACTGGCCCGCCCAAGTGCATCGTGCACGGAGCGGGTGGAACATTGCTCGAACACCTGAAGGAACATCGGCTTCATTCCGACCTCCGCCCCGGCGAGAGGCTGTATTTTCACACGTCCTGCGGCTGGATGATGTGGAACTGGCAACTTACCGCGCTTGCTTCGGGCGTCTCAATTCTGCTCTACGACGGCTCTGTGTCCTATCCGGATGCGACGGCGTTGCTCAAGATTCTCAACCAAGAGCGCGTCAACGTATTTGGCACGAGTCCGGCCTATATCCAATTGCTGCGCGAATCGGGTATCGAACCGCGCAGCCTGGGGGCGTTCTTCGACTTGCGCGCCATTCAATCGACGGGTTCTATCCTGTATGAGAAACAATTCGATTGGATTCGCGACTTCTTCAAGGCCGTGCCCGTCCATTCCATTTCTGGGGGCTCGGACATCATTGGGTGCTTCGTGCTGGGCAATCCGCTTTTGCCGGTGTACCGCGGCGACAGCCAAAGCGTCAGTCTGGGTCTGGACGTTCGCGTCTTGACCGATACGGGCGTCGAACGAACCGGCACCGGCGAACTCTTGTGTGCCAAGCCCTTCCCCTCGCGCCCGGTTTTCATCTGGGGCGATCCAAATCGAACCAGATTCCACGACAGCTACTTCGCCGAGAACCCAGGATTTTGGACCCACGGAGATTTGGTCGAACTCGCGGAACTCGGTTCCGCCCGGGTTCTGGGCCGTTCCGATGGAACCATGAAGATCCACGGAGTCCGCATCGGGCCGGCCGAGATCTACGTGGTGGTACTTGGCATCCCAGGCATTCGCGAGGCCATGGCCGTCGAACAGGAAGATCAGCGCGAACCAGGCGGGCGCCGGATCGTGCTCTTGCTCGTCCTCGCCGCCGGCAAAGTCCTCGACCGGGAATTCACCCTCCGTATCAAGCGCGAGATCAGCAAGAAGGCTTCGTCCGTGCACGTACCTTCGGTCATCGTTGCGGTTTCCGAACTGCCGCAGACCCACAATGGAAAGTACTCCGAGCGCGCGGCCAAGGATGTCGTCAATGGCAAGAAGCCCAAAAACCTACTGGCGTTGCGCAACCCATCCTGCCTGGAGGAGATCGCGCGCCTAGTGCCACCAACAGGATAGCCAAGGGAACAATCGGTAGAGAACGAGGTTCATCCATGAACAAAGTCTTCGAAAGCGCGCAGGCCGCCTGTCACGACATCGGCGACGGGGCAAGCCTTCTTGTGGGCGGATTCGGCCTGTGTGGAATTCCGGAATGCAGCATCGCCGTGCTCGCCAGCCGTGGCGTCAATCGATTGACCGTCATCTCCAACAATTGTGGCGTCGATGACTTCGGCTTGGGATTGCTGTTGCGCAACCACCAAATCGCAAGGTTCGTCGCTTCCTATGTTGGGGAGAATCGAGAATTCGAGCGCCAGTACTTGGCCGGGGAACTTGAGCTTGAATTGTGCCCGCAAGGGACGCTGGCCGAGCGCATTCGGGCTGGCGGCGCAGGCATCCCCGCGTTCTATACCCCGACCGGGGTGGGGACCATCGTCAGCGACGGTGGCTTGCCTCTTCTGTACGAGCTCAACGGCAAGGGCATCAAGAAGGCATCCGCAAAGAAGGAGATCCGTGAATTCGACGGGCGAAGCTATGTCCTTGAGCCTGCTATCACCGCCGACTTTGCCCTGGTCAAGGCCTGGCGAGGCGACAAGAATGGCAACTTGGTCTATCGGCACACCGCCATGAACTTCAATCCCGTGATGGCCACGGCGGCCAGAACGACGATCGCGGAAGTCGAGGAACTGGTGGAAGTCGGCTCGCTCGATCCGGATCAGATTCACACTCCTGGGATCTACGTCCAGCGGATCTTCTGTGGCACCGGCTACGAAAAGCGGATCGAACGCCGCAAGGTTCGCGCCGCGGAGGGAGCGCAATGACCGCTGTCGGATTGACCCGCGAGCAAATCGCCCAGCGCGCGGCCGGCGAATTGCGCGACGGCTACTATGTGAACCTGGGCATCGGCATGCCTACGTTGGTGGCGAATTTCATCCCGCCCAATATGTCCGTGGTGCTGCAAAGCGAGAATGGCATTCTGGGCACCGGGCCCTACCCGCTGGAACGCGAGGTCGATGCGGACTTGATCAACGCCGGCAAGGAAACGGTCACCTTGCGCCCAGGCGCCGCCATCTTTTCCAGCGCCGATAGCTTCGCCATGATCCGCGGCGGTCACATCGACCTTGCCATCCTGGGCGCCATGGAGGTCTCGCAGCAAGGGGATCTCGCCAATTGGATGATCCCCGGCAAAATGATCAAGGGCATGGGCGGCGGGATGGATCTCGTGGCCCGCGCGAAACGCGTCGTTGTCCTGATGGAGCACAACACCAAGGACGGCAGTCCCAAGATCCTTCGGCAGTGTGCCCTACCCCTGACGGGGCGCAGGGTCGTGCACCGGATCATCACCGAAATCGCCGTGATGGACGTCACCCAGAACGGGCTGGTCTTGCGCGAGGTGGCTCCCGGCGTGAGCGCCGACGAAGTGGGAAGACGAACCGAGCCTGCACTGAGCGTCGCCACAGATCTGCGCGAAGTCCAGCTGGGTTAGTCCGCGCCCAAAGTTGGGCGAGCAGCGGAAAGAGTGAGGCGAGGCGCGCCTTCTTGGGGTAGACAGGTTGCCAAAGGAGTATCCATGCGCTTTCTCGCCCTCGCCCTCGTCATCGGTCTCAGCTTTCCGTCGCTTGCCAGCGCGCAAGGTCCAGGCGTACCCGCCGGAATGCCCTTGGTGGTGGACATGAAGAAGGTCGAGCTCGGCTCCTGGGCCGAGTACACCATGACCATGGGAAGCATCGCGCTTTCGTCACGCTGGGCGCTGGTGGCCCGTGACGCCAAGTCGAACACGCTTGAGATGACCACCAAGGGCGGTCCCGTCGCCAAGCCGGTGGTCCTGCGCATGGTATTGGCGGCGGATCCCACCAGCAGCGAGAAGGCACCCAAGCCGATGGTGATGCAGTTCGGTGATGAGGCGCCCATGTTCGTCCCGTCCGACACTCCGGTGCAGAAATTCCAGCAGCCAGATCCCAAAAACCTGGTGGGCAAGGAAGATCTCAAGGTCGCGGCCGGCACCTTCAAAACCAGCCACTACAGAGACAAAAATGCCATGGGCACGGTCGACGTTTGGGTCAACGAGACGGTGTCCCCTCTCGGCCTGGTCAAGGTGATCACCAGCCCCGAGGTCGACAAGAATGCTCCGGCGGCCATGCAGATCCCGGCCGCCACCATGGAACTGGCAGCGACGGGCACGGGCGCAAAACCTGCCATCACGAAGAAGCCCAAACCTTTCGACGCCAAGAAGATGAGCGGCCTGGTGGGCGGCGCGAGCGACAAGTAGCCTGCCGGACGCGCAGCCGCACAACGCGCAGTTGCAAATATGTAGCGAGAGTGACAAAAAGTTCCCGCTACGGTGTTACCTATATTCGTCGCCCCGGTACTACCTAGGAAGAAGTCATGAACACGAACGCTGCCGAAGGTCTTGTCCAACGTCTGCTCTCCTTGCCCGTCTTTCGCTCCGAATGGGTGCTCTGGCTGCTGCTCGCACTCTCCCTGCTCTCGGTCGCCGTCATGGTCGAGCGCTGGTTCTTCTACCGTCGGCGGAAGATCAACTTCGAAGCCGTCAAAGACGAGTTCGCCAAGGATCTCGACAAGGGTGATTTCGACGCGGCGGCCAAGCTCTTGGCTAAATACGACTCGCTGGAAACCAACGTCACCTTGGCCGGCCTGCGCGGCTACGAGAAGGGCCCCGAATCGGTCGAAGAGCTAATCGCGGGCGCCCTGAGCCGGGGCAAGGCCGAGTACGAACGCCGTCTGTCCATCCTGGCGACTCTCGCTTCGAATTCGCCCTTCATCGGCTTGTTCGGCACCGTGCTCGGCATCATCCGTTCATTCAAGGAGATGTCGAAGGACATCGCCAGCGCCAGCACCGGCGTGATGGCCGGCATCGCCGAGGCCCTGGTCGCCACCGCGGTCGGCCTCCTGGTCGCCATCCCGGCGGTCGTCGCCTACAACGTTTTCAAGGGCATGGTGAAGGACGCCGTGACCAACACCGACGGGCTCACGCGTGTGCTCATGGCCGAGCTGAAGTCGGCGGGCAAGGCCGCGAAGGAATAGCCATGGCCGGCGCGCAGAATGGCAATGGCGAGGACGAGGGGCTGCTCGCCAGCATCAACATCATCCCCTTCGTCGACATCGTGCTCGTGCTGCTCATCATCTTCATGCTGACCTCCATCGCGATTGTCCGTGCCAGCATGGTGGTGAACCTGCCCAAAGCCGCCACAGGCGGGGCGCGCGTCGAATCCACGGTCAACATCGTGTGCAACAAGGACGGCAGCCTCATGCTCAACGGGGCACCCTCGACGGCCCTAGAGATCGGCGGCTTCGTGAAGCGCGAGAGCGCGACCAATCCGAAATTGCAGGCGGTGATCGCCGCCGACAAAGGGGTCGAGTACGGCCACGTCGTGGATCTCATCGACCTGGTCAAACGCAACGGCGTCTCGGCGTTCGCCCTCGATGTCGAGCGCCAGACGGCGCCCACAACGCCCTAACCGACGTCATTTCCGATGACTGCCAAGCCCACTTCGCAAAAGCCGAACGGCGAGCCTGGCCGAAAAGCGCGGCCGGCCCGGACCAA
>Ga0265314_10001563_pt1 | contig 25210 bp, 20 predicted proteins | sample 4126metaG_FD_203106 | JGI IMG/M metagenome (GOLD analysis project Ga0265314, IMG submission 203106) | Rhizosphere microbial communities from Carex aquatilis grown in University of Washington, Seatle, WA, United States - 4-1-26 metaG | ecosystem: Host-associated > Plants > Roots > Rhizosphere >... | reverse complement strand
CGGAGCGGGCCATAGAAAAGACGCCGACCGCAGGTCCCGGGGGAGGATAGCCATGACACGTGTATCGCTACATTTCGCAAGCCTGCTGGTGTTCGTCGCCGCACTCGTCACCATACCGGGACCCAGCGCCGCAATGACCGGCGACTGTGACAACGACGGCGCGGTGACCATCGATGAGCTGACGCTCATCGTGAATATCGCACTCGGTAGCGCGCCGGTGACCGCCTGCCCGCCTGGGGACATCAACAGCGACGGCAGCATCACGATCGACGAGGTGCTCGCCGCCGTTGGGCTTGCGTTGACCGGCCCGTTGCCCACGGCAACGGCTCCGCCGACCCCGGTGGCAACCGCCACGGCCGTCCCCGGTACGTCCAGCGAGCGCACGTGGGTCGACGCGTCACGCCCGACAAATCACAACGGCAACTACGCGGGGGCGCCGGACCGCACGCTGCGCACGTTGATCTGGCAGCCGGACACCGCCGGGGCGCTGCCGCTGTTCGTCATGGCGCACGGATTCGGCGGCCTGCCCGAGAAATTCGAGGCGATGGCGCGCAGCATTGCCGACGCCGGCTTCGTGGTTGCGGCGCCCGCCTTTCCCCTCACCAACGAGAACGCGCCGGGTAGCTACCTGCACGCGTTGCAAGACGTCGCCAGCCAGCCCGCCGATGTGAGCTTCGTGATCTCCAAGCTCCTCGAAGCGAACGATGCCCCCGGCGATCCGCTGGAAGGGCGCATCCTCACCGATCAGGTGGCGGTGCTCGGACATTCCCTGGGCGGCACGACGGTCCTCGCCCTGACGCGCAAGGACTGCTGCCGCGACACCCGCGTGCGCGCCAGCTTGTTATTCGCCCCCGGTCCCATCAATCTATTCAACAATCTATTCGGCACAGATCCGACCGACGCCGGACCGCCGACGTTGATCCTGCAGGGCACAAAAGACGGGACCATCTCTTACTCAGTCACGGAGCAGCTCTACACGCAGATCGATCCGCCGCGCCGCTTCGTCGGCATTACCGGCGCCGACCACAGCGACGCCATCGAGGCACGGAGCTTACCGCTGACCGCCCTGCAGAGCGTGTCGGAGCGTGCGATCGTCGCCTTTCTCAACGCCATGTTTCGTGGCGCCGACGCCGCGCTCGACAGCACGCTGGCAACGTTAGAGGCGGAAGGGAATGCCGTGCACAGCGATGGGACGCTGCCGTAATGCTTAGCCGGATTTCTCACCACGGAGGCACGGAGACACGGAAAAGGCCAAGAACCATCAGTGAGGGGAAAGCATCCTCTCGGCTCATCTTGCCTTCACTCGGTCTCAAGAAACCCTTCTTCTCCGTGTCTCCGTGGTGATTCTCTAAGCGGTCTGCTTGCTCAGCGAGAGCGGAATCATCTTCCCTTTCAAGGAAATAACCGCTCACGCTGAGGAGGTCGCGTCTTCTCAGCGACCGTCTCGACGCGTACCCGCTGGGCAGGTTTTCAATCGCTGAGTCAGCGCATTGGGGATTGCCAGAAGTCGCCTCGGCGTTGTATCGTCCGGGGCACAGTAGGCGGAAAGATTGCTTCAGCACGAAGCGCACGAAGCACACGAAGGGGAAGGCCAAGGCAGACGTTCATGACCCCATTTCCGATGAGGGTTGCAGAGCGATGCCAGAGTTATGCTTGGCTCCCGTTTTTCGTGGTCTTCGTGATCTTCGTGATGAACTCCTTTGCCAGATTAGTGTTGACAGTGTAGAAGGATGCATCGATGGGCAGTTGATTCGAGAAACGAGCGCCGCATCTCCAGCGAGGACATGCGGGTTGTCTCAGCCACAACAATGACCGGGGCGGCATTCAAAAGAGGGGGCACGATGTTCAAATCGATAATCAGGGCTGGCGTAGGCAGTCTCATGCTGCTCGCACTCAGTGCGATCTGGGGGCCACTGGTCAGCCGTGCCGACACGGTGTGCGTCGGTGACTGTGACGGGAGCGGTGATGTCACCGTCAACGAGATCATCATCCTGGTCAACATCGATCTCGGCAGCGCCACCGCGGCGGCCTGCCCGGACGGCATTCCCAGCGGCAGCGATGTGGACATTGCGCTGATCATCAGAGCGGTCAACAACGCCTTGAGCAACTGCCCGGCACCGCCAGACACGGCAACACCGACCAACAGCCCAACGAACACGCCGACGAATACGCCGACCAACACGGGAACCAACACCCCGACAGACACCGCCACGAACACCCCGACCAGCACCAACACCCCAACGCTTACGCTGACGCAAACGCCGACACCCTCCGACACACCTACGGCGACGCCAAACAACACAGCGACGCTAACGCCCACCGAGACGCTGCTCCCGACAGCAACCACTCCGCCAACCGAGACACCTACGAACACGCCTGCCGACACGCCGACTCAGACGCCGACACCGACCGAGGCATCGAGCCCGACAGCGACCGTGACGCCAACAGTGATCGCATCGAGTGTCCTGGCGGCCGGGATCTCTGCGGCGGACACGCAAATCCCGGTGGCGGATATTTGTGTCTTCCCGGAGAGCGGGACGGTCAAGATCGACGACGAGCTCATCGCCTACAGCGGCACGACGCCCGGCCTGGCGCTGTGCGCGGCACGCGCCGCGCTTCCGGCAATCCCCGGGACATTGGACAACGCCGTCCGCGGCGACGACGCCACCAGTCACCTGGCCGGCGCCGTCGTCGAGTTGGTGCCGACACCAGCAACCCCGACCCCATCGATGCCCCCGACGGAAACGCCGACGGAGACACCGGTAACGGCTGCGACGGATACGCCGACGACCGTCCCGACAGATACACCGACTACGGCTCCGACCAACACACCAACAACGGCCCCAACCAACACACCGACAACAGCCCCAACCAACACACCAACAATAGCCCCGACGGATACACCGACCCCGTCTCCAACGCTGACGCCGACGAGTGGAGCCGGAAACACACCAACGTTTGTCCCTCTGTCGTGCACGTTGGGGGAGGGAACAAGTGTAACAGTGTCAACCAAGCTTGCCGTCGTGAGCGTGCCGCTCACCGGCTCGCAGGTCTGGCGCTTCAGTGAGGCGCAACCTGACTCGACGCGCAAGATCCTCATCTTGCCGGGCGAAAGCCACTTCGAATGCGTCAGCCAGAATGTGCTCGGCCTCATCAACGTCAAGATTTGCGCGCGCGTTGATCCGACGACATATTGCCACGGCGGTCCGAATGATGGCCTCGCATGCCCGCCCGCGGACTGCGGTGCCGGCAACCTGTGCGACATTAATCCGGGGCAAGGTGTAGTCGACTGTGCACCAGGGGGCGGCAACCTCACCGCATACGACAGTTTGGTGCAGGTCGATCACAATACGAACCAGGCGTTGGTCGGCGGCAAGGCCAACCTTGGATTCCCAATCGACTCGAATTGCACGAACACGTTCAGCGATGCGAATGGCAAGGTATTGCACTCCTGTCTTGAGGGAACGGATTCCGCTTGCACCGGCACTGCACACACGCACACGGGGGTGTGTAACAGCCCAACAGAGCAAACGTTCTCCGGGAGCTCCGTGGCCGGTGGCTTCCGGTTGCACGAAGTCATCGATCTGACTTTCGAGACCGGCGCGGACTGCAGTACTCCCTGTCCGCCGGACACGACCCCGCTGCAAGATGGGGAGATTCAGATTGCAGGTGACATCACCAGCGGTCAAAGCAAGGGCGTCGTCTGGAACATAAGCGACACCGCCTCGATCATGGGAACCACCGGTGCCGGTAATGGTGCCGCTATCTGCGGCCCCGTGGGAGGAGCGGACAGAACCTGCCCGACCACCGCGACGGGTGCGCCGATCAATCTACCCAGTGGCAGCTGCCTGGGTACGGACATCCCGCAGACGCTGAGCGGTGCGGCGGTAGCACTGGCCTACCCCGCCATCGATGTTCTCCCGCCGACTCCGGTGAACATCGGCGATCTGGTCGCGACGCTTCGGTTGCAATGTGAGTAGGAGAGCCTCTTGCCTCCACCCTGCGTTTCCGCAGCGCGGAGACGCAGGGTGGAGGGTGACGCTCAACCCGAGCTCGGCCAGCAATAGTCCTTGAACTGCTCGCGCAGCTCGCGCTTGGCGATCTTCCCGACACTGGTCTTGGGCAACGTTTCGATGAAGACCACGTCTTCGGGAAGCCACCACTTCGCCACGCGCGAGCCCAGGTGCTCGAGTACCGTTGCCTTGGTCAGCTGGCGTCCCGGCTTGGTTACCACGCATGCCAGCGGGCGCTCTTGCCAGCGCTCGTGCGCCAAACCGACGACCGCGGCCTCGAGGACGTCGGGATGCGCCATGATGGCATTCTCCAGCTCGACGCTGGAAATCCATTCGCCGCCGCTCTTGATGACGTCCTTGGCGCGGTCGGTGATCTGCACGTAGCCGCCGGCGTCGATGGTGGCGATGTCACCGGTTTTGAACCAGCCGTCCTGAAACGCCGACGCGGAGCGCTCGTCGTTGTAGTACTCGCCGACGATCCACGGGCCGCGCACCTGCAACTCGCCCATGCTGGTGCCGTCCCAGGGCAACTCACACCCGTTGTCGTCGACGATCCGCAAGTCGACGAACGGCACCGCGGTTCCCTGCTTGGCGCGCACCACGCGGCGCTGCGCCGCACTCCAGTCCTGCATGCCGCTGCGCGCCCGCGACAGGGTCGCCAGCGGCGCGGTCTCGGTCATCCCCCAGGCTTGGACGACGGCGATTCCCAACTCATCGAAGCTCTTCAGCAAGCTTTCGGGCACTGCCGACCCGCCGCAAGGCACGCAGCGCAGGCTCGACAAATCATAGTGTTGCTGCTCGAGCACGCCGAGCAAACCGATGAGCACCGTCGGCACGCCGCCGGTGACCGTGACGCGCAGATCCTGAATGAGCGCCGCGAGGTCCCGCGGTGTCGGCTGCGCCCCCGGGTACACCTGCGTGGCACCGACCATGGTGGACGTGAACGGCATGCCCCAGGCATTGGCGTGAAACATCGGCACGACGGGCAAGACGACGTCGGCTTCGCACAACCCGAACGAATCGGTTCCGGCCTGCGCCAGGCTGTGCAGCATCAACGCACGGTGACTGTAGACGACTCCCTTGGGATTGCCGGTTGTCCCCGACGTGTAGCAAATGGCCGCGGCGCGCTGTTCATCGAGCCGCGGGAACGCGAAATCCTCCGACGCCGATGCCAGCAGATCCTCGTAGCGATACAGCGGCTGCAACGTCGTCTCGGGCAGCGGCCCGTCGCCCATCACGACATAGGCGCGCACGCCACGGAGATCTTTGGCGAGCGGTTCGAGCGCCTGCACCAGCACGTCGTCGACAAAGATCACGGCGTCCTCGGCATGGTTGACGATGAACGTGATCTGCTCCGGAAACAGCCGGATGTTCAAGGTGTGCAACACCGCGCCACTGCTGGGCACACCGAGGTACAGCTCGAGGTGGCGGTGCGTGTTCCAGGCAAAGCTGGCAACCCGATCGCCGTCACGCACGTCCAACGCGCGCAGCGCGTTCGCCAGCCGGCAGGCTCGCCGGTACAGCTCCGCATAGGTGAGGCGGTGCAATCCCGCCGGCGTGCGGGTGATCACCTGCTTGGTGGGGAACAGGCGCCCTGCCCGCTCCAGCACATGCGTGATGGTCAGCGGGTAGTCCATCATCAAGCCGCGCATAGGTCCCTCCTCAACCCGGCAAAGCCGCAACCCCAACAAGGAGAGAATGGAAAACAGGAAACCGAAAACAGGAAATGGAAAACCGGCAAATTGATCCGTTTCCAATTTCCGGCTTCCTGTTTCCGGTTTCCCATTTTCTTTCCGTCCTGCTCAAGATTTCCGACTCAGCGACTAGCGGACGGCTTGTACCATGTTCCCGCTTGGCAGTGCGAGCTTGTACGTGAACGATTGGAGAAGGACGTGATGTTTTCGCCAGCCGAACCTCCCCCCGAGCCCCATCCTTAACCTTTTGTGAAGCGGCTCATTCAGCAACCCACCGGCACCTGTTGTAGGCTCTTGGCTTTGATGGTGTTCCTTTCGCCGAACCGCGGCAAGTAGGATCAGACCTCCTGGGCCCGAGGAATCTGCCACGAGCCCAAGACCTTCCACCACGAACACAATCGGTTAGCCCGGGGTAGGAGTGGGTTAGGAGAAACGCCGCCGCACTTTGTTCGGTGAATCTCGCAGGCTAAGTAAGAAGGCCTGAAGCGAATGCCGATGGACAGCCGAGGGCGCATGAGAGGTCGATGATCGCCGAATATCTTCAGCGTCTCGCTTGGGATCCGACCGCACCGGTGCCTGACGGATGGCCGCACGGGTGGTGGGGGGTGCTGCTGCTCTTCTGCATTCCCGGCGGCATGGGCATCCCACCGGGCGTGCTGCTCGGACACCACGGCGGCATCGGCCCGATCCTTATGAGCGTCCTCTACTTCGCCTCCGACATTGTGCTCGCCGCGGTGTTCGAGCCGATGCTGCTCATCATCGCCGCGCTGGGGCGCCGGTTGCCGATGGTGCAGCGGGCGGCGCACTGGGTGTTCAACGCGATCACGCGAACCATGCCGGCAGGCAGCCTGACGGCTCCGGTCGGAATCGCGCTCACCGCCTTCGGCGCCGGGCTCCCGTTTGGCCGCGCGCTCGGCGCCACGGCCGGCTTCGGTCTGATCCCCAGCTGGCTCTTCACGATCTCCGGCGACATGGCGTATTTCGGCCTCGGCATGGCGTCGACGCTCTGGTTCGACGACCTCCTCGGCGACCCGCGGACAGCAGCCCTTGCCGGGCTTGCCGTCATGTTCGTCGTCCCGTGGCTGATTCAACGCTGGCAGGCCCGTGCGGGGAAGCGCGCGTGAATCGGGACTCAGGGAGGTGCAGATTCCCCCCGACCTTCAAGAGAGTCACCAAAGCACGAACGTTCGAATGCGCGAAAAAGGAGGCGCTTCCTTCCCGCCGTGCGTTTCACCAGTCGGAGAAATCGCTCCAGTCACGCACGCCGATGAACTCGCGTTTGCCGAGGTCGACACCGTTGTGCCGGAGAATGGCGTACGCCGTGGTCACGTGGAAATAGAAATTCGGCACGGCGATACGCGTCAGGTAGTCGCTGCCGCGCACCGAGTTGCCTTGCATCCACGGCGGCGCGACGCGCCGCTCCTCGGCGCCGGCAAAGGCGGACGCCTGGAACGTCCCGAGGTAGCCAAGACACGTCTGAATCCGGCTGCGCAGCTCGGCAACGGCCTTCTCGGTATCGGGGTGCGACGGCGCCTTCTGGCCGCTCAGATAGGCGGCGGCATACTTCGCCGCGTCACACGCCGATTGCACCTGCTGGATGAGCGCGTACTGATCCGGCGCCAGCCGGGCTTGGGCGAGCACGTCCGCATCAAAACCCTTCTGCTGCGCGTACTCCGTCGCTTTCTGCAGCCACTGGTCGAGGTTCTTCAGCATCCGGCCGAACTGGGAAATGGTTTCGAAGGTTGGCATGGCGTCACTCCTTTTCAGAGGTATGCGGCGATCCCTGCGGTGATCTGCAGCGCGTGGCCGCCAGCGTGCAAAAAAACCGACAACCGAAGATCCGAGTGGATCTTGGCACATCTTACCATCCGCGTCACCTCTCTCTGCTTCGAAAATGGGAGTGAGGGCTTGGGGCCTTGAGGGCTTGGCTTTCATCCCTTTCGGGCGAAGCCACGGCTTCATCGCGACTCCTTCGGCATATGGGCAGCGCGCAGCGACCCAACGGGAGCGGCCCACAAGAGACGCCGGCCGCAGGCCCGCCGGCCGCAGGCCCCGCAGGCCTGGTTGACGTAGTTCTGGCGTCCCGCCAATAGAGAGCGTCCCGCCGCTTTCAAGGACAAGGGAATGGCATGTTGAGAGTGAGAGGCCGGAGAGTGCCGGGGAGAGACCAGTGACTCGTAGCAAGGTAACGATCGAATGAAGCGCAAGTCTCTACTCATCGGCTTGGCGCTCGTGCTGCTCGCGGCAGGGGTCGGGTATTACATGTTCCGGCTGCGCGCCAGCGCCTTGGTGTTGACCGGCATCGTGACCACCAACGAGGTCATCGTCAGCCCGCAGGTCAGCGGCCGCATCGATCGCTTGTTGGTCCGCGAAGGAGACAGCGTCACCCGCGACCAGCTGCTCGCTGTAATCGCGCCGGACGAGCTGCGCGCCGACAGCGCCTACTACGCCTCCAGCGCCGACGGTCTGGCGTCACAAGTCAAGGAGAGTGAAGCCGCGTTGCGCCTGCAGGAACAGCAGACCAGCGAGCAGATCCATCAGGCGGAGGCGACCCTGGCGTCGGCCGAGGCCCAGCAGGTGGCGGCGCAAGCGGATGCGGAAAACGCGCGCTTGCTGTTCGAGCACAATCGCCAGCTGCTGCCGCAGGGCATCGTCTCCGTCCAGGAGTTCGATCAGACCCGCACGACCTACGAAGGCGCGAAAGCCCGCGTCGACTCCCTGAAACGGCAGGTGGAAGCCGCGCGCGCGGCGCTCGAGCTGGCGCGCTCCAACGCCGAGCAGACGGCCATGCGGCAACACGCTCTCGAAGTCAGCCAGCAGCAACAAGCCGCCGCCGAAGCCCAGCGCGCCAAAGCCAACGTGCGCCTCGCCTACACCGAGATCCACGCGCCGATCGATGCCAGCGTCGACGTGCTCGCGGTACGCATGGGCGAGATCGTAAGCCCGGGCCAGCCGTTGCTCACGCTCATCAATCCGGACGATTTGTGGGTGCGCATCGACGTCGAGGAAACCTACATCGATCGCATTCGCATCGGTGAGACCATGACGGTCCGCTTGCCCTCCGGCGCCGAGCTCCCGGGCGTGGTGTTCTACCGCGGAGCCGACGCGGGCTTCGCCACGCAACGCGACGTCAGCCGTTTCAAGCGCGACATCAAAACGTTCGAGGTGCGGCTGCGCGTCGACAACCACGACCGCCGCCTCGCCGTCGGCATGACCGCGTACGTGCAACTCGGCTTCGCACGCTGATGCCGGCCATCGACGTCCGCGACATCGTCAAGCGCTTCGGCACGTTTGCCGCAGTGGACGGGATCAGCTTCACGGTCGCCAAGGGTGAAATCTTCGGCCTACTCGGGCCGAACGGCGCCGGCAAATCGACCCTCATCCGCATGCTTACCACCTTGCTGCCGCCAACCGCGGGGACGGCCACCATCAACGGCTTCGACATCGTGACGCAAGCCGACGGCGTGCGCGAGTCGATCGGCGTCATTCCGCAAGCCATGACCAGCGATCTGGAGCTGAGCGTGCATGAAAACCTGCTCATCTTCGCCAAGCTCTATGGCGTGCCGCGCGCCAAGCGCAACCGGCTGATGGAAGAGCTGCTCGAGGCGGTGGAGCTCACCCCGTGGGCCGACAAGCAGGTGAAGAATCTATCGGGTGGCATGCGCCGCCGCGTCGAAATCGCACGCGGCCTGGTACACGAGCCGCGCATCTTTTTTCTCGACGAACCGACGACCGGGCTCGACCCGGTCTCGCGCGTCGCCGTGTGGGGCATGATTCAGCGCGTCCAGAGGGAGCGCAACCTCACGGTACTGATCACCACACACTACATGGACGAGGCGGACAAGCTGTGTGATCGGATCGCCATCGTCGATCACGGCAAGCTCATGGCGCTCGATTCTCCCATGCGGCTCAAAGCGTCGATTCCCGGCAAGAACATCCTCGAGGTTAGCTTCGCAGCGCCGCCAGACGGTTGGGAGCGCGTGCTGGCGGCGCTGCCGAACGTCGAGAGTGTCACGGGACAGCACGACCTCTTCCGCATCGCCTCCGACAACGGCCCGGCAACTACGATGGCCTTGATGGAGACGGCGGCGCGCGCCGGGGTGGCGGTGCGCTCGCTGTCGGTGCAGAGCACGTCGCTCGATGACGTGTTCGTGCACTACACCGGCCACGCCCTGCGCGACGCGCTGCAGGAGCCATCCCCGATGGACCGGTCCTTCATGGTGCAGCGGTAACCGGGCATGCATCGCACCTGGGCCATCATCGAGCGCGAGCTGCGACGGTTTCGCCGCAGCCCTACGCTCATCGTCATGTCGCTGTTCTTTCCGATCGTGCAGCTGGTGGTACTCGGCTACGCCTTCGGCGGCATCGTCAAGCATCTGACCGTCGCCGTGGTCGACCATGACCACGGGCTCTCCGCGGTGAAGGTGCGTGAGCTCTGCAACGCCGTCGCCAACGGCTCGCGGACGTTCGAAACGATCGAGTACAGCGATGAGGGGCAGGCCCTGGCCGACTTGCGCAACGGGCGGGTGAACGGCGTGCTGATCATCCCGCCGCAGTTCTCGCGGCTGCAGTTGGAGAAGGCGGCGCCGCGCGTGGCGCTGATCGAGGACAACACGGATACGTTCGTGGCGGCGACGCTGGCGGCGTCGGTGGAAGGTTTGATCGCCGGGATGGGCCAACCACAAGCGGATACGCGGCGGCTCGCGATGCAAACGACCCTGGAGACCGTCGAGGTCTATCCGTACGTGCCGTACATCCAATACCTGCTGCCGGGTTCGATCGTGATGTCCGTGTTCATGATGGTGATGATCGGCGGCGGCATCATCTTCATCGACGACAAGGCCCGTGGGCTGCATGAGGGTTACCTGGTTACACCGATCACCAAGCTCGAGCTGATCGCCGGCTTCAATCTCTCGGGAACCATCAAAGCCGTATTGGCCGGGGTGGTGCTGATGACCATCGGCTCGCTGGTCGCCGGCATTCCCAACCCGTTCGAGCCGCTGCGTCTGATGAAGGTATTGCTGGTGATCGTGGTGACGGCGTTCGCACTGATCAGCTTCATGTTCCTGCTGATGGTGCGGGTGAGCGACCCGTTGGTGCCGCGCGCCATGTTCGGGTTGTTGAACACGATGCTGTATTTCCCGAGCGGCGCGGTCTATCCGCGCCAGGGCTTTCCCGCTTGGATGCAAGCCATCTCGGCGATCGACCCGTTTACCTATGCCGTCCACGCCCTCAAGTGCCTGCTGCTCAAAGATACGGGCATCGCCGCGATCAGCGGTGATCTCGCCTTCCTCATCATCTTTTCCATCGTGACGATGACGGTCGCGACGCTGCTGTTTCGGCGGACGCTTTGAGGGCTGCCCCGGCGTCTCTTCTATGGACCGCTCCCGTTGGTCGCTGGGGGCTGCCATCGCGAAGGGTCGATTCCGCGCGCAGCATCTTTGCCTGGACTACTCTCCTTTGGACCGTGAACGTCCACCTTGGCCTACTCCTTCGTGCCCTTCGTGTACTTCGTGGTGAAGCGGTTTTTCGTATCAGGATTAGCTGGCACTTGGTTTCTGGTAGGATCGCAGCTGACAGGAGGTGCCAATGAAGAAGCGCGGAAACCCGATCGAGCTCTACTACTGGCCCGGCATTCAGGGCCGCGGTGAATTCGTGCGCCTCTTACTCGAGGACGCCGACGCCGCGTACGTCGACGTTGCGCGTGAGCGCAAGAACGGACTGCTGACCATGATGCGCTTCCTCGAGGGCGAGGAACCGGGAGCGCTGCCGTTTGCGCCGCCGTTCGTGAAGGTCGGCAGCGCGGTCGTATCGCAAACGGCGAACGTCCTTGCCTTTCTCGCGCCGCGTTTGGGGCGCGTGCCAAAGGACGAGACACTCCGCGCCGAGGCGCAGCAGATCCAACTGACGCTCGCGGACTTCGTCGGCGAGGTTCACGACGCGCACCACCCGATCGCCGGAAGCCTCTACTACGACGACCAGAAGCCTGCGGCAAAGCGCCGCGCTCAGCTCTTCGTGAAAGAACGCATGCCGAAGCACCTCGGCTGGCTCGAGAAGATCTTGGCGCGCAACCGCAAGAGTGCCGGGCAGTGGCTCGTCGGCAGCGATTGCTCCTACGTCGACCTGTCGGTGTTCCAGATCGTCGAGGGCCTGCGCTACGCGTTCCCGAACGCGCTCCACAATCTCACGCCGTCGATCCCCCGGGTGACGGCGTTGCGCGACCGCATCGCGAGCCGCCCGCGTATCGCGGCGTATCTCGGCTCAAAGCGGCGCCAGGCGTTCAACCAGATGGGCATCTTCCGGCACTATCCCGAGCTGGATGCGCCAACGCCACGGGCGCGGCGCAAGAAACTGTAGGGCGACGAGGCCAAGCCAACTCATGGAGGGGCGGGGAGCCCACGTAGGTGGGCTTGGTGCATTTCGTTGCCGCGGCTTGAGCCGCCGGGCTGAATAGATGGACGCAATACTCGGGCCTTGCCCCGCTCTCTGGCTCTCCGTCTGCGGTTTGCATCGACGCAACTGAAGCGTATAGTTGACTCATTCGCCGGACGCCGGTGGGAGCTCTAGGTGGCTGATGCGTTCCCGCCTGCGCCCGAGGAGGAGGTTCTCAATGGCGGACTTGGTTTTGGACCTCGCGATAGTCATGGTGATCGTCGTCGTGCTGCGGGTGATTCCCCGCATGATGGCGGCCAACGCGGAGACTCGCGCGGCCTTGCACAGGCAGCAAGCGGCGCATCACCACCACGCGCAGCTGATCGACAGCCAGCTGCATCCTGACGACCGTCACAACAAGCAACACGCGGCATAACGCACCGGTTGCGCGACTCGCGGCTGCATATTCGGCCGCTAAGTGTTCATGGGCTGCCCTCGGCGGGGACGATGGAAGGCAAGCGCCCCCCTCACCCGTGCCATTTCCGGCATGGGAGAGGGTTGGGGTGAGAGCGTATGGCGCTAGCGTGATCCGCCTGCTTCACCCTGGAGCGGCACGACCCTGCCATCCGGCAGACATGTCTTCCCCTGCGTCGCCAACCAGGCGTTGTAATCCTTGAACGCCCGGTCGAACGCCGTCTTCTCCTCCGCCGCCTCTTGCAACGCTTCCTGATTGTCCTCGGGATCCACAGCCTGGCGCAGCTTCTTCTCCGCTTGCCGCCGCGTCATGCGGCCGAGCTTCCATGATCGGTACAGCTCGAGCAGCCGTCCCAGCTGGGGATTGCGATCGGCGCTGCGGAAGTCCATGCGCGCCGACAGCGCCGCGCCGAATGCGTCGGGCGGGTTGATGTCCTCCGGATAGGTGCGCGGCAAGCGGTCCCATGCCGTGAAGTCGGGCTCGTCCGTAAACAGGTCCCACAGTGGCGCCGCCGCGGCGTCCTCGCGCCCCAATGGCGGGAGGCCAAGGATGCGGAAGATGGTCGTGTGCACCGACAGATACGACGTCTGATGGTGGCTGACATAGTTGCGGCGTGCCCAGGGAGAGACCACGGTCAGGAACGAGCGCGCCGCCGACACGTGGTCACCACTGCTTTGCGGATCGTCCTCGAGAATGAAGATCGCCGTGGATTTCCACAGGTCGGCGTTGTGCGAAATCCCGTCGACAAGGATGCCCACACCTTCGTCATTGTCGGCAACATAACTCTCCGGCGTCGGCACTCCGGGCGTGCTGCCCTGGGTGTGGTCATCCGGCAACTCCATGTACGTGAAATCAGGGAGGCCACCGGCGTTCGCCTTGCCGACGATGTAGTTGGCGCGATCGCGATCCCGGGCGCCGAGATTGAAGATCGGGCCACCCGGATAGGCCTGATCGCTGAACGCCGCCGGCTTCATGCCGTTGGCGGCCGCTGTGGTGGTGCCAACGATCTCGCCGTAGATGCGAATGGTTTTGCCGTGATTGAGCATGTGGGTGAACACGTTGCCGACATCCGGCACCGACGCATCCTTGAGCGGCCATGAATCCCCGAGCGAGTCCGGCGGCTCGGTCCAGAAGCGCTCGGTAAACTCGGTCCAGTGTGCCGCGGTGAGGAACAGATGGCCGCCGTCGGATTCCTGCGACTCGACGAAGAAGCGGTCGGAGACATTGAAGTCGCGGGCGAGCTTGCGCTGGTTCGGCACGATATCCGCCGTGTACTCCACCAGACTCGGGTCGGCATCCACGCCGGGCAGATTCACGTCGCCGAACACCGTGTCGAACTTCTTGTTCTCCTTGACCACCAGGATCACGTGTTTGATGGGCGAGGTCTGCCCGTCACGGGTGGGGATGGGGAACGTCCCGCTGGGACAATCGAAGGGGTACCGATCACTCGAACCGATCTCATTGCTCTCGACACGCTGCGTGGTTGCCGTGAGATCAAGGGTACTGAGCTCGACGGAGGTCAGGGTGCCGTTGTTGATGTTGCTGCGCTCGCCATTCGCGTTGGGCTCTGCATCCATTCCGCCCCCCTGGCCCTCGGCGACCAGCAGCGTGCCTGGCGCCGCGTTCGGCAGGTCCAAGTCAGTGGGCCACCACGACGTCGGGAACGATCCGAGAGAGATCAACGTGGCGGCGTCGAACACGGTCACCGCGTTGTCCGTTCCACGACTGACGTACAGTCGATTCGCTGTCGGCTCATAGACGACGACGTTCGGATTGCTGTTCGGGAGCCGCATGCCCGAGGCGTCGACCAGATCGGTCTCGGCTACCAGGCCCTGGTTGGTTACGGTGCGCGTCGCGGGATCGATCGCCACGACATAGTCGCTGCCGCTGACCGCCACCCACACAACACTGTCATCGGGCTTGCGCGCCATCCGCGCCGGGCTGCTGCGCACGCTGATGGAGGCCGCGATGGTCTCCGTAGTGGTGTCCACCACCGCGATCTTGCTGCCGGTAAGATCCGAGATGTACAGCTCGTGCCGGCTCGGGAGCTCAAGGATGTCCCAGGCCCCCTGTTGCAGCACGATGCGCTTGCGCACTTGCAGGGAAGGCAGGTCGATGGCCACGAGCTCGAACTCGGTGAACCGCGCGGCCCATAGGGTCTTGCCGTCGGCGGCGGCGTGCAGCGCAACGACGCGGTCGCCGACATCGACACTAGCCCCCTGGGTCAGCTGCCCGTCGTCGCCGACATCGTAAGCCACGACGTTCCCCTCGGTCCCCTGCGGGACGAACAGCTGTTTGCCATCGACCGACAGCACCGCTTTGCCCTGTGGCTGGCCGGAGAGCAGGTCTTGCACGATCTGCTGCGTCGCGAAGTTCACCACTTGCAGGCGGCGACCATTGTCACCGTAGGCTGAAATGAAGGCGAGCGGCTTGGTCGGGTGGGTGACGAAGGCTTGCGTGACACCGGGGAGGACCACACTGGATCCGACACCGCCGGCGCCGCGCCCGTTATGGCCGACGAACGAGCCGTCGTCCTGCCGGCCGAGGATACCGATGGCGGCCGCGGGCACGGGAAGTGGGTTGCAGGTTGCCAGCGGCGTGGACGCGGTGGTCGAGGTGGGGGTGGGTACGGTAGTCGATGTGGGGCTGGGCACGGTGGTCGATGAGGGGCTAGGCGCGGACATGGCCGTTCCCGTGGGCACCGATGCCGGAGAGCTGGTGGGCGTATGGCTCGCCGCAGTCGTGGGCGTTGCCGTCGGCGGGGGTGTCCAGCTGGGCGTCGCGGTGGGTAAGACGGGCGCGGACGTGGCCGTGGGCACCGACGTCGGGACGCTGGTAGGTGTGTGGTTCGGCGCAGTCGTCGGAGTTGAGGTTGGAGGAGGTGTCCAGCTGGGCGTGGCGGTGGGTGCTGAAACGCCAGGCTCCGATCCGCCACACCCCGCAAGTGCGGCGACGACACATACGAAAAATATTTTTCTCATTTGCTGAAGAACCCCCGAACCGGGAATTGCCGGCTGCCCCCCGACCAGCTGACTACTGTCGTAGTCCATCGGCCACGCTGAGTCGAGCGGCGATATGCCAGGGACCCAACACCAACAGGAGCTGTGTATTGAGCATCATGCGGGTGAAAAATGGCCTGACGCGCAGGCAGGAACGCCTGCGTCACCGCCTGCTGAGGCCTTTGTGACAGCTCGCCGTCAATCGTCGATCAGACAGATACCGCGGCGCAGCGCATAGTGCACCACCTCTCGCCGCGTTGCCAGATTGAGCTTGTGCATGAGCGTCGCCCGGTGCCCTTCCACCGTGCGGGGGCTGATGAAGAGCTGCCGCGCCGCCTCGGCGCTGGTGCACCCGGCCGCGGTAAGATGCAACACTTCACGTTCACGCGCACTCAACGTCTCGTACGGGTCGGGCATCGAGTCGGCCATCTCGGCCGCATAGGTCGCCAGGATGTCCTCCGACAGCGGCGGGGCCAGGTAGCGGCGGCCGGCGGCCGCCGCGCGTACCGCGCGCACGATTTCCGCCGGCTGGCCGCCCTTGAGAACATAGCCAAGCGCACCGACGCGCGTGGCCTCGAGCAGGTGCGCCGGATTGTCGTGCGTCGCCAGCATCACCGCGCGCATGCCGGGGGCGCGGCTCGGCATCTGGCGCAGCACTTCGAGCCCGCTGACGCCGGGCAGCATGACGTCGAGCAGCGCCACCGTCGGACGCAGCTGTTCAGCGAGCCGCAGCGTCCCGATGCCGTCCGCAGCCTCACCGACGATCTGCAAGTCGGCCTCGGACTCGAGCAAGGCCACGATGCCAGCACGAACGAAGTCGTGACCATCCGCCACCAGCACGGTAATGTCCGTCGTCTTGCTTGCCGGTTGCATTGCGAAATCGCTCCCAAGCGTCGACATCCAGCTGGTGCCGGCTGCTGCACCGCGCATCGTTCCCGCTTCAGCGGTGGCCGAAGCTACGCCGCTCGCTTTCCTGCCTCCTCATTACACGATGCCGACACGGCACGGCTGGCCAGAGTATTCACTGGCGTGGACAGCGGCGGCAATTGGCCACCCAGACTGCATAGCCCGCGCCGCAGCGCGTAGTGTATCCGTTCCGTCTGCCCGCGCAGACCGAGCTTGGCGGTCAGGTTCTCGCGGTGCTTCGCCACGGTTCGCCAGCTCACGCAGAGCCGCTCGGCAATGGCACGCACCCGAAAACCGGCAACGGACAGATGCAACACATCACGCTCGCGTGGAGTGAGCGCGTCGTACGCATCCAACCACATACGCATACCGAGGCGGCCGGCAGCTGCTTGCCGCACGGCCTCCACAACCGCGAAGGCGCCGGCATGCTTCGGCAAGAAGGCAGCGGTACCCTGCTCGGCAAGGGCGGCGATCTCCGTCACATCGCCGCAACGGCCCAGAATGACGAGCCGCGTCCGCGGCGCACGCTGATGAATGCGCTCCACCAGCTCGGAGGCGCGCCCATCGAGCAACTCGGCATCAACCAGCAGGACGTGTGGCTGTAGACATCCGGCCAACCCGACCATCCTTGGCCCGTCACCGGCGTCCCCGACGACCAAACACTGTTGCTCGGCAGCCAGCACCGCACGCATCCCCAAGCGCACCAGCGGATCGGGGTGTCCGATCATGATCCTAATCGGTACGGAGCGCCGAGATGCAATCGCAGTCCCTGGCCGATGGTTCGTCATCGCGTCTGACTGGAGCAATGCCCATACCAGGAGAGAATCGCATCGCCTCTTCATTTACGATGCGTATGCCGCAATGGTTATCTATCGGCGCAGGCATGAAGAGGGACGCAACAAGAGGGATCGGAGCCGCGCCTGCGCCACGGAGGATGAGGCCTCCTCCTCCGTCATTCCACGGGGCGCAATCGGCAAGAGCGCCACAAACTCGACTACTGCTCGCCGTAAAGCAGGACGGTCCAGGATTTCGCCCGCGCCGAAGAAAATCCGCAGATTTCACAGATTAACGCAGACACCGGGTGAATCTGCGACAAACTGCGTCGATCTGTGGATCAATTCATCGTCTCCGCTTCGGATCTGGGGCGCTCTTGTCTTGCTCCAGCTCGGCATCACACAGTTGTATGCTGACGTCGATCAACTCGCGCACCAGGTGCCGGAAACGTCGAAACTCCGCAATGTGCGCGCGTGCGCGACCAACCGCATGCGCCGGAATGATGCGGGTGCGCGTCTTTCCCTTCGCATGCGCAGTCAACGACCAGCTCGGCCCATGGCCGCCGGCGCCTGCAGCGCAACGGCAGTTGGCCTTGCCGCACTTCCGATAGCGCGCGATGAGGGTTCCCGGGCGCAGCTCACCAAGACGGGCCAACTCGCCGAGAATCTCCCGGCGCCGTTGCTGCAATGCCGCGGTCATCTGACCTCCATAGGACCTGCGGTCGGCGTCCTTTCTGTGGGCCGCTCCCGTTGGTCGCTGTAATCTTCCATGTCCAACAGGCTCCTAAGGCCGGCGCCTCTTCTTTGGTCCGCTCCCGTCGTTCGCTGCGGACTGCCAAGGCCGATAGGCTGCTAGCGCTCCATCTGACAGTAGAGACTACTGTCAGATAGGCGTGCGGAACGCCGCCGAAGGCGACGTGCGAAAACACGGCCATACGATCACCTGCTGTATCAAAAGCGCGAACCCGCGAGTTCGCCGTGCGCGTCAGGGCGCCACCGGCAGTGGCGCCACGACTCCCGCAGCCACTCGCCCATAGCGGTCTTCGAGGCGTACGACGTCATCGAGCTCCGGAGTCGATGTTTCCAGAACATCGGAGGTCTCGACCGCCGCCATTCGATGGCGCAGGCCCGGTGGGATGTGAACGCTCTCGCCGGCTCGCACCCGCAACCGGCGCCGTGGCCCGCTTACCGGCGCGACATCTAGCTCGACGATGCCCGTAAGCACGTAAATGGTCTCGTCCTTGACCTGGTGGTACTGGTAACTGAGCTGCTGACCACCTTCGATGTGCAACGTCTTGCCAACGTAACGTGTGGTTTCCGCCCAGATCACCTCAAACCCCCACGGCTTCTCGATCCGACGACCAACAAAAGGGACGCCTGCGTCCATCACACCCTCCACTTTGGTGTTCCTGCGTCGGCGGCACGCCGCTCGACATCGAGAAAAGAACCGGCGTGCCTCACTGCAGGAGGCCGATCGCCGCTTCGGCCGCGACGGCACCCGCCTCGCCGCAGTGTCGCCCCTCACCGGGCAGACACACGAGTTGCTTGCAGATCCGGCAACTGCCGGCCACGATCTCGGACACCGGATCGAGCCGCAGTCGGAAACGCCGCACGCGTACACCGGCGATATCGCACACCCGCACCAATGCGTTGGTCTGTCTTTCCTCGATCATTGTGTCGGCCAGGAAGACCTCGCGCACCTTGCGCCGGCGGATGATCTCCGGCAGCTGGTCGAGACCTCCCAATACCCTGATGCCGTTCACGCGCTGGCCCCACAGGCAGGAGTTATCGTCGATGAAGCCAGCCGATCGGTAGCCGAGTCCTGGGTACTGCCTGAGCTGCTCCAAGACCGTCGCCCCGGCGTGCCCGGCACCATAGATCAACACGGCGCCGGCATCCGCGTGGCTCCGATCATGCAGCGCGTCGAGCACCCTGAACAGCAGGCGCGCACCAATCACCAACGTGACGCTCAGATAGAAGTCCAGGACCAACACGGTGAGGGCGCCGGCCGGAATCCCGCAGACCAGCGCTACCACTCCTGCAGCCGCCGCCTCGGCAGCAATGACGCCCTTCATCACACCGACGAGGTCCGCCGCGTCGGTGAATCGGTACGCGCGCTTGTACAGCCCCGTGTAGGCGAGGGTGATCAACTTGACCGCGGCGACCACCGCCACGCTCTGCAAGAAATAGCCGCGCGACCGCTCTCCAAGCACGCCGCCGCTGACGACCAACATGGCGGCCAAGTAGCTGACCTCGATGAACAGCGTGTCGAGCAGGGCTTTGAACAGTCGCCGATTGAACGCCGGCAGCTCCAAAAGTGGCAGCAGGGTGCCGAGCCGCAGAATCTGTAGCTCGCGATAACCCAACTGGCGCACGCCAACGTAGGTGGCCAGACTCACCGCAACGACTAATACCGCAGCCTGTAGACCATGGGCTGTCACCGCGAGTGCGGCCATCGCGCCCAGCATCGCACACACCCCGTAGAGCAGCAGGACCACCCGGCGTTGCGTCAACCCCAGGGTCATCAGGCGATGGTGGATATGATCCCGGTCCGCCTGGAAGAGCGACACCGAGCCAACCAGGAAAAAGTGATACTGGTTATGTTCGGGGTCGGGGGACACCACCCGCAGCTCACGAAGCAAGCGGCGGAGCATCGCCAGCAACGTGTCCATGATCGGCAACCCCAGCGCGAGAATCGGCATCAAGACGACCATCGCGGTCGCGCCCTTCTGCGAGGCGTGTATGGAGAGCACGGCGAGCAGATAGCCGAGCAGCAGACTACCGCTGTCGCCCAGGAAGACCGAAGCCGGATTGAAGTTGTAGAACAAAAATCCGGCCAGCGTTCCCGCCAGTGTCACCGCCAGCAGTGCCGCGTCGACGTTGCCGGCGGGGATGGACACCGCAAACAACGTGGCCGCGGCAATCAGGCCGACCCCGGCAGCCAGGCCGTCGAGCCCGTCGATCAAATTGAACGCATTGGTGATACCCACGACCCAGAGCAGCGTGAGCGGCGGCCCGAGCCATCCGAGTGCGATGCTGGCGTCGGTGAACGGATTGGTGACCCGTGTGATGCCATAGCCACCGGCGAGGGCAATCATCCCGGCGAGTACCTGGAACGCAAGCTTCGCGATCGGTCCGAGGCTGCGTACATCGTCCACAGCCCCACCGGCCGAAACAACAATCCCTCCGACGAGCAGCCACGTCCAGCTGCCGCCAAGCCCGAAGATGCCGTTGGCAAACATCAATTCGAGCACACGTCCAAGCGCCAATGCCGCCAGGAATGCGGCCAGCACCGCCAACCCGCCCAGCCGGGGAATGCGTCCTTGATGCAGGCGCCGCCCACCGGGCTCGTCGACCGCGCCAAGCCGGAACGCTAGTTGCCGTACCAGCGGCGTGAACAGCAGCGCAAACCCAGTCGCACTGAGCCCGGAGACTGCGTACTTGAGCATGTGGGTCTCGCTTCCTCCGGTATTTTCCCGGAACACGGATGAAGGGGCGCGAAGCACGGCCGCCGGCTTGGCCAGCGCGGCGCGCTTCGACGATCCCCGGTCCCACTACAATACGGCACCGAGGCCGCCGTTGAGGTACGGCTGATGCGCCCTGGCCGCATGCGCCGCTGGTGAATACGGCACACCGACGCGTGCAGCGATCCAGCGATACGTTGCCGCCATGCCCGCTTCGAGTGATACTGAAGGTTCCCATTGCAGCACGGTCCGCAGGCGGGCGTTGTCACTGTTGCGGCCGCGCACCCCCTGCGGCTTCGTCAGATCGTAGCGCTTGTCGATGCTTTTGCAGGCAATCTTGGCGACCATGTCGACCAGCTGATTGATGCTGATCAGCCGATCTTGCCCGAGGTTCAACGGCTCATGGTAGTCGCTGCGCATCAGGCGGTAGATGCCCTCGACGCAGTCGTCGATGTAGCAATAGGAACGGGTCTGCTCGCCGTCACCCCAGACCTCGATCGTATCGCGGTCATCTGCCAAGGCGATCTTCCGGCAAATGGCCGCGGGCGACTTCTCGCGGCCGCCGTCGTAGGTTCCGAGTGGCCCGAAGATGTTGTGGAACCGCACGATGCGCGTCTGCAGGCCGAAGTCCTCGCGATAGTGCCGGCAGATACGCTCCATGTAGATCTTCTCCCAGCCGTAGCCGTCTTCGGCATCCGCCGGGTAGGCATCTTCCTCTTTGAGCGGCACCACCGCTGCCTCGGTCTGCAGGGACATCGGGTAGATGCAGGCACTCGAGGTGTATAAGTACCGACGTATACCGTTGACGAGCGCGGCTTCGATCGTATGCAGGTTGATGAGCGTGTTGTCGCGCACGATCTCGCCTTTGTTGGTCTCGATGAAGCCGATGCCGCCCATGTTGGCTGCCAAGCCATAGACCTCGTCGATCTGGCGCGTGGCCCGCAAGCAGTTGTCCCAACGGCGGAGGTCAAGGCGCTCGAATTCGTGCGCGCCGGTTGGCGCAAACTCCGGCTCCTTGATATCAACCCCGCGCACCCAATACCCGCGCTCCACCAAGTAGCGCGTCAGATGGTGCCCAATGAACCCACCTGCGCCGGTGACGAGGACTCGCGTTTGTCTGGTCATACTTTCTTCCTTTCTTTCTTGTTTCGAGCAGCGATCTGCTGCCGTCATTTGTCGTGCGTGTAGGCAGGCGGTGCTCAGGCCATTCGCGCGGGGACAGCGACCGGGCGGGGCGCCACGGCCGCGGCGGTGATCGAGCGATCGGCCATGCCTTCAATCAGCTCGACGAAACCGGGAAGCAAAGCGTCCTTGGAAATCCGCGCCGCCAGCGCCCGTCCAGCGCCCAACGGCGCTCCACACCGTGCGTGCGCGCCGTCTTGGATCAGCGCCACGAGCGCGTCGACGTCGCCATGCCGCACCTGCCCGTAGGAGACGCGGCGCGCTTCCGGCTGCCCGTCGTGGCAGCGTTGCTGCAGCGTCGATTGCCGCTCGAGCTGCGCGAGCAAGTCGCCAATATGGCTCTGCTCGGGACCGATGTAGAGCAGCGGCAAACCCACAGCCAGAATGTTGTACGGCTTGCAGGGATGCACGATGCCGGTGAATGCATCGCCCATGACAACGACGTGGACATCGGCCGCCGACAGCGATGCGGAGAGCGTGTCCAAAGGCTGATACGGCAAGCAAACGATGTTGACGAGACGATGAGCCGCGGCAAACGCCTGGACGCGAGCGAACTCGCTGCCGCCGCCGATGAAGCAGAAAGCGATGTCGGAGTCGGCTTGCAACTGGCGCGCGGCATCGAGCAGCGTGCCCAAGGGATGACACGGGCTGTGGTTGCCCGAGTACATGACGACGTACTTCCCCGCCAAGTTGTGCAGCGATCGGAAGGCGAGCCGACCAGCAAGGTCGTAGTGCACCGCATCGTCATGCGACCACGGCGGGATGATGCGCAGCCGTTCCGCCGCGCCGCCGCTGCGCACCACACGCTGCGCCATGAAGCGATCCAAGACGACGATGCGTGCAGCAGTGCGGACGCTGTAGCGCTGGCAGGCCATCAGGGCTCGGGCGCTGAGGGACTCGGGGCGCAGCCAGCCGGCAGCCAGGGCCTCGTCCGGGTTGAGGTCCATGAGCCAGAGCACCAGGCGCCCGCCCCTAACACGGACGAGCAGCGCCGCCAGAAACGCAATCAGCGGCGGTGAGGTCAGCGCCACCACTACCTCGCAGCGCGGCACCACAAGTACCTGCACGACGCAACTGATCCAGAAGCTCGCGAAGGTCACGGCGCGCCGCCAGCGGCTGCTCTTGCCCAGGTTGAGGGTAGAGATGCGCCGCACGTCGACGCCGTTCCACTGTTCGCGGGCCGCGAAGTGAAGCGCCGGGTCGTCATAGCCGCGGCGGCTGGCGACGACGGTCACGCGATGCCCGCGTTCTACCAGTGCCCGTGCCAGGTCGCTCAGGTGCTGTGCCGTCGAGACGACGTCGGGGTAAAAGCATTGATTGAGCAGCAGGATGTTCATGGCTCACAGTGAGCGCGCAGCGGGCGCAACCGCCTGCGCCGGCTTGGCGACAACGAAGGGGCCCAGACACAGCACATCCATGTCCGTGCGTACGAAGCAGTCGACCGCCTGCTGTGGCGTGTCGACGATCGGCTCATTCTCGTTGAAGCTCGTGTTGAGCACGACGGGAGTGCCACTCGCTTCGGCAAACGTGCGGATCAGGTCGTGGTACAGCAGGTTCTGCGACGGCGTCACGGTGTGCAGCCGGCCCGTCCCATCGTGGTGGCAGACCGCCGCCAGGGCCGCGCGTTTGTCCGGCTTGATTTTCACGACGTGCATCATGAAGGGACTTTCGAGATCCTGCTCGAAATACTCGCCGGCCGCGGCGGCGAGAATGCTCGGCGCAAACGGGCGGAACGCCTCGCGCCGCTTGATCTTCTGGTTGATCAGCTCCTTCATGCCCGGCCAGCCTGGATGCGCCAGGATCGAGCGATTGCCGAGCGCGCGCGGTCCCCATTCACTGCGGCCCTGGTACCAGCCGGTCACATGTCCGGCATTCAAGTGTGCCGCGACGCGCGCCAGCAACACCGGACGGTCGAGCCGCTCGAAGGGGAGGCGCAGGCTCAGAAGCGCTTGCTCCATTTCTTGCTCCGAATGTTCGGGCCCCCAATACGCGTGATCGATGGGTCCGCTGCGCGGCTGCCCGAGCAGCCCGTTCCAGACGTAGAGTGCCGCGCCGACGGCGGTGCCGTCATCCGACCCGGCGCATTGAATGTAGCTGCGCCGGAATGGCGTCTCGCGCAGGATGCGCGCGTTGCACACGCCGTTGAGGGCGCAGCCACCCGCCGATACCAGATTCTCCGTGGGCACGCGCGCATACAATGACCGCAGGCACGCGAGCACGATGTCTTCGAAATGCGCCTGACAGGACGCGGCGATGTCCATCTCGCGCTGCGTGATCTCGGCGGCGCGGGCACGCGGCGGGCCCAGCCGCCGCACCAGCTCGGCGGAATATAACGGCGGCAAGACAATCTCGCCGCGTGCGTCCACACACTCCTCGAGATTCCGCCCCAGCGGCGCGAAATAGCGCGCGTCCAAGCGAAACTGGCCGTCGCCCGTGACACGCAGCAGCTCACGCATCAGCGGCTGCTGGCGCGCTTCGCCATAGGCCGCCAGACCCATGACCTTGTACTCTTCGCCAAACTTGTCGAAGCCGATGAGCTGACAGAGCGCGGTGTAAAAGTACCCGAGCGAATCCGGCATGAACACCTGATCCAAGACGTGGATGCGGTTACCCTCGCAGCGCGCATACAACGCAGAGGCAAAATCGCCGGCGGCGTCGTACGAAAAGCCGGCCGCCTGGTCGAAGTCACTGGCATAATAGGAGCTGGCCAGGTGTGCCAGATGATGCGCCACGCGCACCACCTTGAAGCGGCACTCGGCTTCCGTCACGCCGCACGCCTCCGCCACCAGGCGCTGAACGCTGCGCATGCTGGCGCGCCGCTGGACGTGGGTCGCGAGGCCGCGCGCCGACTGCAGCGGCGCGCGCAGCACATGCCGAACTTTGGCGCCAATGTTGGCGTTGCTGTCGTTGCCAATCGCGAGATAGTCGACGTCCGCGATGCTCGCTCCCGCCATGCGCAGCACCGACTGCAATGCCTGGGCAGGAAACCCGGAGCGGTGCTTGACGCGCGCGCCCAGGCGTTCCTCGGCAACCGCAGCAACCAATTTGCCGTCGCGCAGCGCGCACGCGGCGGCGTCGGGGTGAAAGGCGTTCATACCAATGATGAGATTCATAAGATGACCGCACGTGAGAATGAGACGTTGGAACCCTCGGGGATTCGAAGGCTCAGGTGAGCGATGGAACGGCAACGGCCGCGGCCGGGCGTTCAGCCCGAAAACCTCAATTGAAGGTCAACCGGCGATCAAGGCGGCGATCGCCGGATAGGGGTGAGGCGGCCGCGTGCGTCTGCGGGGCCTCCAGTGCCGCGGAGGGCCAAGTTGTTGACGGAGCGC
>Ga0265314_10001562_pt1 | contig 25217 bp, 15 predicted proteins | sample 4126metaG_FD_203106 | JGI IMG/M metagenome (GOLD analysis project Ga0265314, IMG submission 203106) | Rhizosphere microbial communities from Carex aquatilis grown in University of Washington, Seatle, WA, United States - 4-1-26 metaG | ecosystem: Host-associated > Plants > Roots > Rhizosphere >... | reverse complement strand
CGCCACCGTGGATGGCATGCCGTATCGCCTCTATCTACCCAACAGCATCGAGCTCGACACCAAAGGCATGCTCAAGCTGATGGCTGATGCCAACGGCATCCTCACTCAACGCTACGGCCCGTCCGGCTTCACGCAGCTGACCATGTTCGTGAGCCGTGAGCTGCGGCGCGGCTACAACGACGGCTCCGGATTGATCGGCCTGTCGATCCGCTACGTACGCGCCGGCGACTACGGGTTCGGCGTCATCGCCCACGAGATCGCACACAATTGGTGGGGCGCGACGGTCGCCGAGAAATGGTTGTCACCCGGCAGCGGCGGCGAGTGGATCGTGGAAGGCTTCGCGGAATTCTCCAGTCTCGTGGCCGCAGAGGCCGAGTACGGCGCCGGCGCGCTGACGCGCCGGCTGACCGGCGAGTTCTTCGACCCGAAGCTCCAGGCCACCATCGGCGACATGTCGGTGCTCGACAACGCGCTCGCCGAGACGACGGCGCGTGACACGATCTATCGCAAGGGCGCGTACGTCGCATTCATGCTGCGCCAGGTTATCGGTGACGAGGCGTACTTTGCTGCCCTGCGTCTTTTCCTCGAGCGCTATCGCTATCAGCAGGTGAGCGATCGGGACCTGCAGCAGACGTTGCAGGAATCCAGCGGCAAAGACCTGGACACGTACTTCGCCGACTGGGTGCGTTCCAACCGGTTGGCCGACCTCTCTCTCGACGTCAATGGTCAGGCTGAGATCACGGTCAACAACCTCGGCACCGCGGCGATTGCGGGCGACCTCGACCTCTGGACATTCCCCAAGGCTGGCGGCGCACCGGCGCGTCAGACGGTCCATGTCGGTGACCAGCTGTCATTGCCGGCCGACACCGAATACGCCGTGCTCGACCCGGTCCTGATGTGGGCCGACGTGCAACGCGAGAACAATCGCTACCCGCGACGCAACGATCCGGTGACCGTGCGCACTTCACCAAGCAGCGAGATGGCCGTCGGCGCCGGCGAGGCGTTCCCGTGGGTACGCGCCGCCCTCTCCACGATGTCGGCCAATGGACACACCCAACACACGTGGGACTTTGAACGCGGGCTCGCCGACGCGCCGCTGTGGGCGCCGGATGGCACACGGCTCGTTGCCAGCTATGACGATGGCGAGAACCCGCTGCCCGCCATTGTCACCCTGGCCGCCGATGGCACACGTAAGACTGTCGGCCGTGGAAGCGCGCCGGCGGTGATTGCGGGCGGGGCCATCGTTGCCGCGCACGAGGACCGCATCGTCAGGCTCAACGGCGACGGCAGCGTCTCGACCATCGTGCAGCGCTGCGGCGAAATACTGGATCTGCCGCAGCCGTCACCGGATGGGACGCTACTGGCCTACACCGCAGCACGGGGCAACCATCTCGAACTGCGTGCCGTCGATCTCACCGGCCGTAACGATCGCCTCGTGCTGTCCTGGGATCGTGACCGCTTCGTCTATCGCTGGGCAGCCGATGGCACGCGGCTGTATGCCATCATCGGCGGTAACTGGGACTGGCAGCTTTGGGAGATTCCGCTCAGTGACGGAGCCGTTGGCGTGCTCGCCAGCGGCGCCGCCGCCATCAGCGACTTCGCCGTCTCACCGGACGCCACGCAACTCGCATTCACCGCCGCTCCGGCACTCGATTACCCGACGAATCGACGCCAGCTGTACATCCTGAACTTGACGGATCGCAAGGTGCGCAGCATCGACATCCCGGACAGCGACCTTAGTCAGCTGACCTGGAGCAGCCCCGACACCTTGCTCGTCATCGCCGCAGCAGTACCCAAGGACGCACCCTGGTTCTTCCCCGGGACCCGTAGCCTGAAACGAGTGAACCTCTCGAGCGGAAGCGTGGAGGAGTTCCCGTAGCACACTGGCTCGGTGTTCGCCGCCCCGGGCCAACACCAAACCGGAGCCTCCGATGCGCTCGAAGGCGGTTGTCTCGGCGATGCACTTGCGGCCTGTTTCAAGACCCCGGTTCGTGAGTCAGGTTCCCGTCGGAGCCGCTGGCAGCGGCCCAACGGGGAGCGGTCCATAGAACAGACGCCGGCGGCAGGCCTCTCACGCGCCTTCCCGCGCGTGTGCGGAGTGCCGCGGCGACGGCGGCAAGTTGAGCACGTCGGTACCGAACAGGTCGACGATGTAGTCGACGACGTTGCGCATCGACACCACGCCGACCGGGCGGTTCTCGTCATCGACGAGGGGAATGTGACGGAAGCCGCCGACGCTCATCTTGTTCAGCGCATAAGACACGCGATCGTCGAGTCTAAGGGTCTCGGGGTCACGGGTCATCAACGAATCGACCGTCGAGCGGTCGATGTCGATGCTGGTGCCAACGATCTTGGTCAGCACGTCGCGCTCCGTGAAGATGCCGATCAGACGGCCGCGGTCCTCGATAAGCACGCAGCCCACGCCGCCCTGGTTCATCCGATCGATCGCGGCACGGACCCTGGTTTTCTGCGGCACACAAATGGCCGGCCGCAAGGTTGCCAGTTCACGAATGGGTTGATGAAGGATCGCTGCTCCCAACCGCGCCGCCCCCGCCGCCCGTTCATCGGCGATCGCTTCCTCCTCGAGGATGATATCTTCGTCCATCAGCGCCTCCTGTGGCCTGCGGCCGGCGTCTTTTCTATGGCCCGCTCCCCGTTGGGTCGCTGCGGGCTGCCACGTCCGACAGGCTGCTAGGGCACGGACCGTGCCGAAGCGCCGCGATTATACCACGGGCTGTCAATGGGGGGAGCCGCTTTCGGAGGGATCGGCCGGGCGATCGATCCCGTATTTCTTGATCAGCCGCGTGAAGACGCGGCGGTCCTTGTGTGCTTCCCGCGCGGCGGCGGTGACGTTGCCGAGATGCTTGTCCAGCAGCGCACCGACGTAGGTGCGCTCGAACTCGGCGATAGCCCCGGCTTTCGCGGCACGGAAGCTCGGGCCAATCCCCGGGGCGCCGCCGGGAAGGGACAGGTGATGCGGCAGGATCTCTTTGCCTTTGGAGAACACGGCAGCACGGTGCACGACGTTGAGGAGCTCGCGGACGTTCCCCGGCCAATGGTAGTGCAGTAGCTTGCGGAGCGCGGTGGTGGTGAACCAGCGGCGCGGCACCTCGGTGGCTGCCCGGCGCTGGTGCTCCAGGAAGTGGGCTGCCAGCAGAGGAATGTCCCCGCGCCGTTCGCGCAGCGGCGGCAGCTGCAGGCGCATGACGTTGAGGCGGAAGTAGAGGTCCGAGCGAAACTGCCGGTCGCGCACCGCCGCTTCGAGGTCGCGGTTGGTCGCCGCGATGACGTTGACGTCGGTCCGAATCGGACGCTCCGAGCCCAGCGGTTTGAAGGTATGCTCTTGCAGGAAGCGCAGGAGCTTGGCCTGCGCCGTCAGCGACAGGGCGTCGATCTCGTCGAGAAACAACGTGCCGCCGTCGGCGGTGAGCACCAGCCCGCGATGATCCCGGTGGGCGTCGGTAAAGGCACCGCGCGCATGCCCGAACAACTCGTTCTCGAACAAATGGTCGGGTATGGCCGCGCAGTCCACGGCAACGAACGGGGCGTGACGCCGCCGGCCCAGATGATGAATCGCGCCGGCACACAGCTCCTTCCCGGTGCCGGTTTCGCCGGTGATCAGTACGGGAGCATCGCTCTCGGCAATCAGCGGGAGCTGCTCGACCATGCGGGCGAATTGTGGATCCGCCCCCACCAGCTGCGTCATGCCCACCTCCTCCGTCAACTGCCGTTGCACGGACGCGCTCGGACTGCGCTCGGGGCCCAGCAGCCGTGCCAGCCGATGCCGCAGCTCCAAGGCGCCCACCGGCCACACCGTAAAGTCGTCGGCCGCATCGACGACGCAGCGCAGCAGCTCGTCGTCAGAGGCTTCCGGCAACACCGCGAGCGTAGGAACGGCGACGGACCGCTGCCGCAAGCGGCGGAAACACTCCGCGGCCTCCGCGGCACGCACGATGACGGCGAGAATGACATCGACCGAGAACCGTGCCAGGCCCTCGACCACGACGCGCTCCCAACTCGCACGCTCCAACCGGAAGCCGGCTCCGGCGCTGAGCGACACCGCCAGGGTGTCCCCCATCGGCGCGTAGCTGGGCTCGACACACAAAATGCGATAAGCCATAGGCGTTCTCCTCCCGCGCCGCCGTCGCATCGTCGATCGTCACGCAGCGTTCGACCCCGAGCGACCAGACCACGCACCATCCCGCGCGATGCACTGAATATACATGGCTATTTATTATACATACGAGACTTTTGTCAATACGCCTCGCGGCAGCCCTGGATTGGAAGTGAGGTCAGACCCCAGACTCAGATGTCTGCCGTCAGCCCATTCCTTTGCATTCTCCCTGCCCGGTGCTAGATATCGCGTCCGCATCGATGAAGTGGGCCTGTGGACACAGCCAGTCGTTTCCGGGCACCAGAGTGACGACAATCCGAGTGATGGCAGAGCACGCGCGCTTGGGCGCGGCGGCGCCGGAATGCATCGTGGGTGTATAAATGGCACGCGGGACAGCGGCAGCGGCATTAGTGGAGCGGCGCGTTGCGCAAGACGGCGGCGATCGCCCGCGCGCCGGCGGCAAGTTCCTGTTTCGCGGCGCCGACAAGCTCTTTCTGCGCGCCGTGTCCTATGGGCCATTTGCCACCGCCTCGCACGGGAGCCAATTTCCCGAACGCGACATGGTGCGGCGCGACTTCGCGCTCATGCGTGACCTCGGCGCCAACTGCTTCCGCACCTTCACGCCGCCGCCGGAATGGTTGCTCGACCTGGCCAACGAGTACGACCTCGGCGTCCTCGTCGGCTTGCCATGGACCGAGCACGTCTGCTTTCTCGACGAGCCGCAGGTCATCAAGGATATCCGCGCGCAAGTCGCCGACGGCGTAACGCCGCTGAAGGATCATCCGGCGATTCTGGCCTTCCTCATCGGCAACGAAATCCCCCCCGACATCGTCCGCTGGCATTCCGCCGAACGCGTCCAAACGTTTCTGCACGAGCTCTACAACGTGGTGAAGAGCATCGCGCCGGATGTGTTGGTGAGCTACGCCAACTTCCCGCCCACCGAATATCTCGATCTCGATTTTCTCGACTTCATCTCCTTCAACATCTACCTGCACCGCGAGCACGACTTCCGCCGCTATTTGTCGCGGCTGCAGAATCTGGCGCGCGACAAGCCGCTGGTGCTCACCGAGTTCGGCATCGACTCGATGCACGAAGGCACTGCCGAACAAGCCCAGATTCTGTCCTGGCAAGTGCGCGCCGCGTTCGAATCGGGCGTCGCCGGCATCTGTATCTTCTCGTGGACCGACGACTGGTTCACCGGTGGCTTCCAGGTCGAGGATTGGGCCTTCGGGCTCGTCGACCGCGAACGCCACAAGAAGCCGGCGTACCACGCGGTGCAAAAGCTGTACGGCGCGGCGCTGCCGCCGGCGATCGACAACGCGCCGCGCATCTCCGTGGTCATTTGCGCCTACAACGCCGAGCGCACGATGGACGCGTGCCTGCAGTCGCTACGCACGCTGCGCTATCCCAACTACGAGGTCATCATCGTCAATGATGGCTCGAAGGACCGCACGGAAGAGATCTCGCGGCGCTACCCGGAGATGCGGCTGATCACGCAGGAGAACAAGGGCCTGAGCGTCGCGCGCAACGTCGGCCTCGAACACGCCACCGGCGAGATCGTCGCCTACACCGACTCCGATTGCGTCGTCGATCCGGATTGGCTCACCTATCTCGCCTACAAGTTTGTACAAAAGGGCTTTGTCGCCGTCGGCGGTCCGAACCTGCCCCCACCGGAGGAGTCGCGGGTCGCCGCCTGCGTGGCGGCGGCGCCGGGCGGACCGACGCACGTACTCATCGACGACGAGGTGGCGGAGCACATCCCGGGCTGCAACATGGCCTTCACCAAGGCATCGTTGCAGCAGATCAACGGCTTCGATCCGCTGCATCGCGCCGCCGGCGACGACGTGGACCTGTGCTGGCGCTTGCAGAACGAGGGGCACGCCATCGGCTTCAGTCCCGCGGCTCAGGTGTGGCACTTCCGGCGCAACACCATCAAGGCGTATCTCAAGCAACAGATGGGATACGGGCAGGCCGAGGCGCAGCTCTATTTCAAGCACCCCTTCCGTTTCAACATGCTCGGGCAGTCGCAGTGGATCGGGCGCATCTACGGCGATCTCGGCATGTCATTGTTTTCGCGCCGGCCGGTCATCTACCACGGCGTCTTCGGCCGCGGGCTGTTTCAGACGCTTTATGAGGCGCCGGCGTCGATGCTGTCCTACGTGCCGTTCACCCTGGAGTGGAACCTCATCGGTTCCGTGCTCTTGATCGGCGCCTTGATTGCCGACCGCCATCAGATCCTCGCCAGCCTGCCACTGCTGCTGGCCGTGGTCTGGGCGGCGGCACGGGCCTGGCGAGCGAAGGTCGACCCACGCTTCGACGGCGTACGCTCGCGCCTGTTGATCACCGCGCTGATCTATCTGGGACCGCTGATGCGCAGCCTGCAGCGCTATCTGCATCGCTTTCAGGGGAGCACCAATGTCGCGCGCATCCACTTCGAAGAGCTCTCCCAACGGCCGACGGTGCAGTGGCTGCGCCGCCGCTTGTTTCTCTCATTCTGGTCAGACCATGCACTCGAAAAGGAGAACCTGCTGCACGCGGTGATCGAGTTTCTCGTGCCGCGCAAGTATCTGATCGCGATTGATCAAGGATGGAGCGACTGCGACGTCACCGTCTACCGTGGCATCTGGTCCAAAGCAGACCTCAAGGTCGCGGTGGAGAATCACGGCGGGAACAAACGGCTGTTCCGGACGCGCTGTCGCATCCAGGAGACGTGGCTGGCGCGCCTGACGCTCGTCGGGTTTCCGGCGATCGCCGCCATCGGCTGGATCAGCGGCCTGGCAGAGATCACCGAAGCGGCGTTGTTGGTCGAGGGGATCACCATTCTGATCGTCGCCATCGACAACTTCCGTCTGGGCCGCGACATGCACCACGTCCTGGAAGTCGTGGGAAAACAAATCGGGTTGACGCCGGTGAACGGGAAGGCGAAGTGAGGGACGAGGGAGCGCCCCTCGATACGCCGCCAAAGACGGGCGGCTCCTCGGGGCGAACGGTTTTGATATCGATTGATGAAGCTGTTTTCCGTTCATCCCGAGTAGGCCCCATCTTCTCAGGGGCCGTATCGAGGGACGCGCTACGAAAGGCGACCGCCTTTCAGGCCGACTGCCCGCAGCGAGATCCCCGGCCGTGTGCTCTCCACCGCGACGCATGACGCTGATCCTGCATGTGTTCCGCTATCTCCGGCCATACCGGGGCAAGTTCGCCTTCGCGATCGCCCAGGTGATCTTGCTCAACGCGTTGGAGATTCTCAAACCCTGGCCCCTGAAGATCGTCGTCGACTATGTCCTGCCGCGCCGGGAGGCGCCGTGGCCGTGGCTGGCGGGGTTTTCCCCGCCGGGATTGTTGGCCGTGGCGACGCTGAGTCTCGTGACCATCTACGGCGTGCTCGGCGTCGTCAGCGTGCTGAACAATTTCACCACGATCTCGATCGGCCAGGGGATGGTCAACGATCTGCGCAGCCGTCTGTTCCAACACTTGCAGCGCCTGTCACTGTCCTTCCACTCGCGCGCCGCGGTGGGTGACCTGATCTACCGGGTGACCGGCGATACCTACGCCATTCAGACCTTGGCGATGAACGGCATCTTCCCGGTGCTCTCGGCAACGGTCCTGCTGGCGGGAATGTTTACCGTCATGCTGCGGCTCGACTGGGAGCTCACGCTGGTGGCGATGGCGGTGTGTCCCTTGCTGTTGCTGGCGATCGTGCTGCTCAATCGGCGCATCACCACCGTCGCGGTGCGCGCCCGTGAGAGCGAGAGCGCCGTGTATCAGCTGGTCCAGCGCGGCATGTCGGCCATCAAGGTGGTTCAGGCGTTTTCCAAGGAGGCGGAGGAACACGACGCCTTCGTCATGCAAAGCACCGCCAGCCTGCGCAGCAGCCTGGAGCTCTACACCCTGCAGACGCTCTTCGGCGCCGGCACCAACCTGGTGCTCGCCGGCGGCACGGCGGCCGTGCTGTGGCTGGGCGCGCAGCACGTCTGGAGTGGCGCGTTGACCATCGGCGACATGATCGTCTTCACCAGCTACCTGGCGTCGTTGTACGCACCCATCAATGCGCTCATCCAAACCTACGGCACCGTGCAAGGCGCGAAGGCCGGCATGGTACGGGTGCAGGAGGTGCTCGCCGCCGATGCGACGATTGCCGACGGCAGCGAGACGTTTGGCGCGCCGCCGCGCGGGCATGTGCAGTTCGTCGACGTCGCGTTCAGCTACTCGACGGACCGTGAGACCTTGCACGCCATCACCGTCGACGCGCAGCCGGGCGAAGTCGTCGCCATCGTCGGGCCGACGGGGGCCGGCAAGAGCACGCTGGTCAGCTTGATTCCGCGCTTCTACGACGTGACGCACGGCGAGGTACGCATCGACGGCATCGACGTGCGCCACCTGCGCCTCACCGAGCTGCGCCGGCAGATCAGCATGGTTCTGCAGCCACCAATGGTCTTTCCCATCAGCGTCCGTGACAATATCGCCTACGGCCGCCCCGCGGCGAGCCTGGAGGACATCGAGCACGCGGCGCGTATGGCCCAGGCGCACGAGTTCATCGCGCAGCTGCCCAACGGCTACGACACGGTGATCGGCGAGCAAGGGGCAACGCTGTCGGAAGGCGAACGGCAGCGGCTGACGATCGCCCGCGCACTGCTGCGCGACGCGCCGATTCTGATCCTCGACGAGCCGACGTCGTCAGTCGACACCGGCACCGAGGCGTTGATCATGCAAGCCATCGAGGAGCTGATGCGCGGGCGCACCACCTTCGTCATTGCGCACCGACTCAGCACCGTGCGGCGCGCCGGGCAGATCCTGGTGGTGCAGCACGGCGCCATCATCGAGCGCGGCACCTTCGACGCGCTGATGCAACAGCGCGGCTTCTTCCATCAATTGTATGCGCGTCAGGCACCGGAGCCCGAGGTGCGCCGCGCCGGGGCGGTGTGAAGATGGATGTGGCGAAGAGCGGGACCCACAGAGAGAAGGAATGAAAAATAGGAAACGGGAAACCGGGAATGGAAGACCGGCACATGGGCCCGTTTTCAATTTGCGGTTTCCTGTTTCCGGTTTTCCATTTTTTTCCCCTGCGGCTCGGCCAGGTCACCGATGAAGATCGTCGTCACCGGCCTGATTGCCACTTACCCGCTCGGCGGCGTGGCGTGGGACTACCTCGCCTATGTCAGCGGTTTCCGCCGACTCGGTCACGACGTTTTCTATCTCGAGGATACCGGGCAGTGGTTGTATGATCCACACGCCAACACGTTCACCGACGACGTCAACTTCAACGTGGCCCATCTGCTCGAGACGCTCGGCCGCGCCGGCGGCGACATGCGGGAACGCTGGGCGTTGCGCGCGCCGGACGGCACCTATCACGGCGCTCCCCTCGAACAGATCGCGCGGGTCTGTCAGGACGCCGATCTCTTCCTCAACGTGTCGGGAGCGTGCTGGCTGCGCGAGGCCTATCGCGGCGCGCGCCGCACCGCCTACCTCGACAGCGACCCGAGCTACAGCCAAGCCAAGCTGCTCGCCGTCGAGCACGGTACCGCCAGCGAAGACCAGGCGTACTCCGTCGGCTTGATCCGCGCCCACGATTGCTTCTTCACCTTCGCCGAGAACATCAACCATTCGAGCTGCGCCATTCCGCACTGCGGCCTCACCTGGCTGCCGACGCGCCAACCACTCGTGCTCGACGATTGGCCGTTCACGTATCTGCAAGCGGCGACGACCTATACCACCGTCATGTCCTGGAAGACCGACGTCACGCTGCCCAACCTCGACGGCGTCACCTACGGCGGCAAGGACGTGGAGTTCGCCAAGCTCATCGACCTGCCGGCGCACGCGCCGGTAGCGCTACAGGTGGCGCTGTCGGGAGCCGCGCCGCGCGACGAGCTGCGGCAACGCGGCTGGCAGATCGTCGATGCCTACGAGAAGTCCTGCACGCTCGACGCGTACCGTGACTACCTGCGCAGCTCGCGGGCGGAGTGGAGCATCGCGAAGAACGCCTATGTCGCATCGCGCAGTGGCTGGTTCAGCACGCGCAGCGCGGCCTACCTGGCACTCGGCAAACCGGTGGTGGTGCAGGACACCGGTTTTCGTCCGTACTATCCGGTTGGCGAGGGTATCTTTCCGTTCAGCACGCTCCAGGAGGCGGCGGACGCCATCGCGCAGGTGGAGCGCAACTACCATCACCAATGCGAGGCCGCGCGCGCCACCGCCGAACGCGAATTCGCCGCCGAGGTGGTGCTGACACGGCTGCTGCGCGACGCGGGGCTCTGACACCCGAGGGATATTCCTTCGTCGGCTTCGCGCCCACGGAGAATCAGGGCGAGCCGGGACGCCTCCGGGTCAGAGAGCCGGGCAGTTGTTCAGCGCGTTGCCCACCGCCTTGATAATCAAAGCGATGTCAACCGTGACGCCACTGGGGATGCCGTTCGGACAGGCCGACGCATCGGCAGAACCGAGGTCGATGTTCACCAAAATGATGATCTCGTTGACCGTGACGTCGCCGCTGCCGTCGCAATCGCCGGCGCATACGGCGCCGACCGGTGTCGGCGTCGCCGACGGTGGTGCGGTGGCCGTCGCCGTTGGCGGACTCGTCGCCGAAGGTGTAGCGGTTGAGACCTGTGCCGTGGCCGTCGGCGTGATGGTAGCCGGCGGCGTGGTCACCGTCGCCGTTGGCGGACTCGTCGCCGAGGGGGTCGACGTCACGGCGGGTAGTGTGGCGCTGGCCGTCGGCACCGTGGTCGGTGTGTTGGTGGGTGCAGCGGACGGCGGCGCGGTTGCGGTTACGGTGGGCTCACTGGTTGCGGTCTGCGTCGGCGTGCCGCTCGGCGCGGTCGTAGGCGTCGCCGACGGCGGAAGGGTCGCCGTAGCCGTCGGCGGAGCGGTCACCGTGGGCGCCGCCGTGTTGCTCGGTACCGTCGTGCTGGTGACCGTGACCGTCGGGGTATTTGTCGGCGTGGATGATCGGGTCGCGGTGGCGCTCGGCACGGCGGACGCTGTCGAGGTCGCGCTTGGCGTGGTCGTCTGCGTCGGCGTGTAAGTCGCAAGCGCCTGCGTCGAGGTCGCGGTCGCCGTGGGCGTCGGGTTGGTCACCGCTCCCGGCGTGCCGACGCACGTGCCGGCTTGGCAGTGATCGTTCCCGGTGCACACGTTCCCGTCGTTGCAGCTGGTACCGTCAAGGACGTTTTGCGTGTACGTACAGTCGCCGGTCGCCGGCTCGCACTCGCCACCCTGCTTGCACTGATCGATACAGGGGAGTGCTGTGGTCGTGCACTGTCCGTTAGCTGGGTTGCAAAAATTCACCTCGCATTTGTTGCTGGGCGTTGGACAGGTGACAGGCAGCGCATCGCAAAAGCTCTGTGTCGGGAAGCCGGGAATTGCAAACGTGTGGCAGACGCCTGGTGTCACACAGGCACCCAGCAGAGTATAGGTGCAGGGTGTGCCATCGTCCGCGGGGACGCCTGTACACGAGCCGTCCGCCTGGCACATGCCACCGGTGACGCACGGGTTCCCCGTATCGCACGTTTGCTGAGCGAAGCCCGCGCCGGCGAGCGATAGGAGCACTCCGACGCATGCTATCACCACGCACTGCCAGCACTGCCTGGTCACTCGAATCGCCTCCCTGCACCAATTGCTGCCCAGCATAACTCTCCCCGCTCAACAGATAATTCCATGACCAACGTGACACCACGACGAGAGACGACCTAGCACGTTTCACGTGCGGAGCGAAGAGTCGGGATGTTCCTGCCGCCCGCCGGCGCGCGCCGCCAGGTGCCGCTTGATCCTCGCAAGCGCACGCTTCAACCTGTTGTGCGCATTTGAATACAGACGCGAAAGACTGGGGGTGTTGAATTCCCTGAAGTGGTCCCACGTGCGATTGTCGCTCTCGGCGATTTTTTCAAACACGACGAGGCTCTTGAGCGGAATACTCACTTCCTTATAGTTGCTTCTGTTCGTGCGCACGAACTCAGTCACCACCTGCGTGGACCGCATCCAGGAGTCGTGGAAAACGACGTAGCCGCCGTTCTCGAGCAACAGGTCGGAGTAGTACCAATCCACAAATATCTGGTCGAATTTGTGGCCGCCGTCGATAAAGATGAACTGGAACATCCTCCCTTCCTGCACAAGCGCCGGCAGCGCGACGTGCGACGAAGCCTTGCGCAGCTCGTACAGATCGGCAAATCCGAGCGCGGCAAGATTTTTCGCGCCCAGATCCTGATATCTCTCTGGATGTGGGTCGATCACGACGTGCTTGGAAGCGGTCGCGGAGATGATAGATGCGGCCGAATATCCGTATGCGAAGCCTACTTCAAGCGTGCGGGTAATGCGGCGCTCCCGCAAAAACGCACACAGGAATTCCGCTTCAGTCGTCCGTATGGACGTCTGCCTATCCCCAGGCGGCATGAACATCTTTTCGGGGATTATTGGCATGCGTTGACTATACACTTATTATTGGTTTGCACCGAGGATGCGGAAGCGCTAGCCTGGCCGTCGCTCGCATACGGGACGGTCGCCTCGCTACCCCAATGCCAGTGAGTTAAGGCCCAAGCCGCCTGGCGAATGAATTCGCGGCTACGAAAAGCACGTAGTCGCCCTGCGGCGACTGCCGTCCATTGGGCAAAACAGCCGGAAAATCGGCCAGTCCGCGCAGGCGAACTTTGCGTGTCTCGTAGGCGCGGTTTCAACCGCCGGCCGGCTGTGCATCTTACGAACCTTATCTCACTGGCATTGAGGCTAACGGTCCACGACCGCATCACGGAACGCTCCCGGCCTGTCCCCCACAACGCGGACGGGTGCTCCGCGATGCCGCCGAGTCGAGCTGTCAACGTATCGTATCTGCAAACACCCGGCGCGTGTTGCGCGTCGCCGGGCTGGTGAACACAGCTTCCCAGCAGGTCGGACTATCGCTGCGCTGCAGCTGCACGATGACCTCCGGAAATTCCCGCAGCAGGAAGAGCCCATCGGCCGCCACCGGCATGTGCAGATTGCTCCCTCGGCCGCTCACGGCGATGGAGGCACCCGTGTGCCCGGCTTGCAGTGTCATCCGCCTCACGCCGTCCGGTGTGGCGAGGCGGTTGGCGTACACGAAACGGTTGTGCGTCTGCTTCCAGCACGGATGCGCGCCGCAGGTCCCACTGGCCGGCACCCAGGCGCTAAACGCCAGGAACGGCGGTCCCGCGCTGGTGTCGTAGACACACAGAGAATAGGCGGTCGGTCCATTCACGGGGTCGCCGAACTGTGAGACGTCAGGCAAAGACGAGCCACCCGACCACTTCCAGCCCACCTTGTCAGCCGCGGCATTCAAGCTGATACTCGCGGCGCGCTGCGGGGGTTGGCACCCGGAGCGTGGGACGGTCGCACACGCAATCGCCAGTGTCGCCGTCGGCGTCGGGGTGGGCGTTTCCGATGGGATCGGGGTGAGTGTCGCGGATGGGGTTACAGTGCCGGTCGATGTCGCGGTCGCCGCCGGCACACACATGTCGGCTGTACCTTCGGACAAACTATACCCGGCCGCGCAGGCTGTGCATTGCGAGTCGGACACGCTCGTACAGGTCACCGCCGACACGCAGTTGGGCACCGCCGTACACGTCGGACAGGTGTCCGGCGACCCATCGAGCAGGTAGAATCCGGCGGCGCAGCTCGTGCACTGGGAACTCGACGCGCTCGTACACGTGAGCGGCGACGTACAGTGGGCCACCGGGGGACACGCCGGGCAGGTGTCGGGTGACCCGTCGGACAGATAAAACCCGGCGGCGCAGCTCGTGCACTGGGAGCTCGACGCGCTCGTGCAGGTGAGCGGCGACGTACAGTGCGTCACCGCGGGACACGCGCTGCACACGTCGGCCGGACCCGAGCTGTCTCTCCAATACCCGCTGGCGCATTGCGGGCACCGCGAATTGCTGGCGGTGGTACACGTCTCCGGTTGCGCACACTGCGCGACGTCGGTGCACGGAACGCACTGCGACTGGCCCGCCACCGAGGTCAGGTAGTACCCGGCGGCACAGGCGGTACATTGCGAGTCCGACGCATTCGTACAGGTCACCGCCGACACACAGTTGGGCACCGCCGTACACGTCGGACAGGTGTCCGGCGACCCATCGAGCAGGTAGAATCCGGCGGCGCAGCTCGTGCACTGGGAACTCGACGCGCTCGTACACGTGAGCGGCGACGTACAGTGGGCCACCGGGGGACACGCCGGGCAGGTGTCGGGTGACCCCTCGGACAGATAAAACCCGGCGGCGCAGCTCGTGCACTGGGAGCTCGCCGCGCTCGTGCAGGTGAGCAGCGACGTACACTCGGCCACCGGGGTACACGCGTTACACACGTCCGAGGGACCCGAGCTGTCTCTCCAATACCCGCTGGCGCATTGCGGGCATCGCGAATTGGTGGCGGTGGTGCACGTCTCCGGTTGCGCACACTGCGCCACGTCGGTGCACGGAACACACTGCGACTGGCCCGCCACCGAAGTCAGGTAGTACCCGGCGGCACAGGCGGTACATTGCGAGTCCGACGCGCTCGTACAGGTCACCGCCGACACACAGTTGGGCACCGCCGTACACGTCGGACAGGTGTCCGGCGAGCCGTCGAACAGATAGAACCCGGCGGCGCAGCTCGTGCACTGGGAGCTCGACGCGCTCGTACAGGTGAGCGCCGACGTACAGTGCGTCACCGGGGGACACGCGCTGCACACGTCGGCCGGACCCGAGCTGTCTCTCCAATACCCGCTGGCGCATTGCGGGCACCGCGAATTGCTGGCGGTGGTGCATGTCTCCGGTTGCGCACACTGCGCGACGTCGGTGCACGGAACGCACTGCGACTGGCCCGCCACCGAAGTCAGGTAGTACCCGGCGGCGCAGGCGGTACATTGCGAGTCGGACGCGCTCGTACAGGTCACCGACGATGCACAGTTGGGCACCGCCGTACACACCGGGCACGTATCCGCCACCCCTTCGAACAGGTAGTACCCGATATCGCACGCAGTACACTGCGAGTCGGAAGGGCTCGTACACGTTACCTGTACCGCACAGTGGCCCACCGGCGTGCAATCGGCCACGGCTTGACCCACCCCCACCAGAAGCCCGCAGAACAAGAGCACTGGCAATCGCCAAAACGTCGCGCCCACGCAAGCGGGCCGGACCAGGGATTTTCGAAGCATGATTTCCTTCCCAGAGTGATCTTGCAGCTATCACATCCCACCAGGGTCACCAACAGAGAATTGGGGCATCTCTCGCAACGTCCCTGGCCGCGCCGCGATACTTGGCCGCAAACCTTTGGTGTCGCGCGCAGAAGCCATTGAAGAAGGTCGGCCAGCATGTTTGCCAGAAACCAGACGCCGCCAAGGAGGTTTTCCGGCAAAGCCGCCTACACCCTTTGCAGTGCTTCGTCGGGGCGCGATATAGTCCACCGCATGGTTGTCGAAACCGCCTTCCGTTCCGAGGAGCAGTTTGACCAGGAGGAGTTTCGCCGCTGGCTGGATCGGCGCCCACGCTCCGACATCAACCACTACGAGCTGATCCATGGGAGGATCGTCATGACGCCTCCGGCTGGTTGGCCGCATGGCAGCATCGAGACACGCATCTCTGCGGCGCTCGACGCCCATATCCGAGCGAAGAAGCTTGGAATCGTGTTGGGATCGAGTGCGGGTTACGACCTGCCGTCTGGCGATACGCTGGAGCCTGACGTTTCGTTCATCAGCAACGAACGCTTCGCGGCGGGTCCCAAGCCGATCGAGGGTCAGTTCCTGCGGATCGTCCCCAACCTGGTCGTCGAGATTCTGTCGCGCTCCACGGCGCGACGCGACCGCACCGAAAAGAAGGAGGTGTACGCCTCCAATGGTGTCGACGAATACTGGCTCGTTGACGCGACTCGAAAAGAGATCATCGTTTTCGATCGCACCGCGCGTGGCTTTTCCGCCGGGAAGACCTGCTCACGAGGTCACGTTTCCTCGAAGATGCTCCCGGCGCTCAGACTGCCAGTAAAGGAAGTCTTCGCTCTTGAGCGCTGACTGACCTGATGCCCCGCCGCATCGCCGGCGCGCTGGCGCAGCACCCGCTGGGCGGCGCCGGGAACGCGTGGGCGTTCCTGCAGAGCGCCGTCGCAGTCACCGTTGATCCTTCTGTGTCGCATGCGCACGTACCGCCGAAGCCGATGCAGTTGCAAACCCCGTCTCTACCGAAAAGCCTGCACTGGGTATGGCTACGCGCCTCACAAGGTAGACCATCGTCCGGACAGGGAACGTCGGGACGCGGTGTCGATTGATCACATGCCGGGAACGTCCCTGTTGGAGTCGGCGTAAATGTGGGCGTCGGCGTTAGGGCAGGCGTTCCGGCACACTCGCAACATCCGGCATATGGACCGCGCGGGTAACAAGGTTCGCCGTTGAAACAATACGGGTTCTGCAAGCAGTAACCGCCAGGAGAAGGACACCCTGGCGCAGGCGTGGGCGAGGGAGGACAAAAGTCGCTGCAGTACGGCGTGCCGGTGGGTGCACATGCGGGGGTGTTTGTCGGTGTCGGCGTCGGTCCCGGACATCCTTCAAGCGCACTGTTTACCGCGACGATGATGCAATCAATGGTCACGCCAAGGTCGCCTTCATTGCACCATTGATCGACGCCGGGACACGCGCTCACCGATGCATTGCCGAGCGCGATGTTGACCATGGTGATCAGCTCATCGATGGTGACCGTGGAATCTCTCGAACAGTCGCCAATACATTCACTAGGTAGCGGTGGCGGCGTGGGGGTTGGCACCAGGATTGAGTCTGCGACGAACTGCGCACCGGGCACCACGATATCTCCGGCAGTCGGCTGATTGAGTTGAGTGAAGGCGTAGGCAAGACCTGCACCAGCAGCACTTCCAGCCGCGAGATCCGTGCAACTGAACGGCGCACCGCTCACCGAGAACGGTCCACCGAGGTTGTCGCCGTCCGTTTGATTGGCATTCGTGACTGAGGCTGTCGCGGTTCCCGTCGTAGCCAGCGATGTCGTCGCCGTGCCGCGTACGCTTTGCGGGTCATCGTCGGTGCAAAATACTTGATCGGGACCGTATTTTGCCGCGTCAGTTCCGCTGCAACTTCCAATCGGCAAAGCACTCAGAGCATGAATAACGCCCGGAACCAGGTTGACGGGAACCTCCTGCTCCAGCGTGCAATTCGCCGCACAGCCGTCACCTCCTTGCGGAACACAATGCCGACAAAGACCACCAGGACATGCGGAATCGTTGGTGCACGCCGTCCTGTCTTTCACGCCGCCAACGCAGACGCCATTCCCGAAACAGTCGACCTCAGCCGTGCAATACGTACCAGCGTTTGACCCACCGATGCAGGTACCGCCGTCATCACAATCTTCGCCAGCCTCGACGATACCGTTGCCGCACAGAGCATCAGCAACCACCACACGGCTGAAGCAGAAGATGCCGATTACCAAGACCGCAGCGATCAATCGTCCTGACCAACCTGTGCCGAACGTCGGGGTGTCACGAGTGATGCCGGTCACAGGGCACCTCCGTTTGCCACCTACACGCACACGCAGTCGTGAGCGCAGCCGTTACTCGTGCAGTGATCCGCCGTGCAGCCATTTCCGTCGTCGCAGTCGGCGTCGGATGTACACGGTGTGAGCGGGACACAAATCGCGGGACCACTCAGCCCACCGCCATGACAGGGCGCCTCACACTCGGCATCCATGAACGTCTGACAGCCGAGCGGACACAGAAACGGCAGCTCCATCCAGGCAAAATCCGTACATGCGGCAATCGGGCACTCACAACAGGTTTGTCCATGCGGTACCGTAGGCGTCGGCAACGGGTATGGCTTCGGCGTCGGTTCCATCCCGCAGCCGTAGAGCGCGTTCCCCACTGCCAGCAGAATCTCATCCACCGTGATCTCGCCGTCGCCATTTCCATCCCCGAACCGGCACGTCGACGTCGCAGCGTTCCCGAGCGCAATGTTCACCATGGTCACCAACTCGTCCACCTCTACGCCATAGTCGTCGTTACAATCCCCAACACAGGCACACACCCGGCTCTGGAACGGCGGATCAATGACGCACACGAGACCGGGCGGGCACGGCGTCGGCTCACAGAATTGCGGGGTGCGGGATGTGGCGGTTGGCGTTGGGGTTGGTGTCGGTAGGAAGGTCAACGTCGGGCATTCCGGAGGCGCACAGGCACACCCCGAGTCGATCGCCACACACGCTCCCGGTCCGCACGAGAAGCTGCCGCATGAGCCATTACAGTTCTGGTCACATTCAGGAGCGGTCGGCGTCGATGTGGGCGTTGCCCGCAGTACACACTGACACGTCGTGCAGCCATCAGTGGTCTCGCATACCTTTTCGTAATCCGGCAGGCACTGGAACGGTGGCAGCGGAGGACAGGTCGGGTTCGGCGTTGGAGTCGGTAGCGGCGTCTCGTCCGAACAGGGAAGCGCACAGCATGGTAGATACGGCGGCATGCAGACGTACGTGCCACAGCAGCAGTTACACGTTTTTCCAACCGGGCAGCTGTCGGGCGCTGACGGGCTGCACTCGTTGGCGATCGGAATCCGCGTGGGAGTCGGTGTCGGAGTTGGCGTGTTGTGGAAGCAGTCGTTGGGTGAGAAGCCATCCGTTCCAAATATCTCGTTCGTTGTAGTGATCTTGAATCCAGCTGCTGCTACCCCAAAGTCGGAAGCCGAACCGCGCCACGCCACAAACACGATCGTCTGGCAGTCTGCGTCGCTGCTACACGTGCCTTGCAGCAAGAAGCCATCGGGTACGGTCTGCAGATGAGGACCGACCGCATGATCGATTGTTCCACCCGCGATATTCCCGATGGGGCTTTGGTTGGTCTCGTCGAAGGTCACGGTCTGACAATCCTGCTCGCCAGTCGTCACGCTCGATTCAACCACCTGGGTCGTGCCGCTACCGGGGCAACCGGATTGCTGTGGATTCGGCAGCGGGAACACCATGGTCGAGCCGCTGCACACGAACGGTGGGATCGTCCGTGATTCTGACACCAAGTCCACCGCCGCGGGAACGACGGCGTCGGCGGTATGAACATCGACTAGTGGTATCGTGCCACCACCTGCGCTCACGGTGCCACCCGCGGGCATGGTGAGAAGACCCATTCCGCCATTCGCGTTCGGGTTGAAGTCGGCGCACGAAATCGACGAATTCCCTTTGCCGTTGAGGACGGTCGTGCGCATGCGGTTGGGCAGCAACGCGCCGGGTCCAGCTGAGAACGCGGTGAGGATGCCATCACCAGGTGGCGCTTCGATGCAGGTCGACCCGCATCGCTCTGAGGTAATCGCCACACTGGTGACCTGCGTGCCTTTATTGGACACATTGCCCCGCAGGATGAAATACAGGTGGTCATCATCCGACACGCACGTCAGACCACCGATCGCCCAACTAGAGTTCGCCGCGGTGACAGCACCACCGAGACCAACCGCGACGAGAATCAGCATCTCGATCGCACGACATCTACTGCCTCGACGACTCATGCTCACCCCCTTCGCCGTCTACGTGTGGACTTGCCGTGACCTCGTCCACGTGCCGATTGGGACTTTACTCCAGCATTCGAATCCTAGCTACTGGCGATTCGCTCCAGGCTCCTGGCTCACCGAAGGGCGCGATGTGTGATACATGCAGCGGTGTAGGTGGATTGCAACGGGGCACTCATGGAGAGATGATCATGGCAATGGACCGTAGCACCTTGAGGCTTTCAGATCTGAAGAAACGCACCCCGGCGGGATCGTCCCGGCTGATGAACGTGAAGGTACCGGTGGAGACGATCACCGCAATCGATCGGCTGTCAAAGCAGCTGAACGCGACCAAGACCAGCGTCGTGGTTGCGCTGTTGAACTTGGGGTTGGAAATCGCTCAGAAGAAGCCGAAACGGTGAGGTAGCGGCGGCATCACAAAGGTCAGTGACGCACGCTCGGCGTTGCGATACCGCGCTGCACCCCGGGGGGTCACGATATGCGCAGACTCAGCATTCTGGTCGTGTCGATCTTTGCATGGACGTTGGCTGCTCCCGGGTACGCCGCCGAGTTGATCGTCTCGGATGCCAGTGGTCGTCCCGGCGACACGGTGACGATCAGCGTGTCGGTGAATCAGGAAGGTGACGAGGTCCAGAACACGTTAAACGACATTCATTTCGATCCGCTCATCCAAATTTTCGCCGGAACGAATCGCCGACCAGATTGCGTTGGAGTTGATCAGCAACCGTATGACGACTGGCAGCTTGGCGCTTCGTTCATACCTCAAGGATGCACGCCAGGGGTCGATTGCACCGGAATGCGTGCCGTGTACGACAATAGCCGGAGTAATAGCCTGCTCGATGACGGGGCACACATCTACACCTGCAACGTGACCATCGACGCCAACGCAGTTCCGGGTGACTACTCGATGGCTTGTGACCGCACGATCCTGAGCCGCTACGATCTCACGAAAGTCGAGAACGCTGGCTGCAAGAGCGGAATCATCACAGTTCTTCCGCCACCGCCTCCAGAGTTGATCGTGTCAGACGCGAATGGTCATCCGGGTGAGACCGTGACGATTACCGTGTCGCTCAATGCGGAAGGAGATCAGGTTCAGGGTACGCAAAACGACCTTCACTTCAATCCGCCGCTCCAGATCCGCGCCGGAATAAACGGGCGACCAGATTGCGTTGGAATTCAGCAAGAACCAGACGACTGGGTGTTCTTCGCCCTGTTCAGACCTCAAGCTTGCATGCCCGGTGTCGACTGCAACGGACTGCGTGCCTACTTCATTCAATACGAAACGCCTACTGTCGATTCTGCTGATGTGCTCAGCGACGGGGCGGTGCTCTACACCTGCAACGTAACGATCGGTGCCACGGCAACTCCAGGTGACTACCCCTTGACCTGTGATGGCACGATCATGGGTCGCCGGGATGGCACAAAAGTCCAGAACGCGTCCTGCCACAGCGGAACTGTTACTGTCCTGCCGCCGATCTGTTCCGGCGACTGCAACAGCGACGGACAGGTCACCATCGACGAGCTCATCACCGGCATCAACATCGCCCAGGAGATCGTGCCGCTGGATGCCTGTGCGGCGATGGACATCAACGGAGACGGTGCGGTGACGATCGAGGAACTGGTGGTCGCGTACAACAACGCGCTGTATGGGTGTGGTGGAAAGTGAGCTTGATAAAACGGATCACGATCGAAGAGGATCAACCCATCGACGTGCCGTTCACGATCCGCGAGCGCACCTTGATTCTCGATCATGCGTTCGCTGATCCAAGTCTGACTGATCCCCTCGCTGCGGCTGATCAGAAGGACGACCAGCTGCGCGTGCCTTTCACGCTGTACGACATCGAGGAACTGTGCGGCTTCATCGCGGCGGCAGCGAACCACACCGCGGACAGGAAGTTGCGCCGGGACTTGCAGAAGCTGTTCGTCCGGCTGAGCGATCTGATGGACGGGTACGACGACGGCAACTGGCAGGGCAAGCTCTGACGCCACGCCAGCCGAAAGCCGGTGTGGCAATCGCGCAGAAGACCAAAGAGCGCGTAACCTCAAGTGCTCTACAGCTACACCCTCCGATTTCCAAATACGCCGTTCTGTCGGTTTGACCCTATACGCTGCCCTGTCAGACGGGCCCCGGAGGGTGTCAGACGAGCCCAGGGCGGTGTCAGACGAGCCCGGGACGGTGTCAGACAAGCCCGGGGCGGTGTCAGACGAGCCCGGGAGGTGTCAGACAGGCCCGGGATGGTGTCAGGCAAGTCTTCGCTGGTGGCAGACGAGTTTCGAGGCCTGTCAGGCAGCCTGGGGTGATGGCAGATGACCCTTGGGCCAGTGTCAACGCACCCTTCGGTGCTGGCTGTCGAGCCTCGGGCGATGTCAGCAGAGCCTTCGGTGCTGGCAGATGCCCCGTGGGCCGCGTCAGACCGACCTCGGGCGGTGAAAGACGAGGCGTAGGTGGTGACAGAGGAGTCTAGGGTGATGGTACCTCTGTCTTGGTCCCCACCATTGCGGTTTCTGTCACGGCCGGTCCACTCTCGCCCACCGTCAATCCGGCCTTGGATATGGCCGCGAAGGCCCGGTCACGTATCGTTATCTTCTGGCGCATGGAAATTAGACTTTTTTACTTGTCAGGTAAGCCATGCTTCCGGTAAAGGCAGCCCGGGGCAGTTGACGGTCTACCGCGAGCGGCGCTGTGATCGACGGGGATCGTTCATCCTTCCCTGACTATGGATACCTATCGCTGAGCAGGCCCGGGGTCGCGGCTTCTCCTTGCCGCCAGTGTTCGTCAATCGCCGCGTGCGACGCGGCGCCACCGCACATGGAGGACCTTGCAATGACCGAACGCGAAACCCGCCGCTATGCCATGCTTGGCCGTGTCGAAACCTTTGGCAAGAACAACGCCGCCGATTTCGCCGCCAAGAGCCAAGCAAAGCTCCGCTTTGCCAACATCACCGAGATCATTGGCAACCTCGATGCCGCCAAGGCCAACCAGCAGGCCGGCGGCGCCACCGCCAAGGAAGTCATGCTCGACTCGCTCCGCCTGGACCTCCAAAACCTGGCGCGCACGGCACGCGCCATCGCGCAGGATGAACCGGGCTTCGCCGATAGATTCCGCCTGCCCGACAGCCCCAGCCAAACGGCGCTGCTCACCGCCGCCGACGTGATGCTCGCCGAGGTGAGCAAACCCGGGGTCGCCGCCAAATTCATCGCCCATGAGCTGCCCGCCGATCTGGTCACACAGCTGCGCGAGGATCGCCAGGCGATTGCAGAGGCGCAGGACGCCCACGAGGGCGCCCAGAACAATGGGGTCACCAGTACCGCCGCCATCGGCCGCCTGATCCGCGCCGGGATGAAGGAAGTCACCTACCTGGACGCCATCATGAACAACAAGTACACGCGCAACCCCGACAAGCTGCGCGCCTGGTTCAGCGCCAGTACGACGGAGCGGGCGCCGCGGCGGCAAACGAAGGCGGCGGCGGCCACTGCCGCCGCAGATAGTGCGCCGGTGGCCGCGGCCGCGGCGACCACCACGACCACGAATTAAGAGCGCTCCGCGCCGCTCGTTCGGGAGTCCAACCGCCCGGGCGCGAGTCTGTTGAAGGAGGGCACCGACTCGCGCCCGGGCGGCTCAACGCCGCCACTGTGATTCAGGTCTCTGTCAACGGTGGTGGGCCGGCGGCTGGATCACCACTACTGGGTCATGACGCAACGGAGTACTCCACTGACGTGCAGTTCCGCAGCCACCAGGCGCTCGAGGAGCTGATGCCGCCGGCTGCTCCGGCAGTTGATCCTCTACCTTCCACGTCTCTGACGGTTTTGCGCTTGGCACCGGTGCGAGAGTCTTGCTGTCCTGCAAGGCTCCCCATTCCTTGCCACACACTAAGTCGCGTCCGCATCTGTTTGGTCGGGCGGCATGTGCTTTGCTGAACCCGGTAAAGGGGAAACCGGATTGTTGCAGGCGGGCGGCAGAAAGACAGACGTGATGATGCTGAGAAGGAGTTCGAGACGCGTAAGGGCTGGTGCGGTCGTCCTGCTGCTGGGCATCGCTGGAATTGGGGTCAGGCTTCAACCCGCAGAAGCCGCCACGATCACAGTGAACACCACTGCTGACAACACGACGGCTGGCGACGCGACGTGCACGCTGCGTGAGGCGATCGCCAATGTGAATGCCGCGGGTGATACGACCAGCGGCGATTGTGTTGCTGGCAACGGTACGGGTGATGCCATCGTGTTCAGCCTGACCCTTCCGGCGACGATCACGCTGACCATGAACGCTGAGTTGACCATCAGCAGGAATGTGACCATCAGTGGACCGGCTGAAGGCGTGCTGGCGGTTGATGGAAATGGTGCAACACGAATCTTTGAGGTCACGGCTGGAACCGTGCGGATCACGAACGTGTGCATTCAGAATGGCAACTCATGTGCCGATAATGGGGAAGATTGCGGCGGAGGAGGCGGGATCAAAAATCGCGGCATAATGGCGCTCATTAACTGCGTGATCAACGACAACTCCAGCGACGGAGATGGCGGCGCGATCGAGAATGGTGGGATGGTCACGCTGACGAACTCGATTGTGGAGGGCAACTTCGCAGAGAGTGGAGGCGGCATGCTCAATACGGGCACTGCCATCCTAAGCAACTGCACGCTGAGTGGCAACCAAGCAAACGAGTCGCCAGGAGGAGCCATCTCCAACCTCGGAACATTGACAGTGACCACCAGCACGGTGAGCAACAACAGCGGAGTTCAGTACGTTGCTGGTGGCGGTATCTACAATGGCAATGGTGGAGTGGCAACGTTAACCAACTGCACCATCAGCGGAAATTCAGCTGAGGGTGGTGCGGGAATTTCCAACGACGCGATGCTCACCCTGACCAATTGTACAGTCACCGGCAACGCTGCAGGCGACTCGTGTGGTGGCGGCGACGGCGGTGGCATAGCCAATCGCGGCTTGGCAATACTGACCAACACAATTGTCGCAAACAACACCGCCTCCGCTGATGTTCTCGACCACGGGCTCGTCGTCTTCAGCCAGAACTGCACAGGGTCCATGGTCGACGCCGGTCACAACATGAGTAGCGACAGTACCTGCTTCTCCACACCCAACATCAATATCGACCCACGGCTGGCTCCTCTTGGATACTACGGTGGACAAACCCAGACGATCGCGTTGTGCACGGCACCCGGTATTCCTGATCCGACGTGCACGGGTGCGAGTCCAGCCATCGACGCCGGAGATGATGCGGTGACCGGACCGCTGCTCAATATCACTACCGATCAACGTGGTCAGCCGCGTCTATCGAGCGAGCATGTGGATATCGGCGCATACGAGGCGCAGCCGCAGGATCGTGTGTCCGTTTGTGTAGGCGACTGCCATGCCGACCAACAGGTAAGCGTCGATGAAGTCTTAACGATGGTGACGATCTCCTTGAGCGACTCAGCAGTCGGCGCGTGCCCTGCCGGTGATCCGAACCACGACGGCGAGATCACGATCGACGAGATTCTCACGGCGGTAAACAACGTGATCATTGGGTGCCCGACGCGTCGACCTGTATCCGTTCGGGGAACGGCGTGGTCGGTCCGGAACGGAAAGTGCGTGAGACCGGGCGGTGGTGTTACGCCGCCGCCTGATGCGCGCCGGGGAGCAGCGTGGCGCGGCGG
>Ga0265314_10001561_pt1 | contig 25220 bp, 32 predicted proteins | sample 4126metaG_FD_203106 | JGI IMG/M metagenome (GOLD analysis project Ga0265314, IMG submission 203106) | Rhizosphere microbial communities from Carex aquatilis grown in University of Washington, Seatle, WA, United States - 4-1-26 metaG | ecosystem: Host-associated > Plants > Roots > Rhizosphere >... | reverse complement strand
CAGCCATCGACTGACCGATCGAATTATTAAGGTCGCCTGCGGCATTGTTGGTGACCTGGGCCTCTTGTGCCGACCGAGATTGTCCAGCGCCGACAAACTTGTCCTGGATCGACGGCAGAACATTCTTCATGAAGTTCTGCGTGAGACCTTGGGTAACGTATTTTTGGTTTGGATTTAAGAGATTGGATACGTCTCCCTGCGATACAGCCGTAGAACCCTGCTTCGTTGCTGCCGCGGCTTGATCAAGATATGGCTGGTAGGTACCCTGTGTATTTTCAGCTTTCTTCCACGCCGCCTGTGTGTCTGCCGATGGTGCGGCAACGTATGGGCCGGTCCAGCTTTCGTACGGCTTATTCGCAAGGTCCGTCGCCCTGCTGGCAAGATTTTGGTAGTCGTTCGAAAGCCACTCAGGGCCATGGACGGATGACGAAGAATTTGTCCTTGCCCCCTTTCCGGAACCAAAAAGAGATTGAAGGCTCATTTGGATGCCTCTTTCAGGTATTGGATGGGATGCTTGATGCGAGGCTGATGCTGTTTTGCCCCAGCGTCGTTAGCAATGGCTTTCCGCATTTCGTCAAGCCGACGAGCCCCGGCTTCGTTACTGCCTTGACCAATTCTAGAAACATCCCCAGCCGTGAGAACGTATTCTCCATCGGACAGGTACGACGGTATGGAGTCTGAAGTTCCGTCGCCCTGGCCTCGCACGTAAAGTGGTTCCGAGTTTTCACCTACTGCTTGGCCCAAGTAACTCCCGCCGTGCGCATAGCCTTTTGAGCCCTCCATGTACTTCTTGATGGACTCCAGCACGCTAGTGTGATCGGTCGACTGACCGGGAACGGTTTCTGAAAACTTTGATCCGTGCGGCTGCGCCGAGGCAAGCGCGCCTGCAGACTGATCAACGGGAGCATAGGTCTGCGATCCAGCGTCTTGAGCCTCACTCCCGGGCCCTTTCATAATTTGGCTTGCTGGGTCGCTGCCCCCGCCAGGGCCAGCGGGGGCACCACCACCGCCGCCCATCATTCCTGCTAGACCACCTCCGCCGCCACCACCGCCCCCACCACTTCCACCGATCATTTTCAGGATCGACCCAAAGCCACCGCCTGCGCCACCGGCACCACCCGCCGCAGCCCCACCCGCCGCTCCACTGGCGGCCCCGCCGGCTGCACCACCTGCTGCACCGGCGGAACCCGCGGCCCCGGCCGCGCCGGAAGCCGCTCCGGATGCGGCGAACATTTTTGCAATCATCGGAAGAAGTGCCCAGAACATCTATATCTCCACCATCTTGGTCCAGCGGATTTCCTCCGGTGCAAACCCGAGGCGCTTAAGAATCGGCTTCATGTCCTGGTTTTCCTTGTCCGAAATTACGAGGCATGAACCCGCTCCGCCAAAGTCCTGCATCTGGTCGGCGCAGTACTTGACGAAGAAATAGAGACCGAAGCCCCTGCGATATTCCGGTTTCAGGTAAAACGTGTCGTCGATGCAGAGTTTGAGATTTTTGTAGTGCGCGCTTGGACCAGTGACGATGATGAAATAGCCGACGAGTTCGCTGTCGTGGCGAGCCGTGCAAATGCGGAGGCGGCCCTGTTCCTCGAACGTCTCGTAAAATCCGAAGTCAGGATCGACGGGGCCTTTGAGATGCTTGTAATAGGTAAAGGCCGTGCCGTGATCTTGCATAATTGCGGCAATGCCCTTCAGGCATTCGGCCAAGGGCTCGACGGCATAGATCACGGGAGTTTCGGCGGCGGCAGTCATCGCGGCGTCCTTTGGGGATCGCCGGCGGGAGTGTCGCCAACGCGGGGTGCGGCAAGGATATTACCAGGGAGGGCGGCGTAGCGAAAGACCCCATAACCTGGGTCACAGACCGTTCCGCTGTGCGCTATCGTAGACCCGCGCCGCCCAATCCTGCCATTTCTCAAACCCGGCATGGTCTGGAATCTCGGTCGCAATGGGTGATTGGGCCTGCTTGAGCTGGGTCGCGTAGGCCCGCCAGTGCGTTTCATCGGCCGGGGCCTGGGGTACCCCGCCACCGCTTTGCTGAATCGACGACGAGGTTTGAGCCGCCCAGGCGTCAAATCCGATCATAGAGGGATTTACCGCCATTACTTCTTGCCGATCGCTGGGGCCGCGCCACCAGTGCGGTGGGCATCGCCCCTTGTGGTGTGAAGGATCGTCTTTCCTGCGACGAAGTTCCCCCCAAGCGTATTGCTCTCAAAGCGGATGCTGGCAAGGCGCCGCGCATCCTTGAACCCGATGAGCTGTTCCGCTGGCGTTTTGGGAATGGCTTTGATGACAGACGGGGTTCCATCGACCGGATCGGCCTTGGCATTCGCTGGACCGGTAACTGTAGCGGTCATGTCTCCGGACTGAATAAAGTCCGGTTCCATCTGACCAATCGACATTCCTTCATCGGCGGGGGGATCAAGGCCGGGACCGCTGATAACCGGCGTCGTGTAATAAGCCCTGATCGGCTCTGGCTTTCCGTCGACCAATTTGTCGAACCCGCACTCGTGAGCCCAAAGGGTGTAACCTGTGTCTCCCTTCTCGACGCCGCCCATGACGGGATAGTGCGTTCCCTGCGCAAAATACCCGGCGCCGCGGCCACCTTCCGGAAGTTCGGTGTCGTACCAGCAATTTTCGCGGACGTTGAAGATCGCGGCATGGCTCGGCTCCGTCGCCCCGAACAAAGGGGCGCAAAACCAAATTTCCCCAAACCGAGGGACCTTATAGGCAAACGACTTACCAGCAGCATCCCAATTTATGTTGTCGAAGAACCAGTCGGCATTGAAATTGTTCACGGCTTCGACGACGGTTCCATTGTAGACCATGAACTGATCGACACCGGCCCAGAAATAGAGCGAGTTGTATTCAATGACACTTTGCGGCGACAGAATGGAACTCGACGGCGAAACCGTATTGAACGAAAACCCACCACTCGCTGTTCCAATAAACTGAGCGAGGATTAGTTCCGAAAGGCTCCAGAACAGTGCGGCCGGTCCGGCCGATCCACCACGAACCGGCATACCAGCGATGATCTTCTGCGCAGAGGCGCGGGCGCTCCCGGCTCCGGACGATCCGCCTTGAAGACCAAGGGTCTCCGGAAGGTTTGGCGCCGACCAGCCGACGTATCCGTTGCTGTCAAAGTCGAACAGAAACGATTTTATGCAAGCAATACCGCCGGAGATTTTGGGAAGATAATAGGAACCGTCGTCTTGGTAGGAATAGTGAATTGGCTTTAATTTGTCGGACTTTGTAACATCACCGATGAACGGAATCGTTCCAACGTCCGAAGCGTTGAGCGAGATGTCCGGAGACGAGTGTGCAATGATCTGCGTCACCTTACTGGTCGAGTCAAACATTGCGTCAAGCGTCCATCCCGACTCAGGGCCAGATGCAAAAACGTCCGGCGTTCTATCATGGTGTTCGAGAAAATTTCCGTTCCGATCCATGATAATTTGTTCGAGGGACGCCCCAGTTCCGACGTGAACGTAGATTTTTGAGTTTTGATAGAACATGTGCACGCGGCGGGGCTTTCCGGACAAACTTGAATAGACGTTCTTGTAACCCGGCATCTTGCGGGGCCGCCCGTTTTTGAACCGCGTCCATAGTCCGTCAATGCAGACATCGGAGTCGAGCGCGGTTCCGTCTCGCTGTATTCCTGGGGGAAATTTTAACTCCTTGTGATCCTCAGCCATTAGGACACCCAGCGAAGGATAATAACGCCGTTTGTGCCGTTGCCGCCGTTGGTAAGGGTTCCGCCGTTTTCAGCGCCTCCGCCCCCACCACCGCCGTGACCAGTACCGTTATTTCCAGTGAGTGCGGATGCCTGATTTCCACCCCATGACGTTGCTCCCCCTTGACCCAAAGGATTTGACCCGCCAGCGCCCCCGACGGCAATCGAATTTCCTAGGTATTGGCCGTCACCTCCGCGCCCGACTGTCGGTTCGTCCGAATCTAAAAGGGTAAGTGACCCCGCACTTACTGTGCAGGTTCCCGCCGATCCACCTGTTGACGGCCCACCAGCAACACCGCCCCCCCCACCACCAAAGTTAAAACTTGCCGACCCATAAACAAACGTCGATGCCGTTCCGTCCGTTCCGTCCGTTGAACCAGACCCACCGTTTCCTCCGGTTCCGATCGTGATTGAAGCGACCTCACCTGCGTCCATTCCGGAGAACGAGAAGCGGCCATATGCACCCGCGCCACCACCGGCGCCACCGTTTCCGTTACCACCGCCCGGCCCTCCTGACGCGCCACCTCCGCCGCCCGCTCCCGTTACTTCGAACACTGTGTTTGTGTCCACGGTATCATCGAATGTGATTGAGCTTCCGGATGTGAAGGTTCTCGTGTGAAGTTTTGGCCCAGGCGGGTCCTTCCATAGAACATATTTTATCGTGCTGTCGGTATCGTCGACATACATCGTGAGAATTTGCTTATTGAGACCTGGCGCTAATGCCTCCCAGTAATCTTTTCCTCGGAATACCGTCGCCCCCCGAGATGTGGAATAGTTATCAAGCCACGTTGTCACCGGGTTCATTAGTTCCCAGCGATCGGCCCCCTCGTTGAGACGAAAGATTGCATCGAAGTTATTTCCAGGTATGTCGTTTGGCGCGAGTTCTTTTCCGCCAAGCTTTGTAATGGTGCGAGCCGGATAGTTGTCGACCTTCAAGGTTGGGTCGACCACCGTGTTTGCGGTGTGCATCCGAATTCCGATAACAAGACCGTCATTGAAAAACGGAATTAGCGGAGTGAACGTGGAAGTGTAGGCGTCACCCGCACCGGCCGAGGCAGACCACTGAATTCCTTGGTTGTAGCAAAACGGAACCCACCAGTGTTTATCTCCATCCGTGAAAACAATGGCGGAACTGCCCTGGGTTATTACAAATGAAACACCATTCTCATTTCCGTTGACCGCATCTGTGCTCACGGGAGCTAATGTAACGTCGCCACCGTATGCGTAGACCGCAAAAAGAAACCGGTCATCGATGCCATTGTCACTGTCGGTACTGTCCGGAAGACTTATTGTCAGTGCGGTAGTACAAATAAAGGCCGTATTGGCTGAATCGCTCGTCAGAGACTGATTGGATGCAGTTGTTGCCTCGGTGAATGCGCTTGGTCCAATGCCAAGTAATTCGAGTGCCGCCGCGGGGGTCAAAACCTTAAATAGGCTGATACCGAGCGTTGTGCCACCAAAGTTCACCAAAGCGGCATCAGATGAGGTTGCGCCCGTTCCACCTCCGGAAATCGGGATCACCGATGGCGCACCGCCAAAAGTGACGAACCCTGTCGCCCCGGCAACAATGATGGTGGAATACGGGGTTCCGTCAGGGTTAGCCGGTAGCGTGATGCTGGCGTGGCCGTTAATTGTGTCGGTTCCCGTCGCTGAAATAGTAAGCGTTCCGGTTCCGTTATTTGTAGCCAGGAACCACCACCCGACAGTTAGGGTCGAAAGCGCGTCGAGTTGGATAGTCCCGTTAACGCCCGTCCAGACAAATCCTTTGGCCCGGTAATCCGCGGTAATAGCTTGGTTTGTCGCTGCCGATACCGTCAGAATTTGAATCTGCAGTTTGTCGATGATGGCTTGGAGTCCGGCGCCGGCCAGGGCTGCGGCCTGCGCATTGCTGGTCGTGGCGCCGAGTTGGACGGCCTGCCACGCCCCGGAGGCCGTCGAATTGTCCTCCAGAACAATGACCCAGCTCTGCCCGGCCTCAATTGTCCCGATTAGTGTTCCAACGCTATCGGTCACGCTGAATGTGTAGGCGCCAATATTAGTCATAATGGCGGCAACGCCGGGAGTTCCAATCGTCGCGTCAGGCATGATCAAGGATAGTGATGCAGCGCTCGCAACACAGTTCATCCAGGCCGCAACGTAATTGGCACCTTCAAGGGACTCGGTAGGCCAGACCAGCGACGTACTTACCGTGAACGTCAGGGGCTCGTATTGCACCTGGGCGGGCTTGACGGGATTACCAGTGAATTTGTTTGCGAAGCCGGAAGTCATGTGGATTTCCTCTCGGTCGAGCGGTCGAGAATACGCTGAAGGTCTTGGGTCTGAAGCAGTGCTACCTGTTGGTTCCAATAGGTCTGCCAGACCGGAATGCGGTCATCACTTTTGAGGAATGGCGCCGCTTCGAGCAGGGCGCCGTAGAGCAGAAGCGAAGGCGTGTAGATCGTGAAAAAGTTGGTCTGCGTTGTTTCATCGAGTAGCATCGGCTGAAGGTATGCAATGATTTCTAGTGGGTACGTAGACGGCGGCGTCGGGCAGACCAGCCAGTGCTGGAGGTCATAGTCGGCGTAATACTGCGGCGGAAAATCGGCGTTGGTGACAGAGTCGTCAGGCCAGAAGTTTCGGCAATACTCCAAGCTTCTTGGAAGCAAAAGGGTGCGCGTGTTGTTTGTTGCGCCAGCCCCATATGAGATCGAAACAGTCTGGCGCCAGCGATCTGGCTTGGTGACGATCGGCTGGCCCTCGGTGAGGCCGGTTCCGTCGACCAACACTTCTACGGCTCCAAGAAGTTTCAGCGCTGTCATGATGTTCCGCTCAGCCTGATTGATAAGCCGAGGAATTTGATCGAACACCGTGGGGTCGCTGGAGGCCGATCCGCCGCGCTCGATGTAGCGCGTAACGTCACCAACCAATGACGTGTAGTTGACATTCGTCGCCATGGGCTAGAACGCCTTCCATGTGTTGAGTGTCGGTATGTATTGAAGATCAACGGACTGCCAGTTTTCGATTAGGCGGTAGTTTGATAGACCGTCAATATTGTCGTCTATTCCTGGGGTTATTGTGACAGCAAGACTTCCTGCGTTGCCAAGGCAATCGGCAACGGTTAGTCGCTTGGCAAATGATAAACCACCCGGAAGCAGGATGGTCGTGGCAACCGAGTTTGCTACCCCAATAAAAGTATCGGTGGAAAGTGCTTCATAACTCGCGCCCTCTGTGATGATTGTTGGGATGGCTGCGCCAATTAGTTGTCCAGCCGGGATTTTGTAGGATCGTCCGCTTTGGACAATCACAACATATCCAGAACTTAGTATCTGCTGCGCCGCGGGGCAGTTCAGCGTGAACTCGGTAAACGTTTCTTCGCCAGAAGCCATGAGACCCTCACATTGGATAAATGCCAAGATTAAGCCAGCACACGGTGCCGTCGCCGTTACTTTCCGCAAAGATTTTTATTCCGCTGTCGGAAAGAAGATGTAATCCAGCATCCACCGGAATAAATGTGTCGGCGGTGATAAGATATTTTGCGCGATCATCGTCGGTAATACTTAGAAGTCTGGCATCGTCGAGAATTCGTACAACCGCTCCAATACCCGTGTCGCTCGTCAGGGCGATGTAATCTCCGAGAAGGACGCCTGGCTCGGTGGGCCAATCTGGAGGCGATGAACCTGATGTTCCACCATGGACGCACATCCACCAATTCTGCGGAAGAACCGTCGTATCGAGATCAACGTTCAACGGAGTGCAGGTATCTCCTGCACGGTATAGCTTGTTTTTGTGCCACGGCCGCGCCGGGCCAAGGCGATCAACCGTAAACGGCTTGTCGGTGAACAGCGGAACCGGGACCGCGCCAGAATAGGCGAGCGCCAGAGATTCATCCGGACGCGGGTTGGTAACTGAGACGCGATCTGCGGGCGGAGCCGGAAGCCTATATGGGTCGTAGATGTCCTTGCAGCCGTCCGGGCACACCATCAGACCTGGCGCGTTGGGGTCAGGCGTAAGTTCGTCGCGAGGATAGGCACATTTACAGCGCGCGCAGATTCCAACGTCGAGTGTTGTATGCCCAGTAGTGTTGACGAAAATTGCCATCAGTCCCTCACAAACTCTGGCAAATCTGGAAGCGGGACCATCTTCCCGGCCAGCGCGTGCGTGCTGTCAGGGCAAAACTGAATCTGGCCGGAATTAAGGATGTAGTGGCAACAACCATCGAGCGCCTTTCCGTCCGGACCGAGGCGCCACTTTCCCGTCCACTTGCCATTTTCGTTGATGCACTGTTTGCCGGTAATCCGCACGGACGGAGAGAAGGTGGGCACGTCTACGTTGCCATCAAACGTCCAGTTCGGACCGCCATTGCGCGTGAGCGAAATGCAGTGCATCTCCTCACAGCCAGGGCACCAGTGCGAATATCCCTCTGACGTCTGGCGAAGTTTTCTGCTGACCTGACTCATCGAAAAATCTCCGCAATTATTTGGTGTAACACGCAAGATTTGGCGTCATATGGATCGGACCTGGAGTTCTTTCCTCGCTCCACGCAAGGGCTTCTGCACGGGTCGCGCCATCCTCGCAACGCTGGGTCCGTCGAGCTTTCTCCTGGATTCGGGTGGCGCCATCCATGCTGGCAAGACCCGTGGTGTCGTCGGGAAGTTCGTCGACGAGGCGAGACGCGAGCCGCCAGATCACCGCCTCGTACCAGCGCTGCGGAATTTCCAGGACGTCAGAGAACGCGCCAGGGTCTTGGATGTAGCGGCGCATCACCGACGAAACCGTTCCGTTGTAGAAGGCTTGCGTGTTCGGCACCGGCCAAATCTTCAGGGTAGGCATAAGCACGTTGCGCTCGACGTAGCACTGAACGGCGCGCTCACCGGAGTACTGCTTGTTTGGCAGGTTGTAGTAGTCGTCGATCGAGATCATTCCCATCTCGATGTCTTGGCTGTTCGAGCAGAAGTTCAACTGGTTAAGAAGCCAGGAACCTGCCGAGGTGTACTGGATGCGGAGATATTCCGTGGTGATGACCGGATCGAGTTTGAAGTATGACCACTGGCCGCCGGTGAAGGTTGTGACCGGAAGGGTTTTGGCGGCCGAATAGTCGTCCCCATTTTTTGAGGTCAGAAGGGTCAGCGCTGTGGTCACGCTGGCGGAGCCGCCCCAAAGCACGCCGATGCCGTCGACCGTTTGGTCTACGCCAAAGTCTACTGACACCGATGGATTAGGGCCGGGAACTGTCACATCATCGTTTGGCGCGCCTGCGAACAGGTCAGTCCCATCGGAGCCATCCGTTAGCGTCGCGTCGTTCCGCCAGGGCCAGAAACTGCGCCAGTAGGCGTGTCTGACATCGACGGTTCCGTTTGGGGTCAGGACATCGGCCGAGCCGATGCCGACGCTGAGGACGCTGAACTGCTGGGTCCAAAGCGGCCAGGACACGTTCACCAGTTCGGACAGAAGGGTGTAGAGGCAGTCGCGTGCGATTATCTGGGACTCGCCGGCCAGTTTCGCAGCACCTAGCCCTGTTGATCGGCGAAAGGCGTGGTCGATCACCTGCTGGACGGTCAGGCGGTATTGAGAAACGGTACCCGAGGTTGGCATTCGACTGGTTCTCCATAGGAAACCAGCCGGCGGGGACCGTCGCCAACTCAGTGGTGCCGGGACAATACCATGGGCACCAAAAGATGTCATGAGCGAGAATAGTGGCTTACTACCCTCCAGGATGATCGCTAGGCCACCCGCGCGGGTGCCCGTTCTCGTGGTCGGCAAGGGGCAAGGGCGCGGGTCATGGGGCAACCGCCAATGCATGAAATTGTGGTGAGGGCTGTCTGCTCATTGCAACCCTCCCCATGCTGCCGTTCAAATACGCAAATCCGTTACCAAGGTTCACCGTCCCAGTGTTCATGGTTATTGGAGTGTTGTTAGTACCAATAGTTCCACCGTTTGCCCGCACCGACGAGCCATTCCCACCCCAATAAACCGACGAAGCAAATCTCGCAGCAATTGTTCCCGCCGCCGCCTCTCCTCGCGCACGATTGCCAGCCCCGTAGTAAGTAATTGTCTTAGTGGAGACTGAGTAGTAAATTTCCGCACTTCCGCCAAACACCAGCAAATCGGGAACTGTTCCAGCCGCCGAGTTTGTCACAAAATAAAAGTTCTTCGCCCCTAGCGCCGCCGTCTGCCCAGCCCCGATCAGCGTTACCACGTCCGCCGCGCGGGCACATGGAGCCGTTACGCATGGCATAAACGGCGTTCCGAAAGCACCATTCTCAAGATTGAAGGCGTTGAGAGCCCCAGTAACGGCGACGACGCACGTCCCTGCCGTAACAGTGACCGTTACCGGCGCTCCATTCGTTGCGGTCCCAGCGCACCCCGTTGCGGTCCCGTTGCTCAGCTCCGCGGACCCTTCGCCATTTACCCAAAGCGTGACCGCGCCCGCGGGGAGCGCGGCGGAGGTCTGCGTTGCCGGGGCCGCGGAGTTTGACAGGTATTGATTGCGGGCCTCATAGATTTGCTGCCCAATTCCAGGTGAGTTTGTAAAAGTGCCCGCGGGGAGCGTCCAGTACACCGCGCCGGAAGCCGACGACGGAAGCAGTGTCGTTTCGACTTGCGCTCGCGTAATGGCCTGAACTGTAACGCAATCACGCTTGATACGATTGATGGTGCAAGTGCCAAGGTTCTTCGCGTAGTTATTGTCCAGCGACGACTGCGTAATGGTGCCGGTCTGCACACCCTGAAGCATCGACACGCGCATGCCGGGATGCATGGCCGAAGCCGAGCACGCCAGCCCGAATACGAGCAATCCTACGAATAAAGCCCGAAGCAGTTTCATCTTACAGCCCCGCGGTATTGTCCCACATACCATTGATGGAAACGTGCGGGTCGCCGACCGAGCCCGGCGATACAGTCGCGGTCGTCACGGCCTGTATCCATATCTTACCCGCCGCATCGGCCTTCATGTGCATAGCCATATTATTATAGACGCCACTCGTCTGTGTCACGCCTTGCATGGTCGAGGGGGTAATGACAAAATACCCACCGGGCGGGCGCTTGTCGTCGTCTGCGGCGGAAAGCGCAAAAGTCGCGCCATCGTCGCACGCAGTGGGCTGAGCGTTGAAAATATAGAACGCGACCGGGGACGTCAGCCCCGTCTGCCAACGCAGGCTGACGTTGTCGAGGATCACGCCACCATTTGCGAGCGTGGTAACCGTGAACGACTGCGTCGGCCCGAGGCATTGATTGGCTGCGTGCGACGAGGCTGCGACCGTAAGCGTTGCGGATTGCTGAAATTCACCACCAACGCTGACCGTGCCTGAGTTCACCACCACCCCATTGGTCGTGCCGGGCGTAGTCTGGTCGATCTTGACCGGCCACGCGTTCGCGCCTGCGGTGCCTTGGTTTGCAGTAACGGTGCCGGAAATGACCCCTGAAATCACACACCCGCTGTTTGGAAGTGTGGGAAGTCCTGATCCGGTAGAGATTGACAGGGTCGTTGTGGATGTCGCGGTAATTGCCGCAAGATAGGTCTGGCCGCTTGAATTGTGGGCAAACGGACACCCGGGATTGAGCAGAAGATTGGACGTCGTTGCCACAACACTCGAATTTCCCAACACGATGTAGGCCGCATTCGAGCCGGTATTGACGATTAGCGCTGTTGGACTTGTTGACGGCAGAGCCACACGCGCCGATGAAGCGGTGACCGCAAGCGTGACAGGTGTCGCCGTGGGCGAAAACGGCTGCACGCTTTGGGCGGCGGCGGCCACGGTGGCGAGGAAGATAAGAATCAGGCTGGAAAGAAAACGGCGCATGGCCACGGGCTCCTTTGGAAGGATAGCCGGCGGCCATGCGCCAACTCGGATTGCTGAAAACAAGGCTACCATATCACTACGGCAGCGTCATCAACATCGGCCACCGCGGCGCATCGGCGTGACACCGGAATTTGGCGGCGGTCCGGCGGTCGCGGTGAAGTCGGGGGCCGGAGGGGCCGCACTGTTGAGCGCGGAACCGGGCGACGATGCGGTCGGAAGGATTGGCGGTTTTTGGATCGGCGGTCGCCGCATGAACCGGCGTAACGGCTTGGCAGATTTTGGGAGTTTGGGCTTGCCACCGCGGCGCAGTTTGATGTCGGCATGCTTGCCGCCGTGCTCCTGGGTCTCGTGCTGGCTGATGCCCTTCTTGATCATCACCTTGTCGGCTGCAGCGTCGTCGTGGACCATGCCGCCCTTGGCAAGAGGAAGTGCCTTCTTGGGGATGTCTGGCGTTTCTTTCCCCGTGCGCTTGTGCATGTACGACGTATGCGAAATTAGGCCCATGCCGGGCTCGTCGTATGCCTTGCTGATCTGGTCGTAATCGCCGCGGATATCCGGCCTCGGTTTTGGAACTGGTACCTTCTCGACCTTCCCTCCATCTGCCTTGCACATCCGTCCGCCATGCGCTTTCGCCACCGGCGACTTGCCGCTACCGATCGATTCCTTGAACCCGAAATCCTTCATCATGGCGGTGTGCTTGCCGGCCGGACCGCCGAAAAAGTCCTGACCCTCCGGCAAATGTACGATGTTCTTGCCCATGGCCTTAGCCCTTCTTCTTGTGGGAGAAATCGCCGCTGATGAAACGCTTGCCGAGGTTGCCAGCAGCCCGTAGCGACGGGTCAGGGCTGTGGCTTGCCTTCTCGGCAGCTTGGAGGGTGGAGATGCCTTCGCGTTTGGCCATGGCCTTCAGGCGCCCAGGCCTATGGACTGCAGCCTTTATGAAGCCGCCTTTGGCCTCGCCGGGCGGGTAATAATCGGTCCCGTCGTCGAGCGGATCGGTCCGGGCTGATGTCTTGGTCTGCTTTGGTGCCGGGGCGCGGGACGGCGGCGCCTGGCGCCTGGCTGGCTTCGTGGGCGGCGTTCCGAGTTTGGACGGCGGAATGGGAGTGTCGGCGTCCATGGGGATGCCTGGGCCGCGCCGGACCTGGCCGCCCTGGGCCAGTTTGGTAGGGCCAGACGATCGCGATACGGCGAAGTGGTGGGCGGAGAAGTCCTCGCCGTCCCTGAGATACTTGACCACGGGATACCCTCCTACACTGGACCGCGCTGCTGGAGGATAGTCCCCCTGATGCCGCCAACTGCCGTCAGGGTCCACCGAGCGGCGCGCACCGGCGCCACACCACGGGATTCCGAAAGCACGGTCTTGCCGGTTCCGTGTTGATTGACCAAGTCGTCCCAGGGCAGCCAGATGATGGGCTGACCAGGCTTCAGCCACGTCCCGTAGACGTCATCGTAGGTGACATCGAGTTGGTACGTGGGGGCCCCGGAAAGCACGTAGGCGACAGCCGATGCCTGAAAAAGCGGCTCGTAGTTGTCGAGGGGAACCGCTGGTGCCGAAGCCCATCCGTTTGTTCCTGCCGTGACGTTGGCTGCCGTGGCGCCGGACCCCGCGATGTTGGTGACCGTCAAGAAGTCGGTCAGGCTCATCGCATCGCCAGCGTTGGCACCGGCCAGTGTCTCGGTCGCCGCAACGGAGTTGGTTGGATTACCGGGATCGAGTTTGGTGCCAGTGATGGTCCAGGTCAGCAAGTGATCGTCGCCAACCGAGGAGATGATGAGGCGCCGGGCCGCACCCCCACTGTCCAGTGTGGCAACGCCGCCGGAAACCAGAGAGCCGTTAAGCGTCAGATTTCCAGCGGCGCCAAGCGATTGAGCCAGTGCCACGCCGTTGGCAACAGCCGCCGTGATTTGCAAATCCTGGATCATCGGATGGGACATGAAACGTCACTCCCTAAAGGTCGTCATCCGCCAGGGTATCGATAATGGCGTCGGCAACGGCAAGCAGATCTTCGAAGGCCGGGGAGCCGCGGAACAACTGCTTGGCCAAGGCTGTTCGAGCATTGGCCTTGGCCTTCACACGGAAGGATTCGGCTTTCGAGAGTGTTGCCGGTTCTGCCGCTGCCGTCGCTGTTGACGCCGTAGAACTGGCTTCCGTTTCGCCGGTGCTGGCGGCCACAGGGGTGTCGACCTGCGGCTCGGCAGTGGCGGCGGGGGCCGTGGTCTCCACTGGCGCGGAGGTCTCGGCTGGTGCCGGATCGGCGGCCGACGTGGCCGCCTCCGGTTCTTGGGTCTGGACTGGTTCGTCGGTCATGACTTCTCCTTATGCGACCGTAATTGCCTTGCCGCCGTTGGCGGATGGCGCGGTCATGTTCATCTGGACGTTGGCGGTTGGCGCGGTCTGCCAAGCCGTGGCGCCGTAGAACGCGCTGTCGTATAGGCGGACTGCGCCGCCCGCTGCCAGTACGACATTGAAGACCTGAGCCATAACAGTGGCGCCGGCCGACACTTCGTTGCCAAAGCGGGTATTGATGAATTTGACATACCGATCAATGCCGCCTGCACCGACAAGAAGATGCGAGGAAGCGTCGCCAGAGGCGCCGAGATAGGCTTCGAAGTCGCAGTTTTCGAAGTAGATACGCGGTGTGCCGACGCCAGACACGGTATCCGGCGCGATTTCCACCGTATAGTTGGTGACGTTTCTGGTCGTGGTGTCGACCCCGAACACGCAGTTGCGGAACGTCACCTCGCCTTCGTCCGCGGCGATCTTGAGCGCGCGAGCCCCGGTCAGGTTGGCCGTTCCAGTACCCGCCGTGCCATCGCCAAAGCCAAGGAACTCGACATTGTCGTAGCTGTTGCGACCGCCGATCTCCGACCACGCAATGAGCGCCGCCGCGGTATTGGAGAAGCCGTAGAACGCCTGGAAGTTGGCAAACATGCAGCCCTGGCCGCTGACCTCGACCAGTTTGTTGAAGCCCGCCGTTCCGGCCAGCGTTGTTGCTGGCGAGAGACGGGCCCGCTTGCCGCGCTTAGTGGGTGCGCACAGGCCGACAAGGTGGGTCTTTGACTTGCTCCACGCCAGCGTTGCGCCGAGGTGAACGGAGCCAGAGAAGAAGCACACATCGTTATAGCCGTCGCGCATCTGCGCATAGGCCGCATCGATCGTGGCAAAGGGACGATTGGCGGCGCCGGAGTTGCCATCCGAGCCATTAGTCTCGTCGACCCAGAAGTACTTTCCGCCGAACGGAAGAATGCCGCCAACGCCAAACGTCAGCGCGCCATAGGACGAGATGCCGTTCGGGAAGTTGGTGGTTTCGATGTCAAGGGCCATTTCAGCCTCCTTAGCGCCACCTCATCGGGGCGCGAATTAAAACCCGGTCAGGTCCGACGAAACGCTGCGCTATGCAATCGTCTTGTCGGACCCGCGTAGGAACGTTGGCTCAGAGCCCCGGCGTTCCGAAGTCGGCCCGAGGATCGCTGTTGCCGACGGCATAGCGCGAAGTGGCCTTGTACTTCATGCTGTCCGTCTCGAAGTCGCCCTCCATCGAGCGCTTGACCTGCCGACGAACCACGACCTTGTTGCCTTCCGGAGCATTGGTGATGATCCACCACGCCGTCGGCGAGGTCAGACGGCTCACCGTGTAGGCGCCTTCCGGCAGGAGGTTCTTCGACTTGATCGGGTTCAGGTCGTTGTTGCCGGTCGAGGAACGCAGGATTGAATTCAAGATGACTTCGGCCTGGAGTTCGTTGGCGGGAGCGACGACGAGGGCGCGCGGCTTGAGGTTGATCTTCTTGCCGTTGGCGTCGACCGAGTTGCGGATCTGCGTAAGCATCTGCTCGACGGAGGTCTGCGACAGGGCGGCCGAGGAGGCGAGCTGGTTCGACCAGTAGCCGCCGGTGGCCAGGGGATGCGCCGCGCTGATCAGGCTGACGCCATCACCGCCGGCATAGCTGGAGTTGAACGACCGGTTGAACACGTTGGCGCACAGCGTTTCCTTGGTCTCGACCAGGGACTGTGCGAGGTGGCGCGAGTATATCTGGCCGATGGCGATGTGATCGCCGTCTTCCACCAGGATCTGGGTAAGCGCAAAGGCAAGGCCGTAGACCTTGTACTGGTAGCGCTTGCGGAACAACTCGCCGCCGGACTGATAGGTGACGGGGGCGCCGTCCGGAAGTTCCGGGGCCGCGCCGAAGCCATAGAGGAACGGTTCCTCGTGGTAGCTGCGGGCAATACCGGTGATCTCCTTGAACGGGCCTTTCCACTCGTCTTCGCGCTGGTCGTAGACGCCGTCGAATTCGGTGTTCAAGATCGGGGACACAATGCTCTTGAAGAGCGCTGATGTCATCGGGGTGGCCATTAAGGTCTCTCCTTATAGATGGTTGGGCGAGTCTGGCCGTTAGCCGATGCTCGTCTGGTAGCCGCTGACGATCTGCGGATACGCGACCGACACGATGAGGTCGGTGTACGCATCGCCGACCGCGCTGTAGATGCCCGGATAGAACTCTTCGAGCACCAACTGGCCCTGCGACGAAGCAGCAACGCCGGCATAGGCCGCGGTGCAGTTCGACAGACCGGTGACCGTGTTGCCGGCGACGAAGTTCGACAGATTGAACTGCGAACCGAGCAGGGGCTGGGCCACGGTGCCATCCGCCTGGATGCGGAAGCGCGTTCCGGGAGTCCATGCCGGGATGATCTGGGCGTACATCACTTCGAGCGCGTTGTTGGTGCCCGCGGCGCAGGCAAAGGTCATGCCTGTCGGCCAGAAGGGTGACGGACGCGGATCGCCGCCGGTCGGCGTGTAGAAGCAGCCAAGGAACACCCCACAAATCTTGTCGGTGTTGGCGGTGACGGCTTCGAGCGTGCCGTAGGTCGGATTGATCTTCACGGCGCTGCCGTAAAAGATATTGGAGGCATAGCCGGACGTAATGCCGTTCGGAATCGTCAACGGGCGGACCTGACCGGTCTGGTCGTTGATGACCTGAAGGCCATACGGCGAGGAAGTTGAAGCCATTGGGGTGCTCCCACGTTCATTGTTGAACCGTGGACACCTTCGGCAGAATCGTGGGGCTCCTTACCGCACGAAGGCTGGCGCTGGTATCCGTTTTGCGAGATCCAGCATTGCATCACCTTCGATGAGACGGCTTCCACGGTCTTCCAGCAGATTGGCAGCAGCATCGATCTTGGTCCTGATCGTCTCTTCCTGGAAGAGCGGGGCCTCGTGATGAGCTTCAGCCATCATTTTCTGGAATAGTCGGTTCGGAAGTTTGGCGGCGATCATTTCGTTGATCATCACGCAGCCGGCGAAGTCGCCGTTTGAAACGCCCATTGCGCGGAATTCTGGGCCAAGCTCCTTTGCGCGGATCAAGGTATATCCTTGGCGCAAACGCGAGGCGACCGTATCGCTTTTGGACGATGTCGTGAGCCAACAGGTATGAAAGCCGGGAATCTCGGGAAGGTTCGGCAATGCCGACTGGTTGTTCGGCGACATGAAGATGGCGACGCGTTCTTCGTCGCTCAGGTTCTCCGATTCGTCGACAGTGTACCGGTCGTCCGGCGGCAGGTCGTCGGGATCGTCATCACGCACGGGATCTGGCGCAAGACGGCGAGCACCCTTTTGCGGACCCGGTTTCTTGTGGGTCTTTGGGGTACTGGTCACGGGCTTCCGCGTCTTCGACTCGTTGGTCGGTGCCGTCAGCCTGTCTTCGCGATCTACCATGGTGTGAGTCCTCTATCGACCTGTGCGCAGTGCGGCACGGTCTTCGGCCGCCCACTGGGAGGCAACCTGGAAAAACTTTGCTCGATCGATGGGCTTGTTGTTCTCATCGATATATCCGGCCTGGAACGCGGCCTTGGCGCGCTCCGGGGTTAGGCGGAACACGTTCTTGTTGCCGCCGGCCGAGCGCGATGTGCTGGGCGCCCCGGTCGGGGGGCCGCGGCGCACCGGTGGGGCCTGACGCGCGGCCTGCGGGCGCGGCGCCGGCTGGCGGGCGGCGGCAGTATCGTCGGCGGCGAATCGGTGGGGCAGGCGCTCGGTGGCGAGGTCATAGACCCGGTCCCAGAACGCCTCGGTCTCCGGGTTGAGCCCGGAATTGCCGACCGACGTTTCGATGGCGGTGAGAATGCTGGAGTCGAGTTCGGAGCCCGGCGAGTTGTACCACGGTGCATCGCCGTCGATGAAGTCTTTGGCAAGGCGCGTCGCGACCGGGCTGACGCTGGGGGCCTGCTGCTGGCGCTGCGGGGCCTGCCGCTGCTCGGTCTGGCGCGGCGGATCGCGGTCCTCGTCACCGGCGGCCGGCGAGCGGGACTGGCGCTGCTTGACGAGCTGGTCGAAGTTTTCGACCGCCATGCCAAGCTTTGTCTTGGTGACAAAGGCATTTTGCCGGTCGCGGTCGATCTGCCGGGCCCGCGCCATGTCACCGGATTCGATGGCGCTCCAGTATTCGTCTTCGAGGGCGGCGTGGCGGCGTTCGGCGTCGGCCACTTTGGATTCGAGCCCTTCTCGCTGAGACCGAAGATTGGCCTCGGTCAGCTCGTTGAGGCGGGGCTCGACAGTGCCGTACCGCTGCGTAACCTCGGCAAGCTGCTGGCGTAAATTGTCGATTTCGGCATAGGTGCGGCTCAGTTCGGCGGTGGTGCGCTCCTTGGCGGCGCGCTGCCGCATCCGGCGGCTGGACCGGGACTCGTGTGCGCCGGGAGCGGGTTCCTGGCGGCGGCGATCGGCCTGAGTGTTCGCGGCGCGGTCTTCCGGCTGCGCACCGTCTTGGTCCTGGTCGGTCCCGTCGTCAATAACGATGTCGTAGTCGGGGACGATTTCGCCGTCTCTGGGCTGGTGCGTCGAGGTAATGACTTGCTGATTTTGGGGCGCCTGTTGGTCGGCGGCGGCGTCGTCATTGACCGGCGCGGCAGAATCGGTGGGGGCCTGCTGCTCGACTGGCGCAAGGACTTCCGTTCCGTCGCCGTCGTCATCGGCTGCTGTCATAACGTTTCGAGTGCTGGCCATGTGTGGCGTCCCTAGTCTGCGTAGGCAATGATCCGTAAAGGATCACTGGTGATCTTGGCGATGATGTCCTTGGCCTTGAACCAGGCGAAGGTGATTTCCTCTTCATCCTCGGTGGTGGTCCACTTGCGGTCCGTGTCGAAGTCGCGAACGGGATGCGACACTTTGCCTTTGACGACAAAGCGCTGACCGCCGTACTGCGGGATTTCGACGTGATCTCCGACCTTGAACCAAGGCCCTTCCGGCCACTCGACGTGGACCAGGACTGGATTGCCATCACTGTCTTCGGCGTCGCGGGTGGACTTGAAGCACATCGGGCCGATGGCGACGACCTTGGCCACACGGGTGTTGTAGTACTCGGTCGAGCGGTCGGCAGGGGCCAGCATGATGCCGCCCTTGGTCACGCTCTTGGGTTGCCTGATCTGAACCAGGATGTTCGCGCCGAACGGTTCGCGGCCGGGTTCGACGCTCGGAAACGCCTCCTCATAGGAGGAATACTCAAACGTCGGACCACTGCCGTAGGTGGCAAATGATATTGGTGCGGTGTTATCGGGTACAGCGCTCACGATAGTTCGTCTTCCTGTTCTCGTTTGGCCGTCTTGATCGTATCGAGCGCTTTTGAAAGCCCCAGAACCGTGCCCTTTGCTAAGTCCCAGCTATGGATGTCTCCTGGCTGGATGTCGTTAAAGGCTGCGTCCTTGGTTCTCCGAATTTCCTCGCGGATCGCGTCCTCGATACGTTGTGGCCTCATGATCCGGCAGGATTATCCAGGGGATGAAGAACAGCAACGTGCATCCACAAGGGTTTGTATGGCGGCAGTAAAGAAAGTAATATCCCGAACAGGTAACCCAAAACCGAGTAGGCGGAAAACCGGAATGAGCACTCACACCAGGGAATGGCTGACCAGAAAAGAAGCAGCGTCTTATCTCATTTCGCTTGGCTACATCCTGACACCGCAGACCCTTGGGCGGCTCGCGTCCGAAGGTAAGGGGCCGCCCTACAAGCTGACGCTGAGCCACATCACGGCATACAGCCGGCAAGAACTTGAAGTGTGGGCAAAGGCGAACACCAAGGAGATCACCGCCGCTGATCTTCGAAAGAAGCGCGCCAAGATGGAGTCCAAGCGGAGAACCAAGGGGAGCGCGCCCCACAACACGACGGCCTGCGTGGGTGGCGCGCTGGCGTCCGCGGCCAAGTCATCATCGTAGCCCACTAATAGAAAAGCGGCGGGGCTTTCGCCTCCGCCGCTCAAGTGCCTGAACAAGATGTTGTTTGCGCCCCTAGTTCGGGCCGGGTGACTCGACGATCGTGCATGTCAGCGCCGATCCAAAATGATCTGCGATTTCTGATGGCGTCATTTGGTGGGTAGTTTTTACGCCGGAGACGACAAACCCATAAAGAGTGTAAACAACGCCGTCTTTTGTGAGCCCAATGGCTTCAACGCCATTTTCGTCGATGTAGATACAATTTGCACCACTGCGCGCCAAGACCTCCTTCGGGGTTGGTACTCTATCAACGTCCGACATAGATCTCTCCACCTGTTTTCCACCGCCGCAGATCCCGTTAGCGCTTGCCGCCCTTCGCCGGGGCAGGCTTCGCCGAACCATTCATGCCTTTGATCTTGCCGGTCGTCGCCAACTCGTAATGCTGCCGCACGGGTCCTGCTGGCGGCGCGCTACGCTTGGGTGCCGGGGTGCTCTTGGTCGTCGCCATGGGAATTCTCCTTTTCCGCTGCAGCGAGGGCCGCATCGTACTCGGCTTGGGACGCCCAGACAACCGGCTTGGCGGTAAGAATGAGCCTGGCTCGGATTCGGCACTTGGAGATAAAACGCGGCCGATCCAGCGTCCAGGTCTTACCGGTGCGTCCGCTGTACTCCATGAACAGGTGCGGCTCGGCGTAGCGCCAGAACAGAGTAAGCGGGCCCTCGCCCGGCCGGCGCAGCGCCTCGCACGCCGCCGCGTATTTGTTGAAGGCTTCGAGGAACTTGGCACACGCCTCCTTTTCGCTGCTCCAAACCGCGGAACCTGCCATGTCCCCGACAACGCCGGGGAGTTCGGCCGGAAAGCGCCGGCCGTGTGCGGGTGTTCCGATCACAACGTAGGTCTCGCCAGTGTTGCAGCGCGCGCCAAGCAACCCCATCCGGCACGGATACCGGCGCTCGATCTCCGCGCGGACCAAGCCGATCACAGCAAGTTTCTCCGGAGCACGGCGCAGTAGTAGGCTTCGACGTCAAAGGCATAATAGTTGGCTATGTTTGGCGTGACGTTCCACTGGTGAAGACCGCTATCGCGACCGACAACGTCAATGGTCTCGATAGTACCAACTGCATCCGGCCATGTGTCGCCCCAGTATGGACGCCACCAAACCTCACCCGTCCGCATCCACGGATGGCGGCGCCAAAGCGTGCGTGTCTCGTGAATAATCTTGGCGGTTTCTTGGTGCCCGACAAGTCGCGCTGCAACTTCGTCAAACCAGAACCACACCCTTTGAGTGAGAGGCCGTCGAAAAGGCCACAGTGTGCATTGCATGGCACGTTCCGGAGGGCAGTCACGTAGATTGCGAAGCGTGATGTTGTGGCTTGGACCAAATGAGTAGGCAACTTCTCCCGCGCCGCTCATTGTTGCGTCTCCGGGATCGAAGAGACGGCGCCACCAATTGCCAGATTGAGTTCGTAGCAGAAGCAGTGCCCGCCATTGGGGACCGTTGGCCATGCCGCGTTGATGCTTAGGCCGCGCTGCGTCGGAATGACGACAGTATTTGGTGGCATCCGCTTGCAGACTCGGACGTCGGCGCCAAAGACTATCTGTCCCCGCTCATCCCTGGGGGCTTCGGAGAATTTGCAATTGCTGCACGGCATTTGTGGTGTCCTTGTCGGGGTTTAAGTTGATGTGGTGTGCGATGGGGCCGCGATCCGCGACACGGGTGTCAAACGCGATCAGATCGCCTTCGATGGGATCGTAGTCGCGACGGCGCGGCAGACCGGCATCCGTGAAGTAATAGTCTTTTCCGTCGTTTCCGGTAATGAAGCCGAACCGCTTGTCCGTGTCGTAGAATTTTACCGTACCGAGCATTGTGTTTCTCCGGTGTGTTCCGGCGTGACCTGTTGGCGCCGTGATTATTCTTCCGTTCGCCCCTCAAAGGCAAGTGTCTGGTTACATGCCCCCCAACGTCGTGCCGTCCCGATAGCGCGACTCGTGCCCTGCCCGTATGTTGAGAAGTGCAATATCTTCCGCCTCTTGCCCCTGCATGGCGGTTTGGGCCAGCCGAGTCTTTGCGGCGATCTGTGCGTTCGATTCGGTAATCCGATTGCGATCTGCCAGGATGGCGTTCTTTGCGGAGTCGGACTGTGCTGTTTGCTGGAGCTTGGCCGCGGCCAGCGCCGATGTGGCCTGGTCGTTTTGCGCCCGGCGCGCCGTCTCGGCCTGAGCCGACTGCAGCGCAACCGTGGCGGGGTCCGCGGGGGCGGGCGGAGATATCTGCTTGAGCATTTCATAGGCCTGCTGAAGTTGCGGCGCGATTTGTTGATAGAGGCCAGCGGCGTAGGGCACAACTTTGCCACTGGCGACGGCCAGGAGTTTGTCGAAGGCCGCCTTCACCTCGCCATCCGGCGACATGAGGTCCGCGGCGCTGCTGTTGGTGGCGAAGTTGACAATGTCGTTCGACAGTTTGGCGTAGGCGAAGATGATGTGCTGTGCAACATGGTCGAGGAATGCGGGAATGAACTTTGGCGCGATGAGCGGGTTCATGCCAAAGGCCGGTGACGTGCCGAACTGCAAGTGCGTCATGATGTGAGCGAAGTGGTCTTGGTCCATAAAAACCGCGACGGGCTTGGCCAGCGCCATGGCCACGTTCTCGTTGACCGCGTTCTGTTCGGTGGGAACGTTGTCCGGGATAAGGAACTCGTCGGGATCGTCGATTCGCAGAAGTTTGAGCAGGCGCATTTCGACGGTGCGGCCCTGGTAGCGCTCGGGGTGCGCGTCGGATCTGGCCAACACGGCCTGGATCTGTGCCATGCGTTGCTGGTCGCTGTAGATCGTCGGATCGCTGACCGGCGCAACGTCGAGCTGGCTGTCGAAGTCCTGCCGGCTGATGAACAGTTCCTGCCCGGCGGCGTCGATTGTGATCGGCTCGTCCGGCAGGTACATTCGGTTGAGCCGGTGTAGCCCAGATAAGAAGCGGTCAAACGCGGAGTGGAACCGGCCATGCACCGCGGAGAAGACGACAAGCCCCTCCTCGACGCGGGAAAGCTGGGTGCCGACCGGAACGTTGGGATTGCCGTCGACGTTCATCTCGTCAAGTGAGGTGCGAACCGCACCCTTGCCCGCCTCGACCACGAAGCCAAGAAGCTGGAACAGAACGCCGGACGGCTCCTTGCTGTTGAACTGCATGACGCGCTGGCGGATGTCGTTCATGCCAGGGCTGGCCCCGCCGTCGAGCTGCTGAAACTCGCCAAACTTGGGTGCCAACGTCTTGGAACTATCTCCCGTTCCACCCTTGAGAACGAAGCCGCCTTGCGCGTTGGCGATCATGGCGGAGTCGAGAAGGGCGCGAAGCGATCCGGTCGCCGCGCCTGACAGACCGCCAATGATGTGGGGCAAGCCAATCGAGTGCGAGCCGCGCCACGGGATGAACGGAAACTCAAATACGTGATCGATCGGTTCGCGCGTCTTGTCGTCTTCTTCCCAATCGCGATACAGCGCCAGAACCTGCTTGGTGGTGACGTCAAGGGTAAGGAGATACGGGTAAAGCCGCCCTTCTTCCTCATGGGACAAGACCTGTGCCATCTCGGGCGAGATTTCGAGATAGGCCATGGTTTCGTAGGTGTCGCGGTCACCATCGATGTTCATGCCGCCTGACGTGACGCCTTCGATCTTCTCGTTGGCCTCTTCCGGCTTGGTTGGGACCGGATCGGTGGAAGCCTTCGGGAGGCTGAGGTCGCGATACATGCCCGCGTCGACCCGGTCCTGCATCGTGACACGCGAGATCGTGTCCAGCACGGTTCGGCGCTCCGCGGCGTACCAGCCGCCAGCGTTCTTGGGGATGATGCACTTATCGCGAGGTAGAAACTGGACACGCGGCCGCTCCAGTTTGGGGTCGTACCAGAGTTTCAGGTAGCCGTCCCCGGAGAGTGGGACCTGGGTGAGCATCGATTCGAGTTGCGACCGGGCCTCTTTGATCTGGTCCTTGAGCTGCCAGTTCATGAAGTCGACCTTGCGCTTGGCCCGCTCGGTCTTGTCCTTGGTCGGCTTACCCATGATGCGCTGACGCACCGGGCCGCCGGTCGGCCAAGCCTCCTTGATGATCCGGGCCTCGTAGTCGATGCACGCCTCGGTCAGCATCGGGTGGACCACTTTGGACGCACCGTCAAAGGCGGCACCGCCGGGCGCATCCTGGCCAAGACCGGTGCGCCGGATGCCCTCCTCGTAGAGCTTGTCGCCGGGTTCCCGGTCGTTCTTATCCTGCTCGATCTTCTGAATGAGATCGGTGGCGATGCTTTGAAGGATGTTCTCGGGGACGATTTCGGCCAGGTTATCGTAGAACCCGCCGGTCTCGCGCTCGTAGGTCTCGTCCTCGCCCATGGTGTAGGTGACCGAGCCATCGGGTTCTTCTTCGATGGTGAGGTCGTCTTCTGGCGGGGGCAGCATGAGGTATTCGCCAGCCGAATCACCGTCACTGGCCTGGTGGGGCTCTTCGTAGGGGATTTCCACGGTGTCGTCGTTGGTGGCCATGCGGTCCTCTGGCGTGAGAATCCGCCGGCGGCTGGGCGCCAACGCAGGGGTGGGGCTATCGGGCGGAGACTACCGCAAAATGTTCCGGGCCGCTACAAGCCTTGGTCGGGACGATGCCGGGCGGTGCCGCGTCTTTGGCGCCACCGGTCGATCAGGCTGGCAACCCACATCACCAGCGCGGCAAACGCCAGAACGATACCCAGGAAATAGGGAAGCAGCACTGAGTCGCCCACGGCTTTTGCCGGGGCAGTTTCGCCCATATCCGGGGTGGCGTCTACCTGCGGGGCGGCTTCTTGGCCTTGCGAGGTTTCATGGGCCGGCGTTGGCGGGGCGGCATGAAGTCGTCGCCGTGCTTGGCGCGCCACTCGTCCAGGCTGATTCCGTCCCGCTCGGCGGCGCGCTTCTGGCGCATCAGGAGCCGCTGCCTACCGAGGTACTCTGGGGTCTGCTTGGCGGCTGGCGTCGGAAGGGGTGGTGTTGAGGATGGATCGGTTGCCACGAAGTCCGGGGTCTTGGGACGCGGCAATAGTGGTGGGCGCCTTGTCGGCTTGGGCTTGGCGGCTACCGGCTTGGTAGGCGGCTTCTTTCCCCATGACGAGCGGGGCGGCGCGGGCGGAGGATCGCCCGGCTTGCGGGTCGAGCCGGACTTCGTGTGTTCGTTTGGGGGGTGATTCCCGCCGCACTGGCGACAGTAGACGATGTCGAGTTTCATGCCGGCGTTTCCCCTTCATTTGAAATGTCATCCGTTGGATTGAAGATGGGGAACAGATGGCCGATGTATATCTCACCTCGGTTTTTCATGATTTCCGAGATTGCCCGAGGTGTCATCACCTCCCAACTGTCCGGCTTTACGATTTCGTCACCCTCGGGAGTGGTGAAAACGTTTTTCTTTCCCAGTTTGATTGCAGGTAAGGAATCGCCGGAGCCATACCTGACCATGCAGTTGCACCTGCTGAGGCTCCAAAGCATGTGGTCGCGATCACACTG
>Ga0265314_10001560_pt1 | contig 25231 bp, 27 predicted proteins | sample 4126metaG_FD_203106 | JGI IMG/M metagenome (GOLD analysis project Ga0265314, IMG submission 203106) | Rhizosphere microbial communities from Carex aquatilis grown in University of Washington, Seatle, WA, United States - 4-1-26 metaG | ecosystem: Host-associated > Plants > Roots > Rhizosphere >... | reverse complement strand
GGCTTGCCCCTCACCTCTCCCATTCGCTATAGCCTCAAGGGCGAACGGCACCGGGAATCGGCCCCCGGAGGCGGATATTCGGTAACGATCCGGGCCGTAAACAAGGCTGCGGCGGCAAAGCCGCGGCCTTCTAGGACTTTAACCAGGGCCTTAACGATGCGTGGCGCGCTAGGCGGCCCGCGCGTGCTGCTCCGCCGGCTTCGCGAAGTCATGGCGGAGCCGGTCAGCGCGCAGGACCGTCTCGACAAGGTGGTCGTTTTGATCGCCGCCAACATGGTGGCGGAGGTCTGCTCTGTCTACGTTTTGCGCGTGGACGGAACCCTGGAGCTATACGCCACCGAGGGTTTGAAGCGCGAAGCCGTCCACGAGACCGTCTTGAAGGCCGACGAAGGCCTGGTGGGCCTGGTCGCCAGCGAAGCCCAGCCGATCAACCTGTCCGACGCCCAGAACCATCCGGCCTTCTCGTTCCGGCCGGAGACCGGCGAAGAAATCTACCACTCCTTCCTCGGCGTGCCGGTGCTGCGCGCCGGCAATACGCTCGGCGTCTTGACGGTGCAGAACCGGGCGCGGCGGACCTACACCGAAGAGGAAGAAGAGGCGCTGCAGACCACGGCGATGGTGCTCGCCGAGATGATCGCCTCGGGCGAATTGTCGTCGATCGCCCGGCCCGGCGCCGAGCCCGTCGCGCGCCATTCGATGCACGTCACCGGCATTGCGCTGTCGGACGGCATCGCGCTCGGCCATGTCGTCTTGCATGAACCGCGTGTGGTGATCACCAACGTCATCGCCGACGACGTGCCGCGCGAACTCAAGCGTCTCGACACGGCGGTCGCCAGCATGCGCGCCGATCTCGACCGCATGGTCGAGCATCGCGACGTCGCCGACGGCGGCGAGCACCGCGACGTGCTCGAAGCCTATCGCATGTTCTCCTACGACCAGGGCTGGCTGCACAAAATGCGCGAGGCGGTCGGCACCGGCCTCACCGCCGAAGCCGGCGTCGAGCGCGTCCAGTCCGACACACGCGCGCGCATGCTGCGCGCGTCCGACCCTTATCTGCGCGACCGGCTGCACGATCTCGACGACCTCGCCAACCGCCTGATGCGGGTGCTGATGGGTCAGGGCCACGCGCCGGGCAAGGAGCAGTTGCCCGACAACGCCATTGTCGTGGCACGCTCGATGGGTCCTGCGGCACTGCTCGATTACGACCGCAAGAAATTGCGCGGTCTCATCCTCGAAGAAGGCGGCATGACGTCGCATGTGTCGATCGTGGCGCGCGCGCTCGGCATTCCGGCGGTCGGCGAGATCGAGAACGCCACCGGCTCGGTCGAACCCGGCGACGCCATCATCGTCGACGGCTCGACCGGCCAGGTGCACATGCGCCCGCGCCAGGACATCCAGGCCGCCTATGGCGAGCGCGTCAAGCTGCGCGCCCGCCGCCAGGCGCAATACCGTGCGCTGCGCGACCGCCCTTGCGTCAGCAAGGACGGCGAGAAGATGACTTTGATGATCAATGCCGGCCTGATGATCGATTTGCCGCATCTGGAAGAAACCGGCGCCGCCGGCATCGGGCTGTTCCGCACCGAACTTCAGTTCATGGTGGCCGACACGCTGCCGCGTACCGGCGAGCAGCTCACGCTGTACCGCGCCGTGCTCGACGCCGCGGCCAAGAAGCCGGTCACCTTCCGCACGCTGGATATCGGCGGCGACAAGGTGCTGCCTTACATGCGCAATTTCGAGGAAGAGAACCCGGCGCTGGGCTGGCGCGCGATCCGCCTCGGCCTCGACCGGCCCGGGCTGCTGCGCAGCCAGGTGCGCGCCATGCTGCGCGCTGCCGGCGGCCGCGAACTGCGGGTCATGTTCCCGATGATCGCGATGGTGGAGGAATTCGACAGGGCCAAGGCCCTGGTCGAAGTCGAACTCACGCACCTGCGCCGCCACGGCCACGCCCTGCCCGAGCGCGTCCAGATCGGCACCATGCTGGAGGTGCCATCGCTTTTATTCCAGCTCGACGAATTGCTCGAGCGGGTGGATTTCTTGTCTGTGGGATCAAACGATTTGATGCAGTTTCTCTATGCCGCCGACCGCGGCAACACCCGCGTCTCCGAGCGCTTCGACCCGCTGTCGACGCCGGTGCTGCGCGCGCTTAAAGAAATCGCCGACAAGGCGCGCAAGCACGGTAAGCCGGTGGCGCTGTGCGGCGAACTGGCGTCGCAGCCGATCGGCGCGCTGGCGCTGGCGATACTGGGCTATCGCGCGCTGTCGCTGTCGCCGTCGGCGATCGGCCCGGTGAAGGCGTTGCTGCTCGAGCTCGATTGCAAGAAGGGCGCGGCGGAAATCCTGCCGTTCCTCGACCAGCCGGTGGGCAGCGTATCGATGCGCCACAAGCTCGAGGGCTTCGCGGCGGCCGAGGGACTTCAGCTTTGATCGCCATTCCGCAGCACCGTCTCGACGCCTTGCTTTCTCGTTATTCGATGGTGGAGCACGAGCTTGGCACCGGCTTGGGTACCGAGGCCTATGTCAAGCTGTCGCGCGAGTTCTCCGAACTCGGCCCGGTCATCGAGACCATCAAGGCTTATCGTGCTGTTGTCTCGGAGATCGCCGACCTTGAGGCGCTGAGCAAGGACGCCGGCAACGACGCCGAGATGCGTAAAATGGCGGACAGCGAAAAACAGGTGCTGCAAGGCCGCCTTGAGCAACTCGAACACCAGATCCGTCTCGCCCTGATCCCCAAGGACGCGATGGACGATCACGACGCCATCCTCGAAATCCGCGCCGGCACCGGCGGCGACGAGGCGGCGCTGTTTGCGGGCGATCTGTTCCGCATGTATGAGCGCTACGCCGCCAAGCAGGGCTGGAAGACCGAAGTGATATCGATGAGCGAAGGCAGCAAAGGCGGCCTCAAGGAAGTCATCGCCGAGGTCCATGGTCGCGGCGTGTTCGCGAAATTGAAATTCGAGTCCGGCGTGCATCGCGTGCAGCGCGTGCCCGACACCGAAACCCAAGGCCGCATCCATACTTCGGCGGCGACCGTCGCGGTGCTGCCGGAAGTCGAGGACGTCGACATCCAGATCAGGGACGACGACCTCAAGATCGACACCATGCGCGCGCAAGGCGCCGGCGGCCAGCACGTCAACAAGACCGAGTCGGCCATCCGCATCACGCATATTCCAACCGGCACCATCGTGTTCGTGCAAGAGGAGCGCTCGCAGCACAAGAATAAAGCCAAGGCGCTCGCCTACTTGCGCACCAAGCTCTACGACACCCAGCGCCAGAAGCTCGATGCCGAACGCGCGGCCGAACGAAAAGGCCAGATCGGCTCCGGCGACCGTTCCGAGCGCATCCGCACCTATAATTATCCGCAAGGCCGCGTTACCGACCACCGCATCAACCTCACGCTGTACAAGCTGCCGCAGGTGATGGAAGGCGACGTCGACGAATTGATCAACGCGCTGATCACCGAGCATCAGGCCGAACTGCTGGCGGCCGAAGGCGCGACGTGATCCGGGTCATCCCCGGGCTGAAGGCCGGCGCGACGTTGTCCGACACGCTGCGCAAAATCGCGGTGTCGTTTCGCATCGGCGATATCGAAACGCCTGAAGCCGACGCTCGCCTGCTCGCCGGCCACGCTTTGCGGCTCGACCGCACCCGGCTTTTGCTGGAGCAGGACCGGCCGCTCGGGTCGCGGGAAATCGACGCCATATCGGCGCTCGCCGCGCGGCGGCTCAAGCATGAACCGGTCGCCCGCATTCTCGGCGTCAAGGAATTCTGGAGCCTGCCGCTCGCCATCAGCGACGAGGTGCTAGACCCGCGGCCCGACACCGAAACGGTCGTCGAAGCCGCGCTCGATTACGTCGTGCGCGGCGGGCTTCGGCTGGAGCCGCTGCGGGTGCTCGACATCGGCACCGGCTCGGGCGCGCTGCTGCTGGCGTTGCTGAGCGAACTGCCGAACGCGCGCGGCACCGCGACCGATATCAGTGCTGCGGCCTTGGCGATCGCGCGCGGCAATGCCGAGCGGCTCGGCCTGGCTCCGCGATGTACATTCATCGAATGCGACATCGCCGCGAACATTCCGGGCCCCTTCGACCTGATCGTGTCGAACCCCCCTTATATCGCGCATGACGACATCGCCACGCTCGAGCCGGAGGTGCGGGACTACGACCCAGGTCTCGCGCTGGACGGCGGCGCCGACGGGCTCGACTGTTATCGCGGCATCGCCCGCGACGTCCGCCGCCTGCTGGCAGACGGCGGACGGCTGTTCGTGGAGCTGGGCGCCGGTCAGGAACCGGCCGTCCGTGCGCTGTTAACCCAAGCCGGCATGACGCCCGGCACGGCGCGAAACGATCTCTCCGGCATCGCGCGCGCGCTCGGTGCGTCGTTTGACCCCGAAAACAGGGCTAAACCGGTGCCATGATTGCGTCGCATTGCGACGCGGCTAAAACGCAAGGCTCGGTTAAAAGCGAAAAAACCACTTGGAATGTGCAGCGGAAACGACTAGCTTTCGGTCACGGAATCGACCCGGACGGGTGCATCGCCACGAAACCCCTGAGCCAAGACGCTCTGTGAGGCGGCGGCGCAAAATCGATGACGACGAGCCGAAAGACGGCAATCGAAATCGACAGAGACGGGCCTGGATGCTTCACCGGTTAGGCGCATCGGATTTATGCTTAGCGAAATGCGCGTAACGAGAGGCTGGCAACGCTGCGGCAAGTCCGCGGCCAAATTTGCAACCATGGGGTTGCTGTAGCAATCGCGAAACAAGAATCGAAAACGCATCTGACATTGACGCGGACAATGGACATTCATCGGGCGACTTCCCGGGTTTGGCCGCGCTGTGAATGTTGCTTGAACTTCGGGCGAGTTGCCCACGCTACCCACTCGGCGTCGTCACTTAGCGGTCATCACTGGACAGTCACTTGGCGGCACGCGCCGCGACAAAGCGAAGCGAAAGGTCTGCGAAAAGGCACATCATGAGAAACGGTCAAAAGCGCATGCGGGGACGCAACAACAATAATAACAATAACAACAACAATAATAATAATTACCGCAAAAGTCAGAATCCGCTGACGCGAGTCTACGAATCGAACGGACCCGACGTCAAAATCCGCGGCACGGCTTCGCACATCGCCGAGAAATATATCCAGCTCGCGCGCGACTCGCAGAGCTCCGGCGATCCGGTGGCGGCTGAGAATTACTACCAGCACGCCGAACACTATTTCCGCCTGATCGCGACGGCGCAGGAGCAGTTCCGGCAGCAGAATCCCAACTACACGCCGCAGCCCAATCCGCAGGGGCAGAACACGCCGCAAGGCGCCGCCGACGACAATTACGACGACGACGAGGGCCAGCCTTTCGGCCAGAACGAGCCGGGCTTTGCGCCGCAGCCGCAGATCGCGCAGGCCCAGCCTTATCTGCCGCGCGACGCGCAGCCATTCCCGCCGCGCGATCAGCATCAGCCGCGGCCGCAACAGCATCAACCGCAGCATCAACCACAACCGCAACGTCAGCCTTATGTGCCGCCGAACCCGCCCGTTGCCGCGCCGGATGTGAACGGCCTGCCGGCCTTCATCACCGGCGGCGGACAGCCGCAGCCCGATATCGGCGGTCCGGCCGACGCCCAAAACGGCCAGGACCAGGGCGACCGTCCGGATCGTTTCGGTCATCGCCGGCGCCGGCGTCATCGCCCCGGCGGCGGCTTTCAGCGCCCGGACAATTTCGGCAATGTCGCTCCGCAAGGCGCCGCGCCCTCGGCGCCGGGCGACGGCGGCGACGGTCCCGGCCAGCCGGATTGAGCTAAGCCGTCACGTCCCCGGCGACGGCGCCAGCACCGGCTCGAGCGCGGGCACCAGACGCCGCTTCTCGCGGCGCGCAGGGATGGCGCGATAGACCTGCTTGGTCGCTTCCACCAGATGCACGCCGGCGAACGGCGCCGACAGCGTCGCGCCGGTGCGCTCCCACGCCACCGCCGAGCGCAAGAACCAGCCGCGCTCGATCGGCGGCACGTATAGCGCTTCGCTCCAGCCGGTCGGCGTGAACCAGGTTTCGCGCAACAGCTGATTGATCTGCGTGCGCGAATAAGGCCGGCCATGGCCGAAGGGCGTCGTGTCCATGCGCGCCCACAGGCCGCGCCGGTTCGGCACCACCGCCAAGAGCCGGCCGCCGGCCGCCAGCACGCGCCAGACCTCGCGCAGCAAAGCCGCCGGGTCATGGGTCATTTCCAGACCGTGCACCAGCAGCACGCGATCGACCGCGTTGTCGGGCAGCGGCAGTTCGTTCTCCTCGACCAGCGCCGACAGCGCCGGCCGCGTGGTCGGCCACTTCACCACGCCCTGCCCGGCCGGCATGAAAGCCAAACAGCGCTCGGCTTCCTCGCGGAACAGGCCGAGATAAGGCGTGGCGTAACCGATGCCGAGCACGCGCTGGCCCGCGGTATCGCGCCACAGGCTGCGAATGCCGCGGCCGATGAAACGGCGGGCCACCACGCCGAGGCGCTGGCCGTAGAAATTGCGCAGGTCCACAACATCGATCGACATGAGGCAAAACTACCACGATTTTTCAGAATCCGGTCGCTTGCGCGGGAATGAGCGGGATATAGATCAGGCGAAGTGGCGTGATACGGTTAATACCCATTGCGAGAGGAAGACCATGCCCGCGGAAACCCGCCTGTTTCGCTGCCGTTCCGACAATTACGGGGTGCTGCTGCATGACCCGGAAACCGGCGCCACCGCCGCGATCGACGCGCCGGAGGCCGCGCCCATCGAGGCGGCCTTGAAGGCAACCGGCTGGAAGCTGACCGACATTCTGGTCACGCATCATCATGCCGACCACACCGACGGCATCCAGGCGCTCAAGGACAAATACAAATGCCGGGTGGTCGCGCCGGCGGCGGAAGCGGCCCAAATCCCCGCGGTCGACGAGACCGTGGGCGAGGGTGACAAGGTCAAGGTCGGTAATTTGATCGCCAATGTCATCGAGACGCCCGGCCACACCAACGGCCACATCGCCTACTGGTTTCATGGCGACAAAATTGCCTTCGTCGGCGACACGCTGTTCGCGATCGGCTGCGGCCGCGTCATCGAGGGCACGCCCGGCATGATGTGGCGCTCGCTGCTGAAACTACGCGACCTGCCGGACGACACGCAGATTTATTGCGGCCACGAATACACCGCCGCCAATATCAAATTCGCCAAGACCATCGAGCCGGACAACGCGGCGCTGGTGGCGCGCGACACGCAGGCCGCGCAACAGCTCGCCAAGGGCGAGCCGACGATACCCGTGACCATCGGTGAGGAGAAAAAGGCGAACCCGTTCCTGCGCGCCGATGTGCCCGACGTCGCGGCGGCGGTCGGCATGGCCGGCAAGGAAGCGTCGCAAGTATTCGCCGAAATCCGCGCGCGAAAGAACAAGTTCTAGCGGCCGGTCAACGACCGCGGAGAATCTCGTGGCCGTCACATGAGAACGTGACGGTGACGCGGGTGCCGCGGCCGTTTTCGCCGGGCTGGAAGCGCAGGCTCCCACCGATCTCATTCGCCAGCGCCATCACGATCTCCATGCCCAGTCCTTGACTGCTCGCCGGGTCGAAACCGCGCGGCAGCCCCGGCCCATCATCCGCCACCGTGATCGCATGACTGACCGGCGGGTTGGTTTCGAACCGGACGGTGATGTTGGTGCCGGCGTGCTTGGCCGAATTCGTGACCAACTCGTTGACGATCAACCCGAGCGGCACGGCAACGGCCGTGGGCAGGCGGCAATTTTCGCCCTGCACGACGATGTTCCGGCTGCCCAGTTCGTTGAACAACAGGCCGGTCAGGTCGTCGCATAGACCTTGCAGATGCGCGGTGATTTCCACGTCGTTGTCGACCTCGCGCAGGTGCAGCCGGCGATGCACCGCGCCGAAGGCGGAGATGCGTCCAGCCGCGATCGTCAACTGCGCGGCGGCTTTGAATGTGGCGGTGCGCCGTTGCAACAACAACATGCTGGCGACCAATTGCAGTCCGTTGAACAGCCGGTGCTCGAATTCCTTGCTGCGCGCGCGCTGAAGTTCGATCAGCGTGCGGTTCTCGACGCAAAGAGCCTCTTCTCGCGCCAGCGACTCCTGCCAGTGGCGTGTCAAAGCCTCGCGTTGCTTTTTCTGGTGTGCGTCGCGCGACATCAGCCGCAACCAGGGCGATTCCAACTCCGCACTCGCTTTGAACTCGGACGTGGCGCCACGACCCATGTGATGTCCTCCGGCTGACGGTCCTAGCGAGACATCGATTGCCGAAACATACGAGGCGAATCACGGTCGACTGCTCACGTGCGGCAGCCTGCCATTTCACAAAAACTGACTGCTGATCTATTTAGCTCACATGGAGCATATTTGGAGCGACGCTGCGCCATGACGCATACGCTGTTACCGGCAGAGGTATGGGGCCATGGCGCCGGACTGAAATATCGGGTCGAATGCAGGGCGCCGGATGCCGGCTTTACCGTGCGCAGGGCCCGCGGATAGAAGGCTTCATCAAATCCATGCATCAGGCCGCCGCCGACATCATCGCCAAGCTGGGCTTAAAGCCGCATCCGGAAGGCGGGCATTATCGCGAGACCTTCCGCGATGCGCGGCTGGCCGACGGCCGCGCCGCCTCGACGGCGATTTTGTTTCTCTTGGCGCGCGGCGAACGCTCGCACTGGCATCGCGTCGACGCGGTGGAGATCTGGCATTATCATGCCGGTGCGCCGTTGAAGCTCGAGATCGTCGACGGCGCGACCGAAGAGATCGTCCGGCTCGGTCCCGATATCCATGCCGGCGAAATACCCCAGGTGATCGTGCCGATGCGCGCCTGGCAGGCAGCCGAAAGCCTGGGCGACTGGACCCTTGTCGGGTGCACGGTCGCGCCAGGATTCACCTTCGAAGGCTTCGAAATGGCTCCGGCGGGATGGGCGCCGGAAAAGAAAGACTAGAGCCGCTTCTTCTTGCGGGCACCGGTCGTCGCCGCCTTGTCGATGCGCCGCCGCAGATCGTTGGCGACGACACCCGCAATCGCCACCGCCGACAAGGCGGCCGCGAGGTACTTGCGCTTATGGGCGTCGTTGGTCGCGTTGGCGGCCTGACGCACGAAGCGCTGGTAGCGCTTGGTCGCGGCGTCGAGCATCTTGTTCGACTGCTTGAGCACCGCGCGCTCGGCGGTCTGATAGAGGCTCGATGTCACGGCCGGGCGCAGGGCCTTTTTTGCAGTCTTCTTCTTGGCAGTCTTCTTGCGGCGTTTAGCCATCATAAGCTCCTGAAATGCGAGGTGATATGGCGGATGGCTTTATGCCATCCGCACCGGCAGTTACTCGGTTGCGGGGTTGGGACTATGTTTTGGTTTGCGCGCCGTCGCGCGTTTGCTCTTGCGCGGTTGCGGTTTTGGCGCGGGTAGGAATTTCAGCGCACTCGCGACCGCCGGCGGCATTGCGTCGGCGAAGGCTTGCGGCATCTTCTTGGCGCCGTTTTTCAGATATTTTTTGGCCTCGGACGAATTGCGGACCGCGGTGCCCGCCAGTGAGCCGAGTTCGAACGCCACCGTCGTCGCCAGCTTCGGATTGTCGCGCACGAAGGCCCAGAAGATATCGATCATCGATTCGGATTTTGCTTTACGCCGGCTCATTGAACGCTCCGAGACCTCTTCGACGGGGAACAATCCCGGCAAGGGCAAAGAGTTCCATCGGGGCTGGCCGCGAGGCTGCTAAACGCGCTAGAACCGAAAAAATTCGAAGGGGAAACGCCAGTGCCACTCACGCTCGACCAAGCCAAAGAAGTTCTTGCCCGCGCCAACCGCATGATTGCCCATGAAGGCGTGCTCGACGCCTTTGGGCACGTCACCATGCGTCATCCGACCGATCCCGGCCGCTATCTGATGTCGCGCTCGCGCGGCCCGGAGCTCGTGCAGCCCGAGGATATCCACGAATTCACCCTCGACTCGCAGATCGTCACGCCGATCGAACCACGCCTCTATGGCGAGCGCGTCATCCACGGCGAGATCTACAAAGCGCGGCCCGATGTGAACGCGGTGTGCCACCACCACGCGCCGTCTATATTGCCGTTTTGCATTTCGGGCATGGAGCTCAAGCCGGTCTATCACCTGGGGGCGACGATGGGCGCGGCGACGCCGTTCTGGGACAGCCGCGACGATTTCGGCGACACCACGCTCATTGTCGCCAAACCCGAAGAGGGCGCCTCGCTGGCCAAGGCGCTCGGCCCGAACTGGATCGTGCTGATGCGCCGCCACGGCGCCACGGTCGCCGGCCGCTCGCTCGAGGAACTGACCTTCCGCACCATCTACACGGCGCGCAACGCCTCGATGCAGATTCAGGCGCATAGCCTCGGCCATGTCTCGCCGCTAACCGCCGCCGAAACCGAACTGGCCGGCGACTACAATCTGCGGCCAGGTCCCGTGGCGCGCGCCTGGGAATACTGGTCGGTGCGGCTCGACAAGGCCGAAGGCACCTGGCAGGCGGTCAAGCCGAAGGCGGCGGTGACGGCCAAAAAGCGCCCGGCGATCAAAGCCACGGCCAAAAAAGCCAACACGAAAGCCAACACGAAAGCCAAGACGAAAGCGAAGCGCCGCCGATAATGGCACGGCCCTTGCTGCGGAGAATGGGCCGTCCATAATGCTGTGACGCCGCGAGGGGACGCGGCGCGACATTGAGAGGGACTCATGACTCGGGCGTTTCGCGCCGTGCGCTGGGCTGCGTTTTTGGCCGTTCTGACCGGCTTCGGATCGGCCGCGATGGCACAGAGTTACCCCGACAAACCGATCCGGGCCTACATCCCGTTCGGCGCCGGAAGCGCCACCGACGTCGTCCACCGCGCGGTGCTCGATGCGGTGGCCACCGAACTCGGCCAGCCGATCGTCGTCGAGAACCGGGGCGGCGCCGGGGGCACGCTCGGCGTCGGCGCCGTGGTGCGCGCCGAGCCGGACGGCTACACCATTCTTGCCAACTCCTCGGCGCACACCGTTTCACCTTTTATCGTTAGTGCGCCTTACGACACCGCCAAGGACCTATCGGGCGTGTTGATGGTCGGCCAGAACGCCAACGTCATGATCGTCAATCCGTCGAAAGGCTGGAAGACGATCAAGGATTTCGTGGCCGCGGCCAAAGCCAATCCGGGCACGATTAACTACGGCTCGGCCGGTGTCGGCTCGGCCACCCATATCAGCGCCGAGCGTTTCCGCCTGGCCGCCGGCATCCAGGCGCAGCACGTTCCCTACAAAGGCGGACCGGAAGCGATCACCGACCTGCTGGGCGGCCGCATCGATTTCTATTTCTGTCCGATCTCGACCGCGTTGCCGCTGATCCGCGACGGCCGCGCCGTGGCGCTGCTGGTGTCGACGCCGACACGCGCCTCGGACCTGCCCGATGTGCCGACGCCCGCAGAGGCGGGTTTTGCCAACGCCGATACCATTGTCTGGTACGGCGTGTTCATGCCGTCGAAGACGCCGCGCGACATCGTCGATAAATTCCACGCCGCGGGGATGAAGGTGCTGGCGAGCCCGGCGATGAAGGCCAAGCTGAAACAGCTCGCGGTCGATCCGATGCCGATGACGTCGGCGGACATCGACGCGCTGGTCGTCAAAGAACTTTCATCCAACGAAAAACTGATCAAGGCCGCCGGCATTAAATAGCGGCAAATAGCGGCGCCGTCTCGATTTGCCGGCGCGCCGGTGCTATCGCAAAGGCCGCTTTCGCCAACCCGGGACGGCCATGACCAATCCAGTGCGCGGCATGATCGCAGTCGACAAGATCGGCTGCAAGATTCTGTTTCTCAATCCGCAGACCTACGCCACCGAAACCGTGCTCGACGGTTTCCAGCGCACGGTACACGAGCTTTTGGTCATGCCGGAAGCCAATGTCGCCTATGTGCCGATTTTCGGCGACGGCATTCATGGGCGCAATCCCAATCCCGGCCACACGCTGCACGTCATCGATCTCATCAAGCGCGAAGTCAAAGAGAGTATCGACCTGTCTCCCTTCCGCGCGCCCCATACGGTGCGGCTCGGCGCCGACGGCATGGTCTACATTACCTGCGAGAACAGCGCGGTGGTCGCCGCCATCGATCCGAAGACCAACCAGATGGCCTACGCCATCGATTCCGGCTCGACCAACGGCCACCGCCTGTGCATCGCGGCGGACGGCCAGCGGCTCTACACCGACAACGAGGAAGACGCCTCGGTCTCGGTGATCGATTTGCCGAACCGCAAACTGCTCGGCCAGATCAAGACGCCGCAGGCGCTGGCCGGCATCGCCGTTTCCGACGACGGCAAGACCGTGATCGCGGTGAGCGACGAGAAGCCGGTCATTTTCGTGATCGACACGACGGCCGGCAAAGTCGTGCGCGAGGTCGCGCTCGAAGGGGCCGAAAAGCCGGCGCAGATCGCGCGCTATTCGCCGGACGGCAAGATGATCTTCGTCAGCAACCTCAACAGCAATAAGATCCACTTCCTCGGCGCCGATTTCGGCACGCAATCCGCCGTGCCGGTCGGCAGCCAGCCGATGGATTTCGCCTTCCGCGGCGACGACTTGTTCGTCGGCTGCCAGGGCGATGGCTCGATGCACGTCATCGATATCCCGGGCCGCAAGGTCAAACAGAGCTTCCAGGCCGGATCGGGCTGCGAATCCGTCGGCTTTTTCTAGGGCCGCCGAACTGGCAACCGGGCACGCGCCCCGCTAGATAGGCGGCGGGAGAGCCTTAATGCCGCGCGACGCCAAAGCCGTGAAAGAACGCGAGACCTGGGCCAAGCTGTGGCCGAGCCAGACGCCCGAGAAGTCAGTGCCGCTGTTGCAGGCGCTGCACATCCTGACGCGCGAGGCGACGCTGAACGCCGATTCGCGGCGCAAGCTGACGCAGGTGCTGCACCTAACGCAGTTGCTGCGGCCGGCGCTGGAGGACCTGCTCCAGGACGGCGGCGATCCGGTCATCGCCGACGTCGGCGCCGGCAAATCCTATCTCGGCTTTATTCTCTACGACCTGATCCTGGGTCCCGCCGGGCGCGGCTCGGTGGTCGGCATCGAGGCGCGCGACACCCTGGTCGAATCCTCGCGCGCACTGGCGGCGCAATCCGGCTTCGACCGCATGCAGTTCATCGCGTCGCCGATCGCGGAAGCAACCCTGCCCGGCGGCCGCGCGGACATGGTGACGGCGCTGCACGCCTGCGACACCGCGACCGACGACGCCATCCGCTTTGCCTTGCGGCACGAGGCCAAGATCATCGCGCTGGTGCCGTGTTGCCAGGCCGAGGTGGCGCGGCTGCTGGAAGGCCAGCACGGGCCGTTGCGGCAGCTGTGGCGGCATCCGATCCAGCGCCGCGAGTTCGGCGCGCATGTGACGAACGTGATCCGCGGCCTGGTGCTCGAGTCGCACGGCTACAAAGTGCGCGTCACCGAATTCACCGGCCTCGAACATACGATGAAGAACGAATTGATCCTGGCCGAGCGTCATCAGCGCAGCAACGCGCAGGCGCGCGGCGAGTTGAACCGGCTGATCGACCAAATCGGCGTCAAGCCCGCGCTGCTCGACGTCATGGTAGACTGAATTATGATCGTGGGAGTTTACGGCAAGCTGCCGGCGGATGTGGTCGAGACGCCCGCCGATGGCATTCAGTTCTCGCCGCTGGTGCCGGGCGCCGCCGAACTGGAAGTGCTGCCCGAAGGCGGCCTCGCGGCGATGACCACGCTGGCGCCGCCGGGAACGCTGGAGCGGCGCTACACCCTCGCGCTGGCGTTGCGCGCGCTGACCCCGGGCGGCACGCTTGTCGCGGCGGCGCCCAAGGACCAGGGCGGCACGCGGCTGCGCAAGGAAATCCAAGGCTTCGGCTGCGCCATCGAGGAAAACGCGCGGCGGCATCATCGCATCGTCACCTGCGCGCGGCCGGACCGCCTCGACGGCATCGACGAGGCGATCGCGGCGGGCGGACCGCAAATCTTGCCGGAACTCGGCCTGTGGTCGCAGCCCGGTGTGTTCAGTTGGGACCGCATCGACGCCGGATCGGCGCTGTTGCTCCAGCACCTCCCCGCACTGAGCGGACGCGGCGCCGATTTCGGCTGCGGCTTGGGTGTCCTGGCGCGCGCCGTGCTGGCCTCACCCAAGGTCACACAAATCACCGTGCTCGACATCGACCGCCGCGCCATCCAGGCCGCGCAGCGCAATCTCGACGATGCGCGGCTGCGATTTCAATGGGCCGACGTTCGCGAACCGAATGCCGAACTCGCTCAGCTCGATTTCGTGGTGATGAACGCGCCGTTCCACGACGCCGGCACCGAGGACCGCGCGCTGGCGCTGAGCTTCGTCAAACGCGCCGCCGAGGCGTTGCGCACCGGCGGCGTCTGCTGGCTCACCGCCAACCGGCATCTGCCATATGAAGCGACGATGGCGCCGCTGTTCAAGCGCGTGACGCTGAAGATCGAAACCGGCGGCTACAAGATCTACGAGGCGGTCAAGTGAGCAAGGGCCCGGCCACATTGCGGCTCGACCGCCTGCTCGCCAATCTCGGCTACGGCTCGCGCCGCGAGGTGCAGCGACTCGTCGTAATGGGATTGGTGACTCTGGACGGCGAGACGCTGGAAGACAGCGACCAGCGCATCAACATCACGCCGGATTTGTCGTCGCGCATAACCGTTGACGACGAGCCGCTCGATCCGCCGCCCGGCCTCGTGCTGATGCTGCACAAGCCGCTCGGCGTCACCTGCTCGCACAAGGAACAGGGTCCGCTGGTTTATTCGCTGCTGCCGGAACGCTGGCGGCGGCGCGAGCCGGCAATCTCGACCGTCGGCCGGCTCGACAAGGACACCTCCGGCCTGCTGCTGATGACCGACGACGGTGCGCTGCTGCACAAAATCATTGCGCCGCGCAGCCACGTCACCAAGCGCTATGACGTCACGCTCGACCGGCCTTTGCGCGGCAACGAAGCGGAGATTTTCGCCGCTGGCACCTTGATGCTCGACAGCGAGACCACGCCGCTGCTGCCGGTGCCGATGGAGGTCGTGTCGCCGACGCGCGCCTTCGTGACGCTGATCGAAGGCCGCTACCACCAGGTGCGCCGCATGTTCGCCGCCGTCGGCAACCACGTCACCGCGCTGCACCGCGACCGCATCGGCGGCCTGATATTGCCCGCCGACCTGTCGGCGGGTGAGTTCCGCATTCTCGACGAGACGGAGCTTGCTTTGGTCTTTCAACAGGGTTGATATCGGCGGCGTACCGTGAGGGCGATATGGACGCGACAACAAAGCGAACGCTGAGCTCGAAAGCCTACGACGTCGACGATTTCTCCGCGGCGCAGGAATTCTACCACAGCAATGGCTGGACGGACGGCCTGCCCGTTGTGCCGCCGACCGAGCAGGCGGTCGAAGCCTGTCTGGAATGGGCGATGATGCCGCCGGATTTCCTGGTCGGCATCGAACCGGTGCGCGAGCAGGCGATCACCGCCGAGAAGCTCGCCATCAACGCCGTCATGGCCGGCTGCCTGCCGATGCATTTCCCCATCGTCGCCACCGCCTGGCAGGCGATGATGAAAGAGGAATTCCTGCTGCACGGGATTTCGTCGTCGACCGGCGGCTGCGCGGTGTTGGTCGTCATTAACGGGCCCATCCGCCTCGAGATCGGCGCCAATGCCACCTTCAACGTGCTTGGCAACAGCGACCGCGCCACCTCAGTGATCGGCCGCGCCATCCGCCTCGGCCTCATCAACCTGTTGGACGTGCGGCCCGGCGGCATCGACCGCTCGACGCTCGGCCACCCCGGCAAGTTCTCCTATTGCCTCGCCGAGGACGAGGAAGACACAACCTGGGAGCCGCTGTCCCACGTGCGCGGCATTCCGGACGGACTGTCCGCCGTCACCGTGATGGCGGCTTTGGCGCCGCGCCAGATCATGAACGAGTGGACCACCGACCCGAAAGAGATACTCGAAACCTTCGCCGCCGAGATGCGCGCCAACCAGCGCCATTACTCGATCTACGGCGGCAACTACGCCATCGTCATCCCCAAGCAGTTGCGCGACATCATCCAGGCCGCTGGCTGGACCAAGCGCGACATCGCCGAGTTTCTCTACGAGCGAGCGCGCATCAAGCGCGGCGAATGGGCCGACGTCGGCAAGGCGGCAATCGTGCGCGACCGCCCCGACAAGGTGCACACCGCGCTTGAATCGCCGGACCATCTGCTGGTCGTTGCCGCCGGCGGCCCGGCCGGCGGCTTCGGCGCCGTCATCCCGCCCTGGATGGGCAGCAAGACCAAGGCGGTCACCGCCGCGATCGGCGCCTGCGTCGATTGCGAGCCGCCGAAAGCCTGATAGAACTGAAAAACAAGCCGGAGTGCATCCCATGACCTTGCGCGTTTACGACCCGACCCACGAGATGAAAACGGCCGGCAGCGCGCTGGCGCCGCGGCTCGCTTCGTTCAAGGGCAAGATCGTCGGTTTCATCACCAACGGCAAGGAAGGCACCAAGGGCTTCTTCACCCACCTCGACCGCATGCTGCGCGACGAGTTCGGTGTCGCCGAGGTGGTGTGGCGGCAGAAGACCAATTACAGCGCGCCGGCCGACGCGTACATTATCGACGAGGCGCGGCAATGGCATGTTGCCGTCACCGGCATCGGCGATTGAGGCAGCTGTTCATCGTGCAGTCTGCACGACTCCATCGCGGTTGAACGGCAAGGCATCCCCTCCATTGGGGTGATGACGACGCGCTTTGCCAGCGCCGCCGAACTGATGAGCCGCGTGCTCGGCATGCCGGGCTACAAGTTCGGCGTCATCGGTCACCCAATCAGCAGCGCGTCGGACGAGCAATTGGCGGGTTACGCGCGCAGCATCGTCGAGCAGATGCGGGAGTTGTTGCTGGAGCCGTAGCCCTACGCCAGCATATCCGCGACCGCCTTGCCGCAAGTAACCGTATTCGCCGCGCCTTTGAGATCGCGCGTGCGCAGCTTGTCCTGGGACAGGACTTTCTCGATGGCCGTGACGATAGCCTTGGCGGCCTCCGGCTCGCCGAGATGCTCCAGCATCATCGCGCCCGACCAGATCTGCCCGATCGGATTGGCGATGCCCTGCCCGGCGATATCCGGCGCCGAGCCGTGCACCGGCTCGAACACCGACGGAAACTTACGTTCCGGATTGATGTTGCCCGACGGCGCGATGCCGATAGTGCCGGTGCAGGCGGGACCTAGGTCGGAGAGAATGTCGCCGAACAGGTTCGACGCGACGACGACGTTGAATTTGTCCGGATTCATGACGAAGTGCGCGGTCAGAATGTCGATGTGAAACTGATTCCACTTCACATCGGGAAAAGCTTTCGCCATTTCCTTCACGCGCTCGTCCCAGTACGGCATGGTGATGGCGATGCCGTTCGATTTGGTCGCCGAGGTGAGATGCTTCTTCGGCGTCGACTTGGCGAGTTCGAAGGCGAATTTCAGCACGCGATCGACGCCGACGCGGCTCATCACCGTTTCCTGCACCACGACTTCGCGCTCGGTGCCGGCAAACATCTTGCCGCCGATCGCGGAATACTCGCCTTCGGTATTCTCGCGCACCACCCAGAAATCGATGTCACCCGGCTTGCGGCCGACCAGCGGGCACGGAACGCCCGGCATCAGCCGCACAGGGCGTAAGTTGACGTATTGGTCGAACTCGCGGCGGAACAGGATGAGCGAGCCCCACAGCGAAATATGATCCGGCACGCGGTCCGGCATGCCGACGGCGCCGAAGTAAATCGCGTCGTGCGTGCCGATCTTGTCTTTCCAGTCCTCCGGCATCATGCGGCCGTGCTTTTCGTAATAGTCGCATGACGCAAAATCGAAATCGTCGAGTTGCAGCTTGAAGCCGAATTTCTTCGCCGCGGCTTCGAGCACGCGTACGCCTTCCGGCATGACTTCCTTGCCGATGCCGTCGCCCGGAATAACGGCGACGCGGTGAACGCGGTTGGTGGTCATGGGGGGCCTTCAGATTTTGAGAACGTGCCGTTTAGCGCAACTCCGCTCGTTCCCGCGAAAACGGGACCCAGGGCTTTAAGAACTGGATTCCGGCTTGCGCGGGAATGAGCGGGAGCAAGAGACTTACGCGAAATACTGCCCGCCATTGGCGGAGAGCGTCGAGCCGGTCATCAGACCGGCGTCGTCCGACGCCAGGAACACGACGCAGCGCGCGATTTCTTCCGGTTCGCCGAGGCGGCCGATCGGAATCAGCGGCAGGATGTTCTTTTCCAGCACGTCTTTGGGCACCGCCTGCACCATCTCGGTGTTGATATAGCCGGGGCAGATGGCGTTGACGGTGATGCCGGCCTTGGCCGATTCTTGCGCCAGCGCCTTGGTGAAGCCGACCTCGCCGGCCTTGGCGGCGGAATAATTGGTCTGGCCCATCTGGCCCTTCTGGCCGTTGATCGACGAGATGTTGATGATGCGGCCGAACTTGCGCGCGCGCATGCCTTCGATCACATGCCGGCACATATTGAACAACGAGCCGAGATTGGTATTGATCACCGCGGTCCATTGTTCCGGCTTCATGCGATGCAGCATGGCGTCCTTGGTGATGCCGGCATTGTTGACGAGGACTTCGATCGGTCCGAGTTCGGCCTCGACCTGCTTGACGCCTTCGCCGCAGGCGTCGAAGGACGACACGTCCCACTTGAACACCGGAATGCCCGTCTCGGCCTTGAACTTCTGTGCCGCCTCATCATTGCCGGCGTAGCTGGCCGCAACCTTGTAGCCGGTCGCTTTCAGCGCCTTGGCGATGGCGGCGCCGATGCCGCGGGTTCCGCCGGTGACCAATGCAACGCGAGACATGAACGACTCCCCTCAAATGCACTGCCGTTTTTGTCATGACAGCATAGGCGCGTCCACCGTTTTGACTTTGCGCCATCGCAAAAAGCAAAATGCCCGGCACGACAGCCGGGCATTATGTAAAAGTTTTGCATTGCACCAGAGTGACGTTGCAGTGCGGCGTAACTTCGCGCTTGGTTTTTAAGCGCGCACTACCGCTCGACGCACATAGCGATGCCCATGCCGCCGCCGATGCAGAGGGTCGCAAGGCCTTTCTTGGCATCGCGGCGCTGCATCTCGTGCAACAGTGTCACCAGAATACGCGCGCCCGAGGCGCCGATCGGATGGCCGATGGCGATGGCGCCGCCATTGACGTTGACCTTGCCGGTGTCCCAGCCGAGATCCTTGTTGACCGCGCAAGCCTGCGCCGCGAAGGCCTCGTTGGCCTCGACCAGGTCGAGATCCTCGTGCTTCCAGCCGGCTTTCTTCAGCGCCGCGCGCGAGGCCGGGATCGGGCCGGTTCCCATGATGGACGGATCGACGCCGGCTTGAGCCCAAGAAACAATACGCGCCAGCGGCGTCTTGCCGAGCTTGGCGGCTTCCGACGCGCGCATCAGCACCACGGCGGCGGCGCCGTCATTGATGCCCGACGCGCTGCCCGCGGTCACGGTGCCTTCCTTGTCGAAAGCGGGCCGCAATTTGGTGAGGCCGTCCAGCGTGACGCCCTTCTTCGGATACTCGTCGGTATCGACGACGATATCGCCCTTGCGCGACTTGATCGTGACCGGAACGATCTCGTCCTTGAACTTGCCGGCGGCCTGGGCGGCTTCGGCCTTGTTCTGCGACTTGACCGCGAACTCATCCTGCTGGCCGCGCGTGATCTGATACTGCTTGGCGACGTTCTCGGCGGTCGTTCCCATGTGATAGCCGTTGAAGGCATCCCACAGGCCGTCCTTGATCATGGTGTCGACCAGTTCGAGCGAGCCCATTTTGGTGCCGTTGCGCAGGTGCTGGGCGTGCGGCGCCATGCTCATGGATTCCTGGCCGCCGGCTACCACGATGTCGCTGTCGCCGTTGGCGATCGCCTGAAAGCCGAGCGCCACCGCGCGCAGGCCGGAGCCGCACAGCATGTTGACGCCCCAGGCCGGGCTTTCCACGGGAATTCCGGCGCCGATCGAGGCCTGGCGGGCCGGATTCTGGCCCTGCCCGGCGGTCAGGATCTGCCCCATGATGACTTCCGAAACCCGGCCGCCTTCGACCCCGGCGCGCTTGAGAGCTTCCGTGATGGCCGCCTTGCCCAGCTCATGGGCCGGGAGGTTGGCAAAGGCCCCGTTGAAGCTGCCGACCGGCGTGCGGGCGGCACTCACAATGACGATGTCGTCTCTCATCGGAAACTCCTGATGTTTTTGCGGCTGCGGGGCTTATGCGGCCAGAATTGGCTCTTTTTGGCACATTCCGCAAGGCCTGCCGCAACCCTTCGCACCGCAAGGCAGATTTACTGCATCGCCATAAAATAGTGGCCCGCCACCACGGAATGCGCATATGCTTGAGGCCTGGGCAGGGGGAAGTGTGATCAAAATGGCCGACGAAAAGCAGCCTATAACGATCAAGAAATACGCCAACCGGCGGCTCTATAATACCGGCACGAGCACCTATGTGACGCTCGAGGATCTCGCCGTCATGGTCAAGAACGGCGAGGACTTCGTCGTCTACGACGCCAAGACCAGCGAAGACATCACGCGCTCGGTGCTGGCGCAGATCATTTTCGAGCAGGAAAACAAGGAAGGCCAAAGCCTTCTGCCGATCGCCTTCCTGCGGCAACTGATCCGCTTCTACGGCGACAGCATGCAGATGATGGTGCCGCGCTTTCTCGAGCAATCGATGCAGTCGCTTACCAGCCAGCAGGGCAAATTCCGCGAGCAGATCACGCAGGCCTTCGGCGTCGGCGGCTTCGGCACGCTCGAAGAACAAGTGCGCCGCAACATGGAAATGTTCGAAAAGACCTTCGCCATGTTCGCCCCGCCCTTCGCCCGTGGCGGCAAGGCGGCCGCGGCGGATGAAAAGCCCGCGTCCACCGGCGGCGTGGACGAGCTGAAGCAGCAACTCGACGAGATGCAGAAGCGGCTCGATAAGCTCGGCGGCGCGAAGGAATAGCGCTTACGCGCGAGCCGCCTGACTATGTCCGGCGAGCCATGGCCGCTCGCCGCTGGCCAGGCCGACCAGCGCGCCTTGCAGGAAATCGCAACCGAAGCCCGCCAAGAGCTTGGCCGCTTCCTCGTCCTGCACCCATTCGGCGACGGCCTTAAGGCCGAGCCGGTGCGACAGATCGATCATGGTGTGCACGAAAGCGCGATCGTCGTCCGATTTCACGATGTTCTGCACGAAGGCGCCGTCTATCTTGACGATATCGACGCCGAGCTTGCGCAAATTGCGGAACGAGGTGTTGCCGGCGCCGAAGTCGTCGATGGCGATGCGGCAGCCGAGATCCTTTACGCGTTTGACGAAGCCGCGGGTGTCGTCGATGTCCTGGATCACCGCGGTCTCGGTAATTTCGATGATCAGCCGTTCGGCGACGCCGGCGGTGGAGCGCAGCAAGCCGCCAAGACCCGTCCACCAATCGGGATCGACGGTCGACGCCGGCGAAACATTGACGCTGGCGGTGAAGGCCGGCGCGGCGGCGAGTTCGGCGACCACCAGCTCCAGCACGCGGTAATCCAGCATCCGCACCAGGCCGAGCCGCTCGGCCACCGGAATGATCTCGTTGGCATGGCACAGCGTGCCGTCGGCGCGGCTCACGCGCATCAGGCATTCGTAGAAGGCCGGCTTGCGGCCGACCGCCTCGACCACCGGTTCGAAGGCGAGCCCGATGCGCCGCTCGTTGAGCGCCATGACGATTTCGTCGGTGGCGCGCACGCTTTCGCGGCGCAGCGCGTCGCGTTCCACGTTGGGGCGATAGGCGGCGAACGAGCCGTGACGCTTGGCGCGCGCGGCGTGCAGCGCGTCCTGCGTGCGGCTGAGAATTTCGGGAACGGTGCGCGCATGACGCGGCGCGGTAATGCCGCCGATAGTGATGGTGACGGCAACGGGACCCGCCGCGGTCAGGATGGGCTCGTCGCGCACGCCGGCGAGCAGGCGTTCGGCAGCGACCGTCAATTCATCCGGCGTACAACTGGTCAGCACCACGCCGAATTTATTGCCGGTGAAGCGGCCGAGATGATCCTTGCCGCGCAGCCGCGCGCGAATGCATTTGGCGACCTGCGCGATCACGCTCTCGGTGGTCTCGAAGCCGTAGCATTCGTTGAGACGGGCCAGATGGTCGATCGCGACCAGCAGGAAGCCGCAGGAGCCGCGAAATTTAACGGCTTCATCGAGTGTCGCGCCGAGGACTTCGATGAGCCGGGCGCGGTTGAGTTCGCCGGTCAGCAGATCGAAATTCGCCAGTTGCATCAGCTTGGCTTCGCGCTCGTGGCGTTCGGTGATGGCGCGGATGACGCCGTGCGCGCGCTGCGGCTTGCCGTCCGCTCCGGCGAACCAGCGTCCGGTGTCTTCGATCCAGACCGTCGCGTCGCCGCGCTTGAAGGCGTATTGCGCCTGATAGGCGACACCGCTGCCGTCGTCGCGCAAGCCCGGCATATTGACCGCGTCGACGCGCGATTGGCCGCCGCCGCTGGCGTCGGTGCGCAACGCGTAAGCCTTGCCGCTGGCGATCTGCGCCGTATCGGTGAGCCCCAGCACCGCGGCCGCGTTGCCGCTCCACGTCAAGGCGTCGGTGTCGAGACGCCATTCATAGGCGGCCTCGCCGATCGAGTTAAGAATTTCGCCGGCATCGAGACCGCCGGAGGGCTGTTCGTTTCGGATCACGCTCGCCCCTTTTTGGAACGCGCCGCCGGCTGAGGCGTTGGTTTGAAGAGCGGTTACTACTCACGAACCTACGAGGGAATCACTAAACAACTGGAAAAATCGTCACAGCATTTGCGTTAACGACGTTTACGACGCTGGTACGAGGCTTGCGATGACGAGGAAGGCGGCAATCGGCTGTCGCGAATCGACACAGGCATTGTAAATGCGCATCGCGAAAATCAACAGAGCAAGATCAGGGTTAACGAACCGCACTCCGTTTGCCCCCGAGAAAGAAGTTGTTAGCGACGTTGCGGGACGCGCCCTGGTCGTCGTCGAGCCGCGCGCGACCGCCGATGAAAAGCCGTCGCCGATTTTCCGGCAGGCGCCGTTTCTGGCGCAGTTGATCGCGACCAAGGATCATCACCCGCAAACGCGCGAACGCCGCCGCGCCGACCCCGCCGACGCGATCGATGCCTATCGCGCCGTCTCGTCGATGACCGAGTTCGATTGACCCCTAATAGCCGAGCGCGCAGCCGTCTTTGCGCGACTCCGAACCGCCGATCAGCACGCCGCGATCCCAATCGATCTTGATGGTTTGCGCGCCGCCCCAGGGCTGATCCGCCATCGTCACCCTATGGCCGCGCGCTTTCAGTCCTTCAATGGTCGCGGCCGGGGTGCCGTTCTCGACGACGGTCTCCTCGCCCTCGAAGAAGAAGCGCGGCGCGTCGATCGCCTGCTGCACGTCCATGCCGTAATCGAGCATGTTGAGCACGATCTGGACGTGGCCCATCGGCTGGTAATGCGCGCCCATGACGCCGAAACTCATGTCGCAACGCCCGTTCCGCATCGCCAGCGCCGGGATGATGGTGTGCATCGGACGCTTGTTGGGGCCGAACGTGTTCGGATGGTCCGGCGCCAGCGTGAAGCACGCGCCGCGATTGGTCAGCATGATGCCGGACTTCTCGGTGCAGATGCCGAGGCCGAAGCTGGAGTAGAGCGAATTGATGAAGGACACCGCCATGCGGTCGCGGTCGACCACGCTGAGATAGATGGTGTTGCTGCCGGGCGCGGGCGCAGACGGCAGCGCGGTACGCTTGTTGAGGTCGATCAGCGATGCGAGCTTCTTGCCCCAGGTCTTGTCGAGCAAGTCGGCCACGGCTAAGCGCATGTGCGCGGCATCGGCAAGGTGGGTGTCGCGCACGGCAAAGCCCAGCCGCGCGGCTTCGAGCACGAGGTGATATCGCTCCGGGCCCAACGGATCGAGCGCCTTGAGGTCGAAATTCTCCAGGATGTTGAGCATGACCAGCGCGGTGAGGCCCTGCCCGTTCGGCGGAATTTCCACCAGATCGAGGCCGCGATAATTGGTCGAAATCGGCGTCACGGCGTCACCGCGATGCGCCGCGAAATCCTCGGCCGTCAGGAACGAACCGCGCGCGGCGACGGTCGCCACCATGTCGTCGGCCAGTTCGCCCTCGTACATCGCCCGGGCGCCCTGGGCGGCGATGGTTTTGAGCGTTTGCGCCAGCGCCGGAAAGCGAATGACGTCGCCTTGTTTCGGCGCGGCGCCATTGAATAAATAGTGTTTCGACGCCCCCGCATCGGCTTTCAGCTTGGCCACATGGCGCTGCCAGTCCCAGGCGACCCGCGCGGCGACGGGAAAGCCGCCTTCGGCATATTTGATGGCGGCTTGCAGCGCGCGGTCGAGGCCGAGGCGGCCATGGCTCTTGAGCAAAGCTTCCCAGGCGTCGAGCGCGCCCGGCACGGTGACGGCGTGGATCGAGTTGCCGATCTCCTTCAGGCCCTGCGCGCGCAACGCGTCGTCCGACGCCTTGGCGCCGGCCCGGCCGGAGCCGTTATAACCCCACACCGGCTTGCCGGGCTGCGACACCAGGCAATAACAATCGCCGCCGATGCCGGTCATGTGCGGTTCGACGACGCACAGCGTCGCCACCGCGGCGACCGCCGCGTCGGCCGCGGTGCCGCCGGCGCGCAGCGCATCGACGGCCGCGAGCGTCGCCAAAGGATGCGACGTCGCTGCCATGCCGTCGCAGGCAATCACGGGCGAGCGGCCGGGCATTTGGAAGTCGCGGGTCATGGAGGAAACTTAAATTTTCAGGACGTGATGTTCGGCAAGCTGCCTTCGACCGTAAGGCCGCGTTGCGCCGAACGCAGGCTCACGGCAAATCCGCCGAGGACGTCGATGAAGCTGATGATCAACAGCAGGAAGAAAGTGGCGGTCGCGGCCTGCTTGACCAACAGGAACTCGGCCATGATGGCGAGGAACAGGAGCAATGACAGGCCGTGATCGACCACGGTGCGCATGCCGATGCGGGTCGACTTCATCATCTCGCCGAACAGCATCAGCACCGCGAGCACGACCAGCATGTCGCCGGCCGACATCGACCAATCGCCCCCCGACATCATGTGCAGCGTCGTCAGCGGCGCGGTCCAGGCCAGACCGGGCATCAGGAAGGCGATGATGTTGTAGATCGCGAAGGGAACCAGCAGCAGGGGAAAGCCGAGGATAAACATGTCCAGCTTTCCTCCCGCGGAAGACGAGACCTTAGGCCTCGGTCTTGGCCTTCAGCACCTGGCGGCCTTTGTACATGCCGGTCTTCAGGTCGATGTGGTGC
>Ga0265314_10001558_pt1 | contig 25239 bp, 22 predicted proteins | sample 4126metaG_FD_203106 | JGI IMG/M metagenome (GOLD analysis project Ga0265314, IMG submission 203106) | Rhizosphere microbial communities from Carex aquatilis grown in University of Washington, Seatle, WA, United States - 4-1-26 metaG | ecosystem: Host-associated > Plants > Roots > Rhizosphere >... | reverse complement strand
GGGTACCACGCCAGCGCAGAACCTCACTTCGAAACGCATCGATCTTGTCATCCATGGGAACCTCCTTGGAAAGGAAGGTCCCATAGCTCGCGGTCTACGTCAGGAGGGGGACGGGCGAGGATTTACAGTCCAGTAGACGGTTGTGGAGTCCACCGCGATGAAGTAGGCACTCGCCGCTGACGCAAGGTTGACCAAGCATCGACCGCCGCTACACTGCGCTTTGGATGGTGGAGTGAGGCGGTCGCATACAAGGCGGAAGGACGTGATGGAGACGACCAAGACCAGGCGACACCAGCGTCTCGAACTGCCGCAGGAACTCATGGACATCCTGCGGTGGCACGTGGACGAACTCCAGAACGACCGGATGCGAGAATCTGACCTGCTCTTTCCATCACGCATCGGCGGATTCCACGCCGAGAACGTGTTGGTGAAGCCGTTCATGGAGGTGGCCAAGTCGCTGAAGCTGGGCAAGAAGCTTACTCCCCGTGGAATGAGGCGGACGTTTCAGGATCTCGCCCGAGCAGCAGAGGTGAAGGACGTCGTGACCAGGGCGGTGTCGGGTCACGCGACCGAGGTGATGCAGCGTCACTACAGCACGGTGGGCGGTCAAGAGATCAGGGAGGGCATCGCCAAGGTGGTCTCGTTGGCCAAGGTTCGGGAAGCGATGGCGGCCACCCCTGAAGCCACCGCGAAGAGTGCGGGGCAGAGTGAAAGTGGTGTGCTTAGTGGTGTGCTTGGGGCCGAAATGAAAAAAGCCAGCTAGCGCTGCCACGCTAACTGGCCGTTCTTCTTAGACTCTCTTGTGGGCGTTGCAGGATTTGAACCTGCGGCTTCCACCGTGTGAAAACGACAAGAAGCCAGGAAAAAGTTAGACTTTCAACCACTTACGTGTGTCGTGGCGTCTCATGGTGTTTCGTCCTGACACGTGAAAGTGTGGACCGGAGTGTGGACCGGATGGACTCCCTACCGTTCGCGTTTCTAAGGGTTTCTTTACCGTCGCGGGTGATTTGGAAACGGTCACCGCGTCGTCTTCCCTCAACACCTTGACCCCGGGCGTCCCGCGAGAGGTCAGGACGCGATCATGATGCAGCGAGTCCTTCAAAGGGGCAGACTGCATGTATCTCGGCGTCACGTCTTGACGATGTGCGCCTGCCCGTTACCCGAGATGGTATGGTTCTGTCCATTCCCCGAGACCCAGCCGAGGAGAAGCAGCCATGGTCGAGATCCTTGAAGCTCCAATAACGTTGACCTGCGCCGCCGCACCAGGTCGCTTCAGGTTGCAGTCCATTTCCGGAAGCGAAAGCCTTGGCACGCTCTACGAGTATCAGCTCGTGCTGGTGAGCGAATCGCACGACATCGACCTCATGGCTCTCCTGGGGCAGTCTCTCACGGTCCACGTGCCCCTTGGTGGCGAGCAGGTCCGCCACTTCGGCGGCGTCGTCTCGGCAATCCGGCGGGGCGAGCGCGATGGAACCATGACCATCTACCACGCGACGCTCAGCCCGGAGCAAGAGCTGCTGACCTTCTCTCACGACTGCCGTGTGTATCAGGACGTCACCGTCGTGGACGTCGTGAAGCACCTCTTCACTGAGCATCGCCTGCGCCCGTGTCGAGAAGCCCTCTTCGAGAAATACCGAAAGTGGGACTACCTGACCCAGTACCGCGAGTCTGCGTTCGACTTCATCCGGCGCATCCTGGCGGTCGAGGGCATCTACTTCTTCTTCGATCATTTGGCAGACGGCACACAGATGGTGCTTGCCGATTCAGTGTCCTCGCACGAAGCCCGCAAGGGCTGGGAGTCAGTGCCCCTTGTGACTACGTCCATGGGCCGTCGGATCGAGCCCGATGCCTTGAGCCGGTGGCAGGAGGCTTCTGCGCTCGCAACGAACGGGATCACGCTACGCGATTTTGACTTTCGTCTGCGGGGAATGCCGGCCGTTCTCGATGGCAAGAAAGAGATCCCAGACGCCGACAAGAAGCGTTCGCTTCACAGGTACGAGTATCCCGGCATTTTCACGCTCAACCACAACCGCGCAGACGGGGATTCTCAAGCAAGCCTGACCGAAGGCGAGCGGCTAGCGATGGTGCGCCTAGAAGAGAAGCAGAGCCACCTCGTGCGATATGAAGGGGAAGGAGCGGCTCGCAACCTTCACGTTGGTTCGACCTTTTCCCTAGCGAATGTCCCTGCATTTTCTGGCCGCCAGTTCCTCATCACGGCCACGGAGGTTGCCTTCAGACATCCTGCGTTCGAGAGCGGGAGCCATCTCTCCGGCCCGCAATGCCATGCCCGCGTGACGGCAATCGACTCCGACGTGCCCTTTCGTATGCCACGCATAGAGAAGCCCGTGATCGCCGGTCCGCAGACTGCGCGGGTCGTCGGTCCTTCGGACGAAGAAATCTGGACGGACAAGTTCGGCAGAATCCGAATCCAGTTCCACTGGGATCGCGAGGGCAAGAACGACGAAAAGAGCACGTGCTGGGTGCGGGTTGCCCAGGCGTGGGCAGGAAATCGCTGGGGAGCGATCCACATTCCACGGATCGGTAACGAGGTGGTCGTGTCCTTCCTGGACGGCGATCCGGATCGTCCCCTTGTCACAGGAAGCGTTTACAACGCCGACAACATGCCGCCGTACGAGCTGCCGGCCAATTCCACCCAGACCGGCATCAAGAGTCGCAGTACGAAGGGCGGGAACGCCACGAACTTCAACGAGATTCGTTTCGAAGATAAGAAGGGCCTGGAAGTTCTGCACATGCAGGCCGAGCGCGACATGACCACGCTGGTGAAGCATGACCAGACGACCAACGTTGACGTGAACCGCACGGTGATCGTGGGCGGAAACCAGACCACGAAGGTGCACGCCAAAAGAGCGACCACGGTCGATGCCGAGGACAGCAAGACCGTGCACGGATCCGAGAGCACGACCGTCGATCTCAACCGCGAGCTGATTGTAACGGGCGAGAGCAAGACCCAGGTCACGAAGAAAGCCGCGCTTGGGTTCAGCGCGGATCGTGAAACCAAGGTCGTGGGCACCGACGAAACCACCGTTGGCAAAAGCGTGCTCAAGCAGGGCGGTACGAAGCTCGAATACGCCGACGGCAGCGTCGACCTGAAGACCGAGGGCTGGCTGAAGATCAGCCATGCCGGTGCTAAGATCCACATCGACGCCGAGGGCAACGTCAGCATCGAAACCGACAAGGAGCTGAAGCTGGTCGCGGATGGAGCGTCGGCAACCTTCGCTGATGGAAAGGCCGAGATCTCGGCCGAGAAGGAAGTCATCATCGTCGTCGGTACGAACACGATCAAGGTGGACTCGACCGGGGTCACGACCTCGGGCAACAACATCACGAATTCGGCAACCGGCCTTCATCAGACGACTGCCCCGCTGATCACGCAGAACTGAGCCTCGCCGCCCTTGGACCACATTCTCCTGCCCCTTGAGCACCTCCGACAGGAGGTAGATTTCTTCGTCCGCGAGGAATCGCTCCGATTGCTTCACATTGTCGCGGATTCCGCCCTTCACGGACCGGCCTTGGATGCTCTCCGGGCGATGCAATGGAGCCCAGATAACCGGCGCCTTGTTTTGGTATTGGAGGATCCGGACGGGCAGCCATCAAGCCGATGGGACGTTTGGAATGAATACATCCGCAAGGAGTACGCGAACATTCGCGAGGCGTATGCCAAAGTCGGCATCGAGCTGGGTGAGCTTGGTCCATCAAACGACGGCGAGCCGCTCATCCGTTTCGCGGCGGCCTTGAAAGCAGCGTCCGACGTCCTTGGCCAAGCGCCAGCCAGAAGCAACGGCATCACGGTCATCTTCTCCACCGCGACGCTGCGAGACCCCGACCAGTGGATCTCGTTCCTTGTCGAGATCGTCAGTCGAACACCATCGTTGGCCAACATTCGTTGGGGCTGGATGGAGACGGGCAAGACGATTGGCAGCGAGCTGGCGTCGGCCCTCGGCAAGGAGCGAGTGCTTCACGTGGAGTGCCGGGTTGATCCGGCCCGGCAACGGGAAGAGCTTGAAGACCTTCTTTCGTCGATGGTCGAGGCTGACGACGAGGCGACGGGGCCGGCTGCTGTTGGTGCTGCGGCTCCGACCGTCGCACCACCAACCCATCCGACGGATCCGCCAAGACAACCTGCGCCTTCGGTCGCGAGACAGGTGAATCGGTTACTTCTGAAGGGTGTGCAGGCCGTGAGGGCTGGGGACATGAAGGAGGCTATCAGGCTACAGTCCCTCGCTTTCCAGCAATGCGCCTCGGCCGATGCCGCATCCCTCGCGGTGGAGATGGAGCTGCTGCTCGCAACGTATGTTGTGCAAGCTGCTGGCGGCGAGGAAGCGTCCCTGCGCTCCGCCTTGTCCATCTTCCAGCGGGTCTCCGCACGCGCCTACCAAAACGGGCTTATCGTAGCGGGAGCGAAGACCGACATCATCTTGGCACCGTTGGCGAAGCTCGTGGGCGAGTTCGAGATGGCTGGTCAGGTGCTTCGGCGAGTCGCAGACAGGGCTCGAACGACGGCGCCTCCCTTGAGCATCGAGGCCCTGCGTCTTGCTGCGGACTTCATGGCCGAAAGGGGCAACTCGACAAAAGCCCGAGGGCTACTCGAAGAGGCGCTTGAAATCGCAACGGACATACCTTCAACGGAAGCCAGACAGACCTCTGCGTCCGCATGCGCCACGGGCCTGGCCGCTATCCTTCGGCGGGAGGGTCACGACAGCCAAGCGGCGGAGGTGGAGGCATCGGCACAGCGGTGGAACGTGGGCACGTCGAGCTAGCGACACCGTCGATTCCCGGCGGTCACGCCTTGTCCTTGACTCCCGGACAGATGGCTAGGAAGAATGGCGCCATCGTCATGTCCAGCTTGAGGCGCTTCTTGTGTTCCTGGCCACTTAGCCTCTGGGCGCTCGGGATTCTTGTTGCACCGAGTCCATCCGAGGCCGCCGACAAGAAAGGCGACCCGAAGCCCAGCGTGGCTGTGGTCTCGGTCCAGATCCCGCCCGCGCTGGTCGCCGACCGAACGGCCATCGAGGCTAGCGTCACGAAGGGCTTGGAGTCGGCCGGGTGGACCGTGCTCGACCCTGGAGAAACAGCGCGTCGCGTCGGCGAGCGAACCGATCTCCTGCAATGCGCTGGGGAGGTCTGCGCAATCGAGCTTGCTCGTATCACCAAGACCGTCTATCAGGCGCGGGCCGAGGTCAGCGGCGGCAAGCGGAAATACGCGATCAGCCTGAAAATCCTCGACGCCGCAGATGGCGGAAAGCCGATGGCTCGCGAACACGCGGAATGCTCAACCAAGGATGTCGCTTCCAAGCTGGCTCTGGCCGCTGAATTCGCCGGCCGCGAAGCGCTGACCGTACTAGACGAACTCGCTCATCCCGACGTGGTACCGGGCGGCAAGGGACCTGTCGTGGCCCTGGCCCCGATGAAGCTGCCTTCAGCCGCAGCCGAGGATCGCGAGGGGATCGAAACCGGACTGGCCCGTGGTTTGGACCTGGCTGGCTGGCAGGTTCTCGACGTTTCCGAGACGAATCGGTTGACGGCGGACCGGAAGGACCTGGCCGACTGCACCACCGACCTTTGCACGCTGGAGATTGGCCGGCTTACCAAGGCACCGTATATCGTGCGTGGATCGGTCAAGACCGGCAAGACCAAGTACACCGTCAGCCTGACCCTGTTCGACTCGGCAAACCCGAGCAAGCCACTGGTGCGAGAAGACGAGGAGTGCATCGAGGCTGATCCTAATTGTCCACTCATGGCACGGAAGATCTCTCACGCCGCCCGAGCCCTTGGGCGCAAGGCAATCAATATCGTGCAAGCGAACCCTTCACCCGTGGCGAACCAGTCGCCGCCAACGGCGCTGACTCCCTCTCCGTCATCCGTTCCGGATGGTCCAGGCGTGCCAGCTCGAACGGACGTGTCTCCAGTTGAGCCGCCGCCGTATTCGTCACTGCGAGTTGCCGGATGGATCACCATCGGGGTCGGGGCCGCTCTTCTCGTGGGCAGCGCCGTCGAATTCATCTACGACGGCAAGAAGACTGACTGTCAGGACACGCCGGTCGGCAAACGCTGTTTCCAACGCTATGACGACAAGACGAGGGCCTATCTCTTGGGCGGGGTTGGTCTGGCCAGCGCCCTCATCGGCGGCTACATCGTCCTCTTTCCAGGAAGAGCGCACCCAACTACGGTCGCGTTCTCATCTAGCGGGATCCTCGTAGGAGGTGAATTTTGAGAAACCTCATCGTGATCGCGTCTATCGCCCTCCTTGTTCAAGGTTGCCTGTTTGGCAAGAAGGACGATCCAACTACTTGTCGAGCGAACGGCGAGTGCGCTTCGAAGATTTGCAACCTGGCGACCTACTACTGTGAGCCCGTTGGGGACGTGGATTCTGGGCAACCCGAGGGTGGAACGAGCGGCGTTGGTGGAACGAGCGGCGTTGGTGGAACGAGCGGCGTTGGTGGAACGAGTGGCGTCGGTGGGACGGTAACAATCGACGTCGGTGGAACGAGCGGCGTTGGTGGAATGAGTGGAGCTGGCGGAGGCGCCGGTTCAGTAGGCGACGGTTCGGTCGACTCCCAGCCCGACGCCAACATGGCTGTAGACTCGCCGTTCGATCAGCGGGTTCTGGATGTCGCGGTCGATGCGCGGGTGCCCGACGCTGCGGGAACCTGCGGTGTGAATGCGGACTGCACCGACCCGACGAAAGCTTTTTGCGTAACTGGCGTGTGCGTCGGCTGTCAATCGGGCCTTGATGGCGGCACGAACGCTTGTACGGCGCCGACCGGCGTCTGCGATTCGCTGACCGGGAGGTGCGTCGGCTGCATGGGCAGCAGCCATTGCGCCACGCCCGGGGCTCCGATCTGCGACACAACCAAGAACACCTGCGTCGTCTGCGCGTCGGACTTGCAGTGCCAAACGAAGAGCACAGCCCTTCCCGCGTGTCGTTCGGATGGGCAGTGCGTTCAGTGCACGGCTACGTCGAGCGCTTCTTGCACCGGGACGACCTCGGCTTGCGACACCAAGACCAACACCTGCGTCCAGTGCGTCGCGGCCACGAGCTGCTCCGGCGCCACCCCCATCTGCGGAGCGACTGACAAGTGCCAGGCGTGCGCAGTTGATACCGACTGCACAGGGTTGAACGATCCCGCTCGCGCTTCCTGCGCTGCAAGTGGAGCTTGCGTCCAGTGCACGGCCACGAACGCCACGAAATGCACGGGGACGACTCCAGCTTGCGACACCACGACGAATAGCTGTGTCCAATGTACCTCGGCCGCGTACTGCTCGGGGGCGACCCCGATCTGTGGAACCATCGAGAAGTGCCAAGCGTGCGCGGCCGACACCGAATGCGCAGCCTTGAACGATCCCACTCGTGTCGCTTGCGTGACCACTGGCGCCTGCGTCCAGTGCACGGCGACCAACAGCGCGAAGTGCACGGGGACCACGACAGTCTGCAACACCACGACAAACAAGTGCGTGCAATGCCTGACGAATGCGACGTGCGCGGGCACGACGCCTGTGTGTGCGACCTCGACCAATACCTGTCGGGGGTGCGCGAGCGCCAGCGATTGCTCGTCATTCACGGGACACACGGCCTGCGCCTCGTCTGGGAGTTGCGTGCAATGCACGGACAACAGCACGTGCTCGGGCACGACGCCGATCTGTGCGACCTCGACGAACACCTGCCGGAGGTGCTCGACCGACGGTGAGTGCTCCGCGATTGGACCCGGTGTGTGCATGGCCGATGGCCACTGTGCGACGGATGCAGAGACGGTCTACGTTGGGCCGGTCGGAAGCACATGTAGCGACGCGAACGCCGGCACTGCGCAGGCTCCCGTGTGCAGCTCCCAAGCCGGAGTTGGGCTTGCCACCCAGACGGGGTCCTCCAAGTCCGTGGTACTTGTCAGAGGAACCTTGGCTGCGGGGTCAACGCTCATTACTGCTTCGTCCCCGTTGACAATCGTTGGCAAGAGCAGCGCTGTTTTGACCCCCACCACCGTTGGCAGCGTCGGCATCACCATCACATCAGGTGAAATCTATCTGCGCAACCTGACGGTTCAGGGAACCGCTAGCCCGGCGACCGGCATGGGAATCAACGCCATCACCGGCACCACTCTCCACATGGATACCTGCGCCGTCATCAACAACCCCGGCGGCGGCATTCTATTCAATGGGGCTGCTTTCGAAATCAAGAACACCACCATTACAGGGAACGGGCCGGGCACTGCCCCTGCCGGCGCGTCGTATGGTGGTATCAGGGTAGAGGCCCTTCCTGCCAGCGGCCCAACCACCCTCAACCTCGTGACAATCCAGAACAATAAGCAAGTCGGGCTGTCGTGTTCCGGCGCCATCACGGGCATCGGCGTGCTGGCGAGCGGAAATAACAACAACTCGACTAGCGCTACCGACCAAATTGGCTCCACCTGCGCGAGCACCGCATGCACGCCCGCCAGCACGACCTGCGGCGTGCAATCGCAACCGCAGTAACCAGATCCAGATGGACAACGCCGTGAACCTTCACCAATTCCCGACGCAAGTGTTCAACACCGCAAGAGAACAACGTCTCGGAACCAGATTCCATCGACGCACTCTGGGATTACTGGTTGCTGTCGCGATAGTCACCACGGTGAACGCCAGCGCCTTCGCGAGAGGCGACATGCCCTGGCGCCCGTGCAAGAAGACCACAGCCTCCACTCTCAAGTTGAACGTGAGCGGCGTAGCCAATCATGAGGACGACACCACGACCACGCTTGTCACGCTTCGTACAGCCGAAGGCAAACAATACTCCCACAGCCTTGGGGGGGATGTCGGCTGCCTGGCGCATTCGCGAGCCGGCCACAAGTATGTTTTGGGGCGAATCGGTGAGATGGGTGCTTGGCGCCCGCTGCAAGAGATCTTCTACCTAGACGAAATCACGGGCAAGCTTGAGACGAGCAAGGCTTTGCCGCCGTGGGCAGACGACAAGCAACCTTGGTGCGGATTTGCGGCGGAGGCTAGTCAAGATGGCCTCTACGTCGCGTTCGTGGCAATCGACGACTCCGAATCCAGACTCGAAGTACTGGACACCAAGGAGGACCGATTGTTGCCGGTTGGGGAGCCTCCTTTACCACCGCCGTCTGCGTGGGCACGAGAGAACGTCAGAAGGATCGTCGATTTCAACTGGGGCATGGCCGAGGCTCGCACCGACGGGTTCATCGGCATGGATAGCGGCATCTTGGCATGGCGAGGTCACGTGCTGGAAGCCAGCTACGGCAAGGATGGCCCGAGCATGAGGGCCAAGGCGCGCAAGATTAGGCGTTGGGACCTGGACAAGCTCGCGGTTGAAGGGAGGGTGTCACCGTGAACGTGCCGCTTGGGCACCGAAAGGCTCGACACCGCTACGGCTTGCGTGGCGACCGTACCCTTCTGTCGTGCGCAGCCGAACTCTCTGGGAATGCGTGTGACAGGATTGTTTGCCTTCTTCAATCTCGCCTCCACCGCCGGGCAGAGCAACCATGGAAGACTCGGTAACGCCTGACAATGGCCAGTCCGCGAAATCTCGCGACGACAACGTCGAGCGCGAGCAGGTGCACTTCTACCCTGGCGACGACCTTCTGCTGTACGTCGTCGATGGGAAAGTTCAGCTGCGTGCAGACGCCATGGGGGGACCGCCAGTCCGTGAGCCAGACAAGCCAATGGACTACGAACCGACCCATGCAGGTGTTTTCGTCATAGATGCTATTGCCCCATATGCGACGAAGACTTGGCCTCGGTCAAAAATCCCTTGGGGTACCCCGATCCGAGAGAGCAGAAAAAGGGCTGGAGGGATCGAGTATCAAGCCCCCTCGGGGATGTGGCGTCCGTTGGTAGTGGAGGACGAAAAGGGCTTCGAGATGACAGCCAGCGGCCTGATCGGCCGTTACGAGCGTTGGCACCATCTGACCATCGGCTTCCCGAAAACCTGGTTTCTGAATGACTTTGGCCCCAAGGCGATTCGCTACTACCGAGACGTCAACAGGAATCACAAGCGCGATCCAAACGAACCGTTCGAAGGCGAGATGCTTCATACGACGCCAAAGAACGAGGCTCAAAGCGAAGAGAACGAGGAAGTGGTGCTTGAGCAGTCTCACGGATGCATTCACGTGAAGCCAGTTGACCGCGACAAATTCATCGATGCCGGCGCCTTCCGAAAAGGAATGACCCTCGTGATACATCGCTATGACGAGGAATTCAAAGCAGATGGTGGGGGCCGAAGAAGTGAGTAGGTGTGGTGCTATGGCACTTCTAACCATTCTCACAGCTACGGCCCCGGAGCCTGGAGTACACTCCAACGAGCCCTCCGAGCCGAGTGCATCCACCACGCATCCGGGAGATGCTCATGAGTAGGCTCCCTGACCAAGCGACGGCGTATCCGGCCGACCGAACGCCAGCCGAGGAGGCATAGCGTGCCCCGGCCGCTGGTCATGACCGTGGAAGAGCCTCAAGTCGGGGCCAAGTGGACGTATGTCCTGAAACGCTCTCCCGTGGTGTTGGGGCGGGACACCGGGACCTGCGACGTGGCGTTTGCCCGCCCCTCGGTCTCCAAGGTTCAAGGCGAGATTATCTTCGACGACAACAAGGTTGGATATCGCGACCTCGATTCTCGAAACGGCAGCATTGTCGATGGTGAGCCTATCCCGGCCGACGTGATGGTGACGGTCTCGGACACGAGCTACATCGTCATGGGCGGACGGCTTCGGCTTACGTTTTCAAGGGACGCGACCGTGCGTGCCTCCGAAGGGGTGAATCCTTTCGAGGCTCCACGAATCAAGTCAGCGCTCGTGTTCGAGCCGACTGCGGTACACGTCGGTTCGCTGCCACCTCCACCGCAGGTCAAGTCTCCCGTGCCCACAGCGGGGCCAGTTCCATCGCAGCCTCTGGTTTCGATTCCCTTGTATCCGATGCCGGATCCTGACGAGCAGCCGATGATGACCGAGCGGATGCCGGTGCCCGCACCGCAGCCCGAAACACCACCGTCACCCAGCGAACAGGCACAGGATGTCGAGACCCCCGTGCCGCTCATCCCTGGCGACATCGTGGCCCACTACCGTGTCGAACGGCTCATTGGCCGAGGTGGCATGGGCACCGTCTACGAAGTGTCGCACACGCGCGTCTCGTCCAAGCGGTTCGCCATGAAGGTGCTCTCGTCTGAGGTCATCGGGCACCCCGAGGCTGAAAGCCGTTTCATGCGAGAAGCCCAAGCCGCTTCCCTCATCGAACATCCCCACGTTGTCGGCATGGTCGACTACGGGCGGGACCGAGGAATCGCGTACCTGACTATGGAGCTGCTCGAAGGCGAGGACCTCGGCGCGCTCATCGCACGAAGAAAGCTTTCCATCGAGCGCATCGCGGACATCATGCTAGCGGTTTGTTCCGCAGTGGCCAGGGCTCATGGGCTTGGCGTCATTCATCGCGATCTGAAGCCGCAGAACATTTTCCTGGCTCGCATCTCGACTGGGGAGACGGTTCCGAAGGTCCTAGACTTCGGAATCTCCAAGGTCCGCTTGCCCGGTGACACGAAGATCACCCAACGCTTTTCTCTTCTTGGCACACCCAGCTACGTCTCGCCCGAACAAGCCGAGGGCGGGCCGGTCGATGCACGTTGCGACGTCTATGCGCTCGGAACGATCCTCTACGAATGCCTGACCGGGCGACGTTGTCATGAGGGGACCACCTTGTACGGGATCCTTCGGAGCATCGCGGAAGCTGACTACCCTCTGCCGTCGCAGCTCGTACTGGAAGTTCCGCCAGACTTCGAGGCGGTGATTCTCAAGGCGTTGGCTCGTAAACCGGATGACCGATTCTCAACCGTCTTCGACCTCGGACGTGCGCTGTTCCCCTTCGCCTCGCTGAAGCGACAGTCTTCATGGAAGGACTACTACTTTCCGACTGGAGAGAGCACCGCATCCGGAACCTTCAACTTCATCCCGCTCAGCGGGTCGAAGCACCAGGCGTCTCTCCAACCCAAGACCGAGTTGCTGCCAGAGGGAGACGCAAAACCGCTTCCGGGACCATCCTTTCGCAAGCCGAGTGGACCACCTGCCGCGATTGCGCCATCATCCGATTCCTCGCGCCGCCGTCGCGAGGCTGTGGCCCTGGTTGCGCGGCCCGAGAAGAGTCGATCCTCGTCGAAGTCGGCAGCGCCCGCGAAGACCGGAGCGTGGTTGTGGCCGGTGCTTGCTGGCTGCCTGCTTGGGGTGGTCTTGCTGGTTGTATTTCTTGTGTTCTACCGACGGCCAGCCGTCGAAATCTCACGCCCCGGAACTGCCGTTCCCCAGTCGACTGCGGAAGCAATCGAGCCGGTTGCTCTTCCGCCGTTGGCCGGTGCCGCGACAGTCCCCAGCCCGCCTGTGCCTTCGCATGAGGTTGTGGTTCCTCCAGCCATTCCGGTCGCTTCCGATCCGACAGCAACCTCGACCAGCAAATCGTCCACCATTGCCTCGCCGACCGGGCATCACGGGGCGTCCGATTCGCAACGGCACGTTCACACCAAGGTTCGAGACGGCAGGTCGGAGCACCAGATCAAACGCAATCGCAGCGGAATTCCTCTCTTGGAACCTTGATGACGTCCACGCAGACACTCCCAAGACTGGGCGTTGGTGCCCTCGTCCTTCTCGTCACGCTGGCAGCCTTGCCTTGCGCTGCTGCATCTGCCGATCCAGCCGAACAGCACCTGAAGCGGGGCGTCCGACTGCTTGCACGCGACAAGGACAAGGAAGCGCTGGACGAATTTCGTGCCGCCTATGATATCTCGTCCAGTCCGAAGGCTGCCGTTCAAATGGGGCTGGCCGAGTCTTCTCTCAAGCTTTGGCTGGATGCCGAGAAGCATCTTTCGGAAGCGTTGGCGGCTGAAGACGATGACTGGGTAAGGCAGAGCAGGACCGTTATCGAGAAACAGTTGGCTGTTGTACGCGAGCACCTCGGCTGGCTGGTCGTGGTTGGGACGCCTGGCACAGAGGTTTCCGTCGATGGGACTCTCGTTGGAAGGCTACCACTATCGCCGTCTCGATTCAGACGGGTGGAAGGGCCGGTGACGGTCGAGGGGCGCTTGCCCGGCCACAAGGCGATCGAGAAGAGCATCGAGCTACAAGGGGAGAACGACCGGACGGTCAGACTCGAATTCGCGGTGGCCGCGCCTGTCCTCGCTCCGGTTGCTCTTGCGGCAGTCGTTGCGCCCAAGCCATTGGCGTTTCAGTCGGCTAGGCCCCCGTCCAACCCGTTCTACTACCAGTCTCTCCCTTGGCTTAGCACGGCAGCTGGAGCGATTGCCCTCGGTGACCTGGCGTTGCTCGTGCAATCGAACCATGCCTGTGCAGGCTCGTCTTGTGGACCCAGCAAGGCGTTGGAAGTCAGTGTGGGTATCACCGGAATTGCTGGATTCGTCATGGGCGGATCGGCCCTTCTAATGGGTGTCACGAGCCGGAACGATCCTCAGACGGTAAAGCCCGTTCTGCTGGTTAGCTCCGTTCTCGCCACAGCCGGTGCCATCGCCGGAGGAGTCGTGCTCGTTCGCGACAACCAGCACAATGGTTCGGACTCCAAGTGGGCCTACGGCGCGGGAAGCATTGGGGCAGGCGGTATCGTTCTGCTCTTCAACACGCTCGCCCTCTTCGAGCCAACCCCTCAACGAACTCGACCTGTGCGCGTTGCGCTCGTTCCGACACCGGGCGGGTTCAACCTGCTCGGCACCTTCTAGGGAACATGGAGCACTTGAGCCGCTCACTAGGGTTTCCCAGGCCATTCGGTCCGCGATACGTCCTGCTCAAAGAGCTCGCGCGCGGGGGAATGGGACGAATCTTTCTCGCGACCGTCGGTGGGCGGGTCTGCGCTCTCAAGACCCTGCATCCCGACGCAGCCGACGCGGGACTGGTTCAGCGCTTTCTCGACGAAGCTCGGCTGGCCACGCAGTTGTCCCACCCGAACCTGATCTACGTGAGCGAGGCGGGCTCGGAAGAAGCGACCCCATATTTCGCGATGGAGTACCTACGGGGCAAGAACCTGCACCAGGTATTTCAAAGATGCGGCGAACGCAAGAAAGTGGTCCCGCTCGGGCTCGCATTCTTCATCGTGAAGGAGCTACTGCGCGGTCTTTCGTACCTCCATGGAATTGAGGGCCTGAACCTGATCCACCGCGACGTGGCGCCAAGCAATGTCGTCCTTTCCTACGAAGGTGGCGTCAAGATCATCGATCTCGGGCTTGCCAAGTGGAATGAACGCCTTTCCCGCACGATGATGGGCGACGACGAGATTGGACAGCGAAGGTATGTATCTCCCGAACAGAAGTTCGGGGGACCCGTCGATGCGAGAAGTGACATCTTCTCGGTAGGCGTGATCTTCTGGGAGATGGTTACCGGCCACCCGCTGAAGCGGGAGCCGGATACCAATGGCAAGCTCCCCGACATAGCCTTGCCCTCGCAAGTGATACCGAGCCTGCCAAGGCAATTGGACCAACTGGTCATGGACGCGCTTGCCGATAGTCCGGCGGATCGGTACCAAAGCGCGCAGGAGGCAATGGCCAAGCTCACGCCGAACATGAGCGCGGAATTCGAATCGACCGCGCTTCAAGCGTTCCTTGCCGACCTCTTTGCCGAGGAGATTCGCCGAGAAACTGACGAAGAGAAGCAGTTGGTGGCGAAGGCGAAGGATGTCGCTCCCATCGCCAACCCGCTTCCGGCCGAGGCCAATCCGACGATTGATACCTCGACGGCCAACCCTCAGAGCAATGCCAGCGGGGGCATGCCACGGGCGCACCGACGTCGAGGACTGATCGTGGCTGGCGCGTTCACGCTTCTATTGGGCGGGATTGGTGCGTGGCTCGCCTCGGCTTCACGCTCGACTGGTGGCCGGCCTGAGCCCGCGATTTCCGAGAAGGCTACAATCCGCCCGTCGAGCCCGCCAATCCAAGTTCTCGATGCTGGCGAACTCGTGCGAGCTGTGGTCCCCCAACAGCTGATTGTGGTGCCGACGAAGACGACATCTCCCGTGCGGCGAAGCTCGCGCGCCCCATCAGCTCGACTGCTGGAAGAAGCGAAGACTCTGTACCACAGGCAGGATCTGATCGAGGCCGCCAAGATTGCCGAGCATCTTGTGGAGTCCGCTGGCGACGATCCGGACGTCCGCATTCTTCTCGGCGACATCTACTTGAAGAAGGGGATGGCCGAGAAAGCGCTCGCCCAGTACGATGAGGCTCTGAGGCTGGCCCCGAACAGGACAGCCGCCGCACGTGGTCGAGATCTCGCACGGGCAAGAATCAAGTAGGGCCCGAGATCACGGCTTGATGTGGTCCCAGTAGGCGCAAGTTTCGGCAGCCGTCTTGTTGGTCAACCGCTCGACGATGTTGACGGCATCGCGGAACGTGTAGTCCTGCCGTGGAGGTTCGTAGCAGTACGCCTTCGCGATCAGAAATAGACATGTGGAACTTGCGCTCGCCGTAGAGACGTTGAAGGTTCCCTTCCCCAATGATTCGTGCGGCCGGCAAGATGGTCAGTCGAACGAGGTTAGCGGGAACTTCCGTCGTGCATGCAACAGCCTCGTGTCCGTGCGGACAAGTAACGTCCGCCTCGGTCTCGGGGGCATCCTCGTCGACGTATACTTCCCAAGTATGCCAAAAATCGCACCAGCAGCTTCGATACACCTTCATGTTTCTGTCGGCCGAGGGTGTGAAGCCAGCTTTTCGAGCATGAAGGCGCATGCCTCAGTCTCCGAGAGGAAGATCTGCTCATCGTATCTATGTCCACGTTCCTGGTAGCAGACGCGCCAGATTCCGTGGTCGTTTTCCATTACCCAAGCGTCGTTGCTTGATGGGCTTCCCTCTAGGTTGAATTCGGACGGGGCTACGTCGGCAGCAGTCAAGGCTTGCTGGAGTTCCTTTCGTGTCACGCCTTCACCTCCACGAGGAATCCGGCATCGACCAAATCTTGGACCGACCGGGGCAACATGTGCTGCTTGCCAAACCCAATTTCTCCAAACGCTGGCGCAATCGTGCCAGACTCCGACTGGAGCGCCTTGTTGACTCTGTAGGCATACAACGGTCGCGCGTCGGATCCTGGCGGGAGAGATCTCATTGGGTAAGGCGTGCCCACAGGAGAAAGGAAACGCCCGCCCGATCCTCCGTATCGATTCAGCACTTCGCCAGGCTCGCGCCACTCGGGTTGGTGGCGTCCGATGAATCCGTCGTCAGGGGGCCAATAGGGGACCAGAGCTTTGCTTGGGGCTTCGCCTTTGCACCCGGCTAGGCCTAGCGGATCGAGCCACGTCTGGGGATCGCGAACGTACACGTAACTTGCGATTCCACCCCGGAGTCCGATTGGGTCCTGGCTGATGTACTGCCCCAGCGTCGGGTCGTAGTACCGAAAGCGGTTGTAGTAGAGACCGATTTCGATGTCGTCGTATTGGCCGGGCCAGCGCCAGGGGCATGTTTCTCGGTCCTCGGAGCTTCCTTCCTTGGGAATGCCAAAGAGGTCGAGTTGCATGCGCCACGCTAGCTTGCCAGCGTCGTCGTACATGGCGGTCGGCGTGCCGAGATGGTCAGCGACAATCGAGTAGGTCTGGCCGCCGGCCGACTTCGCCAGCGGCGCGATGCCATCGGGATCATGGTACCAGGTGATGTCCGGCTGTCCGGTCTTCAGCTCGTGAAGAACGGTGTTGCCTGACCAGATCCACTTGGTTTCGATACCGTCCATGGACTTGGACACGCGACGACCAAGCGGATCGTAGGTCATCGTGACTTTCTTGCCATCCGGGCGGGTTGCTTCGGTGAGCATACCGGCGCCGTCCCACGAGTAGGACCAAGAGCCTTCGCTCGGCTTGTGCCGAGCGGTCATGTTGCCCAGGTTGTCGAAGGTGAACGTCGCGGACCCGTCGTTTCGGATCACGCCGCCAGAGGCAAACGAGCGGTCACGTTGTTCGCTTGTCTTGTAGATGTTGCCCACGGAATCGAAGGATCGAATCTGCGGTTGCCCATTAAAGCGAGCCGTCACGAGCCGGCCCCGGCCATCGTGGGTGAATTCGGACTTCCCGAAGTGCGAATCCAGAAGCTGTGAAAGCCGGTCATCGAGGTTCCACAGGTATTCCTGCGCCCATTCCGCGGACTGGGCTTGACGGACGCGAAGCGCGCCCGGTCTTCCGGCTTGGTCATGCTCCCAGCGGGCGACAACGTCGCCAGGCAAACGACGCTCGACCTCTAAACCTTCCGCGTCGTGTTGGAAGTCGATCTGCCTCGGCGAATAGACTGGCCCAAGCGACACGTTTTGAGGGTTCCCGGCTTCGTCGCGAGTAACACGCATGGCTGCGCCCAGGGACGACTCCATCCGGGCGAGTTTCCCGGCTGTGTAGGTAGTCGATACCCAGTGCTCGTCTTGGTACTCCTTGGTCACTCGACCGAGGACATCTCGCTCGAACTTGAGCGCGATGGTCTCGTTCTTGGCCTCGTCGAGGAGGCCATCCGGACCGAAGGCGAAGGTGTCGGTGGTCCCATCGGGATACTTGTGGCCGGCGATGTTGCCGACGTCGTCGTACCAGATGGTCGTCTTGGCATTCGCGCGCTTGATCTCGACGATCTGGCCGACCTTGTCGCGCTTGTAGTCCACATATCGCCGGTCGAAACCGCGTGCACGCTTCACGCGGCGGCATGGGTCGTACCAGAATCCATAGGGGTGGCACTTTTCGTTTAGGACTTCCCGCAGCTCACCCTCGGGCTCGTAGGTGAACGATACCTTGGCGCCGTCTTCCTCGACCGATGCCAGCCAGTTAAAGCCGACATACGAAAACCGTCGTTGACCGAGGCTGTCCCGAACCTCGATGACGTTGCCTTCGTGGTCTCGCTGCAAGTGGCGCACGTTTCCGTCGGGCTCGGTGACACGAATGACCCGACCGACCTTGTCGTACTTGAACTCTCGCATTCCGTGGGGCGACTGCTCACGGATGAGCCGGCCCTGTCGGTCGTAGATTCGTTCGTACCTCGCGCCGGACGAGGTGGTGCCCACCAGGTTCTTGCGTTCGTCGTACTGGTATTCGATACGCTGGGAGCCCTGCTGCTCGGAAACGAGCAACCCCTCGCGCCACTCGAACCGCTGATCTTCGTCTGGGACAGGGCCGCGAATCGCCCGAAGCTGGCCTTGGGTGCCGTGCCGCAGGCGCCAGACACCGCCACGCTCGTTTCGAAAGAGGGTAAGCAACTCGGGATGAGCTTCGTCGGTGTACTTCCAGATCCGTCGAGCACCGTTGGGCAGTCTCGTGGCGTACCGCCTGCCCCGGTGGTCATGTGAGTGGACCGTTCGATTTCCCAGGGCGTCGGTTTCGGAGGCCAGCTTGAGATTGTGGTCGAACGTGAAGGTGCGCTTGCCGCCCAGAGCATCTTCTATCTCGGTGATGAGCCCGACCTCGTTCGCACTGTACTTGGTCTTGTTCCCGTCGGAGTCGACGACGATGGTCACGCGGGCATTAGGGTTGTAGAGAAGCTTCTGGTTGAAGATCGCGCCGTCGCCCCACGTTCGCACGCAACGCGCGCTGCTCGAACGACCGTCGTACATCCAGTAGAAGGAGAGCCCATTGCGATTCGTCTCCCGGACCATCAGGTGTGAGCGACGGTCATAGGCGTAACGGGTCGTTGCCCCCTCGGCATCGGTCGCGGCGATGAGATCGCCAGTCTCGGAATACTCGTATGAGGAACGCTCGACCCATTCATCACCGACGTCCGGATGGGGGAGAAGGATCTTGGCAAGGCGTCCTGCTTGGTCGTATCCGAACCGGACCATCCGGCCGCCGCTATCTACCAGTGAGGCGAGCCTCGCTACTTCGTCCACGACTTCGTACTGGTAGTGGATCCTGTTCTGTTCGCTACGTCCGCGCGTGCGAGTTATCCGGGCCAGCCCTTGCCCGATGTTCAACGGATCGGTCTCACCCGGAATCCGCTCGAACTCATCGGTTATTCCGTTCTCGTCGACGAGCCGCCACTTCTCGCGCGCCAGTCGGGTAAGGGTGTAGCCGGTAATGGGATCGAAGACGGGCTCCTTGAGCGGCACGTAGCCCATCTTGAACGCCGACGTGTCGAAGACGACCTCTCGACCATCTCCCAGTCGGCAGACGACGCCCGAGCGCTCGATCCAAAGGGCACGGTCCAGCGAATGGCTCCAGCCGTATCCAAGCGGACTCTCCCGCCTGGACCAGCCCGACGAGTAGTTGCGCTCGAAGACCACCGGGATCGGCCCCGGCATCTCGAAATCCACCGCATCGGTCATCACGCGCCCCGTGGCGATGTCGACCGGATGTCCGGTGAAGAAGCACCTAGCCTTGGGCAAGAAGTTGCGCAGCCGCATCGCGCCCAAACGCGCGACTAGCTTGAACACCTTGCTCGCGGCGCCGAACGCGGTTCGGACCAGCTTTCCGAAGACGAAGCCACCGATGGCCTGTTCGAGGTTGAGCGAAGGTGGTCCGCCGACCATCACCGGCATTCCCTTCGGGATTGTCACCACGGCAGACGTCGGGAGCGCCACCGGATCTGCACAGGTACGCGCGACCTCACCCAGCCGGATGACACTGCCACCGCCATAGGCAACCGTCTGCGACCCAAGCGGTAAGCTGGCCACGCCTTCGGGGTGCTTCTGGAAGAGAGTTCCCGGTGGCATCGCCAGGTGTGGCAGCAGAGAGGTGTTTCTGGCCGTGTCGTTGGTCGTGGCCGCTGGCAGGCCATTGATGAGCGTCAGCCCTCGGGGAGGCGACGGAGGCGCTCCTGTGCACAGGGAGATGAGCGTGGACGTGAAAGCGCCGATGGCTGTGGCTGCCGGATCTCCCACGAGCCCCAGGTACGGATGCGGCAGAGGAACCGGAACCGGCCCACCCGGCGACGGAACCATGACGACATGCACGTCGACACCGACGACCAGATCGCCCCACGTTGCCGCTGGAGGTCCCGGCATGTCAGAAAGCTCCTTCTCGACCGACCATGGACGGAATCTTCGCTAGCAAGGCGGCCCGGAGTCAAGCTAGAGAGGCAAGGTGGTGCTCGACGGCCCAGCGCTGCCGAGGAGCGAGCAAAGGGCCGAACCAGCGAGCGAGGAGAATTTAGGGATGGGTACCGAGCCGATCACGTACAAGACGAACCAGGTGGCGGACCTGATCAACGCTGCCGTGAACAGCTTTCGGGAGGCGTTGCCGCAACGCAGTGTCAAGGTGTTGGGAGAGCTTATCGCCGTCCGAACCCGACCCCAATTCATGGAGTTGACGCTCATCGATTCCGGCGATGGTGCGACCTCGATAACAGCCCGGCTGCCGTTGTCGCCTTCGCAGCCCAGGCTCGGATACGTCATCGGGGTCACCGGACACCTCGGCGTCTTTGGCAATGGCTCAGCATCCGAGGTTTTTCTCGACGGTTATACGTTTGATGAATCAACGGGGCCTGGCCGGAACCATCTTGCGCGCCAGGCATGCCTCAAAAAGGCACTGACGGAGACGAAGACGGCGAGGCTATGTGAGCCGAGTCTGCCCTTCCGCAAGCTAGTCATAGTGGCCGGCCAGGACACAAAGGCCGAGGCTGACTTTCGGGGGCGCCTTTGGCCAAAGGTATCGTCCTCGCAGGTGGACACGATTCACGTTCACCTTCGCGACGCTGTCGACATTGCCAGGGGCATCAGACTTGCCGCCGAAGATGTGGATGTGGACGCCATCGTTGTCGTTCGAGGTGGAGGAACGCCCTTCGACCTTCATCGCTTTGATCAGCCCGAAGTGCTCGAAGCTATCGCCGGGGCGGTTTGCAGCGGGAGCTTCGTTCTCGTCGCCATCGGTCACGCGCAGGACAAGCCGCTGGCCAACCAGATTGCGAGCCATCCCGAGGCGACCCCCACCGCTGCGGCGACCTATCTGAACAAGCTACTGTATCGGGAGGAGGCGGAGGAGAGTGCACGCGACCTCGTCTGCAACATCGGCGATGCGCCTCCTGCAACCTCGCGTCGTTTCCGGTCGAGAAAGGGCCTTCTTGGCAGAGCAGCGGACCGGGTTGGCCGTTGGCTGCGACGGATGGTCATCTTCGGTGTCGGAGTCCTTGCCGGTGCCGTCATCGTGCCCATCCTTCCCATCCATTCCCGTGTCAAACCCGCGAATCATCTCTCGACGCTGCCTGGGACGTCGCCGATGGGGGCGACATCGTCCCATGGCCGGAATCCCGAGGCGAGAGCCGGCAGCTCCAGACACAGCAAGGGCGAGCCTGTCAGAGCCGAAGCCAGCGGTGACGACGGAGCGAGACCGTCCCGTCGATGAATATCAGCGCGTTGGCAGCCAAGTCCCTGGCCAGTCGAGGTTGGTGCTGCCTGGTGGACGGTGGTCGTGGTCTAATCCCATGATGACTCGTTGTCGAAGTCTGTTCGACCCGCTGACCGCGGAACGACTTCATGTGGCGTTCAAGCGACTCCTTGAGTCCGCAATTCATGCTGATGCGCGGCAGTACATGGATGCGATCTTCGAGCGCATGGGGGACCCAGACCGCAGCTTCGTCGAGGAATTTCAAGGGCCGGGATTTCACTCCCGGCTTTTCGAACTCGCATGCTTCGCTTACTTGGAGGAGGCGGGATGCAACATCGACCGACCTCGTCCCAGTCCGGACTTCATCGCGACGAAAGGCACGGCGAGCGTTGCCATCGAGGCTGCCACGTCGAACTCGCCGCTGGGGCGCGAAGAGGACATCGCCGCTCGTCGCCTGCCTGATCTCCCGTATCAGGAGATCTTGCGGAAGTGCAACGAGGAGCTGCCTATCCGTATGGGCAGCCCCCTTCACAGCAAGATCCAGAAGCGCTACTGGCACCTTCCGCAGTGCCGAGGGCTGCCGTTCGTCCTTGTCGTCGGACCATTTCACGAACCCGGTAGTACGACCTATGTTGACGAAAGTCTCGCGCGGTATCTGTTCGGCGTTGAGCGATACGGAACCTGGACCGAACGAGCCGGGATTCTTGTGCGCGAGGCCCCAGTGGGATTCCACTCTTTCGAAGGCAAGGTCATCCCATCGAACTTCTTCGCAGGGGAAGACGTGGAGAACCTGAGCGCTATCGTCTGGTGCAACCAGTTCACGATTTCCAGGTTCCTTCGGATCGTCGCCGAGAGAAAAGGGCTGCCCAGGGGTCTTCGTGCCGCAATGGTCACTGGCTGGCAGGCTCGCTCAGACGGCGATAGTGCGGGGAGGTTCGAGTACCATCTGGGAGATCAGAGCGTCACTCGCGAAACATGGGCACGCGGAGTTACCGTTTTCCACAACCCCAATGCTGTTCGGCCTCTCCCCGATGCCTTCCTCCCTTGCACGAGCAGCTTCCGTGTTCGCGAAGGCCGCCTCGTTCGCGACGTGCACGGCTTTCACCCGCTTGTGGAGTCGACGTTCATGTCCGGAACCAGGCGCGCTAGGATCGGGTCGCGCAAAGACGGTTGAAGACCGCCTCCGCCTCTCCTCGGGCGTTCAAGCGGGAGTGGGTGACGTCATGGACGGATGGTGCAATCGCGGTCGTGGTCCTGGACTTCCCCTACGGTCGACGGTCCTTCGCGCGGAATCGAAGAGCGTGGGCGACACCGAAGTCTTGCCCGACCCAAGCTGCTGCCTTCTCTGACAAGCCGGTCTTCGCGGTGCGGAGCTGGCGGCGAAGCACGCACTTGCCGTTGGCGGCGTGCACCCGCCGACCCGATAGCAAGTAAGACAGAAATGCCAAATCGATCAACGTGGATTCGACCCATGGGACCTCGACCTCGTAGCCAGCGACCCAGTCGAGCCGTCCTCTGGCGGCAGCGAGAATCCCATCGAGATCCCGACCAATCTCGCAGGCACCGAGCAACAGCCCGCGCTTACCATGGGCTTGTCTGGTTCCGCGTGAAGCAGCGGCGAGAACGCGGCGAAGATCGATACCTACGTCTTGAAGCGAGGCGTGCAGGAATCGGCCTCGACCATGGCTGGAGATATAGGCGATGCGTGGCCTGCCCCTGGTCAAGAACATCTGGCGCAGCCAGTGCTGGAGATCGCGCCCGGTGTGGAAGGTGCGGTAGACGATGGTGATGTCGATGGCTGAGGCCAGCCCTTCGAGAAACGGGCGCATGCTCCTGCTGTCGATAAGGTCTTCACCCCAGTCGGACTCAAGAACGAGCAGGTCTGCGTTTTTCGTGCCCGCGCTCATGACGGGGAGACCAGAACGACAACCACAGTCGCGGCACCGTTTTGAAAATGAACCCTTCTGACCACGGTAGATCTCATGCGGCGACCACCGTGTTTTCGGGTACTTGGACCACTTCATCCTCAGACGTTTTGGAAACGTCGGTTTCGCGGCTGCGCAGGGCTCGGAACAGGGTAGCCGTACCGATTCCGAGGATTCGAGCGGCTTGTCGGAAGGACTGGCCGGAGGTCATCAGCGCTTTCGCACGGACGATATCGATCTTCACGCGAGGGCGACCGACTTGGGCACCTCGTCTTCTCGCCGCCGCGATCCCCGCGCGTGTCCTCTCGCGAATGAGCTCCCTTTCCAGTTCAGCGACTGCGGCGATGACATGAAAAGTAAACCGCCCGGCGGGCGACGACGTATCAATCCCGTCCATGACGGAAATGAAGTCGACGGACCTGGCGCGGAAGTCTTCGAGTGCGGTTACCAGGTGGCGCACGGATCTTGCGAATCGGTCGAAACGCCAGACCAGGACGATACCAATCTTGCCCCGGTTGACGTCTCCCATGAGCCGGTCGAGTTCGGGGCGTCGGTCCTTGCTTCCGGAGTGCCCGGCATCAACGTACTCGCCGACGATCTGCCAGCCGCGCTGAGCACAAACACGTCGCAGTTCATCGACCTGCATTCCCGGATGTTGGTCGGTGGTGGAAACGCGCGCGTACAACGCCACGAGCTTGGTTGCGATAGAGGAGGTCATGGTACCCGCCTCCGTGACCGGGTTTGCAACTGCGCAATCTCTGCGCTCGCGTGCTCTTCCCGTTCGTCTTCAGACCAAGCGGGAAATCGGACATCGTCGTCGTCGGCTGCGTTCACAGTGGGTGCGGTGTCGCAGGCGGGTGACCAGAATTCCGATGGATCGCGCTGACCGCGAACCACACGACGGAGATCGCGCAGTCGCGATCCCATGAGAGACACGACCGCGCCCGACAGGATCGGCAGCTTCACCGCTTCATCGTCGTTGGCAGCCCGATTGTCACGGACGAGATTGGTCAAGATCGTGGCGGCCTCCGCCGCATGTTCGAGCTGCTGAAGCTCAAAGGCGAGGGAGCAAACCTTGGTGGTTTGGGAGACCATCACGCTGCCCCCTTGAAGCTGTCTTCCAGCCGGTCGCCAGAGCCAAGGAGGGCGTCGAGAATGGTGTTGGTAGCTCGGACGATCCGCTGCCCAGACCGAAGGACCATGGTTTCTGCGTTTTGGTCGCCACTCCAGCTTGCCACATACGGGAAACTGTATTGGCTGGTTTCGAGGCCTAAGACGTTGCAGACAACAAATGCGGTCGACTCCGCTTCGACTTCCATTTCTCCACGTGCGTGGTGGTCTTCGTTTCCGTGAAGGATCGCGTGGGCGATCTCGTGGACCAAGGTCTTGAACTGTTGTGCACGCTTTGTTTCGCCGGTTATGACGACGATCTCCCGCGTCCGGCGGTCAAACCATCCCCTGGTGACGCCAGAGTCTTTACGGCCACGGGGGCGAAGCTCGACACCACTGACGATGTCGGGGCCGAGGGCGATGGCTACGTCTCGCAGGACTTCCACGCTGTGCTCGAAGGCTTCGTCGGCAGTGAGGTCTTCTGTGACCCGCGTGGGTTCCGGGAGTGGTCGACCGGCATCGCCAGGGAGCGGATCCGTCTGGCTACCCGCGAAGGTCGCCACGGGTTTGAAGCCAACCAAGATCGTGCGCCCGTGTTCCTCGGCGAGATCGGGATCGATGACCTTCTTGGCCTTGTTCACAATCAGCGGCGCCAGGATCAAAAGGCCCCTTTCGCCCTTCCTGACCTGCCGACCAGCCCGCTGCCACGCGAGGTACGAGGCGACTTGGTTGGTTCCTGGTGACTGGATCTCCACCAGGAGCTGGTTCCGAAAGCTCAGGCGTCGGATGCTAAATCGACCACCACGCGCGAGCTTGGCCAACATCTCTTTCCAGTCGTCACCGCTTTGGAGTTGGCCAACAGCGGAGGCCAGCAAATTCGTGGCCCTGGCAATCTTCTCCTCGCGCGCCTTCTTCGCGTCTTCCAGGGATAGGGGGCGCATGGCTACCTCACCCT
>Ga0265314_10001555_pt1 | contig 25292 bp, 23 predicted proteins | sample 4126metaG_FD_203106 | JGI IMG/M metagenome (GOLD analysis project Ga0265314, IMG submission 203106) | Rhizosphere microbial communities from Carex aquatilis grown in University of Washington, Seatle, WA, United States - 4-1-26 metaG | ecosystem: Host-associated > Plants > Roots > Rhizosphere >... | reverse complement strand
GATTTCAAGCAACGCGTGCCAGCACGCCAGTTGGAACTCGGTTCCACGAAGATCCAGCGGGAAGGAGAACTCGCGGCGCTCACCCGCGAAATACTGGTTGAGTTCGCGCAGATAGGGCGCGAGGGCTTGCTTGGACTCATGCAACTGAATCCTACCGGGATTCATTTTCTGCATGCGGGCTTCGAATTCGAGTCGCACCAGACCCTTCGTGGAAGCAGCAAGAAACAGTGGGCCGACCGGCGAAGGCGTGCGGAGGCAGGACAGAGTTTCCATGACGAGTGGGAGGATAGCACGGTTCTGGAGCAAGCGAGCTGCGGGCACGCGGTTCGCTCGAACCTCGCGGCTCGCAGCACGAACTTAGTCTGTGATCAAGCCTCAAGCGCACAAAAAAAGCCTCCCATTTTCACGGGAGGCTTTTCCGGGGAAGGGTACTGCTACTTCTGCAACGGTTGATCTTGATTCGCTGGGGTCGTGCCGGTCGAAGCCAGCTGCTCCAGATTGTTCTTCAGGAGGCTGATTTCAACGCGGCCGCCGGTGATGCGCTTCGGCTTCGCATCGCTGGCCGAGGCCGGCGTCGGCGCATTGCCCATGCCGACGAGGTAAATCCGGTAGATCGGAATGTCGTGGTTCAGCGCCAGATAGCGGACCACCGACTCGGCCATCTTCTGCGAAGTCGAGATCGCCGCCTGTCCATGACCGGAGGAGAAGCCTTGAACTTCGACGACGTAGCCGCGCTGGTTCTTAAGCGGAGTGGCCATTTCGTCGAGAGCGGTCTTGGCGTTCTGGCTCAGCACCGTCTGTCCTGGTTTGAAAAGGATTTCGGTTTGGGTCGTGGGCTGGTACTGATCGATATTGGTCACCACCTGCTCGACCGTGTTGAGACGGGTGTGCGCCTGTTGTGCGGTCTGCTGTGCGGCCTGCGCCTTGTTGCCAGCATCGATGGCATGTTGATCGGCTTCGTTGGCTTTGGCCGAAGCGAGCTGGATTCCCTGCTGCGCGCGCGCATCGGTATCCTTGATCGCCCGTGTGTTGGAAGCAGTCAGCTCATCGAGTTCGTTGATACGGTCGCGAATCGGCTGCGTCTGCCGCGCGACGTATTTCTTGCGCGCGAACGGATTCATGCGGCCCCAGAAGCCTTCGCGAGTCTCCGGTTGCAACGGGTCTTTGCCGGTGGCGCTGTCGGCCTTGGTGGCCGCCGGGGCAGCGGGCTGCATCGATGTGGACTGGGTCGCGGGCTGAGTCTGGGATGCGGAATTATCTTGCGCGAAAACTGGCACAGCTACGATTACGACTACGGCCAGCAGCAGCGTGAAAATGGTGCGGTTTTTCATTTTATACTTCCTCCAAGTGGGAATGGGAGAGCCACTCCAAAGCGCCTACCGGCGCCAGTTCTAATTGCGTCGTTTCCATGACAGATCTCGTAAATTCGGGAGGCAAGCGCCGACGCCCGTTTTGCCTCAAAAAGCCTGCCTTAAAAACTTGCCTCAAGGGCCGACCAGAATCACTGGCCTGCGTTTCTATAAACAGTTTGCGTGCCAAATGCCCAAGGGATGGGCGTTGGTTGCAAGTGCTTTCTTTTCATAGATATTGTATCCTACCGTCCTTCTGGCTCGCACTGCGCCTGCCGGTAATTTTGGCGGGAACCGGTATAAAAAATGCGTGCAGAAGGTTTCCTTTCCCAGGATGACGGCAAAGCGGTACTGTCGAAAAAAAATGCACAAACCTCACCGTGAGGATCATCCACTAGACTATGCGACGACTAGATATGCGACGACCATCGTTGGCTCTGCTTCCCCTTCTGCTGGCCTTCTTTGCTCACGGCCCCTTTGCTCACGCTGAGAAAACTCGTTTCGATCTCACGCAACTGAAGGCGCCGCCGGGATTCCACATTTCAGTTTTTGCCGAAGAAGTCGACGGCGCGCGGATGATGATCTTCACCCCGGGCGGCGTGCTGCTGGTCAGCGAATCGGGTGAGGGCAAGGTGGCAGCGCTTCCCGACTCCAAACACGCAGGCAAAGCCGAACGGGTGGCAACCGTTCTCAGCGGGCTGAACGAGCCGCACGGACTCGCGTTCTACGAAGGCAAGCTGTACGTCGCCGAGAACGACAAAGTTCGCCGCTATGACTGGGACGAGGCGAATCTGCGTGCGTCCAATCCGCAAAAACTCGCCGGCCTGCCGACTGGTGGCGGCCATTCGACCCGCACCGTTTTATTTCACGGCGGCAAGATGTACGTCTCCGCCGGATCAAGTTGCAACGTCTGCATCGAAAAAGATCCGCGGCGAGCCACCGTGATGGAATTCAATCCCGATGGCAGCGGCCAGAAAATCTTCACGAAAGGCCTGCGCAATGCGGTAGGACTGGCCGTGAATCCGAAGACCGACACAGTTTGGGTCACGGTCAACGGCCGCGACTGGCTCGGCGACGATCTGCCGCCGGAAACGATTTACGATCTGGGGAAAGATGGCGGGGATGCCGGCTGGCCCTATTGTTATGGCGACCGCGTGCCCGATTCCAACTTCACCAAGCCCGGGGACAATCGCTGCCAGAGTGTGATCGAGCCCAAGGTGCAGATGCAAGCGCACTCCGCTCCGCTGGGGCTCGCGTTCTATGAAGGGTCACAGTTCCCTGCCGAATATCAGAACAACATCTTCGTAGCTTTTCATGGATCGTGGAATCGCAGCGTTCCGACTGGATACAAAGTGGTACGCGTGAAACTCGACGACAAAGGCCAGCCGCAAGGCGGCGCGGAAGATTTCATCACCGGATGGCTGGCCCCAGCCGAGAAGCAAAAAGGCCGCTGGATGGGGCGTCCGGTGGGGATTGTATTCGGCGGCGACGGATCGATGTACTTGAGCGATGACTCCGCGGGCGTGATTTACCGGGTGACCTGGAACAAGTGATTTCCTTTAGCTGCGATTTGATCACTTGGCCGGAGACGGCGTCTTCGGAACCATGAAGTCGTCGAGATAACTCCGGACCTTGTCGCGATTGGCCGCACGATAGGCTGGGTAGTCCTGTGCGATTCCAGCGTCGGCACGATTGAGCAGCACAAAGGGGTCAAGGAAGCCCGCTTCCTGAATTTTGATGAGTGCTTGCAGAGAAGGATCCAAATCCTTCAGTTTCTTTTGGTAGTTTTTTTGCTCTTTCAAAACCGTAATCATCACGCTCAGGGAACCCGATTCCTCTTTCAGAGTGCGGCGATATTTTGGCTCGTTCGGAAACTCCTTCTTGAACAGGTCGCCGTGCCAAAGAGCGCAGGCCGTGGCATAGCTCATCCATGCAACACCATTCTGGTCGTCCTTCTTCTGGAAAGAGCTGTCGTCGATCGTAATGGAGACGTTCTTCCCATCTTTCTGAGTTACCGCAGCGCCATCTTTCAGCCGCACGTTGTTCAGTTCGACCTTATTTCTTTGCAGCCAATTCTGCAGGCCCGTCCAGGAACGGCGAGTGTAAGGATCGGCGACAATGCCGTCTATGAACTTCGAGCGCGCTTCATCTTCCTTGCCCATGGCGACCAGCGCATCGCCCCAGTAACGGTAGGCGGTCTCGCGGTTCGGATCGATCTGTATGGCGCGGGCAAACCACTCCCCCGCGCTGCCATAAGTATGTTGCTTGAAATAGACATCCCCGATGAAGAGAGCAGCGGCGTAATTGTTCGGATCCATCAGCAAGGCACGCATGTATCCTTCCCGCGCCTTGTCCAATTCGTCGCGAGAAAAATCGGCCTCCGCCGCTTTCATCGCACTGTCCACTTCCTTGCTATCGGAGAATGCCGTTTCGGAACCGCCATCCTCGGGCTGCTCGAGCATAAGCTGGAGCAACTGGCTGTTGTCTCCAAGATCCTTCGCTTCGACCGCCACCTTCCGGGCGCGGGCGCGAACTCTTTTGCGCTGCTGGGGGTCGGGCAGCGTTCCCGCATATTGAAACAAACACCACGCCCATGCCTCTCGCACCACGACATCTGAAGGATGATCCGCAACCAGTGCCTCGAAAAGCGGCATCGCGTCCACAAACTTGCCCTGGCTGTAGAGTTCCAGCGCGTGCTGCCTTGCGGGATCTTCCTTCGTGGTTTTCTCTGTCGTCTGGGTCTGTGCATTCTGCGCCACGCAACCGGCTGAAATGATGACCACGAGGAGCGCCATGACAAGCAACTTGAACAGACGATCAAATGAGCAGCGCACGATGGAATCTCCTGTTCCCAAGCCTTAAGACACGACATGGCCGAAGAAAGTTCCCAGAGATTATGCCCGAGCCCGGGCCTTATGAGATGTGATCGTAGTCAACATACTCACTGACGCCTCAGGACCCTACTCCCCGCAATACTTCTCATACTGCTGGTAAATGAACGGGTCGGTCATTCCCGCGATGTAATCGCAGATGACGCGCGGCAGCGGCTCCTCGGCGGCTTTTTCGCGGTAGTTGCGCGGGAGGTCGTCGGGCTCCTCCATCCAGTGGGCGAAGAGCTCGCCGGTGATGCGCTCGGCATCTTCTTTCTCTGTCGCCAGCGCCGGACTGTAGTAGAGATTTTCGTAGAGAAATTCCTTCAGCCGGCGGCGCTCCTCTTCAACCGGCGGGCTGAAGGCGGCAATCCGCTCGCGGTGGCTGCGGACATCTTCCAAAGAGTGCACGCCCGCGGCTCGCACACGCTGTGCCGTGTTCGTAATAAGGTCTCCGACAAATCCGTCAAAAATGCTTTTCAGCGCCTCGTTAAAGACCAGTTTCTCGGCGGCGTTCGGATAACTGTTTCTTGCCTCGCGATAGTGCCGCGCGAACAGATCCACGCTGTCCGCGATCTGCTCGACGGCGAGCAACCGCGCTTCGTAACCATCGTCTAAGTCGGCGGTGCTGTAGGCAATCTCGTCGGTGAGGTCGATAAGCTGCGCTTCGAGCGGCGGCCGCCGATCGAGCAGATACTCGGCGAGTTCCGGATGGTCTTTGGCGCTGTAATCATGCGAGTGCTTGATGATGCCCTCGCGGACTTCGAAGGTCAGATTCAATCCGCGAAACGCGGCGTAGCGGAGTTCGAAGTCTTCGACAATGCGCAGCGCGTGCAGGTTGTGATCGAACGAAAGCCCGTGCTGCCGCATGGCAGCGTCGAGCGCCTTTTCTCCAGAGTGGCCGAACGGAGGATGGCCGAGGTCGTGAACCAGGGCGACCGTCTCCACCAGATCGGTGTTCAGTCCCAGTTGCCGGGCGATGGTGCGCGAAATCTGCGCGACCTCAATGGTGTGCGTCAGCCGGTTGCGAAAGTGGTCGGAATAGCGGCGGGTGAAAACCTGCGTCTTCGCTTCCAGTCGCCGAAAGGCGCGCGCATGGACGACGCGGTCGCGATCGCGTTGAAAGTCGTTGCGATAAGGATGCGGCGGCTCGGGATGGCGGCGTCCAAGAGAGGCTTCGACGCGCACCGCATAGTCGGCGAGCATGAACAAAGTTTAGCAGTGTTCGCGGAGTGTCAGGATTTTTTGCCGCCGAGACGCCGAGATCGCGGAGAAAACCTCTAGGGAGTTGCCGAACCCCGGAGAACGGAAATGAAAAATAAGGATTCTCTCGGCGGCCTCTGCGTCTCGGCGGTGAAAGATTCCCTCTACTACTACTTCGCGCCCTCTTCTTTAGCCAGCTTCATTTTCGCGGAATCGAGCTTCTTCTGCACCTGCGCCTGCTCTGCCGGATCGACTTCCGCGGCAATGGTGCGGTTCCACTCGGTGAGCGCGCGCTCCCAGTTGGTAGCGGCCAGCTTCAGGCGTCCAGTTTTTTGGTACAGATCGCCAAGATGGTCGTGCACGGTGGGATCGGTATTGATCTTCTGCGAAGCCTTCAGCAGGTTGTCTTCCGCCATTTCATATTTTCCCAGGCGGAAGTAAGCCCAGCCCAGGGAGTCAAGATAGGCGCCGTTGCTGGGATCGAGATCCACCGCCCGCTTGATGTATCCCAGCGCTTCTTCGAGCTTCATATTCTGGTCGGCCAGCATATAGCCCAGATAATTCAGCGCGGAAGCATGATCGGGATCGCTGGCGATTACCTTCTTGAACTGTTCTTCCGCTTCGGGGTAGCGCTTCTCGCGCTCAAGAGTGGAGCCGCGGAGGAACCATATATATTCCTTGTCTTCCGGCTTGCTGGATAGCTGCTCGGCCTTGTCGAGTGCCTGCTCGGCGTCGCTGAACCGCCGCAGCCGCGAATACATCTGCGACAGGGTGATATAAACCTGGCGGTCGTCGGAGTTGGCGTCGCCCTTCAACATCGCGCGGACGTCTTTGAGCGCCTTGTCGGCGTCGCCCATATCCGCCTGCTGTGCCGCCAGCACCATCTTCAGATCGCGGCTCGTGGGCAATTTCTGCACCGCTTCTTTAGCGACATCGGTGGCCTTTTGCCATTCCTTGGCTTCGCGCCAGGTATCGATGATCTGCTGATAACCGCGCTCGATGTCTTCTTTATCGCCCAGCGCGACAATCTCGCGGAAAGTCTCGTTCGCCGCCTGATTGTTCCCCTGCTCGCGGTAGATCGTGCCCAGCCGCTCGAGAAACACCGCCCGATTGCTCTTCTCCCCGTTCGAGTATTTGCCGTCGGGCTTCTCCGATTTCTTCAGCAGGTCGCGCATGATCGGAATCGCTTCGTCATAGCGCCCTTGCGCCTGGTAGATCGCGGCGATGTTGTAGGGAACTTCGACCGAGTCCTGCACCATGGTCTCGGCTTTTTTCAGATTGTCGAGAGCGAGATCGAACTTGCCCTGCTTGCGGTAGATTTCCGCGATGCGCACGTAGGTCTGAGCGTCTTCCGGATTCGCGTCCGCGATGACTTTGTACTGTTCGAGAGCGGCATCGGCCTGGCCATCGTTCAGCAGGTTCTGCGCCAGGCCGCGAATTGCGTCCAGATTGTCGCGATCCATTTCAATCGCGTGCCGATACGCCTCGACCGCTTCCTTATACTGCTTTTGCTGCTCGTAGGTGTAACCGAGCGCCGAATAGAGCTTGGCCGAGCGCCCTGCATTCGGCACCGAACTGAGCACCTGCGTGGCCCGAGCCGTGTCCCCCAGTTCGTTGTAGAGGTAGGCCAGGGTAGTCACGGCTTCTTCGGAATCCGGGTCTAGTTTCACCGCAGTCTTGAATTCGTTCTCCGCCTTTTGCAGATCGTTATTCAAGCGATACAGGCGCCCGAGAAGGAGGTGGTCGTCCATGCTGTCGGGCTGCAGGCGGACGATCTGCTCGTACTGCTCGATGGCCAGTTTCAGCACACTCTCCGAACCGTTGCCGGCCTGCATGTCGCCGAGCGACCGCAGGTAGATTCTTCCGAGCAACCGGCGGGCTTCCAGGTTATTGGGATTGCGCTTGATGATGTCCTGCGCCTCGACCACCGCGTCCCGTATACGGCCGGTCTTGGCATAAAGCTCGGCGAGTCCCGAGGTCAGGTACGCGGAGGTCGGGTCCGCATCGATGGCGGCGCGATATTCCTCTATGGCCTTATTCGCCAATTCGCTGCGGCCGTAAGTGGCCACTTGCTCCTCGTACATATGCGCGAGCGCGAAGTGATAGTAGGCGGCGCCGCGGTCGGGCGTCTTGCCCTTGGCGGCGGACGCGGAGCCGGCCGCAGCCGGAGAATCCGCGGTGCGAGCGGGCTGGTCCTGTGCCAATAAACTCTGGGCCAATAAAGCCGGAGCGAGTAAAAAAGATCCTGTAAGAGCGAAACTAACCATCCACTGCTGTTTTTTCATGAAAAATCCCAAAACCCGCAAAATTCCAGCCCACACACTGCTTGGATGCTAATCCACCATCATCCGATTTCCTTATTCTACCCTCGACCAGCCTTTCGGCGGGGAGAAAGCGCGAGGAGGGGCTAAATCCGGAGGTACAGTGGCCTTGGGTGGCTATTGTCAAGAAGAGTAAAGCTCAATGCCGGAAATGGCGTACCCCGGTAAAGATCATAGCCAGCCCCAGCCGATCGGCCGCCTCGATGACCTCCTGGTCGCGCACCGAGCCTCCGGGCTGGATAATCGCGGTCGCCCCGGCTTTGGCGATTTCCTCGACCCCGTCTGGAAAGGGAAAGAAAGCGTCGGAAGCGGCCACGGTCCCCTTCAGCGGCAACTGCGCCTTCATGGCGCCCAGCTTGCACGAATCGACGCGGCTCATCTGCCCCGCGCCCACACCCACCGTTTGCCCGTCGCGTGCATAGAGAATGGCATTCGACTTCACGTGCTTGCAGACTTTCCAAGCGAACAGCAGCGCCCGCTTTTCTTCCGGCGTCGGCGGCCGCTTCGAAACAACCTTCAGATCGGCCTCGGCCAGCTTGTGCAGATCGGAATCCTGGAGCAGCATGCCTCCAGAAATGTTTTTCAGAACCCAGTTCTGCTGTCCGGCAGGAACTTCGACCAGCCGCAGATTCTTCTTCGATGCAAAGGCCGCTTTAGCGCCCTCCTCGAATGCAGGAGCGGAGATCATTTCCAGAAAGAGCTTGGCCATTTCGCGAGCGGCCGCCGCATCCACCGCTCGGTTCACTCCAATCACGCCGCCAAACGCCGATACCGGATCGCATTCCAGCGCCCGCACGTAAGCCTCGGCCAGCGTCTTGCCCGTAGCTGTGCCGCAGGGATTAGTGTGTTTGATAATCGCGCAGACCGGCTCGTCAAACTCCTGCGCCAGATCCCAGGCGGCTTGCAGATCTACGATGTTGTTGTAGGAAAGCTCCTTGCCCTGCACCTGGCGCGCGTTCGCCACGCCCGAGCCCGAGCCGTCCGCATACATGGCGGCCTTCTGATGCGGGTTTTCTCCATAGCGCAGGTCGATCACTTTTTGAAAAGACAGCCGCAGGTTCTGCGGAAAGCCTGACGCCGGTTTCAGCTCGAATGGGTGCGACTCGCCGTCGCCGCCCACCCGCTCCAGTGTCGAAGCAATGGCCGAGTCGTATGCCGCCGTCGTCGCAAACGCCTTCTGCGCCAGCCGCCACTTCGTTTCCCTGGACAGCGCGCCCCCGGAGCGCGCCATCTCCTCGGCAATCGCTCCGTAATCGGCCGGAGAAGTAACGATCGCGACATCCTGAAAATTTTTGGCCGCCGAACGAATCATCGAAGGCCCGCCGATATCGATATTTTCAATCAGCTCTTCGAAATGCACGCCCGGCTTGGCAGCCGTCTTTTCGAAGGCGTACAGATTGACCACGACCATGTCGATGGGCAAAATCCCGTGCTCGGCAACCGCCGCCAGATGGCCCGCATCTTCACGGCGATGCAGAATGCCGCCATGAACCTTCGGATGCAGCGTCTTGACGCGCCCATCCAGCATTTCAGGAAACCCGGTCAGCTCGGAAATGTCTTTGACCGCAATGGAGGAGTCGCGCAGCAGTTTGGCCGTGCCTCCGGTGGAAACCAGTTCCACGCCCAACTCGGCGAGTTTGCGGGCAAAATCGACCAATCCGGATTTGTCGGTGACACTAAGAATGGCGCGCTGGATTTTAGACATAGCTCCCTCGGCGACGAATAAGTAAAGAATGAAGAGGAATTCTAGCAGTTAGACGCTCGCGTAGGGGCGGATGCCCTGGTCGCCCAGTCGAGCTAAAGGGACTGTCGGCGGCGCAGAATCCGACTTTTCGCGCTTGCCCTATACACATAATTATGAGATTATTACACATCGGAGATCTGGAAGAGTGCGGACAAACATCGATATTGACGACGGCTTGATGCGTCAGGCCATACGGCACAGCGGCGTCCGCACCAAAAAAGCGGCGGTGGAGGCCGGCCTGCGCTTGCTGGTCGAAACGTACGGTCAACAATCGATCCGGCGGCTCAAAGGCAAGGTGCAATGGGAAGGCGATCTCAACGCGTCCCGCCGGGGACGAACTGCCGGGTAACCGCACCGAGTAATCGCATATGGTCATCGTCGATACGACCGTGTGGATCGACTACTTGAGAGGCGCCTCCAACCATGAAACGGCGTGGCTCGACCGGGAGATGAAACGGCGCCGCCTGGGATTGACCGACCTGATCTTGTGCGAAGTGTTGCAGGGGGTGCGCGATCCGGGCACGTTCCGCCAAGTTCACGACGAGCTATTGCGCTTCCACGTGTTCCCAACTGGAGGCGTCGAACTGGCAACCGAAGCCGCCCGGAACTACCGCGTGCTGCGAGCGGAGGGTTACACAGTCCGCAAAACAATCGACTGTTGGATTGCCACGTTCTGCCTGATATCCGGCCACGAACTTCTGCATCGCGACCACGATTTCGACCCGTTCGAGGAGCGATTAGGGTTGAAGGTAGTACATGCCGAAGGCTGAACTTAGCTGCGGGCGGCCACAACAACTCTGGATTCGTTAGAGTTGCCGACGGCGGTCACTTGCGCCCGGCGAGCGTGACCACCACCGTGACCAGAATGCGTCGTAATCGTCTCGCGATGCACTCCCGCGTTCTGGGAACTGGATACTGGCAACTGGGTACTGGGTACTGGGTACTAGCTCTTAGCCTTCGCCTTAAGCTTGACCTGTCCACCCTGCATCTCGACCGAGTACACCACCGCATCGCAATGGTTCTGCTTACGAATCTCGCTGGTCTTTTTCTGGACGAACGCCGCGAAAGAATCGAGGTTGCCGGAAACTTTCTCTCCCGACTTCAGCTTGGCTTCAGTCAGTGCCTTATAGAGAGATTCGACTTGATCGCGTTCCGCCGCCGTGCCCGAGCACTGTACCGAGAAAGGCTGATCGCCTGCCTGAACATCCCCCGCGGTTGGGGCCTTGCGGCCAACACCGTATACGGGATGATGCTTGGTTTCGCGCTCTTCATTCACGCGCACGCCTTGCACCGAGAGCAGCGCATCCTGTGGCCTGCGATAGCCCTCTTCGCGAATCCGCATTTTCTTGCGCCACAGGTCGCTGTAGATCGCGTAGCGCTGCGTCATCTCGTTGTACCTATAGCGCTGCGAAAAATTCAGCCGCGCACTGTCGCTGAATTTGCGAATTAACGAAAGCACTTTCCATTCGACGTCGGTGGGAGGCCGTTTGGCGGGATTGCTGAAGAAAATCTCGTACTCGATCTTCAGCCGGCGAAGTTGCTGATCGAGCAGATTCAGTTCTTCGTCAGTGGTCACAAAGATCCCCCAACCAATAGCTTAGCGGTCGAAGCGTCGCATGGCGAGGTTCCGGCGGGACACGAAAGAGATGGTACGAAAGTACCGTAAGGGCAGCTGGCAGCTCTCAGCCGTCAGCGATTAGTTCTCGGAATCGACCGGCAGACCGGGTCTGGGTGCGTCCTCCGCCGCTCGTGCTGAAAACTGATGGCTGATGGCTGAAAGCTATTTTGACGTGTTCGAGGCCATCTTCTTCACCATCGCCAGCACCAGCTTCCGGTCGCTGTCGTTCAGATTCGCCGAATACCGCCGCATCTGGCTCAGGAAGCGGACTTCATCGTCGGAGAGCTGCGGTAGTCCTTTATGGCCGTTGCTGCTGCCGTCGGCGAAAAATTGCGACAATGCCAGATCCATTGCCCCGGCGATTTTGGCGAGTGTGTCCAGCGAAGGGATGGTGTGTCCGTTTTCCACCCGCGACAGGTAGCAGCGCAACAGGCCAGTGCGCTTTTCGATGTCGCCCTGTGACATGCTTCGCTGGAGGCGGAAATTGCGGATGGTCTCGCCGATATTCATAGACACGCGACTAGCTCAACGCCAAGACTGAATGCCAAGAAAAGATGGCTGAATAGTAAACAGAGTAGTTCCATCTGGCAAGTGGAAATTCCTTGCGTCCTCGGCGCAAATCGTTTCATAAACATTTTTGCGCAGCGGTACTGCAATATTCTTAGCAGACGCGCAGCTTCCATAGTGCCGTAAACACGCGGCAAACACAGCTCGCGCTGGCCTTAGCCCCGAGGGCGGATCCCCACAATCGCACAAATATTTGTGCAGACGCAATATCGGCGATCCGAGAAAACTCTTCGCGCGACAACCCCAACTTTTCATTGCCACGCAGAATTTGTAATTCGTAATTGCGAAAACCCGCGCCTTCAAAGTCAAACTACATATCACCTATTACAAATGAGCAATCCGGCTTCGTTAGCTCCTGAACTCCGGCTTCGCATACCACGCCCCCGAAGCTTTGATCGTCCGCTTCTGGGTCTTGAAGTCCACATACACCAGCCCGAAGCGCTGGCTCAATCCTTCGATCCACTCAAAATTGTCCATCAGGCTCCAGGCATGGTAGCCGCGCACGTCGGCGCCGTCGCTCATGGCGCGGGCCAGTTCAGCGAGATACTGCTGGTGATAAGCGATGCGCCGCGCGTCGTTAATCTTTCCGTCCGCGCCCGGAGCGTCGTTGTAGGCGCAGCCGTTTTCCGTGATTTCGATAACCGGGCGATCGTAGTCGTGAGTGATGCGCATCACTATGTCGTACATGGACCGCGGCCAAACTTCCCAGCCGATGTCCGTCTTCGGACCTTTCTGCCCGTCCGTCATCCGTGCCGGCAGAAGCAGAAGACGCGGATCCGAGAGACGTTCGCCGAGCGCTGGCGCCGACACCATCGTGCGGTAGTAAACATTGATGCCGATGAAATCGAGCGGCGCGCGCACCAGGTCCATGTCACCCTGCCGAATCTTCATGAACACGGCCGGAGAAAAAGAAAAAGCCTCCGGATAGCGTCCGCGCAGAGCGGGTTCGAGAAACCAGGTGTTGACCATGCCATGGGCATGTTCGGCGGCCTTCCGGTCCTCTTCGGAATCGGTGACCGGTTCGCACGGCGACATGAAAAAGACGCTGCCCACTCGCGCCTTGGGCCGCACCGCTTTCACCGCGCGAAATCCAGCGCCCTGCGCCAGATTGACGACGTGCGTGCCCCGCAGAAAATCGAAAATGCTGTGCCGTCCCGGAGCGTGCGTGCCATCCAAATATCCCTGGCTGAGAAATGACGCTGCCTCATTGATCAGCGCCCAATCCTGCACCCGGTCTCCCAGGGCGCGAGCCACGATGGACGCATAGTCGGCGAAGCGCGACGCAAGATCGCGATTGGTCCAGCCGCCCGCGTCTTCGAGTTTTTGCGGAAGGTCCCAATGATAGAGCGTCACCAGCGGGCGAATACGAGCGGCGAGCAGTTCATCCACCAACCGGCTGTAAAAATCCAGCCCCTTGGAATTCGGCTTGCCGGCCCCTTCCGGCTGAATGCGCGTCCACGCCACGGAAAAGCGATAGCTGTTCAGATTCAGCGCGCGCATCAGCGCAACATCTTCGCGATAGCGATGGTAGTGATCGCAGGTGACGTCGCCGTTCGAGCCGTCCTTGATCTTGCCCGGAGTGTGCCCGAAACGATCCCAGATGGATTCGCCCTTGCCGTCTTCGTTCCAAGCGCCTTCGATCTGAAACGCCGCCGTGGCCGCGCCCCAGTAGAAACTTTTCGGGAAACGGATCTCCGAGGACACAGCCGCCGCGCGGCCCAGCCACGGCGCAAAGGCCGCTGCAGCCAGCAACCGCGATAATGATCCGAGAAATTGGCGACGAGTTGGGAACCATTGAGTCATTCAGGCATTAAATCATTGAGGCATTGAATCGATGGTCCATACCTCAATGACTCAATGATTCAATGCCTCAGTGATTTTACGGCGTCCCCTCAAACAGCGGCCAGAGCCCATCGGGGGTGATGCGGTAGATGGCATAGGCGCTGCCATTGTCGTTGGTGCGCCGGAACAGCAATTCGCCCCGGCCATCGCCGTCGGCATCGACCGCGTCGATCAGTTCCATCCGCGGGGCGACGTCGAGGTGCCGCGAATCGGTCTGCGAGAAGAACAGTTTTCGCAACTCGCCTTCGAGGTTGGTGCGGGCGATCAGCGTAATCTCTTTTGGCTCTTCGACGTTTCCGGTCGCACTCGCGGCAGGCGGTTGAGTTCTCGCAGAAAGCACCAGCACCGGCTCGTTCGAGTTGGAGAGATCGAAGATGCGTAAGCTCACATCGTCAAAGGCCGGCGTGGACAACTTGCCTGCGGATTTGCTCGCCGACTTGCCAGAGGATGACTTCTTGGGCGTGGGCGCAGCCACTTTCGTCGCCACGCTTGTCTGGGCGCGAAGCTGCGTCGCGGCCAGATCGAGCATCTGGTTGCGATAGATGGCTGCTTCTGCCGGCTTCACATCGTCGACATAGGGACGCGGATCGGGGCCACCGGCATCGGAAATCGCGGGAATTAAGACGATCTGCGGTGCGGCCGAATCTTTTCCCGCCGCATCGGGCTTCGCTGCGCCCGTGGAGGTCGCGCCCGGCGCAGCGTCCAGAGTCTCGAACGTCGTAAAGGGCTCGTGGTGCGCGCTTGCGTCGGGCTTCCCGCGTCGCAACCGGGGCCGATTCGGATCTTCGATCGGCTCCTCCGACGCAGAAGAGGCCGAAGGAGATGCCTTCGGAGTCTCCTGCGGGGCGGGCGTTTTTGCAGTGTCAGGCGCGGTCGGAGCCTTAGCGTCCGGGGCATTCGGCGAGCTGGCGGGCGGCGCAGCAGTTGGCGGCGCTGGAGCGGTAGCGAGCTTGGGCTGGTCTTTATCTTTGTCCTTGTCCTTGTCTTTGTCTTTGCTGTCGGAACCGCTGTCGGAGTCAGACTTCTGGCGGCGGTGAAGTACGGGTGGGCCGTTCTTGTCTTCGTCTTCAATCACGGGCGCCGAATACTTCTTGTGTTTATTCGGGTCAATCGCTCCCGCCGGAAGCCACGTGCCTTCGGCGATCCAGACGTGATTGAGTTGTCCAGGTTGCGTAATGGTGAAAACGCCCTGCGATACCCCGCTGCGAAAGCCTTCGTAGACGATTCCAAAATCGAGAGCCATGGGAACGGGCGCGGCTTTGTAGGAACCCGCGTCGTAAAATTTTCCGTCCATCATGATGGCAATGGGAGTGAGCCGGGCCTTGCCTTTTGCTGAGAGCTGGATCAGTCCCAGCGCGCGCGGTCCCTTGACGGTTGTGGGCTTGCGGCCGAATTGCGCCGTCGGCTCCGTCGGCTCCTGGGCAGCAAGAAATGCGCTGCCGAGCCAGGTTGTTGCGGCCAAGGTGACGGCGAACAGCCGGTTGCGATATAACTTGCGGTGTAACCACGACCGGCGAGGAGAAGATTCCATATGGAAGTTAATGATAAATCCCCAGACTTCAGTACGACGGACGAGAATGGCAAAGAGGTTGCCTCAAAAGATTTTCGCGGCAAGACGGTGGTGCTTTATTTCTATCCCAAGGCCGACACGCCGGGATGCACCAAGGAAGCCTGCGGCTTTCGCGATACCTACGCGGAAATCAAGAAAACAGGTGTGGTGCTCCTAGGGATTTCCGGGGACACGGCCGCCGCGCAGAAGAAATTTCAGACCAAGTTCAGCTTGCCGTTCCCGTTGCTGGCCGACGCCGAGAAGAAGATCGCGAATCTCTTCGGCGTGGTCAAGGAGCGGCAAATGTACGGCAAGAAAATAAAAGGGATCGCGCGCACGACTTTCGTAATTGCCCCCGACGGCAAGATCAAGCACATCTTCAACAACGTGAAGGCGGAAGGCCACGCTGAAGAAGTGCTGGCCTACCTGAAGGGCGCAGCCTGAGGGCCGCAACTGCCGAGCTGCGCTCGGCTTGGACGGGCGAGACGCCCGGCCCCACACGAGCAACGAGCATGACTGCGCCCGGCCAAGTTACTCTGAAAGCGGACTTCTTCAACCGCGATCCGCGCCGTGTGGCGCGTGCGCTGCTGGGGAAACTGCTGGTCCGAAAAACGCCCCACGGAATCCTGGCGGGACGCATTGTCGAAACCGAAGCCTATCTCGGCCAAGGCGATGCCGCAGCGCACACCGCCGCCGGCAAAACGGCGCGGAATTCCGTTCTCTTCGGCCCTCCCGGTTACGCCTACGTCTACTTCATCTACGGCAATCACTACTGCCTGAATGTTTCCTGCCTGCCCGAAGGAGTGCCCGGAGGCGTGCTCTTTCGCGCCCTGGAGCCGGTGTCGGGCATTGAGCAGATGGCGAAGGCGAGAGGCATCGAGATCGTGGAGCGACGGGCGTCCCCGCCCGTCCACATGCGAACGGCCGCGCACGACCGTCCAGCCAAGCGCAGCTCGGCAGTTGCCCGCGGACAAAGCGGCTCCGGATTTGCGATAACGAAGGAATCCGACCTCAAGAAGATTTCCTCCGGTCCAGGACGCATGGCCGAAGCCCTGCAAATCACGCGCGACCGCGACAATGGAAAAAGCCTGGTGAGCCCCCGCTCCGACCTAAGCATCGTCGATGACGGCTATCGCGTGCGAAGAGTAACGGTCACGGCGCGCATTGGAATCAAGAAGTCGGCCGACCGGCCGTTGCGTTACTTCATCGCCGGAAATCCATTCGTTTCCGGGCGGGCGCGAGCCGTTTAAGAACCTGACTTCACCCTATGCTGGCCCATCGTCTCGCCTCTCTCAACAATCGGCCTTTCTACCGCACCTTCTCGTACTCCGCCTTCGCCAGCTTCAAGACCGGCACATCTGGATCGGCGTCCTTCCACGCGGCAAAGAAATCCTGATAGGCGGACTTCGCCGCCGTGGTGTTGCCCTCCAGGGCGTAAGCTCGCCCCAGACCCAGGCGCGAGAGCGCGTAGCCAACATCGAGGGGGTCAACGCCGCGGTGGTCGAGGATCTTCTGATACTCAGCCGCCGCCTTTGCGCCCTGCTTCGAGCGCAGGAAGGCCTCGCCGCGAATGTAGTTGATCGCATAACCCGAAGCACCGGGGCCGCTGCCGAGTTCGTAGGGCGTAGCGACTTCCAGCCGCGCCACGGCTTGTGCCGGCTGGTTGCGCTGCAGGTCGCTGGTGGCCTGGGCGAGGGGAACGAAGACCTTGTTGAGCAGGGTATCCGTCGGGTATTCGTGAACCAGATCCTCCGCAATTTTCTGGCTGCGCGCGGCGTCTCCGGTCAGGGCCAGCAATTGCATCGCGTAGCTCCGGGTGTCGCGGTCTTGCGAGACAGCCAAGGCTTCGGAAATTCTCTGGCGGGCCTCCGTGAGGTTGCCCAGTTCCGCCTCGCACCAGGCTTGGTCAACCAGAATCACGCCGCTAAATTCCTTATATCCCAGGCGCTGCGAGGCGCTCTCACTTTGGGCGTAAGCGGCGCGGATGCGCTGCAGCCTGCCCAGCGCGCACTCGCCACGGGCGTGCATCCAGAGCATGATAGGTTCTTCCGGTTGTCCCGCAGCCCGCTCCAATTCGTGGCGCTCGGCGGCTTCATCGCCGCGAATGAAGGCGAGTTCGAAGAGCGTGAAATGCACCGACCGCACCTCCGCGGCCGCCTTCTCTGCCACCGCCCTGGATTCGTCGAACCGATTGAGGCGCTCATACGCGTCGGCAACATTCTGATACGAGTAAAGATCCTTGGCGTCGATGCGCTGGGCCTCGGTCGAACTGGCCAAAGCCTTTTCCTGCTGTCCGATGGCCTGGTAGCGCAAGGCAAGGTTGTCGCGCGGCGCCGTTTCGCGGGGATAGGTTTGCACCCACAGTTCGTAGATTTCGATGGCCTTCTCGATTTCCCGCGTGACAATGTCGTAGTAATGCGAAGAGATATAGAGCTTTTCGCGTTCGCTGGCTCTCTCCTTCAAGTCAAACGCCTTGGTGATATAACTCGCGGCCAGCCCCTGCTGCGTGAGATTGTTATAGGCCACGCCGAGTGTGGCGTTCGCCATAGCGAAATTCGGATCGAGATCGACCGCCCGCTTCAGATGGGGAATCGCCTTCGCATCTTCATTCTTAAGGTGCTCGGCCTCGCCCAGGCTGAAGGCCTGTAAGGCGTCGAGCGACGAAGTGGTGGCCTGTTCGAGCGGAGTGTCGAACTTTTGCACTGAGCCGATGGACTCGCCCAGTTTGCCCCGCAAGCTGGACGCGGCGCGATCGAGCGACTTCAGCACCTTCTCCTTGCTCTCGGCTTCCACCTCTTCGCGTGCCAGCACGTCACCGTTTTGGGCATTCAGGGCGGAAACCGTGATCACGTAGTGAGTGCCCAGGCTGGCGATCGAGCCGGTGAGCATGGCCTTGGCGCCTTCGCGCATGCAGATCTCGCGGGCGACATCGTTGCTCAGGCGTTCGTCGGCCGGACGGCCCATGAAGCGCAGAGCTTCGCGAATGCGCGATTCCGGCAACAGGTTCAGGTAAGGAGACTGCTCCAGTTGCACCGCCAGCGCCTGCTTCAGCGTCCCGTCAAAGACGGCGTCGCCTGTCGTATTCAAGAAGTCGGCGAGCACCACGGTGTCTTTCTCGGTCAGCGCGCTGGCGCGGCGGGAGCGGAAGAACAGGCCTCCGCCGATGAGAGCCGCAATCAGCACGGCGGCAGCGACGGCCGGCGTCTTCCACGGTTTTCTCTGCGCCGCTGGAGCGCTGCCGCTCGCCGGCGTCACTGTGCCCGAAGAACCGGCTGCAAGGCCCGCACCGGAGCCGGACGAGACCGCCGCCCTCGATCCCGACTCCTGCGCCGCCACCGACCCCGAACTCGCCGCGACCGCCCGTCCGGTCTCGGTGTCGCGTTTCAATCGTTGCAGGTCGGCGCGGATGTCAGCCGCGTGCTGATAGCGCAAATTGCGGTCTTTCTCCAGCGCCTTGTTGATGATGTCTTCCAGCTTCTCGGGCAGGTCCGGATTCAGCCGTATCGGCGAAGTCGGCGCGCGATCGAGGATTGCCTGAAAAATCAGCGCCGAGGTGTCTCCGCGAAACGGCACCATCCCGGTGGCCATCTCATAAAGCACCGCTCCAAAGGAAAACAAGTCGGTGCGCGGATCCAGTTCCTTCCCCCGGGCCTGCTCCGGAGACATATAGGCCACCGTTCCAATCGCGGTGCCGGGACTGGTCAGATGCTCCTCCGCCACCGTGGCCTCGAGCGTCACACCCGAGGGCTCGGAGGGCCGCGTGGCGGGTTGCGTGACCTTGGCCAAGCCAAAGTCCAGAATCTTCGCGTGCCCGCGCTTGGTCACGAAAATGTTCGCCGGTTTAATGTCGCGATGGACGATGCCTTGCGCATGCGCCGCGTCCAGCGCATCGGCAATCTCGATGCCCAGCGAAAGCAGGGTGTCCAGTTCCAGCGGACGGTTGCCGATCATGTGTTTCAGGGTCGCGCCGTCCAGGAACTCCATGACGATGAATGCTTTGCCGTCTTGCTCGCCAATGTCGTAGATGGTGCAGATATTGGGATGGTTGAGCGCCGAGGCAGCCTTCGCCTCGCGGCGGAATCGCTCCAGCGCCTGCCGGTCCTGGGCCACATTCTCTGGAAGAAACTTCAGGGCAACGAAGCGGTCGAGGCGAGTGTCCTCAGCCTTGTAAACCACGCCCATGCCGCCACCGCCGAGCTTCTCGACGATACGGTAATGCGAGACAACATCGCCAACCATTCCTTCCCCCAACGCTGGGCTGAAATCTTACGGTCGACTAGCGGTCAAGTCAATCGATTGCAGCGCATGGCAAGAACAGGCGCGACCGATGCCGTTTTTACCGCTCGATTCGGTTCAGGATTCCTTAACAATTGTCGAGCACCCGCGTGGATGCAACGGCGCAGAGTACGTCCGTTCGTGACTACCACCGTCTGATCCAAATCGTGTATTAGTTGCTGTAAGAGTGCCTGGGCCGAGACCGTTCTGGTCACGCTTTCCTGCAAGCGATTACTAGACGCATGAACACTCTAAACAGCCCGGTTGAAGTTAGGAGATACTCGATGTTTCTGCGAGCTCGGACCGCCGCTTTGATGGCAATCTCTGTCCTCGCCGGAGTGTCGTTCTGCGGTGCCGACAGGCCGATCATGGTCGGCTTGGTCCTGGATGACTTGACTCAGGAAGAACGCGAGCCTCTGCGGGCCTACCTCACCAAGGCGATGGGACAGCGGGTGAATGTCGTAGCTCCCGACTCGTACAGCGAGACCGTTGCGCGTCTGGCGGATGGATCTTACGATTTCGCGTGCTTGGGTGCGCTGATGTATGTCCGGGCTCATGCCAGGTACGGAGTCATCCCGCTCGTCCAGCGTATGGTCGATCGTCAGTTCCACTCGGTCTTCATTACAAGCGCCAGCACGTCCATCCATTCGCTCCGCGACTTGAAGGGAAAGCAGTTCGCATTTGGCGATATAGATTCGGCCAGCGCTCATCTTATGCCCTATCTCGAACTCAAGCAGGCGGGAATCGATCCCGAGACCGATCTCGAGGTTCGCTACAGCGGCAGCCATCCTGCGACTGCGGCACTGGTGGAAAGCAAAGTGGTCGATGCCGGGGTTTTAGACGAAACGGTTTTCAAATCCCTGATCGGTAGCGGAAGACTGGACAGTGGGAAGGTCCGCGTTTTTTATACTTCGGAACCCTATGTCGATTACGTGTTCGTGGCTCGCAAGGATGTGCCCGAGGCCGAGCAAAAGAACTTTGCGCGCGCTTTCCTCGCTTTGAAGGAAGGCAAAGACGACCGTATCCTGAAGGTCCTGCGCGCCAGGAAATTTGTCGTGGCCAACGACGAAGAATATGCAAACATACGGCGGATCGCCAAGGAACTGAAAATGTTCTGACCCGCCGGCTGGTCCTGCGCCGTTTCGGTTCACGGATTCAAAACAAGATTGTCAATCAGCCGCGTCGTCCCGACATAGGCGGCGACGGCCACCAGCGTCTTTTGCGAAATTCGTTCCACGGGATCGAGCTTGTCGGGATCGACGATCTCAAAATAATCAAGCACAACTTGCGGCTCCCCCGCAAAGACCTCTTTGGCGGCAGAGATCAGCTTGGCAGCGGCTCTTTCCCCCGCGTCGAATTGCTGCCGAGCTTTCTGCAAAGACCGTTGCAGCACGAGTGCCCGGCCGCGCTCCTCTCGATTCAGGTACGCGTTGCGAGAGCTCATAGCCAGGCCATCGGCCTCGCGCACGATCGGGCAGGCGACAATCTCGACCGCGAAGTTCAGGTCCTGCACCATGCGCCGGATCACGGCGACTTGCGCTGCGTCTTTCTGCCCAAAGAACGCGGTCGCGGGCTCAATGATGTGAAAGAGTTTGGCGACGATCGTGGTCACTCCGCGGAAATGGCCCGGACGGGAACGTCCGTCGAGCTTTTCGCTCAGCCCCTCGACCAACACCCAGGTGACTCCGCCCGGCGGATACATTTCTTCGACCGGCGGCGCGAAAAGGATATCGACGCCCTCGCTTTCGAGAAGCCCGCAGTCGCGGTCCAATTGGCGCGGATATGTCGACAAATCCTCTGTCGGGCCGAATTGCGTGGGGTTCACGAAAATAGAAACGGCAACCGCATCGCACTGCGCCTTGGCAGCGCGCACCAGCGAAAGGTGGCCTTCATGCAGAGCACCCATCGTTGGGACTAGGCCAAGGCATTGACCACGAGCGCGAGCGTCGCGGCAGGCGGCGCGAGTTTCCGGAATGGTGGTACATATCTTCATCGCTGGTGGAGACCAGGCCGGCGACGCCTCTAGTCGTGGGCCCAGGGCGCCTCGCGGAATTGAACGTCCAACTCCTGAAGCGTTCCCAGCAGCAGGGCGCGATTCTTGCGCAGGTCCGCTTTCGTCTGGTCGGATGGATTCTTAGAAACGGCTTGCGTGACCAGCACCACGCGGCCGTAAGGCCACGCGCTCGATGGCAGCGAAACTAGCTCGGCCGGAATCTCTTCCGGCTTCAGAATATGGACCTCGCGATTGGCCAGATCGACGAAGCCGATCCCATCCTCGCGCACCACCAGATAAGGATTCTTCCAACCGCTCATGTCGCTAAAGGGCGGATACTTGGCGGGGTCCGGCGCTGGAATTGACTCAAGACCGGTCTGCCGCGGCGCTTCCGTAGCGGCTGGCTGTGGCGGCTTAGAACAGGCCGCCAGAACCCCCAGCAGTAGGAAGGTGACGAGCTTTCGAACCGCGTCCCCTACCGGCCTTCGCGCACCCTTTCGCACGATGTTTTCCACGTCTCCCATTATCGCCGCAGAGCGTGCTTGCGGAGGAGTACCGTTTCAAGTGCCGCCTGTGTTTCTTTCGGCAGGTGGTAGGACTCGCTATCGCTCGGAAACTGGTGCGAAACCACGTCGGCCTTGAAGGCCAGCACCGATTCGCTGATCAGCGCCGCCGCATCTCCATAGCGGCGTACGAACTTCGCTGGCTGTCCAAACGTCAAGTTGACCAGGTCGTGAAACACGAGCACCTGGCCATCGCAATCGGGCCCGGCGCCGATGCCGATGGTAGGCGTTTCAATCTCGGCGGTAATCATGGCCGCCACTTCGCGCGGAATGCCCTCCAGGTAAATGCAGGCCACCCCAGCGCGATCGAGCGCGACCGCATCGCGCATAAGTTGCTCGATGGCATTCAGTGTCTTGCCCTGAACCTTGTAGCCTCCCATGATGTTGATCGATTGCGGCGTGAGCCCGATGTGCCCGGCGACCGGAATCTCCGCGTCGATCACCCGCCGGATCACCTCCACGCGCTTCTCGCCGCCTTCCATCTTGACCACCTCGGCCCCGCCTTCTTTCACAAAGCGCGTGGCATTGTGAACCGCTTCGGTGGGGTCAGACTGATAGGACCCATAAGGCATGTCGGCAATAAGCAGCGCGTCTTTCACGCCGCGCCGCACCGCCTTGACGTGGTGCAGCATCTCGTCGACCGTAACCGAGAGCGTGTTCTCATAGCCCAGCATGGTCATGGCCAGCGAGTCGCCGACCAAGGCAATGTCGATGCCCGCCTCGTCAACCAGTCGCGCGGTGGCATAGTCGTAAGCAGTCAGGCAGGTGATGGGATCGCGCTGAAACTTCTTTTCCCGGATGGTAGCAGTAGTGATCTTGCGGCTGCGGCAAAGCCCGCCGATAGGGGTGAGACTCACAGTGTCCTCCAGTGCCCCTCCGCAAACCGGGCGGATAGAGCCTGTACGCGTCGTCTGATGCGATGACGCTGGAGGGATTATAGCTGCAACCGGGTTGTTAGTCGATTGCTTAAGTTGAGTGCAATCCCATCCCGTTCATTCGCAGGCGGTTAGAGATAACAAGGCCAGTTCTAGTTCCGATGTGGCTTTGTCTTCCGATTTTGACTCCAAAGACGAGTATTGCGGACAACGGTCCGCATTGATCAGCTATCTGCGATCCCGGGCTGGATACTGGAGTCGCTATAACTTTCGATCGAAAACGAGAATTCCGGAGGATAACAAAATGTTGCAAGGCAAGAGTTTAGCCCATTGGGCGCACAAGTTCGCAACGCGCGGTCTGCTTCTGGCCGGCACAACCACGTTGCTGGCGTCCTTGGCCTTTGTGCCAACCGCCAACGCAGGAGTCACCATCAGCATAAATCCGCCCGTATGCTCATACGGCTACTACGACTATGCTCCGTACGGCTGCGCACCCAGCGGATTTTATGGGCCGGGCTATTTCTATAACGGCATCTTCCTGGGCGTGGGTCCATGGGCGAGCTGGGGCTATGGCCACGGCTGGGGTGATCACCGCTTCAATGGCGGGGGAGGAGGCAGATATGTCGCCGGCCGTCGAGACGGCGGTGGACGCGCGTATGCAGCCAATCGCGGACGTGGGCCAAGGACCGTAAGCACCCGGGGCAATAGCGGATACCACGGCGGTGGCTCCGTGCGTAATTCCCATGCCGCAGCCGCGCACAACAACGCGTCCCGTGGCGCCTCCCATGCCACAGCCCCGCGTGGTGGCGCGTCCCATGGTGGCGGTGGCGTACCCCACGGCGACGAACACAAATAGCCGAGCCCTGATAGCGGGCACCCCACACATTCGCGTCTTTTTGCGAATGTGTGGGAGGCCGCGCAACCCACTCTTCAGTGCCCTCCCTGGATTCCGTAGCGAACCGCGTGCGATGGCGATCGAATCGGCTATCGTCCCCTTTTGTAGTTCGCGCTCTCCCGCAGCCACGCCGTGTAACCCGCCTCATCGAGCGTCCCCGTTGCCAGCGCCATGACAGCTTGGGCGGCGTCCGCCTCGTTGGCCTTGAACTCAAAGCCATGGAGTTCGAGGAAGACAACGCCAGCCACAAAGCCCGTCCGCTTGTTGCCGTCGGCGAACGGATGGTTGCGGACGATGCCAGCGGTGTAAAGGGCGGCCATTTCGATGACGTCCGACATTGCGGAATAGGCGTAGTGCTGGCGGGGACGCGCAAGCGCCGACTCCAGAAGTCCCCGGTCGCGCAACCCAGTGGCGCCGCCGTGGAGCGCCAGAAGCCGGTCGTGGATCGCGAGCACATCGCGCTCTTCGATCCAGAGTGGTTCTTTCCTTTTCACTTTGGTTTTTTATTTCGAAAGAGCGTGCAGAGTGTTGCGATAGCGGGACATGATCTCTTCCGCCTTCGCCATTTTTTTCTCGAACGCGGGATCGTAGGGCGTGAGCCGATAATCGCCATCGCCCGACTCGATCAGAAAGACCCGCTCCCCGTTGCTGGTCTGGAGTCGGTCGATCACCTCTTTCGGCAGAACCACGCCCAGCGAGTTACCGAACTTGCGGATCTTGAGCTCAACCATGGCGCTCCCTTGATGTTATTACAATTGTAATAACACCTGGCAATCTGCGCAAGAGAGCCAACGACCCGCCTATCGACCAACGACCGCCCTACGCGCCAACCGCGTCCTGACCGCCCAGCGGCAGGAAATATTGCGTGCCCTTGATCGGAGCGGAGACTTTTTTCAGCAGCTCCTGCAGGTCTTCGTTGCGGTCGACGAAGTCGATCTCGGAAGTGTTCACGATCAGCAGGTCGGACTGCGTGTAGTGAAAGAAAAAGTGTTCGTAGGCCTTCACCACTTCCATCAGGTAATCCTCGCTGATGGCCTTCTCGCCGGCCGCGTTCTTTTTCTTGAGCCGTTTCTTCAGCACCTCCGGCGTGGCCTGCAGATAGATCACGAGGTCAGGCGTCGGAAGTTGTTCGCGAAAATAATTGAAGTAGCGATTGTAGGTTTCGAGTTCCTGATCGTTGAGGTTGAGGCAGGCAAAGAGCTTGTCTTTCTCAAAAATGTAATCGGAAACCACTGTCTTATTTGACCGCGGTCCCAGATCGAGCGAGCGCAACTGCTCGAAACGGCGGATCAGAAATGCCAACTGCGTCTGGAAGGCCGCGCCCTTCTCGCCGTCGTAGAACGCCTTCAGAAATGGATTGTCTTCCGGCTCGATGACTCGTTGAGCCGCCAAGCGCTCTCCCAGAACCCGCGCCAGCGTGCTCTTCCCAACTCGTATCGGACCTTCAACCGCAATGTAACGGGGAAGCTCGAAAAGCTTGGCCATGATTATTGAATGTAGTGGAGAACTGGGAAGCAGAATATATCGCTTCGCGCCGCGATGCAATGTGGGAAACGCAGTCGTTGGTCGTTCGCGATTCGTCGTTCGCTTTTCGCGGATGGGACAAAGTTGCGCGAATGACGAACAGC
>Ga0265314_10001554_pt1 | contig 25296 bp, 20 predicted proteins | sample 4126metaG_FD_203106 | JGI IMG/M metagenome (GOLD analysis project Ga0265314, IMG submission 203106) | Rhizosphere microbial communities from Carex aquatilis grown in University of Washington, Seatle, WA, United States - 4-1-26 metaG | ecosystem: Host-associated > Plants > Roots > Rhizosphere >... | reverse complement strand
ATGACGTCAGCGCGCGCGATTTCCAAACCGCCACCACCCAATGGCTGATGGGCAAGACGTTCGATACGTTCGCTCCCATGGGCCCCTGGATCGTGACCAAGGATGAGATTCCTGACCCGCACGCGCTCGACATTTCGCTCGAAATCGGGGGCGAAACGCTGCAAAGTTCCAACACGCGCGAAATGGTGTTCCGCATTCCGGAGCTGATCGAATACGTATCGACCGCGGTGACCCTCGAGCCCGGCGACGTGTTCATCACCGGCACTCCGGCAGGCGTTGGATTCGGGCGGAAACCGCCGCGCTGGCTGAAACCCGGTGAAGAAGTAATCGTGCGGATCTCCGGCATCGGCGAGTTGAGGAACCCCACCGTAGCAGAAGAGTGATGCAAACGCTGTTCCAGGACATTCGCTTCGGCGCGCGAGTGCTATGGCGCTCGCCCGGCATGACCCTGGCCGTGATTCTGGCACTGGCACTTGGCATCGGCGCGAACACGGCGATGTTCAGCGTGGTGGATGCGCTGATCCTGCATCCGCTGCGTTATCAGAATCCGTCGGAGTTGGTGGTGATTTGGGACACCGATCCGCAGGGGCAGATTCGCGGGTCGTCTTCGGGAAACTTCCTGGACTGGCGGAAGGCCAAATCATTTTCGTCTCTTGCTGGCTGGGCCGCCTCGACGTATACGCTAACGGGACTGGACCGGCCCGTGCAAATTTACGGCGCGCGCGTCACGGCGGAATTTTTCAGGACGCTCGGCGTTAAGCCCGTTCTGGGCCGGACATTCCTGCAGGGCGAAGACGGCCTAGATGGGACATCTTCATCGAGCTCCGGCGCCAGCAAGGTTGCCGTGATCGGCTATGACACGTGGCAAAACACGCTGAGCGGCGATCCGAACGTGCTGGGCCGGACGATTCGGCTCAACCAGACCCCTTACGCCGTCATCGGGGTGATGGGCCCCGATTTTCAGTTCATGTCCCGGCGGCACCAGGTATGGGTTCCGGCGGTAATCGACCCGGCCAATCGCGATTACCGTTATCTGACCGTAATCGCGCGGCGGAATACTTCGCGCGGCGCGGCTGCCGCTGAGATGACGGCGCTGGGGCGATCGCTGGCGGAAGCCTATCCCAAAAACAATGGCGGCTGGACCATTCAGGTTCAGGATTACCAGGATTACCTGGTCAACGGCCGCCTGCGCACGCGGCTGCTGGTGCTGTTCGCGGCGGTAGGCGCGGTGCTGCTGTTGGCTTGCACCAACGTCGCAAGCCTGCTCCTGGCACGGTCGGCCGCCCGAGGACGGGAGATCGCCGTGCGCGTATCGATGGGCGCGACACCTTTACGGATTGTTCGACAGCTTCTAACGGAGAGCGTGATGCTGGCGCTGATCGGCGCAGCGCTGGGACTCGGTCTCGCGGCGCTGTTAATCGATTTGGCCCCAGGCTTCGTGCCAATCAGTGCGATCCCGACCACGGCTCCGATCCGACTGAATGTCCTGGTGCTGCTCTTCACCGTGGGGATCGCCGTCCTGACCGGTGTGCTCTTCGGACTGGCTCCTGCGCTTTCCCTGGCACGCTACGATGTGCGGGATACGCTCAATGACGCGAGCCGCGGATCCACAGGGGGACGGAGCCGCCAGCGCTTCCGCCAAGCTATGGTGGTGATCGAAGTTGCGGTGGCTTTGGTGCTGCTCGCGGGCGCCGCGCTGATGGCGGAGAGCCTGCGGCGCATGACCGAGATCGAGTTGGGGTTCGATATCCACCAGGTGCTCACGCTGCGCTTGTTTCTTCCGGCGACGCGCTATAACGCTACTCAGGCACATCAGTTCCATACGCTCGCGGCGGAGAAGATCGCCGCCCTGCCCGGCGTCGAGAGTGTAGGTATGGGAACCAACCTGCCCCTGGCGCGGCTAAGCATGTATACGCCCTTCGATCTGGAGACGGCGCCTCCGCGGGGCCCGGCCGAGCGGCCCGATGTCGGCTATACGAGCATCAGTCCCGGGTATATGCACGCGCTCGGAATCGCGCTCAAGCGCGGGCGCGACTTTACGGACCACGACAACGCCGCCGCTCCACGGGTGGCGCTGATCAACGATGCCTTCGCCGCGTTGCATTTCCCTAACCAGGATCCAGTGGGCCGCCGGCTTCTCATCAACCCGCCGGTCTTGGGTCAAAACGGATTCGGGGATACCATTCGCGCGGAAATTGTGGGAGTGGCTGGCGACGTCAAGCTGGGCGATCTGAGCGCGCCGCCCGAGCCGATTCTTTACGTACCCTTGGCGCAGAATATCTGGTCGACCGTGACGTATCTGACGATTCGGACGCGCGGCAACGCGGCCGGCTTGGCCCCGGCGATTCGCAGCGAGATGGCTAATCTCGACAAGGAGCAGCCCGTCGATCAAATTGGAAGCCTGGAACAAACCCTCTCGGATCAATTCGCCGAGCCCCGGTTCCAATCGCGCTTGATGGGAGCGTTCGCGGCACTGGCGCTGATTCTGGCGGTAGTGGGGATCTACGGCGTCAATGCGTACGCGGTCACGCAAAGACGGCGGGAGTTGGGAGTGCGGATCGCTCTGGGCGCCCGCCCCAGCGATGTGCTGCGGGAGACACTGGGCGAGGGGCTGAAGCTGTCTGCCGTGGGGATCGCGATCGGACTGGCGGGCTCCTACGCGATGAGCTCGCTCTTCCGCAGCGTGCTGGTCGGCGCGGCCGGAATCAATCCCGTGACGCTGCTGGGCGCGGCGGGCTTGCTGGCGGCAGCAGCGCTGATCGCGTGCTACATACCGGCTCGAAGGGCTACCCGGATCGATCCTTCATCGGCACTCCGCCAGGAGTAGATCTGGCAGGAATAGATCCTGGCAGTGATAAACTGAAAGAAGTCTTTTTTGGGACGTCGTCTAACGGTAAGACTGCAGCCTCTGGAGCTGTGTATCGGGGTTCGAATCCCTGCGTCCCAGCCAAATCCTTATCCCCTGAAGGGGACGAATTGGCGCTCCGAGCGTCTATGAAACACATGCCTATGAAACAACGGATCACGCTCGCCGCAGTCTTGCTGCCCATGATCGCTCTGGGTCAGCTGCAGACTCCGGCTCAGCAGGCCGAAGTGGCCCTGCGCGCGCGTGTCACGGAGTATCTGCAATATCACGTCGAGGGGAACTTCCGGAAGGCCTACGACTTGGTCGCCGAAGATACCAAGGACGAGTTTTTCAATTCCGGGAAAGTCCAGTTGAAGGGCTTCACAATCGATAAACTCGTGTTTAACGACAACTTCACCAAGGCCACGGTGACCGTAATGGTGTCGAAAACGATGAACATGTTGGGACAGGATTTTCCGGTGACGCTTCCTTCGACACTCACCTGGAAGATCGAGAACGGCAAGTGGGTTTGGTACGACGATGTCAAATCGAGCGTGGGGAATCTTATGGATCCACCGAACCGGAATCCGGAGCCGCCCGCTCCCCAGAGCAACAGCAATAACACCAGCACCGCCGCGGACATCTTGCCGAAGACTTTGGACGACAAAACCCTTGCGATGGCGGCCCAGAGTATCCTGCAACAAGTCGGCGTGGACAAGAAAGAAGTCACGCTGTTAACGAACAGAGTTTCCGAGGACAAAGTTGTTTTTCACAACGGCATGTCCGGCGGGGTCCAACTGGAAATAGAGGCTCCCGATCTTCCGGGTTTTAGCGCGACCGCCGAACAATCGGGCGTGAAAGCTGGCGCAGACGTCCCGGTGGTGTTCCGCTATCAGCCTGGGGATGGGGTTCGCCGCGGGGATCCCATCACCGTGCAGCTGGTCGTGCAACCCCTAAACCGGGCCTTCGAGATCCGGGTGAACTTTTCCGCTGCAGGTCCTGCAACACAGCAATAGAAGTTGGCTGCTGAGTTGCTCTCCCTATAGCGGAGGCAACACGGCAATGGTAGGTTCAGTTACTGATTCGCAATCGTCGAACTTCCTGGCGAGAGTTTCCACCCAGCAAACAACTTCTTCAGGATCAACGGATTCCTTCACTCAGCAGTTAGCGGCCGCCCTGGAAGGATACCTGGGGCAATCCAGCGACAACTCGAACCTGGAGATCGATATTCAATCGACGCAGAGTCAGGATTCCGGCGTTCGTCAGTTTCTTGTCACGGTGACGAACCCCGATAGCTCCTCGGCACCGGCGGCCACTACCGCAGTAGTCAGCGTAGCTCCATCCGACGCCGCCACTGCAGCCGACGCCTCCACTGCGCCAGCGGCTACTGCTCCAACGAACGAGTTGGATGCGTACTGGGCGGCGCAGCCTGCTGCAGTCCAGCAACTGCGGAACGTCAGCACCCTCGCCGGTAGGTCTGAATTGGCGCAGAGCTTGACGGACGAAGGGTACACGGTCGATACCCAGATCATGGTGTGGGGCTGGGATCCGATGAAAACTATGTCCATGCGACAGCAGTATGGCTACAGTTGGGCACCCGCCTGGGGCCAGACAGAAACGCCCACGCAGAACGATTCATCGAGCCCTCCTCCCGGTGCCATCGCGGTGAATACCGATTTCGCGAAGGGACTGGGGATTACCGATCCCTGGGCCCTATCTGCCTGACAGTCAGCAAGTCGTCGACTTAGTGTGCGGGGCAGGCCGGTCTCAAGACCTGCCCCACACTTTTTAGGACAGCCGTTAAGGCGCGCTCACAGCCGGTATGAGCACTGTCTTGCTGACGCCCAGAAAGGTGGCGCCGTCAGCGCTGGTTTCAATCACCAGCAGACTTTGATCGGCACCCGTGGCGGCATCGGACGGTATCTGGAATTCTACCAGGTACGCGCCGACCCATCCGAACAGATACCGGGCGGAAAGGCCAGGTATTCCCCGGCCGTTCAAGAACACGGCGGTGGGCAGATTCACGTTTTGCGATCCCGTCCCGGCCGAATTCGTGATCAGCGTCGGAGTGGTCTGGCCGAGGCCGGTGACCACGACGTAGACCTTCTCGCCTAGCCGCGCCGGATTAGTAGCCGTCACGTAGGTGCCGTCCGCCTCGCGAATCACGGCCCCGTAAACCTTGTTATTGGAACCCGTGTAGGTGAAGATGCCGGGTTGGACCGAGAACACCGGCACGCCGGTGACAGTGGTGACGGCGCCGTTGGCGTTGACCACCACGGTGGCCGTGCTGCCGGTGAGCTCGCAGGGCGCCTGGAAATTGGCGCGCTGGCCGTACTGGTCATTGGCGACCGCCTGGATCGGAACCAGAGTGCCGTTCACCGTAACGGAAAGCCCACCGAGGCTGTAGGGATACGCCCCGAAGAAGCTCACAGCGGCTAGCACGCCCTGAACCCCAGTGGCGACTCCGTTTCCGGTGACGGTGACATAGCCGCAAGGCGTCATTCCGACGGCCCCACTGGCAGCGTTCGTAAAGCTGTTGGTGGTAAGCGACGGCCCAACGGGATTAGCTACGAGAGTCGCCGTGGTGCTAATGCCGCCGGCTGTGGCGGTGACCACGATATTCCCGGGAGTGACGCCCGCTATGACCGTGACTGACACCAGGCCTTGCGAATCCGTCGTCGCGCTAAGCGTGCTAAGGCTGGAGCTCCCGGACACCGAGAAGGTCACCGCAGCGCTCGCCGCCGGAAGACCATTCGCATTGAGGACCTTGAAGGTCAACGGCTGGAATTGCTGCCCAATGGTAACGGCCGGCGGAAGTGGAAGGACCGCGCTGATCGCGGAGACTGCGATTACATCCGTGATGTTGAAGATGATGGGTGTCAGGCCCAAACCCGAAAGCTGGACCTGCACGAGTCCGGCGGTCTGACCGAGAGTGACACCCGCTGATATGTTCCCGCCCGAATCCGAATACGTTTGGGGATTGACAAGCTGGGCCGGGACCGAACCTTGCAGGATGGCCCAGGTTAGTCCACTGGTTGCGATCGGCACGCCACAGCCGTCGGTCACGACCGCGGCGAGCGTAAAGAAGTTTCCCGGGTTGCCCTTCTGGCTGAGCAGAATACCCGGTTGAGGTTTCAGCGAAGATGCGACTCCTCCCGTCACATTAATCGTGAATGTGTAGGGCAGCAATTCGCCAACCTCGAGCACTACGTTGAAACTATACGGCGCAACGATATTGGGCTGGCAAATAGCATACACGTCGCAGTTTGAAATTCCATTGCCGTCACCGCGAGAAAGGCCAACGCAAGACGCGCCGGTCGCATTGAGCGAGAGGGTCGTTGGATCCGCGAGTCTCAGCCCAATGTTGGGGATGACTTGGTTATCTCCCGTAAACGTCTGGGTGCTAATCCCCCCGGGCAAAATTCCGCCCTGCGGCACGGATATGGTCCGAGAATTAGTTCGCAGTGTCGAAAACGGTTCTTTATTGGAAGTGGTGACGGTTATGAAGGTGGTCTCGAAGAAGTCAAGATCGCCGTAGATAGAACTGGCGTGCACTCTGCTGAGGTAGAAACTTTGGTTTGAAGGGATGGTTGCGCTGGCGTAATCGTCTTTCGCCAATCCGTTTGTGTCTGTGAGGATCGGGCTGGCGTTCGTGACGAATCCAATGCCGCCGTCGGCGGTGTCGACTGTGAATGTCACGGGGACGTTCGCTAGCGGATTTCCACTGGCGTCGGTGACTCTAACCGTTAGTGGGACGCCCGTCTGAGCGGTGGATCGATTTTCGAGCAGGAGCTGGCCGTCGCCGGCATAGATCGACATCTGGGAGTTTCCTCCCGATACGACGCTGTTCACGTTGAGTGTGAAACCTGCGGAGAGCGTGCCGGAGGTTAGATTTACCGTATAGTTACCGGCAACCGCTGGCATTGTGGCGGTAGTTTCTGCCCAGCCCCCAGAGGTGGTGGTGGCGCTGGGAGTGGTGATCGCGATTCCCGAGGCGGGATCGGCGGAGAATTTGGCGGTAGCGCCCATCACTGGACGACCCACGGCATCCAAGACCTGTCCGGTTAGAACCGCCGTCGCGCTGATGCCCAGGGTCTGGTTCTGATTTATGAGATACAGACTCAGCGGCAGGCCTGCCGTGTTGGACTGCGCCGGAATCGGAACGAACTGCAAAATGTTGCCATTGATCGGATCTAGCGTACCAACGAGATCCGCGTGATTGCTAGCAAGGTTCAGAGCATACAAGTTGTGGTCGGAAATTAACACATACAGGTATCGGGAGGAGGGGTTCTCGTTGGAAACCGCCGCCGCCACGACGCTGCCGGTCGGAAGGTTAACGAATGCAGTTGTGGGCGTTAGCGCAAACGGCGAAGGAGTGATGTCATAAAGTTGTGTGGACGCCGACGATACGCCAAACACCCGGTTGTTGCCGGCCACCAGAACCTGGCTGATTACCGGCGGTACGGTGCCATCGGAGGGCAGCCAAGTAGAGAACGCGTGACTTTGACTGTTCAGTTTGAAAACAGGCGAACAAGTATTACATGCGATGAGGTTTGTGAAATAGGCGTTTGTCCCATCGGGCGTAAATTGCAGAGGACCGGGGATTCCGTTTCCAGGCACGTTGATCTGTCCCGACTGTGTAATGGTCAACGTCAGAGGATTGATCTCATATATCTGGTTCCCGGTGGTCGGAACGTACAGGAGGTTGCCGGGCGATAGGACCATGGACGTGCCGATGGCAGAAATAGCGATTTGCGCGGCTGGCGACGTCAGACTGGCCAGATCCACTGTGGTGATCGTGCTGCCGGTGTTCGCTTTGGACAGGATCCAAGCGGTCTTTGAGTCGTGGCTGAAGGCTATGGCCACCGGCGTCGAGCCAGAGGGAAGGCCGGTATCCGCGTTAGCGGCAAGTTGGCCGTTCGCAGTCTTGACGATATATAGGTGGCTGGTGCCCACGAAAAGATACTTTCCGTCGGGCGTGACCTGCGCGTCGGCGACGGCTCCTGAAATGGCATTGAGCGGACTCAGCGCACCTAACGAGGAATTCGCCGAGAGGACGCCATTTGGCGTCAGAATGTAGAATGTCGTTCCGTCCGGTGTCGCGATCACCTTGGAAGCACCCGCCAAGGACGCGCTCGCCAAAGTTGCGCTTCCGAACGGGATTTTTCGGCTGAAGTTGTTGTCGCCGAGCCCAATGATACTCGGCGTGAGTCCATTTTGCGTCGAGCCGGGCAGCTGGAAGACATAACTGGTCTGAGCGGACGCCGCTACAGCAGCAGCCAGGGACATCAGAACGACCAGAGACAAATGTGGTTTCACCATGAAAGACCTCTAGGGAAGGATCGACAGGACGCGGGCGGGAACACTGATGAGTATACCACCCGAGGGCGATAATCCCAAAAACAAATTTCAACTTAAATGTTCAAGGAATTTAGACTGTCGCAAATGCAAAAAGGGAGGAGCCGAAGCTCCCCCCTTTCTGTACAACCGAACGTACTGCTTAGTGCCCGTCGTTCTCTCCGGGGCTCGACGCGGTGCGCGGCAGGCCCAAAGTGATGGTGCCATTGAAGGTCCCACCGGTGCCGGGGCTAAGGCTGATAGTGCCCTGCGGACGATCGAGCACGATCGCCAGGTAGCCCATCGCCAGGTTGGCTGGATCGGAGAGGCCAGCGTTCTGCTTGCTGATGAACGCGAATCCATGGCAATACTGGAATCGCGCTTGAGCAATGATGTAACCGGTGAATCCCGGAGCAGGCGCAAGAACAGCGCCCGACGGGGTGGCACCGGTGATGAAGCCACCATTGAACAGCGTGTAAGTGAGTACGCCGCCGGCGGGAACGTTTGCGAGCGTTCCGGTACAGCTACCAGCAGTCGTGGAGTTGGTGCACTGCGTGTTCGTCGGGATGTTCGCCGGGAACAGATTGTCGATCGGTGCGGTCGCGTTGTTCTTGTTGAAGTACCAGAGCTGCACCGGACCAGACTGCGCGGATCCAAAGAATCCGAAGAAGTTGGGGGCGGTATTTCCTGGATCCAACGAGGTGTTGGCGATAGCGATACCAGTATCGTAACTTCCACCACCCGTCGGCCCGTTAGTTACGTACGGGAAGAGCAGGTTGCAAGAGCAACGATTGATCTGGTAGAAGTTCCCTGCCGGGAGAAGCTGGGCGAATCGCGGAATCGGCAGGGTGCTGGCGCTAGCTTGCGTGTTGCTAGAGATGGTTTCCGGAGGAGCGGCGAAGGCTGCCTCACGAACACCCGCTACGGAAGTGTAGAACGGAGCGAAGCTACCCACGATCTGAGCGGTGATGTTGGGTGCGGGCAGATTCGACGGTAGATTCGGAGTGCCGTTTACGGTCAGCGGAATCGCTAATTTCTCAAGCGCGCCGGGGTTCGCGAAGAATACTTCGTATACAGCGTAGCCCGGAGCTGCTACGCCGTTCACGGTACCGGCCACAGTCGAAGTGGCCCCAGCCGTGAGACCCGCAGGAGTTCCACCGAAGCCGCTGGCGCTGGGGTTGAGGATCAGCACTGCGACGCCTGTGACGCCGCCGCCAATCACGTTGGTCAGATTGACGACATTGGGTACGGAGACGCTCGAGCCAGCCGGAATGCTGGAGAAGCCCAGCCACAACCGAGTGCCCTGCGTAGCGATTCCAGCCTGAGCGATATTCGTATTGCAGACGGTGGAGAAGGCAGTGCTGCAACCCGTGTTAGAGAAGGCGATGCCAGCACCCGCCCCCCCGGTCAGGGGGTTTAAGGGACTATCGCCGCCAGCCGTGCCGAACTTGTTGACAAAGCCGCTTTCAGAATCATACACGGCGCCCGGAATGTTCTGGTTGTTGTTCACGCCCTGCGTTGTGTTGGCGGTATTGAACAAATAGGAGGGCTTGGCTTGGCCGTTCAACAGCGTCTGAGTCAGACTCTGCGGCTTGAACACGTTGTTGAAGGACTCCTGGAACGTGTAAATCAAGCTCTGTGCCTGCGTCTGCAGGTTGCTGCACTGGATGAAGTCAACCTTGGGTGCGTTGAGGCCGCCGCTCAGTCCGAGCTCGACGGTCGCAATCGCCTTAGATTGAACGTCCACAGGAAGACCGGAGGAAGGGTTGATGTTGAGCGATGCGTTAATCGGTCTGGTGTTTGTCGAGGATACAACCGCTACCGCAGTGGCGTCGCCACGGATATTCGTGATGCGGATAATGCGGTGGCATTGGCCGTTGACCGGGACCGGGCACGTGGTCCCAGGCGGGTCAATCGGTACGCCCGAGAAGACCATCTGGTTCGGCTGCCCGCCGAGCAGTCTGAATGAACGGCCCTGGAACACGTTCGGGTGTCCTTGAGTGCCGTCGTAGGTAAGCGCGGCGCCTAGGGCTCCTCCACCGTGGACTCCGTCGCCGGTGATGGGGCAAACGCCCGGACCAGCTGAAGTGTTGTCCGGCGCTAAGGTTTGTCCGCAGTTCACGAGCGGCCGAGCGGGATTGGACGGTGAGTTCGGCTCATCGATGATCAACAACGTTTCAAGAAACTCGACGCTATTGATGGTCGCGGTAACCTGGCTGGTGATGTCCACACCCTGGTCGAGCGCCACCGTGATGTTCACCGTGGGCACTGTTTGGCCAGGCGCCGTGGGAATTCCACCCGTGCAATCGAGTAGAATATCGCCCAACAGTTCCGAATAACCTTCGGCCCGAACTAGGGGCACGTTTGAGGTGCTACTGCTGCATTGGAACGCTTGCGCGCTAGCCGACGCTGTGAACCCCGCGAGCAGGGCCACTAGGGCGAGCGCATAAAAACATCTGCGAAAATCTGCCATTTCCTTCTCCTTGTGAAATCTGAAATTTGAATTGATGGAAGTTCTCTTTTTCAACCTGAGCCTCAATCCTGTCGTCCCTTACACGGGACTCGAGCCTCTGAATAACCTGTTGGCCGCTCCGTGCTCGTCACTCTTTTAAAGCTCATTTTGTTTCGACTTCTCGTAATCACTATCTATGTGCTCGCGGGATCCACGGTCAATGAATGCCGCCAAAAAAACTGCAAAAGCTGTTACACCCTGGACGCAGTCAGAATATAGATACCACCCTCCGGCGGTTCAAGTCAAGCAAAAAGTGATACTTGCGCTTCCTGCCTGGGGCTTGGAACCCGTCTGAGACTGTCTCAATTGATAACACTCGTCGGCTTTAGAAACAAACTTTAGCACCGAACCCAGGCCAGGCGCAACCGAACGGAGAAAAAACGGGCGCGAATGGTACCTGGCGCCTTACCCCTGACGGCGTATCCGCCACTAGTTAATGTACTTGCGCAGGTGCCGGACGCTGGTCTTTAGTTCCTGACTGGCTTCCAGAAGATCGTTGCTGTCGTAGATGACGTGGGGGGTCATGAAGATGATCAGCTCAGTGCGGTCGTGGTTATAGGTCTTGCTGCCGAACAACCCGCCCACGTAGGGGAGGCGGTTCAGCCCGGGGATTCCGGCCGAGCCGCTACTCGTATTTTCCGAGATCAGGCCCCCGATGGCGACCGTGTCTCCATCCTGCAGGGTGATCTGGGTTTGCACCACCTGCTGATCGAAGGAGGGTGTGGGGATGCTGGAAGTCGTTGTGGCCGTGGGGTTGCTGATCTCTTGATCGATGATCAGGGTGACCACGCCGCTGGGATTGATGCGCGCATTCACTTGCAGGGTCACTCCGGTATCGTGCGAGGAGATCTGCTGGGTTTGCGTATTGGTCCCGCCGCCGGGCGTAATGACAGTACCGGTGAGTACCGGAACCTGTGAGCCCACGTTGATCGACGCCGGAATGCTGTCGGTGGCGATGAGGCTGGGCTCGGAGATCACGCGTGCGTTGCTGGCGTTGTCGGAAAGGCTTAAAAAGGCGAGCAGTTCCTTGGCTTGACCGACCAGCATTCCTGCCGACAGCTGCGTGGCATTGCTCACCAGGCTCGCCAAGGGCTTGCGCTGCTGCCCGCTGACTTGCTGAAAGTAGTAATTCACGCCCATGGCGAAACTGCCGCTCATGACCACCGAGTAGATTTTTGCTTCGAGCAAAATCTGACGCGGCATCACGTCGAGTTCCTTGAGCAGCTTTAGAATGCCTTGATACTGCTGGGCGTCGGCCTGAATCAGCAAGGAATTATCCAGCGGATTCGCGACGATGCGGGGCGGGCGTTGCGAGCTGTCTCCGGCGGGCGCTTGCCCGGCAGCGGGTGCGGCGCCGGCGGCGGGCGCAATTCCCAGCGGACTGCCCGTCGTAGACGCCGGCGCTTGCGCCGCGTAGCCGCCGAATGACGGATAGCCATATCCGCCACCACCACCCGCGCCCGCGCCGCCCATACCACCCGTTTGCCCGCAGCCTCCTCCCGCGCCGCCGAATCCGCTACTGAAGCTGTTCTGGTTGCCGTAACTGCTGGTGGTTCCTCCGGTCCCGGCTCCTTGAGAACCGCTATAGCCTCCGCCATAACCGCCGCCGTAGCCACCGCCGCCGCCGCCACCGTACCCTCCGGTATAACCTCCGCCGCCGTAGCCGTAGGCTCCCGCGCCGCCCGCACCGGCCGGCATGTATAGCTGATTCATCGCCTGCGCCAGACACACGGCGCTGCCATACCGAACGTGATACACGTAGGTGTCAATCACGCTGGAAGTTGAGGAAACCGCAACATCCAGCTTCCCGATCCAGGTTTCGACGGTGTCGAACACACCCGGGTTCGGCGCGACCGCGATCAACGTTCCGATCCGGTCCACCGCCAGGAATCGCACGGTGGAGCTTTTGCTGTCGAGCGAAATCGATTTAAGGATATTGTCCAGTTCCTTAACTAGGTCTGACGGCCGCGCGTTGTGAAGTTCGTATAGTCGGACACGTTCGCCGGCAAAGGTGTCGCTGTCGAACAGCGCCACCAGCTCCATCAGGCGGCGCATGTTGCGACGGCTGTCGAGAATGAACAGCAGATTCGCGGGAGGATACACTTTGATGACCGCGTTCGGGTCAGTGAATTCCTGGATGACTTTGCTCAACTCCTCGACGTTGACGTACTTCAAGAAAACCAGGTTGAGTATGAGCTGATCGTCGGCCGGGATATCCCGTCCGTTGACCTGGAAAGGCATCGGCTGGCGCACGGCGTCGGCCATCGGAACGATACGGTATATCTCACCCTCCTGCACCATCCCGAAGCCATTCACGCGCAGGATCATGTCGAGCAGATTGCGCGGATCGAGGTTGCGCGTCTCGCCCCAGGTGTTGAGCGTAATGGTGCCCTTCACGCGAGGATCGATCTGGATATTGATTTTTAGCTGGCGCGCGAGCTGTTCCACTACTTCGGTGAGCGAGGCGTCCTGCAGATTCAGAACGGGTCCCGCAGGCGCGGTTGGCTGTCCCGCGGGCTGGGTGGGCGCCTGTTGCGCGGTTGCCGGCTGGGCAGGCGGCTGCTGAGGGGGTTGCTGTGCCGGCGCGGGCGGCGCGGGAGGTTGCTGCGCGGGCGCCTGCCAGACTGCCAGGGCGGCCAGGACGGACATCGAAATCAAGAGTTTCGTATTGCGCAACATAATCATTGAGTTGGCTCCCACTGACACATTGGACCGAACATGCCAGGCGTAATGGTTTTTTTGTATCCGTCCTTCACTGTGCCAGCCGGACTGTTATCGCCTGCGATGCATCCGCGCACTCCGCCGCTTTGCACACCCAGGACCGGATCCTTAGTAGGCGCGATCGCGCCGATGACGGAACCGCCAGAAAGCTGACTAGGAGGCGGACTGGGAACACCAGCCGGCGCCGGCGCCGGCGCCGGCTCCTTGGGTTTCAAGTCCTCGAGCGGATACTTCAGCGTCTTGTCTTTCCATTCAAACGTGATGGTGTCGCGATCGAACGCGACCAGCTTGAAAGGCCCGACTTTATCTCCGGCCCGAAATCCCTTCTGGCCGATCTTTTCGAGGCTCAGAAACGCGATGGGCTCGCCCAACCCCATCTGGCCGTGATACTCGGGCCGTGCGGGCGGAGGCTCCTCCGGTTTGGGCGCGGGCGGCGGAACAACCTCGATAATCACGTTGGGATTCCGGTCTTTCGAGAACAGCGTTTTCTGCGCGACTTCCAGATAGTTGGCGGGCACGGCCGGCTCGGGCGGAACGGGGGAGGGCGGCGGCAGTTGGGCGGTCCGCCGGGCGGCTTTCGCAAGCGTGGCCAGCTCCTGGGCGCGGGTCTCCTGCCAATGCGCGCGCAGCATCCATCCGAGCGTCGCTAACAACGCCAGCAGAGCGAGATTCAAGGCAATGATCTTGCGGTTCATGGGTTGTTTACGCTCCCTTCTTCGGCGCGAGACTCTTGGGCACAATGCCCGCCACGGTGATGCGGACATTCAACGTCTTTTGCTTCGGATCGGCGGCAATCACACGCAGATCGCGGGTGGCAATCAGCTCCGGCCGCGCGGCCAGAGCAGCCAGAAAATTCAGCAGTTGCTCGATGCGGCATTCCACTTGAATCGAGACGTTCACCGCGCCGTAGTCATCGCCAAAAGGGGCGATGGCGCCCAACTCGTAATTGCGGACTTCCAGCGACTCGGACGCCGCCAATCCGCGCAGGATGGTGACCACCTGCGCCTGGGCCTGCGGCGCGGTTTCGGCGCGGATCAGCCCTTTCTCGCGAGTCCCCAGGTCGGCCGTGACCTGCTTGAGAATTTCCTGTTTTCCGGGAACTGTGGCGGCGATCTCGCGCACCCGCGCCAGGCGCTGTTCCATTTGCGGTACCGACTGTGGAATCGCGTCGGCCACCGCCGGGCCACCCGCCGGCCAAAATTCGTAGGCGAGCACCACGGCGGTGAACGCCAACATTGCGCCCAAAATGATCACCGCCTTTTTTTCGCGCGGCTCCAATGCTCTCATATGGGTGTTCTCATGCAGGGGTCCTCATGGAAGCTTCCCTTGGCGGCTGCCCTCGCGCATGGTACGGATACGGAATATCTCGCCGGTTGCGGTGCGCTGGGGCGGCGACACGAATTCGGAAGACTCAAACTGGGGCGAGGCGTCGATCGCCTTCAACAAAACCGCGGCCTGATCCGTCTCGCCGGACACGTTGACCTGCTGGCCGTTGAGATCGAGCGATGTGAGCCACGCGGGCGAGGCCAGCAGCCGCGTCATCTCCGCCAGGACGTCCATGTCGGCCTTGCTGCGGGCGCGGAAGGCGTCCAGCAGCAGCGTACGCTTGCGGGTCACGTCGATCTCGCGATCGATCACCGCGGCGCGGGCGGCCTCCGGCTGTACTTTGGCGATTTCCGCGTTGATCTCACCCAGATAACGCCGGTTTTCGAATCCTGGCAAAGCGGTAGTGGCGCCCACTGCCAGCAGCACCAGCGCCGCCAGCACGGTGGAGGGGATCCACACCATGGGCGAACTGGTTTCGCGCTGTTCCACCGGCAGCAAGTTCAGGGGAAGGCACAGGCGCGGACAGGCGGAAGCCAGCGCCGCTGCGTACGGCAACGCGGGATCGGCTCCCAGCATTTCACGCAGCTCGCGCAGGGGCGGCGCGGATTCAAAGCGCAGCTCCGCGGAAGCTTGCGCCGCGGCGCGTTCCAGTTCAGCGCCCTCCTGGTGGATGTTGAACGTCGCTGAAAAGACCGGCTTAGCGGGGCTTTCGCCGTAGATTTCGACACTGCTTTCGCCGGCTTCATACGCCAGGATTTCAGCGGGCAGAGTGGCGCCGAACAGGCGCAACGCCGAGTACGTCACGGCGGCCGAGCAGGTGAATCCGGCGATCTTGATCCCGGCTTCGGCGAAAAGCGTGGCGTAACGCTGGACCACGTCCCGCCGTACGATAGCCACCAGCACGGTCGCAGAATGCTCCAGCCGCGTCCAACTGGAGATCACGTCGTCTTCGTTGTAGGGATGCAATCCGTCCAACTGGAACTGAACCGCGCCCGCCAGATCCTTGCCGGACACTCCGGGCATCGAAAGCTGGCGGATGATCACTTCGTGCCGCGGCAACACGACGTTGGCCGCCACGTGACGAATTCCCAGTTTGCCGAGGAACGCCGCATAATCGGCTCCCCAGCTTCCCGCAGGCTGGTGTTGAAAATCTTCTACTGTGAAACCACCTAGGACGCGCGCGCCCTGGGGTCTCACGCGCACGGCGGAAACTCTTAAGCTTTCGCTGCCGCGCGGTCCCACGATCTCCAGGCCGGCGCCGCTTCCGATCGCCGCCCATTTCCTGATTCCGCCGGGGATCACCGGAATTTCACCCCGCTGCCGGGTGCGGGCGTGGCGGCCGCGAACTCCGTCCATGCATCCTCGTAGAATCGCAACACCTTCATCCGGACCGGATTGAGCGGACGATTCCGCGGCGGCAGGATCAGCTTGGCGATCGCGGACGCGGAGCGGACCACTTCGGACGGCGATCCGTCCGGCCGGCGCAGCCGCGCGGTGGCGCGAATATTCCAGATGAGGTGCTCGCCGTTCACCTGCAGCCGGCCGATGGGGATTCCAAGCGCGGCCACCTCCGCCAGGTTGTGGAAAGGCGTCTGCGCACGGTGCTGCATCAGTTGAGCGATGGCCCCGGGCGAAGCTCCCAGGGTTTCGAGCAACGCCGGGCTGACCGCGTTCGCATCAAACGGGCCCTGCGATCCCCATACGGACAAGCTGTCGCGCAGTCCTCCGCGCGGAGACAAACGATCCCCTTCGGCCACGTAGTTTCCGTAATACAACTCCGGAGTCATCCCCTGCACCAGCAATAATTCCTCGATCTCTTCAAAAGACGCACTCCGCGGCTGAAAAGTCGGAGCGGTCGACTGGGAAAGCGAGGACGCGGCGGCCTGAGCACCGCCTCGCCAGGCCATAATCCCGCCAGCGACCTGCGCGGCGCGTTGCGGATCGCCGCTGACGGCGGTGATCAGGCGCAACAAATCGTCTCCGGAAGCTTGATTGATGTCGAGCTTGGAGGCCTCCGGCATCATTTCCACCACCACATCCCCGCTCGGATAAGAAAAGTACAAGCGCGGCTTGTCGCTGTAGTGATGGCGGTCAAAAAAGCGGTCGGATCCAGTGCCCCAATATAACCACTGCACCGCCCGATCGACCGAGCCGGTGGCGAGATACATGGCGCGAAGACCATCGGCGGCCGAGCCGGCGCGATCGGTTTCGGCACGAATCGATGTGGATACGGACAGCGCGATCGCGGCCAGAGCGGCCGAGACCCAGAGGACCGTGAGGAGCGCCCCGCCCTTTCTCTTATTGATCGTCGTCATACTTCGGATCATCGAAAAAACGCGTGGTAAATTGCGGCGCGGTGATCGCGACGACGGGCAGCCGGACGGGATCGGGCGTGGCCGAAGCCATGTCGATGCGGACGGCCGAGGGCATGTTTGGGTCGCCCCAGCCATTCACCCAGCCGCCTCCGCGAAACTGCGTGTCGGGATTCATCTGGAAATAAGAAAACCGGCAATACGCTAAACGGCTAGCGGCTACGAAGGGAGATCCCTGCACCGCAATGTTCTCGCTGCAAAACCCCGCCGTACTTGCGGGACCGGTGTAAAGACTTTCGTACACGATCAACTGCACGGTTCCACCGGTATCGGGCGTGACTTGATATTCGACGATGCGGGGAGCCCCGTGCGTGCCCTCGGTGATCGAATACGTGCTGACCATCTGGAGGAGGGCAGCGGTTCCGCGAAACGCGAAGGGACTCAACTGCCCGGCGCATCCGGTCCGAGCCGGCATCGCCCCGGCGAGCTGCAGAGAGAGGATCCGCTGGATCCCCATCGCGCGGCGGTTCTCGTCCAGACGCGTCTGGGTCTTGTTCAGCGAGAGCAGTCCGCCGCGCATCGCCATCAGCATGCCGGTGGCGATCGCCGCCACCAGCGTGATGGAAATCATCAGCTCCATCAACGTGAAACCGGGCTGGGTGAAGCCGCGCTGGGACCTGAAGTTCACTAGATGCCCGCCCCATATGGCAAGAGCGCCCGGCGGTAGCCTTCGAGTGAAAAGCTGTGGCGCGTGGCGCCGTCCATCCAATAGATTTCGAGCTCGATGCGGTCGATCACCCAATTGCGATCCGTGGCTTCGGGAGCGGATTCGACGGCCGTGACCCGCGCGCGCCAGCCGGCTGGCATGGCCCCAGACTGGGCCGCGGTGAACGGACCGCCCAGATCCGTTTTGCGAGGCAGGGTGTCATCGATCAGCAACTCGTCCATTTTGGTGCGCGCCAGAATCACGGCGCGGTCCGCTTGGGTGAGCCGCACGACGTTCCGGGAAGACGCTGCCAATGCCTCCAACAATCCGGCGACGGTAACGCCCATGATCATGGTCGCGACCAGAGCTTCGAGGAGCGTAAACCCGCGCTGGCGAGTTCTCATGGCAAAGCTCCTTGAGCCAGAACTTCCGACCGCGGTGAGCCTGTGACGGGATCGACGCTCACAATCCGTCTGCGCCCCTGAAGCGTCGAGATCTCGATCCCGATTCCCGGAACCGAGCCGCCGGGATAAACCAGAAAGTGGCGCGGCTCGTCCGGATCGATCGAATTCGGCAAGGCCGGCTGTACGGAAACGATATGGACCAGCGCTGGAATCTCCAGGCTGCGCGAAAAGCTTAAATCGGCCGTGCGGCTCAACATCGTATTCTCACGGGGAGAAACGATCACCTCCACCGCTTGCTGGCGGCGATCGGCGTGATCGAGCGCAATATTCAGAAACGAGACGATCGCGTCGGAGGTCGAACGCAGGCGCAGCGTATCGAGTCCGGAGCTGACCGCCGGGTAGCTCAAGCCCGCGATCATCGCGATCAGCGCCACCACGATCAGCGCCTCGATCAGTGTGACGCCACCTTGGTTCCGCTTCTGAGCCGCGACTGTCACGTACTACTTATTGCTCCAGCTAACGATGTCCGCGTTATTCCCGTCTCCGCCCGGCTGGCCATCGGCGCCGAGCGAGATGATGTCGGGATCTTCGCCGTGCTCACCCGGGTATTTGTATTCGTAAGGGCGTCCCCAGGGATCGAGCGGGACGTCCTTCGGAAGATACGGACCCGCCCAGTTGGTCATATCGGCGGGCTTTTCGCGCAGAGCCTGGAGACCCACGGTGCCGGGCGGATACAGCCCGGTGTCCAGCTTATAAATGCCGAGCGCATTCATGAACATGCCGATCTGCGCCCTTGCCGCCGTGCGCTTGGCGCTTTCACCCTGGCGGATGACGTTCACCGCCACCAGGCTGGCAATCAGGCCGATGATGGTGATCACCACCAGCATTTCGATCAGCGTGACGCCTCGTTCAGATGTCCTGCGTTTGGTTTTTTTCATATAGCTGGTTCTCATATAGCGATGTCGTTGATGCTCGTAATGGCCAGCATCAGGCTCATGATCAGGCTCCCCACCACCAGGCCCATTACCAGGATGATGAGCGGCTCAAACAGCGACGTGAAACGCCGGATGGCGGTTCGCGTTTCGCCGTCGTAAATATCGGCCATGCGGGTGAACATGGTATCCAGATGTCCAGTCTCCTCACCCACGGTGAGAAGATGCCCGGCGAGCGGCGGGAATTCCCCCGCGCGAGTCAGCGGCCCCGCGATTCCCTCCCCGCGCTTGACGCCTTGCGCGACTTGCTCCAGCGTTCCGGACATGCGGCGGTTATTCAAAATACCTCGCGCGATACCAATCGATTGCACCAGCGGCACGCTGGCGGCGACCAGGGTCGACATCGCACGTGCGAAGCGGGCGGTCTCGGCTTTGCGCAGAGCATCGCCCAGCAGCGGCATCTTCAGGCGGATGGTGTCCCACCACAGGCGGCCGGCCACGGTGCGAACGTAGATCTGAAACAGAACAATGCTTACGAACAACACCACAGCCGCGGGCATCCAATAATCCTGGACGATTTTGCTGACCTCGAGCAGGAGCAGCGTGGGCGTGGGGATCTTCATGCGCGGATCGGAAAAGATCAGGGCGAAGCGCGGGACCACGAAATTCAGCAGCACGAAAATCGATCCCAGACCGACCAGGCTGAGCAGGATGGGATAGATGAGCGAGCTGACGATGTAGCCGCGCAGGTCGTCGCGAGTGCGTTCGAATTCGGCGAGGCGATCAAAAATCTGGGCCAGCGATCCCGAAGCTTCGCCCGCGCGGACCATGTTGATGTAGAGCTCGGAAAAATGCGATGGGCGCGTGGCCAGGCTCTCCGCCAGCGATTTTCCTCCTTTGAGGATGCGCATCACGTCCATGACCACCACGCGAAAATCGCCTCGGCTGGTGAGCTGCGCGACGATGGAAAGCGCGCGATCGAGCGGCACGCCCGCGTTCAGCAGCGTCGCGAGCTCCTGGGTGAAGAACAGGACATCTTTGCGGCTGCCGCGGCGGAACGACGGAAGTTTGAGCTCGAATCCGCCGCTCGACGCCTTGCTAAGCCCGATATAGACCGGGATCAGGCCTTGGCGCCGCAGTTCGCCGGCTACCGCCTTGTCGTTCTCCGCGGTAAGCGTGCCGGTGCGAGGCTTGCCGTCGGAGGCTACGGCGCGAAAAAAGAACGTGGTCGCCATGGCTATTGAGTGGAGCGGGCTTCAGCCTGCAACGGCGGCTTCAGCCACCGTCGGCACCGGAGCTGAAGCTCCGGTCGCAAGCTAAAGCTCGCTCCACGTTTCCTCATCAGAATTCTTGCGTTACCCGAATGACTTCATCCGCGGTGGTCACGCCGCGAGCGACCTTGTCCCAGCCGTCGTCGCGCAAATTACGCATGCCATTGCGGCGCGCGGCCGCGGTAATGACGCTGGCATCTTCGTTGCGCATGATGATCGCCCGAATCTCTTCATTCAGCTCCATCAGCTCGAAGATGCCGACGCGGCCGCGATACCCGGTGCCGAAACAATGTTCGCATCCGGCTCCGTGGAAGGCCTGCAGGCGATCGCCGTTAGGCGCCGTCACCTCGCCCGCCGACTGGCGGCACTGCGGGCAGATCACGCGGACCAATCGCTGTGCGAGCACCGCCACCAGCGACGAAGTCAGCAGATAATTCTCGACGCCCATGTCGGTCAGGCGCGTGATGGCGCTGGGGGCGTCGTTGGTGTGCAGCGTCGAATACACGAAGTGGCCGGTGAGCGCGGCGCGGATGGCGATATCAGCGGTTTCCTGATCGCGGATTTCGCCGATCATAATGACATCCGGATCCTGGCGCACGATGTGGCGCAATCCGCCGGCAAACGTCAGCCCGATCTGCGGATTTACGTGGATCTGATTGATCCCGTCCATCTGATATTCCACCGGGTCTTCAATGGTGATGATCTTCTTGTCGGTCTGGTTGATACGCTTGAGCGCGGAATACAAGGTGGTCGATTTGCCGCTTCCGGTAGGCCCCGTCACCAGGAAAATTCCGTGCGGAAGCGACGTGTAATAAGTCATGCGCTGGAGCATGTGATCGTCGAAGCCCAGCTTTTCAAGATCGTAAAAATCGCCGGCCGAGCGATCGAGCAAACGCATGACGACGCTTTCGCCGTACAGCGTGGGCAGGGTGGAAACGCGCAAGTCGACTTCGCGCCCTAGCGTCTTGATCTTGATGCGGCCGTCCTGCGGGAGCCTTCGCTCAGCGATATTCAGCTTGGCCATCAGCTTGACGCGCGAAATAATGGCCGCCTTCAGCTCGCGCGGCGGAGGACTTTGGCTCGCCAGGACGCCATCGATGCGGTAGCGGATGCGAAACTCTTTCTCGAACGGTTCGATGTGGATGTCACTGGCGCGCTGTTCCACAGCTTGCCCGATCATGGCGTTCACTAGCCGGATCACGGGCGCTTCGCTGGCCATGTCGCGGAGATGTTCGAGATCCTCCGATTCGCCGACGGGCGACGCCAGTTCGGCTTCGTTCTTGGCCGTCTGACCGTAATATCGATCGATGGCGTCGAGAATCTCCTGCTCCAGCGCGATCCCGGCCAGCACCGTCAGGCCGGTGGACGATTCGACCGCGTTGCGCGTCTCGAAATCCAGCGGATCGGCCATGGCGAGCGTGACCGTGTGGTCGTGCAGGGCGACGGGAAGGCAGCGAAACTGGCGCAGAAATCGGGGCGCGAGCGTTTCAAGCTCGGGCGAAACCGCGGGCGGGCCTTCGAGCGTTAGCACGGGAACGTGCAACTGCTCGGCTAGCGCGGATACTAAATCGCGCATGGCGATGAAGCCCAGATCCACCATGATCTTGCCGAGCTTTTCGCCGCCACGTTCTTTCTGAATGTCGAGCGCGCGGGCGAGATCGTCCGGAGTAATGAGCTTCCGCTCGATGAGGATCTCGCCCAGGCGCATCTTCAGGATCCGTAACGACAGGTGTCCGTAACGACTAGTCTTCCGTGATCTTAATCACGGCATCCAGGGCGGCGCCCTTGGATTCGAGCAGCTTTCTCTTCGAGGCTTGGAGGGTCACCTGGACCGGTATCCCCGTGGCGTCTTCGAACGTGAATCTCGGGACAATCACCGCGATCACAATCTGCTCGTCGAGCGGAATTGTGTCGAGCGTAGTGGCCGCGGAGACCAGAGCGTCCCTCAACACCTTCTTCAACTGCGGCACGCGCGCCATTTTCGTCTTGCGCATCTGCGCGAGCTCGTCCTTGGTCGGAAGCGGATGCATGATCGAAATCGGCGCGTTGGCCAGGATGATTTCCGCCGACAGCACGGCGCCCACGCCTTCTAAATAGACCCCGCGAGAGAGCCCGATCAAGGTGGAGCTGTTATCGGGAGTGAAGCGCTGAAGTGTTGCATCCAGGCCTTTTTCCGCGATTTCCATCTGGACCCGGTTCACGCGCGGGGTTTCACCCGCTGCGGCGTACGCAGCGGACACAAGGATCACATTAATTAAGCCCAAGGGAAGAACAAACGATTTCATAGTTTTCATGACGGAATCTCCTAGCGAATTAACGCTGCGTTGCTCAGGTACATGTTCGCGACTTGCTTATCCCGCACTTCGAGGTGTTCGTACATCGCCTGGATCTCCTGCATATGACGTGTTTCCACCTGCGAGACCGCCTTGGTTACGGCGGCGTCCACCTGCGCCTGACTCGTGCGCCCCGTTTGCATAGACCCGTGGATCAGAATCGCAATCGCCACTAGGACGCCCGCCGCGAAGGTCGGACTAAACAGCGTTTTATTAAAACCCCGCTGCCACCAGCGCGGCTCGAACACTTTGTCCGAGACGAAAGCGATGCGCCGAGACATCTCTTCTTCCCGCAGCGTCGAGAGAGTGTCGAGTGTTAAGCGCAGCGTGGCCACCTCTTCGTGGCAGATCGAACAGGCGGCCAAGTGCGCTTCTGCCTGGCGATGCGCGTCTTGACCGAGTTCGCACAGCACGTAGGCCTTCCAATCGGGTCTCGATTCGGGCTTTGAATCAAAAACGGAGCAACTCATGATTCACCTCGCAGGGCAGTTTTTTGCATCGGAGCCAGCGTCGCCTTGAGCAGGTCCAGGGCGGTGTACAAGCGCGATTTCACCGTGGAAACCGGACAATCCAGGATTTCGGCCATTTCCTCGAACTTGAAACCCTGGTAAACCTTAAGCAGCACGGCTTCCCGCTGATCGGGATTTAACCGGCCGAGAGCCGTTTCGACCGCCAGCGACAGTTCCATTGGCAGCAGTCGCGGGTTCAGGTCGGCGGGACGGGGTTCGCCGGCCAGTTCGGTTTCGGGCCGCTTGCGGCGCAACATCGAGAACGCCTCGTTGTGCGCGATCCGGAACAACCAGCCCGAAAATCGGGCCGGATCGTCCAGCTTGGGCAGGCTTTGGTAGGCTTTCAAGAACACTTCCTGGCTCACATCCATGGCATCTTCACGATTCGAAACCAGCCGGAGGAGATAGTTGTAGACACGCTTCTCCCATCGGGATACCAGGAGGTTGTAGGCCTCCACATCCCCGCGCCGCGCTTTGGCGATCAGGTCTGGATCTTCGACTTCGCGGAAGATCAAGTCATTACTCCAATTTCTTGGGCTCCGTTGGTAAAGACGCCGGAGGGGCTAAAAAAGTCGGACAGGGTCTACGATTCGACTATAGCGGCTGCCGGAGTGGGGAAGTGGGCGGCTTCCAATCGGCCTTGAACGCTATACGGCTTAACTTGAGACCACGCGGGAGGCAGCACTGCCGCCCCGGATTCCTCGGTTGTTGTATACTGTGGCTTCGTAGGTGGCTCAACACATGGCTTATGAAGTGTACTCCAGGACCAACTTCAGGGTAGACACGCCAGCGGTATCGATAGTGCCAGCTGGGCGGATAGTTCTGAATTCCGCAGCCTCCCGAACTCTGGGTTCCAAGGGCATACGCTTTGTGCTTTTGCTCTGGGACAGTTCGTCCCACAAGATGGCACTCAGAGCCTCACCAAAGGCCAACAAAGATTCTTTTGCCGTTTCGTTAGGAGCCCACTCAGGCAGCGTGAGAGCTAAGGCCTTCTTAACTCATATAGGCTGGAACGCCTCGAACCGTGAGACGTTGCCGGCCGTTTGGAATGAGAACGACAAGATGTTTGAGGTGATGCTTCCACCAGCCTTCCTCAAGCCACTTGAAGTCAGCGAGAAACCACGAAAGCCTCGGAGCACATGATGCGGCCCTTAAAGTCGGATTGGCACGCCACCAAAGCTCGGCTAGTTCTCGCTGCTCTGGTACGTATCGGCTGGCGCATCAAACGGCAACGAGGCTCGCATCGAACTCTGCAGCGATCAGGTTGGCCGGACTATCTGTTTGCCGACCACGACGGAGTAGAAATTGGCCGCGTGCGCCTCGCGAAGCTGGGAAAAAAGACCGGTTTGCGGCCGGAAGACCTGTGAGCTACGCCGCGAAGGAGACCTTTACTTCTCCGGGAACGGCTTCGCCGTGCTCCAGCCGATCGGCGATTACCCTCAACGCTAACGCCTCGACGGCAGTCAGCGCCTGCTTCCGCGTACGACCATAAACCGTAACTCCAGGCAGCGCCGCAATATCAGCGATCCAACGCCCATCGGTTTCGCGGTCGAACTCAACCTGCAGATTGAATGCCGCCGCCCGAGCTACGCGCTTGGTCTTTGCTTTCGGTCGCTTGGCCTGCATGTGCCACCATTATCGCGGATTCCCCGCACCCGATGCCATAATGCTTGTTGAGTCCCACCCTTCAGTTCCACACGGCATGACCCATCTCAAGCGCGAACTCGGCCTGCGCGACCTAACCCTGTTCGCGATCGCCTGCATCGTGGGGCCGCGCTGGATTGCGGTAGCCGCTAGCGCCGGACCGGGCTCGGTGATCCTGTGGATCGGCGCGGCCGTGCTGTTCGCAGCCCCACTCGGAGTGGCGGTCGCGGCGCTCATCCACAAACATCCCGACGCGGGCGGCATGTACGCCTGGACCCGCCACGATTTCGGACCCTGGCATGGTTTCCTGTGCTTCTGGATCTACTGGTTCGGCATCGCGCTGACGCTGCCCAACTCGGCCATGTTCGCCATGAGCATGAGCGCCTATGCGTTCGGTCCGAAGTATGCGTACCTGGCCGACAATCAGACCTTCGTCGTGGTCGC
>Ga0265314_10001553_pt1 | contig 25296 bp, 22 predicted proteins | sample 4126metaG_FD_203106 | JGI IMG/M metagenome (GOLD analysis project Ga0265314, IMG submission 203106) | Rhizosphere microbial communities from Carex aquatilis grown in University of Washington, Seatle, WA, United States - 4-1-26 metaG | ecosystem: Host-associated > Plants > Roots > Rhizosphere >... | reverse complement strand
AACACATATTGACCGGTCGTATTGAGAGCCAGTGTGATGAAACTGTCCCCGCGCACGCTCACGATGGTGTCGCGATACCACTGGTCGAAGTCGGCCTGGGTCGTCAGCTGGCGGCCGTGGGGGCAAGGCGTCGCGCTGACGCTGGCGTTGTCGCAGATCCCCGCGTAGACAGGCTTGCCATCGCTGCCCAGCGCAGACTGCACCAGACCTGTCGTAACGCCCGTGCCGATGTTGTCTTCGAAATTGGGGTGGCGGGTGGCGCCCGCGGCGGGAATGGAAATAAAGTCGCGGAACACCACGGGCAAGGAAAGCAGGCTTGCAGTCGCAACCGGAGTGACGACGCAGTCCCAGCCGATCTCCTTCGTGCAGGTCTTGCTGCAACCGTCGTTGTCGCGCTGGTTGCCGTCGTCGCACTCCTCGACGTCGCCGGCCAGGATCATGCCGTCACCGCAGACCGAAGCACATTCACCATTCTTGCAGGTGGGTTCGCGCTCGCAAGTCGGCGAGCAGCCGTCCCAAGGTAACTGGTTGCCGTCGTCGCAACCCTCGTCGCCCTCGACGATGCTGTTGGCGCAAACGGTTTTCTGGCAAGCGGCGCCGGGCGTGGGGCAGAAATAGCCGGGCTCTACGCGACAGGTGTCGCTGCAGCCGTCGCCATTTTCCATGTTCGCGTCGTCGCACTCCTCGCTGCCCACCATCAGGCCGTCGCCGCACTCGGCGGCCTGGCAGCGCGCGGCTGGCGTGGGGCAGATCCAGCCATCCTCGACCTGGCAGTCGGCGCTGCACCCATCGCCGCTGGCGGTATTGTTGTCGTCGCACTGCTCGGCACCGGAGATGGTGCCGTCGCCGCAAACCGTGGTGTTCACGCAGGGCTGGCCGGGTGTGGGGCAGATCCAGCCTTGATCCAGCAGGCAGGTCGGGCCGCAGCCGTCAGCCGGATCGAGATTGCCGTCGTCGCATTGCTCGCCCTCTGGGATATTCAAGATGCCGTCACCGCAGACCACCGCCGGAGGAGGTGGCACATCAGGGCCGGGTGGGGGCGCGTTGTCGGGCACTTGGACAGGCATGTCTGGCAGGATGAAGATGAACCGATCCAAGTTTGCCCCATCCCTGATCCTCACGTCTGCCGATGGCAAACTGGCATCCGCAGTGGAGCCAACGATCGGCACCGCGTCCTGACAGCCGGTGACTGAAATAATCGCCGCGAGCGCCGCGAGGAATCCCATTTCCCGTTGATACGACCGTGACAGCCGCATAAAGAACCTCCGTACCAATTGCCAACCAGATGTTCCGGACTGCATTGGCGCCCGGAACATGTCACACCCTACCAGCGATAGGTGCCTGGCGGGGAGAGTGGAAGACCATTTCTCTTGCCTTGCCAGCTCTGCCCTGTGACCTGAATCCCACTTTCGCGTCGCTTTCCCTGCGGCCTCGAGTAACTGGTTTCTGCACGAGCTGGCGCAGCTTCGCGGTCACGGCGCAGCCACTCGTCCAGGTCGGTAGGCTGCTCTGCTCGCTAGCTCACCAGCTTGGCGATGAGGTCGCCGACCTCGCGCGTGCCCATGCCCATCTTGCCGGCGGTCAGGCTCTTGATCTGCTTGCTGGCGAGTGCGTCGTGCACGGCTTTGTCGATGGCTTGCGCGATCGCCGGTTCGCCCAGGGTGTCCATCATCATGCCGCCGGCGCAGATGGTGGCTAGCGGATTGATGACGTTCTTCCCGGTGTACTTGGGCGCGCTGCCGCCCATGGGCTCGAACATCGACACGCCCTCGGGGTTGATGTTGCCGCCGGCCGCGATACCGAGGCCGCCCTGGATGATGGCGGCGAGATCCGTGATGATGTCGCCGAACAGATTCTCGGTCACAATCACGTCGTAGTACTCAGGCTGCTTGACGAACCACATGGTGCACGCGTCGACGTGGTTGTAGTCCTGCTTGATGTCCGGGTAGTCCTTGTCGCCCATCTCCTTGTGCACGCGCACCCACAAGTCACCGCAGTAGGTGAGCACGTTGCACTTGTGCACCAGCGTGAGCATCTTCTTCTTGCTGTTGCGCCGACGCGTGAGTTCATAGGCGTACTTCACACACCGCTCGACCACCGGGCGCGAGTACTGCATCACCTGGGTGGCCACTTCCAGCAAGGTGCCCTTCTGGGTGACGCCGCCGATGCCGGTGTAGATGCCGCCGGTGTTTTCGCGCACGACCACGAAGTCGATGTGCTCGGGGCCCTTGTCCTTGAGTGGTGTCTCGACGTTGGGATACAGCTTAACCGGGCGCAAATTGATGTACTGGTCGAGAGCGAAGCGGGTCTTGAGCAGAATGCCAACCTCGAGGATGCCGGGCTTGACGTCCGGGTGGCCGATGGCGCCGAGGAACATGGAATCGAACTTTTTGAACTCCTCGATCGCGCTGTCGGGCAAAATCTCGCCGGTCCGCTTGTAGCGCTCGCCGCCGAAATCGAAGCTCTGGTAGTTGAGCTTCACGCCGTGCTTGGCGCAAGCCGCATCGAGAACCTTCACGCCCTCGGCGAGAACCTCGGGTCCGGTGCCGTCTCCTGGAATCAGCGCGATGTTGTACGATTTCATGGTCGCCCTTTCAGAGTCTTGGAAAGAACCGAATCCACGCTGATAACACAAGGGCGGGATCGGGAACAAGGGGCGTCGTTGGCGGATTGGGCGCTATTCGATGGGCGAAGGCTGGAGCACGTCCGCTCGTTCCACGCGCAGATCGCTCAACCAGAGGCGAGCGAGCGAGGATAGATGCAGTGTGGACCGTGCATCGGCCCACACACGAAGGCGCACGGGGCCGCCGGTGTGGCGAAGGGGCGCGCGCCAAGCCCATGGTCGGCCTTCGCGAGACGCGTTTGCCACGTCGGCGAGCAGGACCACGGGCGAGATAGGTTGGTCGTTGCCTGAGAACCAAATCGAACCGCTTGCGTCTTCTTTGGTTGGATCGAAGGGCGCGATGTCGAGTGCCGCACTCAGGGTGTAGTCACCCGGTGCGAGCGTGAAGTCGGTTTCAACCGTGACCGAGGCGATCGTTCCGGGCGACGGCCGGGGCAGTGCAAGCCCGACCCCATTCCAAACGCCCTTGACGGCGGGCCGTCCAGCGAGATCTCCCTCGCTGGCAAGCGTGCGCCACTTGCAAAATTGGGGTTTCCCGGCGAGCGTGCACTCGGTGGCCGCCCAGCGATGATGCGCGCGCAGCTTGCCGCCGGCCCAAGCGAGAGCCGGCGCGACGGTAAAGACCATAGCGGCGAAGCTGACGGCCAGCGCGGTTTCGCGCTTCCATACCGGCTTTTCGGTTCGATGAACGAGATCTCGAATGTTTTGCCAGAGCCAATCGAGCGCGAGAGCGGACAGGGGAAGCAGCAGCATGAAAATGGGCAGGCGATACCTCGGCTCTGCAAAAATCGCGGTGTAGAGAACCACCAAGGCAGCAGCCTGAGGCACGAGCGAAAGCGCGAGCCACTGCTTGCGCGCGTAGGCTACCGCGCCGCCCATGAGCGCCAGGGCAAGCACGGCCAGCCAAAATGTGTCCGCAATGTCTTCAAGAGCGCTGCGGTGGCGAGCGAAAAAGGCCTGGTAAGCTGGCGGCAGCGCGCCCGCGCGAAAGAGCGGCCAGTAGAGTAGCGCGCGTTCATGAACGAGAAGGCGCTCGGCCTTGCTGGCGAGCAAACCGACGGTGAACAGAGGATCCAAGCCGATCCAGTCCTTGGCGATGGCCAGCGAGGCGCGGTCGGACTCGCGATGGGGTTCGGCCAGGAGGGCGAATCCTGTCACGTCGTGAAACATGCGATTGAGCGAGCGCGAGTAGCAACCGTCGGTGTTGGGGTTGGCACCGACCAGCGCAGTTAGGCCGCCATGGCTGTCCGTGAAGAAGGTTTCGCCGTAGCGCAGGCGATTGCGCACAGCCCAGGGGATCAGCATCAGCACGGCAACCAGACACGCGATGGCCGCGGACTTGACCGACGCGCGCCAGGACTTGCCCTGGGCGCGGAAGACCAGCGCCGACAGGGCGGCCAGGGGTACGACGATGGCGCGGATGAACGCGGCGAAGCCTGTGAAGACACCGAACAAGATCGCGGCCAAAAGAGGGTGCTGGCCCGCGAAGCGCACGAGAAAATAGGCGGCGACAATCAGCAGCACCGCGGCTGGCATGTCGGTCCCGGTGACGCTGGCGATGGCGATGCCGGCCGGCCAACAAGCGTACATGACCCCCGCGATGAGGGCGACCCGCGCGGATCCGCCTGCCAACCTTCGTGCGATGCCGATCACTGCACCGGTGCCGAGTCCGCCCAGCACCGCCCCGACGATTTTGGTGGCGAGCCACCCGCCGCCCAAGGCCTGCACCGGTGCGATGAGGAAGATGTAGCCCGGCATGTACACGTATTCCGAGTCGAACGCGCCATGCTCGACGAGGTGGGCGGCCGACTCGATGTACATGGCGAAATCGCCCACGGGCTTGGTGGGCACAGCCAGTACCCACAGCACGCGCAGCGCGATTGCCAGCGCGACCACGACGAGAGACATCAAGCGAAACTATTACACCCTCAGCCACCCATCCGATCGGATCTTCACCTCGGCTCTCCCAAGAAAGAACCCTTGAGATGGTTCTTTCCCCAGTGTTGCCCGGCGCGTTCGCTTCCGATGCAAAGATGACAACCGGGACTACGAGGCCTGCACCACTGGGACCGCGTCGCCCTCGTCGGTGTCGGCGGCCCAGCCGCAGCCCACAGCGATGCAGCGCAGACGCGCGCCCGAGCGCGAAACCTTTTGCACGACGAAGACCGCGCCACACTGCGGGCAGGGTTTGGGCACGGGGCGATCCCACGACACGAAATCGCACTTCGACTTGGCGTAGTTGGAACAACCGAAGAAAGTCTTGCCGCGCTTTGATCGCTTTTCAGTGAGGTAGCCACCGCAGTTTGGCTTCGGGCAAGCCACACCAAGCGAAATCGGGCTGGTGGTCTTGCAGTCAGGATAGCGCGAGCACGCCAGGAACTCGCCGAAGCGTCCGCGTCGCACCACCATGGGCGAGCTGCACGCCGGGCAGGTCTGATCCGACGGCCGCGTGGCGGGCAGCACGGTCAAGGTACCGTCGGGGTTGCGCGTGTATTCCTTGGTGTTGCGGCACTCGGGATAGCCCGAGCAAGCCAGGAAGTGGCCGTTGCGCCCCCACTTGATGACCATGGGCTTGCTGCACTTTTCGCAGACTTCTTCTGTGGGCTCTTCCTCGCGCTTGATGTCGCGCATTTCCACCTTGGCGCGGGTGAGGTCGCGCTCGAACGGCACGTAGAAGTCGCGCAGCAACTTAATCCAGTCGGCTGCGCCCTCCTCGACCTCGTCGAGCTGCTCTTCCATCTGCGCGGTGAAGTCGGCGTTGAGGATGTCGGGGAAGCTCTTGACCAGAAGCCCGTTGACCACTCCACCAAGCTCGGTCGGCGCCAGTCGACCTTCCTTCTTCTCGGCGTAGCCGCGATCTTGGACCGTCGACAAAATCGCCGCGTAGGTGGACGGCCGGCCGATGCCCTTTTCCTCCAGCTCGCGCACCAGGGTTGCCTCGGAATAGCGCGGCGGTGGCTGGGTGAAGTGCTGCTCGGGATTCTCGCTGACCACGCGCAGGGCCTCGCCTTCCTTCACGTCCGGCAAGGTGCCGCTGCTGTCATCGTCGGGCGCCGCGTCCTCCTGCGTTTCCGCGTAGACATCGAGGTAGCCAGGAAAGCGCATGACCTGGCCGCTGGCGCGCAGGCCGACCCGGCCGGCTTCGATCTCGATGGTCGTCTGATCGAACACCGCGGGCGTCATCTGGCAGGCCACGAAGCGGTTCCAGATCAGCGTGTACAGCTTGACCAGATCCTCGATCTCGCGCGCGTCGCGGGCGGCCCCGGAATCGGTCAGCAGGGCACGCACCCGCTCGGGATCGTGGTCGAGCAGCGTGGGCCGGATGGCCTCGTGCGCGTCCTGCGCGCTTTTCTTGGACTTGAAGACATTCGGCTCGGCCGGCAAGTGGGCCGGACCAAAGCGTTTGCCGATGAGTTCGCGCACGTCCCGCACGGCATCGTCGGAGATGCGCGTGGAATCGGTACGCATATAGGTGATGAGACCGGTCGGTCCTTCGGCCCCGAGCTCGAGACCTTCGTACAGACGCTGGGCCAGGCCCATGGTCCGTTTGGGCGAAAAACGCAGCTTGCTGGAAGCCTCTTGCTGGAGGCGGGACGTGATGAACGGCGCGGGCGGATTCTTGCGCCGCTCTTTGCGCTCGACGGACGCGACCTTGGGCGCGGCGGCGCGGATCAGCTCGAGCGCCTTGGTCGCCTGCTCTTCGTTGACCAGGACGGGTTTTTCGCTGTCGACCTTGACCACCCGTGCGGCAAAAGGCGGTGGGTTTTGCCCCTCGACCTGGACCTCGACGGACCAGTACTCCTCGGTCTGGAAGGCCTTGATTTCTTCCTCGCGCTCGCAGAGCAGGCGCACGGCCACCGACTGGACCCGGCCCGCCGAGAGCCCGCGCCGGACCTTGGTCCACAGAATCGGGCTGATTTGGTAGCCGACCAAGCGATCCAGCACGCGCCGGGCCTGTTGCGATTCGTACTTCTTGGCGTCGAGTTCGAGCGGGTGCTCGATGGCCTCCAGAACCGCCTTTTTCGTGATCTCGTTGAACATCACGCGGTGGATGTTGGGGTTCGACTCCCGGATCTCGTCGGCGATGTGCCACGCAATGGCTTCGCCCTCGCGATCGGGGTCGGGCGCAAGCAAGACCCGCGACGCCTTTTTTGCGGCGGCCTTGATCTCCGCGATGATCTTCTTCTTGCTGTCGATGACCACGTACTTGGGCTGAAAATCGTGCTCGATGTCGATGCCGATGGTGGCCTTGGGCAGATCTTTCACATGTCCGACCGAAGCCTTCACCTCGAAGCCCGGGCCCAGGTACTTCTTGATGGTGCTGGCCTTGGCTGGCGATTCGACGATGACCAGGGTTCCGCCGGCCCGCTTCGACGCGGGCGCCGGCTTCTTCGCCGCCGCTTTCTCAGCTGCGGGTTTCTTGCCGGCGCTGGTGGCGGTGGTTTTCTTGGTGGTCTTCGCGCGAGGTTTCTTTTCAGCAGGCACGTCCGATAACCTCATAAATGTTGCCAGCCGCTCGTCGTACAAAACCTTCAAGCTCGGCTTCGGCCAGAATCGCCAAGATAGAAGGCAAGCCCATGCCCAATCGCTCGCACAGGCTTGAGGGACTGTCCGCTCCAAGCGAAATCGCGTCGAGCACAGCTGCCAGTGGCCCCGGCGCGGGTGGCACAGGCTGAGGGCGGGGCTCTTCGCCGGCCAGCACGCGCTCGATGTCCGCGGCCGAGGCGGCGGGCAGGGCTTGGCCCGCGCGCAAGATGGCATCCGTGCCCGGACTGCCGGGAACGGCGAACAGCATCCGGCCGAGAGCGCGAGTCAGGCGCGCGGTGATGAGCGCGCCCGAGCGCATGGTCGCCTCGACCACGACGACCGCTAGGGCCAGTCCGGCGATGATGCGATTGCGGGCCGGGAATTGGCCGGGGCGCGGCTTGGTCCCCGGCGGGTATTCCGAGAGCAGGCCGCCCGAAGCTGCGATGCGCGCGAACAGGGCGGCGTGGCGATCCGGGTAGACAACATCCGTTCCGCAGCCAAACACCGCGAAAGTGGGCGCACGGGCGGCGAGGGCGCCCTCGTGCGCGGCCGCATCGATGCCAAAAGCACCACCCGAGACGATGGCGGCCCCGCGGCGACCCAGCTCAGCCGCAAGATCATGGGCGCGATCGCAACCAGCGCGCGTGGCTGCCCGGGCGCCCACGATAGCGAAAAGCCGCTGCTCCGGCGCCGGCAATTGCCCGACGAGCCACAACGATTTCGGTGGTGACGGCAGCTCGCGCAGCTGCGCCGGATAGGCTGCATCTTGGAGTTCAATCTGCCGCGCTGGGTGGGCCGGAAATCCGTGCTGCTTTGTTTGCGAGAATGCCATCCCTGACCTTCTCGGCAAATCTCGCTCTGGGTTTCCTGCCAACTGCATAGGGTGGCAAGCTGATAGCGCCTGACCTGAAGAAGATCAAGCAGTTGTGAAAAAGTGCGCGGAATCCAAGGGACTTAGGACACGGTCACAACGCAGTGAGTGACCGTAGAACGGCTGCATTCGGATCGCTTGGCTAGTGGCCTTTGCGCATCTCGGTGAGCTCGCCGACCTTCAATTCCTTGTTACTGCGAGCGATCCAGGCCACCGAAGCGTCGTCGCGCACGTCAACCACCAAGATCTCTCCCACCACCTCTCTCGGTGACCCTGGGTCGTGGATCTCCCAGCTTTCAAGATTGGCGCGATAGCCGTCACCGCGCCGGACCACGAAGGTGCGGTTGCCGACCTGGACGCCATCGCGCTTGCCGCGATTAAGTACCACGAAGTGGCCTGGACCTAGCAGGGTGTTCGGCGCAAACGTGGCAATTACGCGTGCTTCTAGATTGACATCGCTGGGCCGCGGCTCGACGCGCTTGAACTGGTGAACGAACGGACTTACGCGCGCGCCGCGCTCGATGGGAACCACCGTGTCCACAAGGGTTCCCCGCGCGACATCGTTTTCCGCGATCTGGTTCACCACGATGTCGCCCAGGATTCTCACCAGGTAGCCATAGCTCTTGCCGGTCGTGGCATCGACCACCGGCTCGTCGCTGTCGGTGCTGAACACCGAGTAGCGCTCGCCGGCGCGCAAGGGAGTCTTGTCGGGATAGCGTAGGTAGGCCTGATCGTTTGAGGAGAGCATCAACTTCTCCTCGCGCGAGCCGGTAATGGTCCCAGCCTGGTCAAGATCCTTGGTCTCGACAAAACCCATCTCGCGCAGCAACTCGGCGCTGCCGTCGTACGCGTTCAGCCGATTGACCGAGGTCAGGCCCTTGCGGGCAGCGGACGCCACGGGCGCACTGGGCGCGGGAGCAACCGCCGAGGTGCCTCCCCCGCCGAGTCGAACGATGTCGCCGGGAAAAATCCAGTGGGGATTGGTGATCACGGGATTGGCTGCCCACAGGCGCGGCCAGCGCCAGGGGTCGTTGAAATACTTCGAGCAAAGCGACCACAAGGTGTCGCCCTTCTGAACCACGTGCAGCTCCGGGGTCGCTCCGCTTGTGGGCGCGGATGTGACCTTGTCCTGCCCATCTGTTGATGTGCCCGTTTCGGGGCCAAGGAGGCTTCCCGGGGCGCTCAGCCCATCGGCGGTGTTTTCGATTCTGCGTTCGATGGCATCCTTGGGGCCGCTGTTCAGCGTTTTGGAACTCGTCACCTTGGCGGATGGACCTGCCGGAGGAGATGAGTCGGGGTCAAGCGCCCCTGGATCCGCCTGGCCGGCCGGATCCCGAGCGGCTTCGACTTGTGGCGGGATGCGCGTGGCACCCATGTTGTCCGACCGGGCCACACTGGGCAGAAGCAACAGTAGGGCGATTTCGAGCACGAATGGGAGACGGTGGTGTCTCACGGGGCCTCCTCTGGAAGTTGCGCGGCCTTGGCGGTAGGAACCGCTGTTGATCCTCCCGCGGGACGCACGGCATTGGAGCGATCCAGGTCGGCCAGGCGAGCTCCGGCCAGGACAGCGGCTTCATGCCGCGGATAGGAGCGCTGCAGTTGGGTCAGGGTCTGCCTGCCCGCCTCGGCGCTGCCCAAGGATAGGTAGCTGAAACCGACCTTGAGCAGGGCATCGGGAACCTTGTTGCCGTTCGGATAGCGTTCGATGACTCGCCGGAATTCGCGCACGGCCTGGGCGAAATCCTTGCGGTCGTAGTAGCACTCGCCGAGCCAGTACTGGGAATTGTCGGCAAGGTCGGAGGCAGGATAGGCGCGCAGGAATTCCCTGAAACCTTGCGCGGCTTCTTCATGCCTGCCCGCGCGCAAGGCCTCGAAGGCTTTGCGGTAGAGCCCGACGGCCTCCGCGCTGTCGTCCCTGGACACCCGCGGCGCTCCTTCGCGGGCGACTCGAACCATGGGCGCTGCCTCGCGAGCTGGCGGTCCTTCGCGGATGATGGACACCTCGGCCGCATCGCCGCGCAGGCGCAGCACCGGCCGGTGGACGTTGGGCTTCGCCGCCTCGCCCACGTATTCGACCTCGGGCTCGGAGTCGGGTTCGGTGCCCGCGGGAACCCCGCTGGCAACTGCGCTTCGCGGTGCCGTCGGCGCTGGGTGCAAGGCCACCGTCGGCAGCCTGGGCGGCTCCGCCTTTTCCTCGTTCACCTTCCGGCTATCCAGCTGGTCGGTGAGAATGAAGAGGCGATTTTCCAGCTCTTCCACTTGCTTGGCATAGGCCGCGTTCTGCGCGCGCAGGGCTTCGATGGACCGGTGGAGTTGGTCCACGTCGACTTGGTTTGCCTGCCGATGGGCACACGAGGCCATCAGTGCAATGCTTGATATTCCAATCGCGCGGACGAGTAGCCGCATGGTTCCTCAGAATCGATCATAGGCTCCTTCGGCAGAAAAGCGCAAAAACTGACGAGGCTATTGTGATGGGAATCCTGAAAGGGGTCAGCTGCGCACTCGGCACCCACGCCCCGCACCCCTGCCCCTTCGCTGCGCTCGGCCTCGCCAAACCCTCCCGCGCTCTGGCTCCGGCGGGCAAAGCCCGCCTTCGCCTACGCGATGAATGACATAGTGGGCTAGCTCTCCCCGGGCGATTCGTGCTGAACCATGCGGACTAGGCGCACTCGGCGAGGATCGCTCCGGCCCCGCGCGCAAGCAACGCATCCGCGAGTTTGACGCCCAGGTCAGGGGCCTCGCTCGATCTTCCGCTGATCTTGTCGGCGATGATCTGGGACCCGTCGGGACGCCCGACTAATCCAAGCATGGTCACTTGCCCATCGGCGAGGCTCGCATAGCCGGCTACCGGCGTCCGGCAGCTCGCACCCAGGCGCGTGAGAAAGGCTCGCTCGGCGGTGACCGCCAGCTCGGTTCCGGCATCGTTCAGGGCTTGGGCAAGGCCGCGCACTCGGTCGTCGTCGGAGCGTGCCTCGATCGCGAGCGCACCCTGGCCCACCGCCGGTAACACGCGCTCGATGGGCAAGCGTTCGGTGATCCGCGCGGCGAATTCCAGTCGGTCGAGTCCGGCGCATGCCAAAATGGCCGCGTCGACGACCCCGTCCGCGACCTTACGCAGACGGGTATCGAGGTTGCCGCGTAGGATTTCGATTTCGAAATCGGGGCGAATGGCCTTGAGCTGGCAGGCCCGGCGCAAACTTGTGGTGCCGATACGCGCAGACTTGGGCAAGCCACTGATGCCTTGGCCCGAGCGGCTGACCAAGGCGTCGCGAACGTCAGCGCGTGGCGGAATCGCCACCAGCGCCAGCCCTGCGGAAAGTTCCCCTGGTACGTCCTTCATGCTGTGGACCGCGATGTCGATCTCCCGCGCCAAGAGCGCAGCTTCGATTTCCTTGACCCACAGGCCCTTGCCGCCCGCGTTCCACAAGGGTCCCGCGGACAGGCGGTCGCCCTCGGTCACGATGACCTTTTCCTCGACGACCAGATCGGGATGCGCCGCACGCAGAGATCGGGCGACGAAAGCAGCTTGCCAGCGCGCGAGCAGACTGCCTCGAGTACCTATGACGATGGGATTCATGGAGCTCATGATGAAGGAGGCGCGGAGGTCGCGTCGACGCAGCCCATGGGGCTCAGAAGCCAGCCTGGGACATGGCTGCGACCAGCACGGCGCGAGTACAAGCTGGATCGAGCGGCTTGGCCACAAAGCCAGCTTCCACCTCGTAGGCCGTCTCGCCAAGAATGACGGAGTTCATATAGGCCTCGGCGCCCATGGCTGCGATGGCGGCCTTCGCCTTGGCTCGGCCGAGCAAGTTATGTCCTTCGTCCGATCCCCCGGCGACGTGATCGAAGTAGAAGCCAGGGACCATGCGCAAGGCCACGCCAAGACCGCGAAAGGTCATGACCTCGCCCGACAATTCGATCTTGTCGGCCGTGACCCACGAATCGACTACATCTTGGGGAATGAAAACCTTAACGGACATTTCCGCCCAAAAAGCTGGCGCGTGTGCCGACAGGCTAGCATCGCCCGGCCAAGGGCACAAACCGGATATTCCGTGCTAATACTTTTGCATGGCAAGTCCCAACACTTTCGAGGTCACCGACGCAAACTTTCAGGCCGAGGTAGCAGAGTCCACGGTGCCTGTGCTGGTGGATTTCTGGGCCACCTGGTGCGGTCCGTGCCGCGCCATCGCACCGCACCTCGATGCCCTGGCCCAGTCCTATGCAGGTAAGATTCGCGTGGGCAAGTGCGACATCGACCACAACCCTGGGGTTCCCACGCAGTTCGAGATTCGCAGCATCCCGACTTTGCTCTTGTTCAAGAACGGTCAGGTCACGGGCCAGCTCGTCGGGGCGGTGCCGCGGACCCGCATCGAAGACCTCATCAAGAAGGTCCTCGACTGATATGGAAACCCTGAAAGGGTTTCCATACCTTCCCGCGATGGTACGCCGCCAGCAAAGCTGTCGGGCTTCCCACGCGACTGACAAGGAAACCCTGAAAGGGTTTCCATACCTTCCCGCGATGGTACGCCGCCAGCAAAGCTGTCGGGCTTCCCACGCGACTGACAAGGAAACCCTGAAAGGGTTTCCATACCTTCCCGCGATGGTACGCCGCCAGCAAAGCTGCGAAGCGTGAGCTTCCCACGCGACTAGCTTCTAGTGTTGGCGATGTAGACAATCACACACGTGATGTTGTCGTCGCCGCCGCGTTCGTTGGCGATTTCGACCAAGGCTCGGCCGGCCTCGCTGTAGAACTGGCTGGCCAAGACCCGTCCGATTTCCTCGACGGAAAAGTAGTTGGAAAGCCCGTCCGAACAGATGAGGTAGCAGTCCCCTGGTTCGACCGGCATGGTGAAGAGATCGGGAGCAACGGTCGGTTCGAACCCCACCGAGCGCGTGATGATGTTGCGAAAGCGAGACACCATGGCATCGCCGGGGGACAGCAGGCCGGCGCGCACCTGCTCCTGGATCCACGAGTGATCCTCCGTGAGCTGGCGGGCCCGGCCATCGCGCATGAGGTAGGCGCGCGAATCGCCCACGTGGCACAAGGTTAGGCTTTGGCCGTGGAAACAGAGACCGGTGAGCGTCGTTCCCATGCCGGCCAGATCGGGCGCGGCCTGCGCACTGTCGAAAATCACCTGCGAAGCCAGAGCGGTCGCATCCCTTAGGGCCACGGCCACGGCACTGGGAACGGCCTTCTCCGCCACGGGTGCAAGTCGCTCGCGCATCTCCTTTTCGAGAACGTCGACCGCGATGCGACTCGCCCGCTCGCCGCCGAGGTGGCCCCCCATGCCATCGGCCACCGCATACAGCCCGAGTACGTCGTTGCACAAGAAGCTGTCTTCGTTGTGATCGCGTTTGAGACCGACGTCGGTTGCGCTCCAGCCGCGAGGCTTCATCCGATACACGCTAGCGCGACTCGGGATTCCGCGCTAGCGGGCCTCCTCGGCCGGGGCGGGGGCAGGTGGCGAAGACTCGGAGGGCTCGACGGTTGGTGCCGCGGTGGGCGACTGCCGCTCGTCGGTGGGCGGCGTGGCAGGCGCGGCATTCGACGACCCGTCGGCAGGTGCCACCGCCGGAATGGGGGCTAGGTAGCGCCGCGGCTTGGCCCGGCCTTCGATGATGAACTCGACACGGTTCGGGCCGGGCCCAAGCCCCGCGACCTTGAGCCGCTGCCTATCCAAACCGAACCTGACCAGCGCGTTCAGAACCATTTCGCCGCGCTCTTGCGTGACTTCCTTGCTCGCGTCCTTGCCATGCACGTCGATGCGAACCTTGGTCACCTCGACGTGATTCTTGAGCACGCGTGCTACCAAACCGACCAGCATGTGGCTGTTGGTGGTGAGCTGCGGCTTGCCGCCGGGCCCGGGGAAGAAGTTGATGTGCTCGACCAAGAAGACCTTGTCGTCGTTCTCGCCAAGGGAAACCAAGGGAGGGCCATCAGGACAACCGTCGTCGTCCTTGAAGTTGTTGAAGGTCTCGGGCTGATTTGGGCATTTGTCGAGCACGTCAGGAATGCCATCGTGATCGTTGTCCGGATCCGGGCAGCCGTCGTTGTCCTCGAATCCATCGAAATCCTCGGGCTCGTTCGGGCAGGCATCGTAGGCATCGGGAATACCGTCACCGTCGTTGTCGTAGTCAGGGCAGCCGTCGTCGTCCTGGAAGCCGTCCTTGTCTTCGGGCTCGTCGGGGCACTTGTCGCGCACATCTGGGATGCCGTCGCCGTCGCTATCCTCGGAGGTGCTGGGGCAGCCATCCGTCGGGCGCTTGCCCTTGCCGTCTTCCTTTTCGTTAGGACACGCGTCGTTGAGATCCGGAATGCCGTCGCCGTCGTTGTCGAGGTCGGGACAACCGTCGTCGTCCTGGAAGCCATCGAAATCCTCGGGCTCGTTCGGGCACTTATCGAGCGCGTCGGGAATGCCATCGCCGTCGTTGTCGGGATCGGGGCAGCCGTCGTCGTCCTGAAATCCGTCGCGATCTTCGGGCTCGTCGGGGCAGCGATCGGACACATCGGGAACGCCGTCGTGGTCGCGGTCGCGGTAGTCAGGCGCCCAGCCAAGACCGACGAAGGCGCGCACGACCGGACTGCCGATGCCTTGGTTGAGACCGAATCCGGCGCCCATCAGCAGGTTGAGCATGGAGGGCAAGTAAAAGCGCATGGCGGCGTCGAACTCCGCCGGGTTGGTATCGTAGTACTTCGAGGCCACCCGTCCCGTCACCTCGGCAAGCACGCCGATCTCGTCGGTGGGCTTGAGCTCGGCCGCCAGGCCGTAGAGCGCCGCGTGCGACTCCGGCGTCCCGAGAAACACGGACTTCTCGCGCGCGAGTCCGCCCACCATGGCGACAGCGCGCAGGCTCTCGCCACGCTGGTATTCAAGGAGTGCGCGCACGCGGCCAGTGACGGTCTTTTCGCCAAAGAAGGCCGACTCGTCGCCCGTGGGCAAGGTGCCCCCGGCGGACAAGCTGAGCAAGAACGCCCGATCGGTGCCGAACCCAAGGACCTCGCCCTTGCCTTCCACGCGCAAGTCACCGAAACCGGTCACCGAGGCAGCCGACCCACCCGTGGACCTGCCGTAGGCATCGAACCCGTCGCCGCCCCACGAAAGCGCCACCGGCAAGGCCGCGCCGATCTCGAAGCGGTTGTAAAGTCCGACGGCAGCCACTAACTCGGCCATGGCCAGGTTGCGCACCGGCACGACCGTCGTCGAGCTGGCGTCCGGGCTGCCCTGCGTGTACGAGAAGGGCTGCCGCGCATAGTTCGTGACCAAGCCGAAGCTCCAGAGGCGGTGTTCGAGCACTTCGGCGCCGTCGAGGGTGATGAAGCTGCGCGCGCCCAGCGCGGGATGGAAGAGCTGGAGATCGAAGGATCGATCCGCCCTAGGCGGCGCAGGCGAGGTGCCCTGCGCCTGGACGCGCGTCCCAACGCCCAAGAGCGAGAGGAGAACCACAAGACCGACCCATCGAACGACACGCATGGCGTTTCCGAGCGATCATAACTGCGCTTGCCGATCCTGTCTAATCGCCCGGCCCTGGTCGCCCCCTATCTGCCAGGATTAAGGAATGAGAAACTGTAGGTGATGACGAAATCGACTGGCTCACCATCCGGCCGTCTGGCTGGCTTGAATCGATGTCGCCAGGCAGCTTTGACCGCTGCCTCATCCATGCCGTAGCCGGCCTTTTCGAGGACGCGCACGGATTTGATGTTGCCCTTGCGGTCGATGCCGATTCGCACCAGCACCTTGCCGCCGATCCCCATGCGCTTTGCCATCTCAGGGTATTCGGGTTCGGGCTTCACGTAGGCCTCGGGAAACTCAGCCACCGACTCTTCGTCGACGGGCTCGAAGGTCGGCGAAGGCGGCGGTGCGGCTAGCAAGGGCGGGGGCGGCGCCTTGGCCAACACCCGGTCGTTGGTCATCAGCGTGTTGCCAACCGGGACCGCGACCGGGTTGTCGCCAGCCACCACCGAATCTTGGGTCACACCGAACACGGGTTGGACTGGCTCCTCGGTGGCCGGCGTCTGCTTCACCTCTTGGTTGGGCATTGGCTGAGGCGGCTTGATGTGCGCCGCCGGTCTTCGTAGGACCGGCCGGACCGCTGGATCGGGCGGCGGGGGCGGCGGATCGAGAGGCGGCGGAGGCGGCTCTGCGGGCGGCGGCAGCACATCGACCTCGACCGGCTCCGCCGGCTTATCGTGCAAACCGCGCTGGGGAACCAGCAAAAGTGCAAGGGCCACCAGCGCATGGATCGAGATGGCCACGACCGCTCCCCAAAGGGATGCGTGCTTGTCAACCGATGAAGCGCTGCTTGCCACTCGAACGCTCCTTGGACTGCCGGAGCTTAGTCTACCGCGCGGGAGCGGCGCCGGTTTCCGGTACGGCGGCCTGCAACGCGGACGATGCCACGCTGTCCACGTTGATGGCGAATTTGCGCACGCCCGCGCGTTTCACGAAATCGATGATATGCACGACGCTGCCGTGAGGCACGACCTTGTCCGCGGCGATGATGGCTTGCAAGTCCGGATTCTTGGGCAATTCGGCCGCGATCTGCTTGGCCACCTGGGCTTCGTCGGAGCGATCGCCGTTGAGGTAAAGCTGCCCGTCTTTGGTCAGGGTCAGAGCCAGCGTCGTGCGCGTCTGATCGGTCCCGGTCATCGCCTTGGGCAGGTCCACCTTGATCGAGGGGTTCACGATGTAGGTCGTGGTCACCATGAAGATGATGAGCAGCACGAGCGTGATGTCGACGAGTGGGGTCACGTTGATCTCGGTGATCATGCGTCCCGAGTCGTCGTCTTCGAACTGGCTTGCCGCGCCCGCCATGCGACTAGCCTCCCTTGGCCTTGTCAGATCCCTTGCCTGCTTCGTCGCGCGCACCGGTCAGGATCATATGCGCAAGCGCATCCACGCGACCCATGGTGCGCCGGATCCGTCCCTGAAAAATGTTGAACGCCACCACCGCGGGCAAGGCGACCATGAGGCCGACTGCGGTCGCCACCAGCGCCTCGGCGATGCCCGACATGACTACCGCGGCGCCACCGCCCTGGTTCTTGGCCAAATCCGCGAAGGCCTTGATGATGCCGATCACGGTGCCGAACAGGCCGATGAAGGGCGCGTTGTTGCCAAGCGTGCCCAGAATGCCGAGGTGCTTTTCGAGGGCGAGACGCTCGCGCGAACGCGCGCCGGCCATGGCCTCGACGGCGGCAGTGGAGCCGCGAGCAAGCTCGTCGAGGCCGACCAGCGCCACGCGAACCTCGGGGCAACTGGGCGCTCCCAGAATGTCCCGGGCGGCCTTGCTGTCGCCAGCGGCGAGCGCTTGGTGTAGCTTCTCGCTCAGCGTTTCGAAATTGGCCACCCGACCCGACATGGCAATGGCACGCTCGACCATGACCGCGACGGAAAGGATGGACAGAAACACGAGCAGCCAAAGGACCCATTCCGATCCGAGAAGGGTGAAGGCGAGGATGTGTTCAGTGATGCGCATGTTTGTATGTCCCGGTCAGCTGGCCGGCTCCGCGTCCGAAACTAGCATAGGTTCGTCCTGTCTACCCTGCTCGACGCCCAGCGCTCCGAGCACCACTGTGGCGTAGCTTCCAGGCGGCAGCGAAAAGCGCAGGCGCAGACCGCCCGCCTCCTCGCTGATGGGGGGATCGCCGAGCGTGACCTTCACCACCACGGGCCGCCGCGTTCCAGGCAGCGATCGTCCGACCTGGCCGAGCTCGTCCGGGCCAATGCCCAGCTCGGCAAGCGCGCGATCCTCGAGAGCGCGCGCGGCGCTGCCGGGTTCGGGCGTACGCACGCGACCGCCGGGCAGGGGCGCAGTGGGAACCACTTCGCCGGCGCCTACGCGTGCCTGATCGGCGGCGAGGTCGGTCGAGGCGAACTGCCCGCCCGAGTCGACTTTCTCCAGGATGTCGCCGCCGAGCACGGTCAACAAGCCGCCTTCCTTGGCCCGTAGATCGAGAACGCGATTGAACACCGCGGACTGCACCGCCGAAAGCAAGAGCTTGCGTCGGCGGCTATCGGGTTCGCGTCGGGTCCGGCGCAAGACCGCCAAGCCGACCTCGACATTGTCGCCCGCGCTGCCAAAACGCTGGTGGCCATAGCGGTTGGGCACACCCTGGGCCGCAAGGTCGGCAAGCGCGGCCGAGATCTTCGCGCCTTCTCCGTCGGCGAGGTCGGTCACGAGAATCTCGAAGCGATTGCCGTGCAGGTGCCCCACGCGCAACTTGTTTCGATGCCGACCGGTCGCCAAGATGCGAAGACCTTCCACCGCGGCTTCCTGGGCGCGCTCCGGCGCCACTCCATGCAAACTCAGCCACTGCCGCGTCGTGGCCCGGCGATCCTTCATGCCCGCGTAGCCGACGTCGCGCGCCTCGACGCCCAGTACTCGCGCCAGCCTGCCCACCGCCTCCAGCGTGGTGAGATTCCGCTTTTCGATCCACAAATAAGTGTGTTCCCCGTCGCCGGCGGGCAGGTAGGCTGGGATCTCCTCGACAAGAAAAGTTTCGGGACTAGAGATAAATCTGGCCATCCGCGGTGAGTTTCTCATGTCTCGGAAAGAATTCGCCACTTCTTGGCGCTTGCCCTTCGAGGAGACTAGGATCGCCAGAGATGGAGCCGCTTCTCGAACTTTTTCGCCAGCATCTGGAAAGCGAGAAGCGCGCTTCGGCCAATACCGTGCGCGCGTATCTGGCGGACCTCGAAGCGCTGATGGCGCACGCTCATATCCGGCGCGGGGACGGACCAGACGCGCCTCCGCTTGCGTTCAAGGATCTCGATACCCTGGCTTGCCGATCATTTTTGGCCAGCCTGCACGGCAGGAACGATCCGGCCAGCGTGGGGCGCAAGCTGTCGTCGCTCAAGACCTTCTTCCGCTTGCTGGTCCGGCGCAAGCTCATCGCCACAAGCCCACTTCTGGCCCTGCGCGGTCCCAAGCGCGCTCACCGCTTGCCCGCGTTTCTGGCCAAGGAAGAGGCCTCGCGGCTGCTCGATGGTGGGGCGGCTGGCGGACATTCCGCTTTTGAGACCGCACGCGATCAGGCCTTGTTCGAGGTGCTGTATGGGAGTGGGCTACGCATCTCCGAGGCCTGCCACCTCGACGTGAGCGACGTGGTTGCCGACGGAGATGGTGCCAAGATCACGGTGCGCGAGGGCAAAGGCGGCAAGGATCGCATCGTGCCCGCGGGTGGCAAGGCGTGGCAGGCGCTGGCGAACTACTTGCCTTTGCGGGCGACGCTGATGGCCTTGATTGTCGCGCAGAACAAGCCGGTGGACGCGCAGGCGCTCTTTCTTTCGCGCCGGGGACTGCGCATGGGCGATCGCGAGGCCCGGCGCAAGCTCGACCGCCGCGAGCTCGAAAATGAGGTGAAACGCGTCTCGCCCCATGCCTTGCGCCACAGCTTTGCCACCCATCTTCTCGGCGAAGGCGCGGACTTGCGCTCGATCCAGGAGATGCTCGGCCATGCCAGCCTGCGCACCACCCAGCGCTACGCCCAGGTGGACATCGATCACCTGATGCGCGTTTACGACAAGGCTCACCCTCGCGCGACGCTGCGAACGCGGTAAGCTGCGCGCATGGCTTCTCCCAAAACTCGCTCTACCACCGTCCTGGTCGTACGCTCGGGCGGCAAAGTCGTCATGGGCAGCGACGGCCAGGTCACCATGGGCCAGACCGTCGTCAAGACCACCGCGCGCAAGTTGCGCCGTCTCGGCGACGGGAAAATCGTCGCTGGCTTCGCGGGCTCTGCGGCCGACGGCCTGACCTTGTTCGAAAAGTTCGAGGGCAAGCTCAAGGAAGCGAGCGGCAACCTCATGCGCGCCGCGGTCGAGCTGGCCAAGGACTGGCGCACCGATCGCGTGCTGCGCCGCCTGGAGGCCTTGCTGCTGGTGGCCGATCGCGAACACATCCTGATGCTTTCTGGAACCGGCGACATCATCGAGCCCGATACCGACGCGGCGGCCATCGGCTCGGGCGGCAACTTCGCCCTGGCCGCGGCGCGAGCGCTCATGGCGGAAACCAAGCTGTCGGCGCGCGAGATTGCCGAACGCAGTCTGGGCATTGCCGCCGAGATCTGCGTGTATACCAACACCCACTTCGTTTTCGAGGAGCTGTAGGCATGCCAGGTCCGACGTCAGGAAACGCAAAGCGCGCCGAGGCGCTCACTCCCCGCGCCATCGTCGAGGAATTGGATCGCTATATCGTGGGCCAGCGCGCGGCCAAACGCGCGGTAGCGGTGGCCCTGCGCAATCGCTGGCGGCGGCAGCAGGTGCCGGGCACCATGCGCGACGAGATCTCGCCCAAGAACATCATGCTCATCGGCCCCACCGGCGTGGGCAAGACCGAGATCGCGCGACGCCTGGCCAAGCTCGCTCACGCGCCTTTCATCAAGGTCGAGGCGTCCAAATTTACCGAGGTCGGCTACGTGGGTCGCGACGTGGATTCCATGGTGCGCGATCTAGCGGAAACCGCGGTGTCCATGCTGCGCGAGGAGGAGCGCGAGCGCACCAAGCCCCGTGCACGGGAAAACGCCGAGGAGCGCCTGCTTGATGTCCTCTCGCCGCCCGCGCGCCCACCGCGAACACCGTCGGGCGCGATACCCCTGCCGGGCGCCATTGCCTCGGCCGAGCCCGCGTCGCCGATCGAATCCACCACGCGCGAGGATCTTCGCCGCTTGCTCCGGGATGGCAAGCTCGACGACAGGATGGTCGAGGTCGACACCAGCGAGGGCGGACAGCCGTTCGCCAATGTCTTCGCCGGTACCGGCATGGAAGACATGGTGCTCAACCTGCAGAACATGTTTCCGCAGAATAACCGCACCAAGCACCGCCGCTTGAGCGTGCCCGAAGCGCTGGAGGCGCTCACCGATGAGGAAGTAGGCAAGCTCATCGACATGGATCGTGTGACCAAGGAGGCGATTCGCCGGGCCGAGCAAGACGGCATCATCTTCATCGACGAGCTCGACAAAGTGGCTGGACGCGAGGGCGGTGGCCACGGTCCTGATGTCTCGCGCGAAGGCGTACAGCGCGATCTCTTGCCTATCGTCGAGGGTTCGACGGTTTCGACCAAGTATGGTCCGCTCAAGACCGACCACGTGCTTTTCATCGCTGCGGGCGCTTTTCACGTGGCCAAGCCCAAGGATCTCATCCCCGAGTTGCAGGGGCGGTTCCCCATTCGCGTGGAGCTGGAATCGCTCACCGCCGCCGACTTCGTGCGCATCCTGACCGAGCCGGAAAACGCGCTGGTCAAGCAATACACGGCCTTGCTCGCCACCGAGAAGGTGCATCTCGACATCGGGGCCGACGCGGTTGCAGAGATCGCGCGTTTCGCCGCCGACGTCAACGCGCGCATGGAGAATATCGGCGCGAGGCGGTTGCACACCATCATGGAAAGGTTGCTCGACGAACTCTCCTTCGAGGCCCCGGAAGTGGGCGAGCAAACCGTGCCCATCACCGCGACCTACGTGCGCGATCGTCTGCAAGGGCTGCTCACGGACGAGGATCTGTCGCAGTACGTTCTGTAGGTGGCGCCTCGCCGGCGGCGGCCAGTACCAGGCGAGGATCGATGCGACGGCGGAAGAGCACGATGCGCGCGTCGGGCGGCAGGCGATCGTCGCCGCAGAGGCGCGTTTCATCCACGCAGAGGATGAGGTTGCGAAGGCCGGCCTCACGCAAGAGCGCGAGTTTGCGGGCAAGGTAGTCCGCGGACCAGAAGCCGAGGATCTCCACCAAGAACCGGCGTTGCGGACAGAGCCTGTGGCGCAGCAGAAAATCGGGAAAGATGAGGGTGCGTCCCGCGGGCACCGGCTCGGGCTCGCGTAGAAGATCCCAATCGGGCGCCGCGTGCTTGAGATCGCGGGCGAAGCGCTCCTCCAGTTTGCTGTCGCAGGTCTTCGGCCCCTCGGTCGGGAAAATGGGATCCCCGGATTGCACGTCCAAGATGGCTTCCTGATCGCGCAACACGCACTCGGCGCGCAGCTTGAAATGGGCGCAGTGGGGAAGGAACTGGATGAGTTCGCCGAGCGCGCGGCCGTAGAGCAGGGTGTGACGGAACACTGTGAAGGGTCCGGACACGTCGAGGATGGGCGGGTCTCCGTCGGTGACAGAGCACAAAAGGCCGCGCAATTTTGCCTGGCGGACGAGTGGCCGGGTCGCGCCCTCGGCCTTGATGCGGACGCGACGGGCGTGGAAGAGCAAGCTGCGCAGGATGAGCTGGTTCGTACGCAGGGTCAGGTCGTTTGCCGAGGGGATGCTGGCCGGGGCGCAGACAAGTTTCTCGCCGGGAAGATCCGCGAACAGCGTGCGTTCGATTTCATCGGGCGCGAGGGCGAGTGCTTGCGCGGCCGCCGCGAAGGCGCTGGATCGCTCGGTCTCAGTCTCGACCGCCGCGCAAAACAAGATCTCACGTACCCTTTCTGGGGGTACGCTGGCGTCGAGCTCGCTCTTCCACAAGCGCAACGCTACCGCGATGGCGGCGCGCAGTTTGAAGGGCGGCGTTGCACAAGGCAGCGGTTGGTGCAGCCGTTCGAGCAATTCGCGCACCGGCATGGCTCGAAAGCGATCGACCTCTTCGACCAGAACCCGCAGCCACGGAATGTCTTGCGCGTCGAGAAATGCGGGCAAAATGCGCCCGCCCACGATGCGAAAGGGAATGGCCGATTCAGGCAGCAAGGGCGCTCCTTCGCTTGCGCGCTTGTTCCACTTCGGCTGTCGAACGGACGACCAGTTCGTAGACCAGGGCACGCTTGCCTGGCCGCGGCCGTAGCACGCGGCCGACCCGCTGCACGTGTTCGCGCTCGCCCTTGTTGCCCGCCACGATGATGCCGACTTCGGCGTCCGGCACGTCGAGGCCCTCGTTGAGTACCTGGGCCGAGACCAGGGCGCGCAGTTTGCCTTCCTTGAACAGGCCGAGCACACGCTCGCGCTCCTTGCGTTTGATGTCGCACGTGAGCGGCATGATGAGGTGCTCGCGACTGATGGCATAGGCGGTGGGATTGTCGGCCACAAACACGATGGTGCGGGACGCGCGGTGGCGCGCGAGCAAGGCGCCGACCATGGTGCGCTTGGCCCTTGGAAAGGAGGTGATCTTGCGCGCGCGATGCCAGGCCGCGATGGCCCGGCGACCTTCGTCGGTGCGCCCCGCGCTCTTCGCGAATTCTTCCCAGGTGGCGCCGGGATTGAAGCGTCGGAATCTGTGCATGACGTCGCGAAAGACCGCCATCAACGATTCGTACTGGGTGCGCTCTTCCGGGGTTAGATCCAAGTGCAGTACCACGGTGTCGAAGGGCGCCAGGAACTCTCCAGCGAGCTCGTCGACGCGCAATTCGTAGACCGTGGGGCCGACCAGATCGTCAAGCCGCACAGCCGCCTGGCCGCGCGGCTTGGTGGCGGTCAGCCCCAGGCGCAGCGGCGCCGTACACATGTCCAGCGCCTCGTCGCGCATCCCGGTGCCGAAATGGTGGGCCTCGTCGACCACGAGCAGGCCGAACTGATTTCCCAAACGGTGCATGTGGCGCCAGGCGCTTTCGAACGTCGCTACGGTGACGGCGTCGATGCGATATTCGCCGTCACCCAGCCGCCCGGGCTCGGAGCCCAGAAGGTCGCGAATGGCACGTGCCCACTGGTCGAGCAGAACGCGTGTGGGCACGAGACAAAGTGCGGGAACCCCTGCGCGCGCGATGGCGCCGATGGCCAGGCGGGTCTTGCCCGATCCCGTCGGCAGAACCGCAGTGCCTCGACGGGACGCAAGTTCCCAAGCTGCGAGCGCGGCTTCCTGGTAGGGGCGCAACTCGACCGCGACAGGTTCCATCAACGAAGTGGCCGGCCGGCCAGCCACCTCGTCTGTGAACCGGACGCCACGCTGGCCAAGATCGGCCACCAACTTAGAATGGAACCGCGCCGGGCAGCGCAAGGCCGCGATGCGCGGATCCCACAGCGCGCCGGGCAGATTTGAGAAAACCCCAGGCCCCGATGCAGGCCCAGCCATCGACCCATCCAGGCCCAGGAGAACGATAGTTCCGCGATCGAATACAAGTCGCATGGGTCGTGCTTTTGCACGCGACATGCCACTCGCCAGCGATGGCGGGAGTTCACAAAAAAAGGACCCTCGGACAATTTCCGAGGGTCCTTTTTCCGGGCGGAGTGGGCTCAGTCGAGCCCGCTGGCCGCGCTACTTAGGCGCTGGACCGCGCTTGGGCGGCGCCTTAGGTTGCACGGGCTGGGGTCCAGGCTTGCCGCCTGAGGGCGCACCAGCGGACGGCGCCGTCGGGGCTGGTCCACGATGCGGGGGTCCGCCTGCCTGGGCCGGAGCGGGCTGGGGCTGACCGCCACGCATCGGGAATGCAGCACCGCCAGGATTCGGACTAGAGGCTGGCTGCGGACTGAAGGCGGGTCGTCCCTGTTGCTGCTGGGCTTGTACTTGCCCACCCACTTGGCCGGGATGGTTCATGGGTTGTTGCTGCGGCGGCGGCATGGCTCCTGGGTGTCCTGGTCCAGCCATCGGAGCTGCGCGCCCCATGGGTTGCTGCTGGGGCGGCGGAGCGAATCCGCGATGGGGTTCGGGCGGTGGCGGTGCTCCGTGAGGACCCATCGGCGCTGCGCGACCGGGGCCTGGGGGTGGCGGGGCAGGCCGGCGCCAGTCCTCCCGAGGCGTTCGGTGCTCGTAGGGCCGGACGTATTCCCGGTGTCCTTCATGGTCGTTCCAGTAGCCTCGCCGGTATTCCCAGCGGCCATTCACAATGACGTAGGTAGGCTCGACGTAGACGTGTCCAGGCGGCGAGTACTCCCAATAGCCCGGCACCCAGTCCCACTGGTAGCCGCCCCAGTTCCAGTAGCCGCGGACCCAGAAGTAGTTCGGGCCCGGTGCCATGGGGATGAACTCTTGTTGAGGGGGCGGCGGCGCGCCTGGCACGAAGACGGTCGGTTGTTCTTCCACGACCACCGCTGGCTGAGGTTGGTATTCGGGCTGGGGCGGCGGCGGTTGGTAGTAGACCGGTTGTGGTTCAGGCGGCGGCGGTCCGACAGGGACCGCGGTGCGAACCACGCAGCCTGACACCAAGCCTGAAGTCATTAACATGGAGCCCACGATGGTTCGCCGCCAGCAAAGCTGGCGGGCTTCCCACGCGACTAGGGTCAAAAGCCAAGGTGCTGATCGGGTCATGTTTACCTCTCCCAGATTGGACGTATCAGGCTAGACCTCTATTCGCCTGATCGCAATTGTTGACCTACGGGCGCGCCAGGAAACGCGCCAGCACGGTCTTGGCGCCGTCGCTTGCGAAGCGCACAGT
>Ga0265314_10001552_pt1 | contig 25312 bp, 21 predicted proteins | sample 4126metaG_FD_203106 | JGI IMG/M metagenome (GOLD analysis project Ga0265314, IMG submission 203106) | Rhizosphere microbial communities from Carex aquatilis grown in University of Washington, Seatle, WA, United States - 4-1-26 metaG | ecosystem: Host-associated > Plants > Roots > Rhizosphere >... | reverse complement strand
CGGGAGTCAGGGCTCTGATCTTGTCTGAGAGAAGCTCGTTTGCCGGCGGGACGGCGCCGTCCGACGCAAGCTGGGCGGAGGCGTCCACAAGTGGTGGGCCGTGGTCATCTCCGCACGCGGACAACGTCAAGGCGGCGAGAACCAGAAGGCATGAGACTCTTATCATGGTCGACCTCAAGGCAAGCGTAGGTCTACGGCTTGGAGCGGGCAAGGATCTCGAAACCTTCGACGTCCTCGCTGGGTGACCACCCGCACAGTGCCCACCGTTGCCATCGGGATGACCTATTCTCCAACCAACGCCCCTCCGTGCGCTTGCAGGACGAAGGTCACAGGTCCGTCGTTGACCAATTCGACTTTCATGTCGGCGGCGAATCGGCCGGTGGCGACTTCGATGCCCTCGGCGCGAATGCGCTCGGCCATGCGTTCGTATAGTTTTTCCGCCAGGGCGGGATCTTCTGCGCGAGCGAAGCTGGGGCGATTGCCTTTGCGGGTCGAGCCCGCGAGAGTGAATTGGCTCACGACCAGGCATGCGCCGTGAACGTCCTTGATAGACAGGTCCATGGGCGTGCGTCCCGGAAAAATGCGCAGGGCAACCAATTTGCGCGCGAGCACGTCGGCGTCGGCGTCGCTGTCGCCGCGTTCGACGCCGACGAGAACCGCCAGCCCAAGGTCGATCTTGCCGACGATTTCGCCTAGCGCACGAACCTCGGCGCGCGACACGCGCTGAACGACCACAACCATCGTGTGACCCCGGCCTGATTCGAACAGGCGACCTACGGTTTAGGAAACCGTCGCTCTATCCACCTGAGCTACGGGGCCAAACAGTTAAATTCTGACTACTTCGAGCTACTTTTTCTTCTGCGTTGTCTTGCCGCGTGGTGGCCATTGTGTGCCCCTTTGGGCCGGCAACGTCGCGAAGAGATACCACGTTCCCCTTGGGAGTGGAAAGGTCCGCCGGCATGACTGCCGAGCGGCTGTATGGCGCCAAGGTCGCACGTAGCCTGTTCCCGGGGGCGCCCGGAATGACCGATAGCCCTGAAGACGTCATCGACGCGGGCAACCGCGTGCAACCAACGATGTCGACTTCGTCATCGACATTGCCATCGTCGCCGATTTCGCGACCGCACTGGCACGCCCGTGGCCCCTACGACGAGTCCGAGTTTTCTCGTCGTCGGCCAGTCGCGGTTCGGGGGCGTTTGGCCGTGGGCGATCTGCTCTAGTTGGTCGGCATTGGCTGCCGGTCGAACGCGATGACTACCAACACATCGTTTGTGGGTGATACGGCGCTCGAACCGGAGGACGGCCGAATCCTGCGCGCATCGCGTCCGGCGGTTTGGACTGGCAAGGATTTGTGCTCGCCGATAGTATTCGGCCGCACTTGTGCGGGGGTCGAGCATGGCCGACGAACAACGAGTGGAGCGAGAGCAGGTGGCCGTTTCCACGGGCGCTACCAAGCAGGAACGGCGGGGGAGGCGTGTGACATCCACCCATCAAGCGGCTGACGGGAACGAAGATGAGCGGGTAGGGCGGGGCAAGGCTCTGCCGGCCGAGGCCGCCCCGCCCTGGGAGGTCCTGGCGCCAGGCACGAAGGTCGGGCGCTACGAAGTCATTCGGCTGGTTGGCGAAGGTGGCATGGGCACGGTGTACGAGGCGCTGGATGCGCGCCTCAATCGCAAGGTCGCGTTGAAGATCCTGTCGAGCGAGCTCAAAGGCAAGCGCAAGGCCGCCAAGCGATTCACCATCGAGGCGCAGGCGGCGGCGCGCCTGGAGCATCCCAATGTGGTGCGGATTTTCGACTTCGACGTGGACTGTGCGATCCCGTACATGGCCATGGAGTTCCTGCAAGGCGAAACCCTGGCCGCGGCCATCGAGCGGGGATCTCTGGCGCTCCCGCGCGTGGCGGACATCATGCTGGCGGTGTGTGCGGGCGTGCACGCCGCGCACCAGGCGGGCATCGTTCACCGCGACCTCAAGCCGAGCAACATCTTCCTGTGCCGGGATTGGAAGGGGAACGAAACCGCCCGCGTGCTCGATTTCGGCATATCAAAGGTGGGCGGCATTTCCAGCAGCGGCCTCACGCAATCCGGAGATATCGTGGGGACGTCACAATACCTTTCGCCCGAACAGGCGGCGGGCCTGCGCCATGTCACCGAACACAGCGATCAGTATTCCCTGGGCGTCGTGATGTACGAATGCGTGACCAGGCAGACGCCACAGCGCGGCCTTCCCATCTACACCTTGCTCCGCAACGTGACCGAAGGCCGGCACAGTCCGCCGAGCGAGTTGCGCACGGACCTGTCGCCCGCCTTCGAAGCCGTCATCGAGCGCGCCATGAGTGTGCGACCGAAGGACCGATTTCCTTCAGTGCACGAGCTGGGGCGGGCGCTGTTTGCACTGGCGTCCGCCGAGGGGCAGCGCCAGTTCGACGATTTCTACAATCGCACCGACGTCAAGACGAAGTGGCCCGAGAGCTCCGGGTGGCACCGCCAACACGCGGACGCGGATGCGCGCGCCGCCCCAACGCAACCCTTGCCGCGCGAGCCTGCGCCCACCTGGCAGCAGCACGCGACGCACACCTCGGCACGTCCAGGCAGGCGTCGCAGCCGATCCCGGCCGGTGTCGACCACACAAGCGTCACCGTCCAGGGGTTCGCGGAAGTTGCTCTATTCTCTCGCGCTCGGGGCGGTGCTAGCGGTGGTCGCGTTGATCGTGGTTGGACTCGCTGTCCGGCTCTAGGGTCGGCCGAACGCTCTCATTGTTTCTTGCATTCTCGGCGATCGGAGGGCAGCTTACCGGTCCGTGAAACCAACCGTCCTGTTGTTCGACGTAGACGGCACGTTGGTGACGACGTGTGGCGCCGGCAGGCGCGCCATCGAGCGCGCGTTCGAGTTGCGCCATGGAACGAAAGAGATCCTGAACTTTTCCTTCGGCGGCATGACCGACAAGGCCATCGTGCGCAATGCGCTGCTGGCGCTCGGTCGGCCGCCTGAGGCCGACCTGGAGCGCGAGACGGAGGAGATGCTGCGCTTTTATCTCGATGTGCTAGCCGAGGAAGTCGCGCGAACGCGCATCCGCATCCACGAGGGAATGGCGCATGCCTTGGATATGGCGGACGCTCGTCCGGAAGTGGCTCTCGGCCTGGGCACGGGGAACATCCGCAAGGGCGCCGAGATCAAGCTCGGCTGCGTCGGCATCTATCACAGGTTCAGCTTCGGCGGCTTCGGCGACGATTCCATCGATCGCCCCACGCTGCTGATGGCGGGCGCGCGCCGGGGCGCGGACAAGCTGGGCCTTGCCATCGAGGACTGCCGCATCGTCGTCATCGGCGACACACCCAAGGACATCGCCGGGGCCAAGGCCATCGGCGCCGAGTCGATTGCGGTTGCAACCGGCATGCACGACATCGCCGAACTCAAGCAGTGCGACCCGACCGTCGCCTTCGCGAATCTGGCCGACCCCCGCGCCGAAGCGGCCCTGTTTGGGCGCTAAGCTCTCCGTCTTTCAACCGGGAATATTGAAAAGGATCCGCTCCCCGTCGACGATTGCCGGGTAGCTCTCGAGAGGTCGCGGTGGTGGCCCCTCGAGAACCTTGCCTGTCATGTCGAACACGGCGGCGTGGCAGGGGCACTCGATCTTCACGATGTCGGGATTGTAGTTTAGGTCGCACTGTTCGTGCGGGCACTTGGCCTCGAAGGCGTGCGCGCTGGTCTCGCTATCGCGGACCAGGAGTAACTCCTTGCCGCGAATCTTGGTGACCATCGAGCCGCCGACCTTTTGCAATTTCGGCGCCTTGGAAAGTGGTACGGCGACCCAGCTCTTGCCCGCGGACAGGACCATCTTGGGCCAGGCCAGCAAGGCGATGGCCATGCCAGTCATAGTGGCAAAGAACCCCCGGCGCGAAGGCTGCCCCAGAGCGTCCTGTTTTGCCGACGGTGATGGTTGGTGAGAACAACGGCAATTCGACATGACTAGTACTCCCTCGTGATGTTGAAGCCGATGACCAGCTTGCTCCATTGCGTGTCCGTGTTGGTGATGTAGGCGTCCGCAGTGACGAACTGCGTGTTTCCGCAAACCAAGGCGAAGGTATGTCTGTTGGTGAAATACTTCACGCCGCCCGAAAAAACTGGGTTCTTGGAACAGAAGCCGTAGTTGCAAAAGACCATTTCCGCATCGAGCGAGACCGCAGATGCGAGACGATATTCGAGTCCAGCGGCGCTAGCCAGGGACCACTTGTGTTCTTCATTGCTGTACTTCTTGCCAACCGTCGTGCTGGGGCTCGAGTTGGCGTGGTACAGGATCCCGGCCGTTGCCAGCAAGCGGTTGAGAAAGAGTCGGCTCGCGAAGATCTGCGCGAACGGCCACAGCGCGTCCGCATGGTTGGGTACCGCGAACCACGACAACCCGCCTCGCACCATCAAGTCCACGCCGTAATCGTCTTGGCGAAGAGCGTGCGCGCGGGCGTCGAACTCGTAGGTGTCGAACTGGGGTCCGTTGACCCGATAGAGCCCGGCATCAAGCACATCGAGGATGCCGTAGCGAAGCCCAAGGCCCACACTAAGGCCCGAGTCGAATCCGAGGAAGTTGTTCCCCATGTCGTCGAACGGGTGCTTGCTGTCCTTGTTGTAGATGGGCGACGAAGCGCGATGGTCGATAATGAAATCGAAGCCGCCCGCGCGCACGGTACGGCCGGTTGGCAAGGCGAGGATGCGGATGGGCTCTGGAAAGCCTTTCCCGTACCAACCCGCGGCGGGATCCTGGGTTTCCTGCAGGTCCACGACTTCGCTGAGGACTTCAATGTCATTCTCAGAGGGCTTGGCCGCTGGCGCTGGCGTTGGGGCCGGAGGTGGGCTCGGAGGGCTTGGCTCGGGCTTGGCCACCGTTTCAGTAGCTTCGGCAGCGGGCTGGGTTTCGCTGGAGGCCTCGGTCGAGGATTCAGCGCCAAGGGTCAGTGAAAGGAGGACGAGAGCAATGTTTGTCATTGTAGACCTGATTGACCTAGTTGTTGGGAGCGCCAGCGTTGACCCAGTCCTGGAAATTCTTCTTGTCGGCAGCCGTGAGATCCGCGCCAGGGCTTATCGGCATGGTGCCCGACTGAATCGCGGCATTGGCCACATCCAGGTCGGCCGTGAGGCCTGCGTAGGTATCGAAGGCATACCCCATGGTCATGTCGGTTGAGTTGTGGCAGCCCGACACCGCGCAGCTTGCAGCCACGATCGGGGCAATCGTGTTCTTATAGCTGACCGTCGCGGTCGTAGTTCCGCCGGCGCCACCAGTCGCCGCGCCGGCTTCGACGGCACTGCCATCGACGCCGCCGGTTCCTCCGCCCGCGCCTGAGGATCCCCCCGTCATTCCTGTCCCGGCCGCTCCACCCGCCGAGTTGAAAGGCTTGGCGCCTTTGTCCCCGCATGCAAACAGCAGACAGGCGAAGAGAGAACCAACCATGACGACGTATCCAAAACGCAACATGAACACTCCTTTTTTGCGACCGATGCCCCGGAAGACGGCGCCTAGTTTCCCCAATGATCCCTTCGGATGCAAGCGGACAATGCGGAAGTCTATCGGCGGGCGGGCTCGGCGGGCCTAGTCCGCAGGCTCCGTTCGCACCATCACGCGGCCCAAATTCTGCACCTGGCTGCGCAGAGTGCGCTCGATTTTCTCGGTGAAATCGTGGGCTTCCCTGATCGAGGTTATCGCCGGCAAGACGCAACGGAAGGAGAGCGAAAATTCAGACCCAGAACGCCTGATTTCGATATTTTGGGGCGTAATGCCGCGCGCGGCGAACTCGGGAACGCGAGCCAGGGCTGCCTGAATCCGCGCCGTTTCCTCGGGCGTGGCCAAGGCCGTGGCACGCGCGCCGCCCGCGGGCTCTACGTGGGTGACGACGCGGGCGAGTCGCGGGATGGTCTGGCGCAACTCCTGGTCTATTTCAAGAGCCCTGCGGTGGGCCTGCGACAAGGGCAGATCGTCTTGCATCTCCAGGTGCATCTCGAGCACGAGAAGGCCGTCTTCTTCGTAGATGAGGAGGTTGTGTGCGGCGGCATCGTGCGAGGCCGCAATCCGGCGGGCGGCGGTTAGCAGATCTTCGTCCGAACCTTCGGCCGGCTCGACGTGCACGACGACATCGGCTTTAGGCATTTCGCGCTTGATGGCCGCTTCGGCGCCGCACGCGATCTCGTGGCTGCGCTGTAGCGACTCGGCCCGATCCACGACCAGCACCAGATCGACGAAAAACTCGGGTCCGCTGCGCCGCACGCGCACCTGCCGCACCTCGCGCACGCCAGCAACCTGGGCAAAGCAGGCGATCCGTGACGCCAGATCCGAGGGGACGGTGTCGAGAAGGTCGTTGATGGACTTCTTGCCGAGTCTCAAGCTGACCAGTACCACGACCAGGGCCACGCCGAGGGCGGCCACCGCGTCGGCCTTGGACAGCCAGGGAATCTCGAAGGCATGCGCCACGAGGACGCCGCCGAGTCCGACCAGAACCACGAAGGAAGACCAGATATCGGTCGCAAAGTGCAGGGCGTCCGCTTCGAGGGCCTGGCTGTCGTACTTTTTGGCCACGCGAAGCAAGGCCCGCGAGCGCGAGTAGTCCACGACGATCGAGACGGTGACCACCAGGAAGGACCACAGATTCGCATCCACGTGGACCTGGGCGCGGAAAAATAGGCGTTCGATGGCCTCTTTGATGATCCAAACGCTGGTCGCGAGCAGCAGCACGGTTTCGAACAGCGCGGATAAATTTTCGATCTTGCCATGACCGTAGGCGTGCTCTTTGTCCGCCGGGCGACTGCTGGCCCGCACCGCCCACAAGGTCACCAGCGCCGCCATCAGATCGAGCCCCGAGTGGAGCGCTTCGGCGAGGATGCCGAGGCTTCCCGTCCAAACCCCGACGCCCACTTTGGTTCCGGTTAGGAGCAGTGCCGCCAGAACCGAAACCAGGGCCACGCGATTCTTCTCGGCCCCCGCGCCGCCGAGGCCGGCAAAATGGTCATGGGTGCCGTGATCGTGGTCGAACATGGTGTTTCCGAAGTGACTATACCGCAAGGAGCAAACCTGCGCGGTGTCGTTCGCGGGTCGAAATAGGTTGCGCGAAGGTCGCGATGGTTATACTGACCTCGGTGCGGGACAGCGGCGGGTAGTTGGTCCAGGTCCAGATTGTCACGATTCTGTAAAAACACAGACCGTGATTGCAGGTTACCGAGTGGCTTATGCGAAACCCCTTCTCGCTCCCATCCATTCTTCCCAAGCGTCTGGTGCAACCGGGGCGCGCCGCCGTGGCCGCCGGGATCGCCGCGCGTCTCATCGGTGCCGCCGCCTCGGACAGCGAGATGCTCTTCTCCACGCACGCGACGTCCGCGAGCGGCCTTTCCCAAGAAGAGGCCGAACAGCGCCTGGAGAAGCACGGCCAGAATGCGGTCGCGCAAGAGGAAGGCCACAGCTGGCGCAACCTGCTCGTGATGGCCGTGCTGAACCCACTGGTCATCCTGCTGTCGCTCCTGGCCATCCTGTCGGCTGCCACGGGCGATCTGCGCGCCGCCATCGTCATGCTGCTGATGGTGCTGCTGGGCGTGGCCTTGCGTTTCGTTCAGGAGGCACGCGCCGATACTGCCGCGGCGAAGCTCAAGGCCATGATCCGGGTGACCGCGACCGTGGTTCGCGATGGCAAGGCGCGCGAGATCGCGCTCGCCGAGCTGGTGCCGGGCGACATCGTCAGGCTGGCGGCAGGCGACATGATTCCGGCCGATGTGCGCCTCTTGTCCTGCAAGGACTTGTTCATCATCCAGGCCAGCCTGACCGGCGAGTCCATGCCGGTCGAAAAGTTCGACGCCCGCGATGCCTCGGCTGCCGGTTCGCCCCTCGAACTCAAGAATATCTGTTTTCTCGGCACTAGCGTCGAGAGCGGGACCGCGACGGCGGTGGTGGTCGGGACGGGAAGCAACACCTACCTTGGCAGCATCGCCAAAGCCATCTCGGGCCAGCGCGTGCAAACCAGTTTCGACAAGGGCGTCAGCCGCTTCACCTGGCTGATGATCCGCTTCATGATCGTGATGGTCCCGCTGGTGTTCCTCATCAACGGGTTCACGCGGCATAATTGGCACGAAGCCTTCTTCTTCGCGCTGGCCGTGGCGGTGGGCATGACGCCCGAGATGCTGCCCATGATCGTGACGGTGTGCCTGTCCAAGGGCGCCATCGCGATGGCCAAGAAGAAGGTGATTGTCAAGCGGTTGAACTCCATCCAGAACCTGGGCGCCATGGACGTCTTGTGCACGGACAAGACCGGCACCCTGACCATGGATCGCGTGGTGCTCGAAAAGCACTGCGATGTCCAGCTCGATGAGGACGACGACGTCCTGATGATGGCCTACCTCAACAGTCACTTTCAGACCGGACTTAAGAACGTCCTCGATCGCGCAGTACTGGCGCACAAAGAGGAAATCCATGACCAGTTCAAGGTGCCCGCCCATCACAAGGTCGACGAGATCCCGTTCGACTTCGCCCGACGGCTGATGTCGGTAATCGTCGAGACGCCCGAGGGCAAGACCCGCCTCATCTGCAAGGGCGCCCCCGAGGAGGTCTTCACGCGCTGCGCGCACTTCGAGTACGACGGTGAAACTCTGCCCATGGAAACCGTGCTCATCGCGGATCTGCGCGAGGAATATCGCCGCCTGAGCGCCGATGGCTTCCGCGTGCTGGCCATCGCCTACCGCGACCTAGATCGCAAGGCGGCCTATGCGAAATCGGACGAATGCGACCTGGTTTTGCGTGGCTACATCGCCTTCTTCGATCCACCCAAGGAAACCACCCTGCCGGCCATCGCGGCCCTGCGCGAGCACGGCGTGACGGTCAAGGTGCTCACCGGCGACAACGAGTTGGTAAGCAAGAAGATCTGCCACGAGGTCGGCATCCCCACCGATCACGTGCTCCTGGGCGCACAGATCGAGGGCATGTCCGACGCCGACTTGGCAGGCGTGGTCGAGCGAACCACCCTGTTCGCGCGCTTGGCGCCGGCTCACAAGCACCGCATCATCCTGGCTTTGCAAAGCAAGGGACACGTGGTGGGTTTTCTGGGCGATGGCATCAACGATGCCCCTGGTTTACGCGCCGCCGACGTCGGCATCTCCGTGGACTCGGCGGTCGACATCGCCAAGGAATCCGCCGACCTCGTGCTCTTGGAAAAGAGCCTGCTCGTGCTCGGTGACGGCGTGCTCGAAGGCCGCAAGGTCTTTACCAACATCCTCAAGTACATTCGCATGGGCGCCAGCTCCAGCTTCGGCAACATGCTGTCGGTGGTGGGGGCGAGCGCCTTTCTGCCCTTCGTGCCCATGGCGCCCATCCAGATTCTGACCAACAACCTGCTCTACGACTTTTCGCAGGTGCCCATTCCCGCCGACAACGTGGATCCCGAACAAACCACGCGGCCAAAGCCGTGGTCGATGAACGACATCACCCGGTTCATCTTGCTTATCGGACCGTGCAGCTCGGTGTTCGACTACACGACCTATCTTTTGATGTACTTCGTGTTCGGCGCCAACGACCCGGCGCACGCATCGCTGTTCCAGACCGGCTGGTTCGTCGAGTCGCTGATCACGCAAACGCTCATCATCCACGTCATCCGCACCAACAAGCTGCCGCTTGTGCAAAGCCGCGCAAGCTGGCCCATGAGCTTGACGACGCTGCTCGTGATGGCCGCCGGACTCTACTTGCCGTACTCGCCCATCGCAGGGGCGCTTGGCTTCACGGCTCTTCCAGGCTTCTACTGGCCGTTCCTCTTTATCACAGTCATCTGCTACGTGGCACTGACCCAGGCAGTGAAGACCTGGCTGCTCAAGAAGGCCTGGACGTAGCTACGAAACGCTCCTGATGTCGAGCGTGCCAGCGGTGTTGCAGGCGATGCGTAGGCGTGCGCCGCGGTGAAGGCGCCCGGCGACGATCTCATTCGCAAGTGGGCCTTCCACCAGGCGCTCGAAGGCGCGGCGGAGCGGGCGGGCGCCGAGGCTGCGGTCGCGTTCCAGGCGCAACACCTCCGCGATCACGCTGTCGTCGATGGCAAATGCGATGCCGCGTTCGGCTTGTAGGCGCTGGCTGGAATCGTGCGCGATGCGCGCGACGACAGTGGCCAGCTCGCGCTCGGAAAGTGGGGCGTAGCAGAGCACCTCGTCGATGCGATTCCACAGCTCGGGGGGCAGGCGGCTGCGGGCCAAGGCCAGGATGGTGCCGCCCGTGGGCGTGCTCTTGCGCCGGTAGCATTCGCTGCCGAGGTTAGAGGTCATGACCACCGCTGCGGACGAGAAGTCGACCGTGCGGCCGCGCCCGTCGGTGAGCCTGCCGTCCTCGAGGATCTGGAGCAGCAAGAGCAGCACCTCCCGGTTGGCTTTTTCAAGCTCGTCGAGCAGAACCACCGCGGCTGGCCGCCGCCGGATGGCCTCGGTCAGCTGGCCGCCGTCTTCGTGGGCGACATAGCCAGGTGGCGAACCGATGAGCCTGGCGATGGAATGGGCTTCGCTGTACTCGGACAGATCGATGCGCACCAAGGCCGATTCGCCGTCGAAGAGCGCCTCGGCAATCGCGCGCGCCGTCTCGGTCTTGCCCACGCCGGTTGGGCCCAGCAAGAGCAACGACGCCAGGGGCTTGCGGCCACGAAATCCGGCGTAGCTTCGGCGCAGGACCGATGCGATCTTAGATCGGGCCTCGGCGTGACCGACCACACGGTCGGCGAGTCGCTCTTCGAGAGTTCGGAAGCGATCGTCGTCGTCGCGCAGCAGCTGGCTCGCAGGTACCCCGGATGCATCCCCGATCACGGCAGCGATGTCGTGTGCCGAGACCTCGGCCTGGGACATCCGCTGGGCGCGTGCCAGCGCGACTTCGGCGATGGACAGGGCGCGCCCCGGCTGGGCGCGCTCGCAGGGATAGCGGGCCGACAGTCGCAGCAAAGCGGGCGTCACATCCGCGGCGAAAACCACGCCGCTTTCGCCCGCCAATGCGTCCAGCCCAGTCTCGATCATTTCGCGCAGCATGGCTGGCTCTGGAACCGGGAGCTGCACGGTTTCGATCGCATGGCTCAGATCCGGTGTGGCGAGTTCGATGCGCCGTAAATCGGCGGGCGTCAGACAGAGAATCCAGCGTCGCCCGGCGCCGGCACAGGCGAGCAACTGCAAGGATCCGTCGCCGCTTTCGGGCCCGATCCAAGCCACTCCATCGAGAACGATGGGCGCTTGGGCAGGAGCGTTGCGGTGGAGAGCCTGCAACAAGGCGCCCGCCGAAGTCGGTGCGCCCATATCGCCAGCGGGGTAGACTGGAGGCTGGAGGCTGGAGGCTGACAGTGCCGAAAGCAGGGCAGAACGGCCCGAGCCTGGATCTCCCACAATGGCGATGATGCGCGCGGTCCTCGCCTGCATGAGGTCAAGCAGCCGACCGACCTCACGCTCCCGATAGAGGACCGGCACGTGCGGCGGCTCTATGGGAAGCAGAACCAATTCGGGACGAGCAGATGTGTCGAGAGCTGCGGTCGCCGCTTCTTGCCCGACCGATTGCGAAGGCAACGCGACTTCTGGCGCCCTGGCCGCGGATGGTCCCGGCGCCTGGGCAAACGGTGCCCGCGAAAACCGGCGCTCGCGTAGATTGCCAGGTCCAGTGAGCATGCGCATGACGACGCCGCGCAATTTGGCGGGGTCGACACCCGCTGACTTCAGCGTGAGAGCGGCGGCGCCACCGCCACGCAGAAGCGCCAGCAGCAAGTGCAGCGAGGTCGTTTGTGCGGCGGTGAGCCCGAGTGCGATTTCTTGACTGGCCATGGTTATGGCCGCTGGATCCACGCCGTAGTCTGGCCGGACTTTGCTGCCCAGGATCTCGATCGCCGTCGTGGTGACACCGCGCTCGGCCAACAAGCGTGCGGCAGCGCCACCCGCATGAAGCATTCCAAGTAGGACATGGACGCTGGTGAACCCACGGCCAGCCACTGTGGCCAGCCTTTGCGCTTCTGCCATGGCCTCCTGAACGTCTGCGCTGGCAGGCGAACCCATGCCCTCGACGAGCACGGCTTGCGGTGATTCCTGGGCCTCCAAAGCGCGCGACATTAAAGAACAAGCTAGCAGGGCAGGGCAAACCGTCAAAAAAGCCCTGTTCTTCCCGCCCCAAAAGAAGCTAGATTTAGTCTTCGAACAACTGATCACACGAGGTAGAGATGTTGATGTTCAATCGTGTTACGGCGATTCTCCTTGGGACGGTCCTGTTTTCTTCAGTGGCTCTGGCGGCAAAACCGGAGGATGTCTTCAAGGGAAGAATCATCATCACGGAAAATCGCCTGCCAACCCGATTCGCCTCGGAAGGCGCGTTCGTGCAAGCCATTCACCGTTCTTCCATCGACAAGGTGTGGCCCCAGGAAGAGAAGGGCAACGATGTCGCCGTTTGGAAATTCGAATACATCGCGTTTTTCGCGCGCCCGCTCAACGACAACGAGATCACGGTCAAATTCTGGGAGGTTACGGGTGGGTCGCAGAAGTTCGTGGCCGCCGACGAGCAATACACGCGGGAGCGCGGCAGCCGCATCTTCTCGGCCGCCATCACCGTGGCCAAGCCGGACTTCGAAACCAACAAGCAGTACCTCATGACCATCGAGTCCGGCACGCGCGTGCTGGCACAGACCAAGTTCTGGCTGCGCGGAAAAGGACCGAAGTACAGCGGCAAGGTCGAGTTCAGCGACGAAGAAGCCAGGCAACGCTAGGTTCGCCTCCTTTCGCCTGCGAGGGTTCAAGCCAGCGCGGTGGCCTGTCGATAGGTTTGAGAAGCTTGAGAACCTTGCGCAGAGGCCAGGGTTGCGTTGTACTGTTGGCAGGCTAGATCTGGCAGTTCGGATCTGAAAGAGGAACACGTGGAAACGCCAAAACGAACCTTGACCGCAGCTTTCTTGGGAATGCTCTCGCTGGTGGGATGCAAAGGCGACGACGCAGCTCTGACCAGCCGACTCAACGAAGCGAACGACAAGGTGGTTGCGTGCAAGAAGGACGTCAACGACCTCAAGACCCAGAACGCCGAGCTGAAGCAGAAGCTTGCCCAGGCCATGTCCAATCCGGCGCGCGTGCAGCTCACCGATCCGGACGTGCTCAATCTGATCGCCGAGATCAAAAGCAAGCGTGGTGGAGAAGACGGCGACATCGTGCTGGGCAAGGGCGATCTTAATCCCAAAGAGGCAAGCCGCGTGGTCAGGCAAGGCGCGCAGGCGCTGCAGAAGTGCTACGAGCGAGCGCTCAAGAAGAATTCGGCGCTGCAAATGCAGTCCGGACTCGGCGTGATGCTCGAGATCACGGTGAAGCCCACGGGAAGCGTGCAGGCCATGAGCCTCTCTCCGCACGTCGACAACGATCTGTCAGAGTGTGTTCGCACCACCGTAGCGCGCTGGAAATTTCCGCCCTTTGCCGGCGAATCCGTGGTGGTCACCCAGAAGCTCACGCTGACGCCGAAGACGTAGAGCCACCGCCGGCCCCCGCCGATCCTTTCGTCAAACTAATTCGATGGTTCGCGACGGAGCTCTGCGGTCGAGCGCTCGGAGCAAACCGGGCCGACGCCGCGGATAGCTTGGCATAGCTTCTGGTAGCGTGCTTCGACAGGCCGATCGGCGGTGCGTGGTCGCTTGCCTGGATCGGTGACGGTCAATCGCATCGAGGTAAGCTCGGTAGTGTCCATCTTCATCGCGCGCGCGAGCGCGTAGTAGAGAACCGCGATGCGATGGGGGTAGTGGCGTGCGGGCCCGCGATCAATGTAGCGGGGGCCGTGATTGTAGTGTGCCCAATACGCGTGCGTCTTGTGCGTGCACGGCACGTGTTTCTGCTTGATTCGCAGCACACCGTCGCTGCCGCGCAAACGAACCGTCACATTGGTGATGCCGCCGCCATTGCGCCAGTGGGCGAGCTCGCGCGCACCGATGTCGATGTTCGTGACCGGATCCATCACTTCCGACCAAGCCATGCCACGCACGTTTCCGTTCGTACAATGTCCGCGTTTGTCGACGATGCAACGAATTCCCATCAGCCCGCCGTCCTTCGCGTAGACGCTGCCCTTCTTGAGCGTCGTGCGAAACGCCTTTTCGTTCATGTCGCTTTCGTTGATCATCACGGCGAGAATCAGCGACGGAGAAACGGCGTGGCGCTTCGATGAATCACGAACTGCGTTCGCGATCCGTTCGCAATAGGCCGGCTTCCACGCGGATGTTCGCCAGCGCACGCGATCCTTCACTTCGCAAATCGTGGCGGCAAGGCAGGATGCGCTGGGCGAATCCGTTGCAGTGACTTTGGCTTCAGTCTTGCCTTCAGCCTTGCCTTCCACGGCCACGCCCGGTTCCGCGTCATGGGTCGGGACGGCAAGCGGAAACGCCATCAAGCCTGCGAATGCGGCGATGGCATGGGTTATCGTAGTTTGACCGAAGACTAGAAGCACTCAGAATCCTTGAAAACCTGGGGGCTGTCACTGCGTCGGCGTTGTCGCCGGTATCTCAACACCGGTCCGCCAGCGGCGAGTCCGGAGGGAATTGATTCGGTCGAAAAATTATCTTTACTTTGACATTGCCATTCCGTCAACCACAAAAAATCTTTTCCGCGTAGCAGGGGACGATCGATTCCCCTAAGTTCAGCGGCAGACCACAGGTCGATCATGGGCAGAATCGCATGAGCAGAACTGCATGAGCAGAATCGTCGACGTTTTTGTTCCACTCGATGCGAGCGATGAACCTCTTCCGTCGCTGATCTCGCGCACACTCGGAATTCCGCGCGATTCATTGCACGAGATGCGCGTGCTTCGCCGTTCGCTCGACGCACGCAAGGCCCATGCGCTCGGCCATCGCTTGCGCGTGGAAATCTTCACCGACGGGCAGCGCGCGCAGAATCGCGAAGCGGAGCCGCCGGCGTCACTGTGGCCAGCTTCCATTACCAAACCTCGTGTGGTGATCGTCGGTTCAGGGCCCGCCGGTGCGTGGGCCGCGCTCCGTCTCGCAGAGGCCGGCGTCCCGTCGACGATTCTCGAACGGGGAAAGGCCGTGCAACCGCGACGTCACGATCTGGCGGGCGTGCAGCGCGGACACCTCAATGCAAATTCGAACTACTGTTTCGGCGAGGGCGGCGCCGGCACTTATTCGGACGGAAAGCTCTACACGCGCACCAAGGATCGCAAGGCTGTCGATCAGGTACTGGCGGACCTGATCCGCTTCGGCGCCGAACCGGATATCGCAATCGAATCGAGACCGCACGTGGGCTCGAACAAATTGCCCAAGGTGCTGACGGCACTGCGAGCATTTCTCGAGAGTCGCGGCGTGATTTACAAGTTCTCCTCGGCGCTGGCCGATGTCGTCGTCGATAGAAGAAGCATCCACGCAGTTCGCACCACCGATGGTGATGAGATTCCTGCGGACGTGGTGGTCCTGGCCTGCGGGCACTCGGCGCGTGACGTGTATGCGTGGGCGGCTAGCGCGGATCTCGCGCTTGAACGCAAGGGCAGCGCGGTGGGCGTGCGATTGGAACATCCACAGCCGGTGATCGATCGCATCCAATATGGCAAGGCCGCGGGCCACCCACACTTACCGCCGGCCTTCTACGAGGTCCGTGCGACCGGAGCCGAGCGTGGCGTGTACAGCTTCTGTATGTGTCCTGGCGGATTCATCGTTCCCGCCGCCACCGAGCCCGATGGCGTCGTGGTCAACGGGATGAGTCTTTCACGGCGCGATTCGCCCCACGCAAATGCGGCCATCGTCGTGGCTCTTCGGCCAGAGGACTACGGTGCCGCGTCGCTTGGCCCGCTCGCCGGTATCGACTTTCAGCGCCGGATCGAACGCGCTGCCTTCACTGCGGGGGGCGGCGGATTCCAGGCACCCGCCCAGCGTCTGGCGGATTTTCTCGCCAACAGATCCAGTTCGTCATTGCGGGCGACGAGCTACCATCCTGGAGTTGTGGCACGCGCCCTGGATGAGATTTTCCCTGCCTTCGTCACTCGCTCCCTACGCGAAGGTCTGGAAGGCATCACGCGACGTCTGCGCGGATTCTTGCACGAGGATGCCGTGCTGGTTGCTGCGGAAACTAGAACCAGCGCTCCCCTGCGCATCGTGCGCGATTCCCTTACGCTGCAATCTCCTTCGTTGCCCGGCCTCTATCCCGCCGGCGAAGGTGCGGGCTATGCCGGCGGCATCGTGAGTGCTGCCATCGACGGCGTCCGCGTGGCGCAAGCAATCCTGGCGCGTGAAACGTAGTCGACGCTACGAACGAAACGGATCGTCTTTGTCGTCGGGCGAGGGCGTTCCGGCGGTTTCCTCCCCGGCTGGTGGTTCGTCGGCGTCCTCAATCGCGTCCATCTCTGCACCTGCGGGCAAGATGGAACCGTCGAGATAGCGCAGGAACATGTCGAGGAAGGTTGAATCCTTCGCGGAGAGGCCGTCGAACATGGCGCCGACCTGATAGGCCCCGGCAATCGCCGTGCACCAGACCACGCGCGCGTGCAAGGCCAGCGGTTCCGACGAAGAACTCGGCCCGAGTAGCAACACGAGTTCGATGCCCAGGGTAGCGCCCGATTCCAGGTCTTCGGTGGTGACCAGGCAAATGCCCGATCGGGACAGGTCGCGCGTCCTTGCGATCAACTTGCGACCATCCACGGTACGGACGTTGGCTTGAACGTCGACGTTGAAGCGCGGATAGCGACGCAGGTTCTCGCTGGGTTCGGACATTATTCGCGATCCCCCGCCGAGATCTCCGCTTGGCCAAGGCTTGCGGAACGCGAACCCGATTTGCCGGACACGCACGCGGCAAAGGCGCCGGCCGACATGGCATCGAGCTCGGCCTCGATCTCGCTTGCGCGCAGATGGTGGCGGACGTTTTCGCGTCGGCCATCCGACACGTCGAGCATCAAACCTCGGCGCTCGAAGTAGAGCCGATTCATGGTTGCCTCAATGTCTCTTCTGAGTTCAGCCATATGCATTGCTTGCGTCTGTGCTGCGAGCTCCTCGGATGCGAAGACAAGTTTGCCAAGATCCCAGGTGGCTCGCGCCTCGTATCGTATGTCATTTACGGTGTCGATCCCAAGAGGTGAAGTAAGTGCCGTGGACGAGCTGTTGACATCCAGCGACTCGCTGCGGCCGTAGCGGCGCGACACGAGAACCCGAAGCTCGGGTAACCAGGCGGCATGGCCCGCTCGCGTTACGTAGGAGCGAGCCCGCTCGGGTTCGGACATCGCGAGTTCGATGGCCTTGCGCCTGGCCAGAGGCAGGCAACTTTCGTCGGGATCGGGAAGCTCCGCTGCGCGGTTCATACGACGTGGCTGTGGCGAAACACTCTCGGGTTCAGACGGAGCGTCTTCCGGTAGCGCGGCCGCGACCCATGGCAGCCCTCGGCTGCTTAGGGGGAAGGCCGCGAACGCAAGCGCTTCCAATTGATGGCTGCCAGGGGCGACGGTCGCGGCCGCGCGCACCGACAGTTTCGGCATTGGCAGCCATGACAACCACGCGCCGCGAGTCTTGTGCGCCCGCCGATTGATTGGTTTCGCCGCAGGGGCGTGTCCATCGTCCGAAGCATAAAGACCATCGCGCGTCGCTAGCCACAGGCGATGCGTGGAGACCGCCATGTCGAGCAGTGCCTCGCCCACCGGCGTGGCCACGGCCTGCCAGCGCAGTCCCTGATCCGCGGATGCCCAAAGGCCTTCACCCAAGGCCAGCCACGGCATGGCCTGTCCTTCGGGGCAGATCAATCGGTTCGCTTGGATGTCCTGGGCTCGTGTTTCTGGCTGCCCATCGGGCGGTACGACGAGCACGGAATCGGCGAGCAGGGCGACGAGGGTCTCCCCGCAATAGGTCAGGTCGGCGACGGGGCGGTCGAGATCGAAGTCTCGCGGGCCTGCCGAGTCGCTGGCCCATGCGATTCCCGCGGGCGTCGTCCATGCCTGGCGTTGTCCGCTTGCGGATAGAGCAACCCTGCGCGCGGGCGCGGCAAGCTGAAAAAGACGGCGCGGTCCTGCCACTCCCGCGAGGAGTGCCAAACTGGTTTCCTTCGCGACGAGCAGTCCTTGTCCGGCGGCTGCCAGCGGCGCACCCCAGCCCTCGCGGCCAGCTATGCGCGCCACGGCGCCGTCGGCGCCCACGTGAAAGATCCCGCGCTCGTGCGCGATCCAGATGTCGCTGGCACTCGCGGCCAGCGCTGGCGGCGATGGGGAGAGCTCGGGCAGTTGCACAGCCCCAGGGTGGGCGCGCCGCCGCTGTGCGAGTCGCTGCTCCTGGTCGAGCAAGTCGTCGCTGAAGTCGGTGTCGCGGTCGATCTCGGCCACGTCGAGGAGATCGAGCAGGTGTTCGGCTTCCTGCTTTGGCGTGGGCGGCCGAGCAGGTCCAGGATCGTCGCCCGATTTGCCGATACGGCCAAGCAGCGCTCCGTCTTCGTTCAGAATGAAAACCGTCGTCCCGGAAAGCACGGCCACATGATCCCCAGCGGCAACCACGCGTTCCATCGAACCCGACAAGACTGGGACGAAGGCCGCCTGGGCGGGCAGGGGGAAGAAACAAAGACTCGCGATGAGGATGTATGTACGCATGCCCTGCCTCAGAGCAACCCGCGTGCCTACGCCAAACCGCGGATTTCCGCATGCGATCGACCGTGGGTCAGACCAGCCGTCCGAATACCGGACGCTTGCCGCGCCGGCCGGCCCGCCAGCCGTCAGGCCAGTGGCATCGCCTGATCGGGTTCGCCCCGCTCGGCGGCGGGCTCGGGAACCAGCGAGGGCATTCCAGCTAGAACCAGCGCCGCCACCGTCGCGGCGATTTCCCAGCGGAAGATCTCGGCGCCCAATTCGTATCGGTCGTGCACGGCGATCTGCATATACGGCTGTCCCGCGATGTGCAGCGCCTCCATTTGTTCCGAAGGAATAGCCGGGACGTCGTCGTCGGCTTGCAGGTGCACGAAGATCCGATCGGGCGGATAGCTCGGCAGCATGGGCTCGCCCCACAGCGTGACGATGGGTTGTCCGATCTTGGTCGTGGCAGTTGCCAGAACCTGCGCGATCCAAGGACAAAGTGGGAGCAAGGATTTGGACGGCAAGAGGGTCAACTTGTTGCGGCCATGCTTGGCCAAGGCGCCGAGAAGAACGCCCAGGCTGGCGCCGGGATTCTCCTCGAGCCGGTCGCCCCGGCACGACTCGACCATGGCCCGCGTGCGTACCAGCAGACGAGCTGGATCGATTCCTAGCAGTGCCGCGGGTACCAAACCTTCGAAGCCAAGGACGGTGAAGGCTTCGTTGATCCCCGGCGCGCCGGGAAAAACCTTGCGGTAGTGGTGCGCCTCGGCGATTTCTGCTAGGCGGCTTTGCGCAGGCGTGACGGCCGCAAAGTGGCTGCCCGTTCGCGCGGCATCGCCGCCACAAAGTTCGAGCATTCTCGACCACAGTCGCTGCTCTCTGCCTTCGACCGACTTGCAGGTGCCTGCTCCGGCGACAGCGAGAACCAAGGCGGTATCGAGATGAACCGATTCTTCCAACGTGGCCAGCGCCGAATGCTCCTCGCCGCCTAGCACATGCAAGCGCAAGGCGCCCGAACCCGAGCCCCAGAATCGGGCCACGGCCGCGGCGGCGGACTTCTTCACGTCGTCGACCACCAGGACCAGATCGCGCAACCGTGCCTGGCGGATTTCCGCCGTGAAGGTCGTTAGTTCAGGCAGCCGTTCGGTCATGTCCGCTGGCAACGAAACCCAGCCCAGCGAATCCCGGATGCTTGCGTGCGCGTGGACCTTTTCCGAAAACAGCGTTGGATCCTGGTCGAATATTCGAGCGGGAACGCCCAGCGCCGCGATGCCAAGCCGCTCGCTCTCGGTCATGAATGCCACCGCGGAGGCGGTCTCGATGGCCGCGACCTTGGCGATGCGGCGGGCGTGCCGGCCGCCCGCGAACCCCGTGGTCAGCCAAGTGTCGACGATGGCGAAGGCCTCGCTGTCGGAGAGAAAACGACCTGCCAGGCACAGCACGTTGGCGTTGTTGTCGAAGCGCGAAAGCCGCGCCGCTTCGACGGTCGCAGGCACGACCGCGCGAATGCCGCGCACCTTGCCCGCGGCCGTGGCCATGCCCTGGCCGGTGGCACACACGAGAATGCCCAACGATCCTGGATTGCCGCGCACGGCATTGGCGACGGCGTAGGCAAACTCCGGGTAGTCGCAAGCGGTATCCGAATCCGTCCCCAAGTCCACGATTTCTCGACCCAGGGAACGCAGGCGTTCCACCAAAGTCTTGCGTAGACTGAAGCCCGCATGATCGCTCCCCGTATAGACTCTCACGGTGTCCTTTTCTCCCTCCCGGAGTCAGCATGAAGATTGCCACATGGAACGTCAACTCGATTCGCAAGCGACTCGATCGCGTTATTCCTTGGCTCGCCCAACATCGGCCGGATGTTTTATGCATGCAGGAAACTAAGGTCGAGGACGAGGCATTCCCGCGGGCCGAGCTCGAGGCGGCCGGGTACCACGTCCTTTGCCACGGCCAGAAGACCTACAACGGCGTGGCGCTGCTCAGCCGCGAACCGGCGCGCGACCCCGTGCGTGGATTCGGAGATGGCGTGGATGATGCGCAAGCGCGGTTTTTGGTGGCAAGCTTTGGTCATGTCAGGGTCGGCACGGTGTATGTACCCAACGGCCAAGCGGTTGGATCAGAAAAGTTTCGCTACAAATTGGATTGGCTGGCGCGATGGCGGCAATGGCTCGAGGCCCACGCCGACCGCAGTGCCGAGGTGGCGTTTTGCGGCGACCTCAACGTGGCGCCCGACGATCGCGATGTCTACGATCCGATAGGCTGGAAGGATCAGGTGCTGTGCCATCCCGATGAACGGGCCGCGCTGGCCGAGGTGTGCCGCTTTGGCCTGGTGGACGTGTTTCGCCAGCTCCATCCCGAGCCTGGCCTGTACAGTTGGTGGGACTACCGTCAACTCGGCTTCCCCAAGAATCACGGGTTGCGCATCGACATGATCCTGTGTTCGCCCGCGCTGTCGAGCCGCCTTGCCCAGGCTGCCATCGACCGAGAGGCGCGCAAGGGGAAGGACCCGTCGGATCACGCACCGGTCATTGCAGAGTTCAAGTAGAACTTTAACTCTGCGAATCAGAACCAGTGGCGAAAGCTGTAGGCCAGGCGTTCGAGCACGCGCGTCAAGAGCGAGCGCCGGCGGAAAGTCTCCCAGTGGATCTCCTGCCCGGCGGCCATGTCGGCCTCTAGCATGGCGGCGACCTCGGCGTTGTAGTCGCGGTCGAGCGCATTGACGACCAGCTCTAGATTATAGACCAGGGAGCGGTGGTCGATGTTGTAGCTGCCGAGCGAGACGAAGCCATCGTCCACCAGCAAGGCCTTGGTATGGATCACCGGATGGTGCTGGAAGATGCGCACACCGGCCGGCAAGAGACGGCTGAAGGTTGCCCGCGAAGCCAGATCCACACTGTGCGTGTCGCTCTGCCTCGGCACCAGGACGCGGACATCGATGCCCCGCCGGGCGGCATGGGCCAGGCTGCGCAGAAAGCCCGGGTCGGGCACGAAATACGGACTGGCAAGGAAGACGCGACTCAGGCTGGCCCGAATCGCGTGCAGGGCGGCTCGACGGATGGCGAAGCGGTCGACAACTTCACGGTTGGCGATGACCGCCAGGGGGACGTGCCCTGCTGGGAGCGACCTGCCCAGACGTTTCGCCTTGAAACGCAGGCGGCGTCGTACGCGCCAGTTCCACGTGCGCAGGAGGACCGCCTCGATGGTCGCAACCGCCGCGCCGCGGACCTGCACGGCAGCGTCGTGCCAGCCATCGCCGCCCTCGCTCTCGGGCGACCATTTGTCCGAGATATTGATGCCGCCGGTGAAGGCCACCTCGCCATCGCAGACGAGCGTCTTGCGGTGGTTGCGCCGGATGAGGGTCCAGAAATGGGGCCGCCAGAAGCGGTAGGGGTGGTAGGGCATGGCCCACACGCCGGCCTCGCGCATGGCCTCGAAAAATCCGGGGGCGGCGTGGCGGCAGCCGACGGAATCGTAGAGTAGCCGCACCTCGACCCCACGCCGGGCGGCCTGCGAAAGCGCGTCCGCGAAGCGCCGGCCGATCTTGTCGTCGTTGAAGATGTACATCTCCATGGAGATGCGACTGCGGGCCGCCGCGATGGCGTTCAGCCAGACCGGAAACGCCTCGCTGCCATTGCGCAGAAGCCGGACGGCGTTGTTGCACAGAAGCGTCTCCGGCTCCTCGATATAGCGCAGGGCCTGGGAAGGCAGTCCGATGGGCGTCGGTCGGGACAAGGTACCAATCAGTGTATCAGCAGTCCAAAAGACTGAATTCTCGATTTGACCAGCGACGGGTGAGCGAGTAGCCTCTGGTCCCCCGATGGGACGAGAAGAGCACATAGAGTTTCAAGGCCGCGTGATCGAAGTTTTGCCCGCAGGCAACTTTCGTATCGAGCTCGAAAATGGCCATCAAGTGTTGGCCCACCTCGGGGGCAAGCTACGCAAGCACCGCATCCGCATCGTGCTTGGGGACAAGGTCACCGTGGCCTTGACGCCCTACGATCCGACGCGCGGAATTGTCGTTTACCGCGGCTGATATCCGCTTGACGCCGGTCCGTCCGGGCTTTCTCTAGCGCTCATGTCGCCAGCTTCTGTCGTTCTGCTATCCCTGCTCGCCCAGACCGCGCCCACGCCGACCGACCTCGGCACTTCGGTGGCCCCGCTCGTGGACCGGGTCAAGGCTTCGGTGGTGACCATTCAAAGCACCAAGGTCATTCCGCGGGTCGTGAACGAAGACCCCACGATGCAGTACTTTCGCGAACGCTTCGGGCTCGGGCAGGCGCCGTCACGTCGCGAAACCCAGCGCGGCCTCGGTTCTGGCTTCGTGATCAACAAGTCGGGCGTGATCCTCACCAACAACCACGTGGTCGCCGGCGCCGACGAGGTTTGGGTCCAACTTTCCGACGAGCGACGGTTCGAGGCGCGCGTGGTGGGTAGCGACCCGTCGACCGACGTGGCGGTGGTCAAACTCACCCGTCCGCCGGGCGACCTGCGACCCGTGCAGATCGGCAATTCCGAGCAAGTGCGAGTGGGCGATTACGTGCTGGCCATCGGCAACCCGCTTGGCCTGGGACAGACCGTGACCATGGGCATCGTCAGCGCCAAGAACCGCATGCTGGGCGGCCGCATTACCCAGTACGAGGATTTTATCCAGACCGATGCCGCCATCAATCAGGGGAATTCCGGCGGGCCGCTCTTCAATTTCAAAGGCGAGGTCATCGGCATCAACTCCGCCATCCTCAATCCGGCGGTGGCCATGAACATCGGATTCGCCATTCCCATCAACCTGGCGCGGCAGATCGCCGAGCAGATCCAGCGCTCGGGCAAGGTGGCGCGCGGCTATCTCGGCGTGGGCACCGAGGACATGAATCCAGACAAGGCCGCCAGCCTGGGTATCCCCTTCGAGGCGGGAGCCCTGGTGAATGTGGTGAATCCCGGTTCGCCGGCCGCGGCGGCTGGCCTGCGCTCGAACGATATCATCGTCGAGGTGGCCGGCCGGCGCATCGAGAACAGTGCCGGGCTTCAGCAGGTCGTGCAGTCACGCGCTCCCAGGGAAACTGTCGACGTGGGCTATCTGCGTGGCGGCCGTCGGGCCGTGGCCAAGGTCCAGCTGGAAGAAAACCCCGCCTTGGCCGGATTGCACATTCTTGGCATGCAACTTGTGCCGCTCTCGCAATCCGAGGCCGCCGAGATCGGGGTGGCCGGCTTGAAGGTCGCCAGCATCGACCGTCGCAGTCCGGCGAGCGGCTCCCTGCAGCCTGGAGACGTCATCACACACGTCGTTGCCGGCCCGCAGGCCAAGGTGGCGACGACGGCCCTGCTCAAGGCGCTCGAGCAGAAACTTGCGCGCGGCTCCGGCGGGCAACTGGTCTTCGTCCGCGACGGGTACCAGCTCGTTTTGACGTTGCGCTAACCGCATTGGGGCTATCCCGCCTGGAACAGGGCCGGGTGGCTCATGAAGAAGGGAATGGCTTCGGCCATGAGATCGAGATCGGGATCGAGCTGGCGGCCGATGCCTTCGGTGACTGCGATGGCGATATTGACGATGGTGAAGGCGGGCGCCATGCGGATGCGATGTCGGCGTAAAAGACCGAGCATGTCGAGCAACAACTTGCCGGCGTGAACCTCGGCCATCTTTTGGCCCCAGGTACGGGCCATGAATTCCACCACGGCGACGCGAAAGCGCTCGTAGGCCTCGGCGCCTTCGATCGGGCTCACGGCCACCGAGTAGAGAAGATGCGCCATGGTGTCGGCGTCGCGACTGGCCCAGGCCGCGAAGAAGCGCGAAAACGTCGCCCGATGGGGCGGATCGAGTTCGCCCACCAGGCCCAGATCGACGATGGCGATGCGGTTGTTTTCGAGGACGAAGATGTTGCCTGGGTGCAGATCGGCGTGAACGAACCCGTCCACGAAGATCATCTTCATCAGGGCGCGCAGGCCAAGTCGGGCGATGCGTTTGGGATCGCTCGGCCCCTTGCGCGCATCCAGGATCTTGATGCCATCGACATGGCTCATGCACAGGATGCGCTCCGAGCAGTATTCCTCGAAGAGCTCGGGAAAGACCACGTCAGGTTCGTCGCGGAAGTTTTCGCGAAAGCGGCGGTTGTTCCTGGCTTCCACGCGAAAATCGAGCTGGGCGTAGACGGCGCGACCGAATTGGTCGACCGTGGATTCTGGCGACATGGCGGCCAGCGACGGGATCCTGCCCAACAGGTGCGCAACCTTGCGCATGACCGCCAGGTCGAAGGAGCAGATCTCGAGTACGTCGGGCCGCCGCACCTTGACCGCCACGATGCGGCCGTCGTGCAGGCGTGCTTTGTGTACCTGGGACACGGAGGCCGAGGCGATGGGACGGGGCGAGAACTCGGCGAAGATCTGTTCAATGGGCCGGCCCAGGTCTTCCGCGATGGTTCGCGCGACGGACTCGAAGGGAAAAGGGCCGACATCGTCCTGCAGGTGGGCCAGGGCGGCCGTGATGTGTTCGGGCACGAGATCGGGGCGCGTGCTCATGATCTGGCCCACTTTGATAAAGGTGGCGCCCAGGTGACGGAAAAGATCGAGAAGACACTGGCCAAACCACGCTCTTCGCCGGGCCGGCCCGGCGAAGGCCACGAGAAGAACCAGCCAGCCGATCGCCCAGCGCAGCCCCTGGCCGAGGACGAGCGCAAGAATGGTCAGGGATCTCTGCAGAAGTCGGAAGTTACTGAGACTGGCCCCGTCCATGGGTGAAGGCTATCATTGTTCCACCACCCTCCGATGCCGTCCACTCCGCAGCCATCGCCCTACG
>Ga0265314_10001551_pt1 | contig 25324 bp, 21 predicted proteins | sample 4126metaG_FD_203106 | JGI IMG/M metagenome (GOLD analysis project Ga0265314, IMG submission 203106) | Rhizosphere microbial communities from Carex aquatilis grown in University of Washington, Seatle, WA, United States - 4-1-26 metaG | ecosystem: Host-associated > Plants > Roots > Rhizosphere >... | reverse complement strand
GTGTACGGCGTGCGGTCGAACGACCGGGTGCAGGCGCTCTCGATGCAGTTCGTCGAGGGCCGGAGTCTCGACGCGGCGCTCAAGGAGCAGTCGCCGATGCCGCTCGCCGTGGGCGGGCTCGTGCTCGCGCAGGTCGCCGACGGACTGCAGCACGCGCACGATCGCGGCGTCGTGCACCGCGACGTGAAGCCGGCCAACGTGCTGCTCGAGGGCGACGGGCGCGCCGTCGTCTCCGATTTCGGCATCGCGCACCGCGAAGGCATGGCGCGCCTCACCGACACCGGCATGGTGTTCGGCACGTGGGCGTACATGAGTCCGGAGCAGCGCAGCGGCGAGAACGTCACCGCGGCCGCCGATCAGTACGCGCTCGGCGTGATGGCGTACGAAGTGCTCGCCGGGCGGCTGCCGTTCACGGGCACGGCGAGCGAGATGCTGCGCGCGCACCTGTACGAGGCGCCGCCGCCGATGCGCGACCTGCGCCCGGAGATCCCGGCCGTCGTCGATCTCGCCGTGCAGCGGATGCTCGCGAAGAAACCGGCGCAGCGCTTCCCGTCGCTCAAGGACGTCGAGCGCATCTTCCGCGGCCTCGTGCCCGACGAAAAGGCGACGACGCAACTCATCGCCGGTCTTTCGCTCGTGCGCCAGCAGACGACGCGCATGGTGCAGGCGCCGGCCGTGCGGCCGGTCGCGCCGAAGCCGGCAACGCCGCCGGCGGTCGTCGTGCCGCCGACCGTGCCGTCCGCGGCCGCCGAGGCGCCGGCCGCCGCCGCGATGGTTCGCAAGGGGCAGACGCCGGCACATGGCGGCGCGCGCCGCCTGCTGCCGGCGATGGCGTTCGCGGCGCTCGTCGTCGCCGGCGCGGGGCTCTGGTACGCGCGGTCGCGGACCGACGGCACGGCCGCGGCGCCGACCGCCGGCGCGAACGTCGCGAGGCCCGACGGCGCTGCGGCGTCGGGCACGCCGGCGTCCAGCGCGCCGACCTCCGGCGACGCGCCGGTGGCGTCGACGCCGAGCGATGCACCGCGCGCGGCGTCCGACGCGCCGGGTGCACGCGCCGCGATCGCTGCGCCCAACACGAACGTGCGCGCGGTGCCGCTCGCCGGTGCGAACGCGACGGGCGGAGCGGGCGTCAGCGGCGCGCCCGCCGCGCCGTCGCCCGCGGCGGCGCCCGCGCCGGCACCGACAGCCCCCGCCGCGGAGCCTGCCGCGCCGCCGCCGGCCGCCGCGCCCGCGGCCACGCTCGCCGACATGCGGAAGCTCGGCAGCGAGTTCGTCACGCTGCTCAACAAGCGGCAGTGGCGCGACGTGGACCAGCTCGAAGCGTTCGGCGGCGACGCGGCGGTGCGCGCCGAACTCGTGCGCCTCACGCGCAGCGCGCCCGACTTCGCGGCGGGCTTCGATCGCGTGCCGAGCAGTCCGTCGCCGCTCAAGGACGGCGTCGAGACGGAACTCGTGCTCGACCTGCAGTGGCGAGGCGGGCACCGTCTGATGCTCGCGCACCTGCGCGCCGCGCTGAAGGACGGCGCGTGGCATCTGGCGGGACTCGGGGTGGAGGCGGTACCGTAGGCCCTGACATTCTCGTCGTGGAGCTTCGATGGCACGGCTGAACCGTTCGCACCATTCGGGCGCGCGATGTGGCGCGCTCCTCGCCTGGACGCTGCTGCTCGCCGCATGCGCGTCGGCGCCGTCGCGGCACGCGGCGAGTCCCATCGCCGCGGCCGACGCCGAGGCGAAGCAGGCGCTCGCCGCGGAGAACCAGCTCGACCCGTCGAAGATCCCGGCCGGAACGTTCGCGGTGCTCCCGTTCTCCGTCGCCGCGCGCGACACGCTCCTCGGTCCGCTGAGCTACGGGCTCGCCGACCTGTTGCAGACCGACCTCTCGCACAGCGACGCGCTGCGGCCCGTGGAGCGGCTGCGCGTGGACGCGATGCTGCGCGAGCTGCAACTCGTCGAGAGCGGGCGGGTCGATCCGCGCACCGGGCCGCGCGTCGGCCGGCTCGTGGGGGCGCGGCGGCTCGTGATCGGCGACCTCAGCGCGACGTCGGACCGGGTGATGCACGTGCGGGCGCGCGTCATCGACGTGATCTCGGGCACCGTCGAGCAGCTCGTCTCGGCCGACGCGCCGCTGGTGCGGTTCTTCGACGCCGAGAAGTCGCTCGCGCTGCGGGTGTACGAGGCGCTCGGCGTGACGCTCACCGCCGCGCAGAAGACCGCCGTGGAGCAGGCGCAGACGACGCAGCTCGAAGCGCTGCTCGCGTACGGCAAGGGCGTGGAGGCCGAAGCGCGCGGCGATTACAACGCGGCGACGCAGGCGTTCGGCGACGCGGTGCGTCTCGACGCCGGGTTCGCCTCGGCGCGGCGGCAGCTCAGCGTGACGGCGGCGGCCGCGCCGGCCTCGCGCGGCGCCGCGCCGGCGGCGGCGCTCAAGACCGGCTCCATCGCGCGCGTGCTCGACCTCACCACGAACTCGATCAACCAGCCGCTCGCGCAGCAGGCGTCGACGTCGAAGCCGCCCGAGGCGGCCGACGCGCCGCTCGCGGCGAACACGCTCCTCGCGTTCATCATCACCGTGAGGATCCACTAGCATGCGGCGCCTCGCGATGGCACTCGCGGCCGCGTGCCTGCCGGCGATCGCCGGCGCGCAGGACGCGCTGCTCCCGCAGACGAGCTGGGGGCTCGCGCCGATCTACTCGAGCTGGAACCTCAACACCGCGATCGGCGGCGGACGGACGGTGCGGGATGTGAGCGAGTTCGCGGTGCCGTTCCGCGCGCGAACGACGCTCGGAGACAACTGGTCGATGGACGTGAGCGGCGCCTTCGCGAGCGGGCAGGTCAACATCCGCGAGAGCGACGGTTCGCTGAGCAAGCTCGCCCTCGGTGGCGTGACCGACATCAAGCTCCGCGCGAGCGGCAACCTCGCGGGCGACGCGCTCCTGCTCACGCTCGGCCTCAACCTCCCGACCGGCGCGACGAAACTCGGCGGCGACCAGACGACGGCGCTGCAGGCGCTCGGCGCGCCCGCCCTGCGGTTGCCGGTGGGCGCGTTCGGCACCGGCGCGGGCGCGACGGTCGGTCTCGTCGGCGGCTTTCAGCGCGAGCAGTGGGCATACGGCCTCGGCGTCTCGATCGAGCAGCGCACGGAGTACACGCCGATCGCGCTCTCGCTCTCGAGCGGCACGTCGTCGACGGCCGTCACGCCGGGCACGGCGATTCACGTCTCGCTCGGCGCCGACGGCGTCGTCGGCGAGTCGCGCGTGAACTTTCTCGTGATCACCGATTTCTTCGCGAAAGACAAGGTCGTGATCGGGAGCGGCGGCAACGGCGCCGACGCGCGCGGCGATTACACGCTGGGGCCGCAAGTCACGGCGATCGCCGCCGTCGACCTCTCGGCGCCGGGGTGGCGGGAGCGTTCGTTCAATGTGTCGGTGCGGCAGCGCACGGCATTCACCGATGCGTCGGGCGCGCGCGTGAGCGGATCGTCGGGCACGTATCTCGACGCGGCGTGGAACGGCGTGCGGGGGAGGACCGACGGACCCGGGTTCGTCATCGGTTTCGACGCGCGGTGGCAGTCGGGGCTGTCGTTCACCGAGTCGCTCGTCGGCGCGCAGGCGATGATGGTCGGCGAAACGGTGGGTGTCGAATGGCCGACGGACGGCGCACTGTTCCGCATCGCCGCTCGCGCGCAGGGCGGGTCGCTCACGACGACGGGCGGCAAATCGAAGGTGGTCGTCGGCTTCGGCCTCGTCGGCGCGATCGCGGCGCGCCGCGAGTCGCACTAGCGCGTCACGCGTCCGGCGGACCCGCGACCACCCGCAGGGCGCCGCGCAGGCTGGAGACACGCACGTCCGTCGACGTCGCGCGCCGCATCTCTCCGTCGATGTCGTAGGCGGGCGGCGCGTCGAACCGCAGGTCGGCGTGCGCGGCGCGATCGGCCGTGACGCGCGGGTGCGTGAGGTGCGCGCCGCGCAGGGCGCGCGCGAGCAGCGGCAGGCGCGCGAGGCCGCGCACGTCGCCGATCTCGATGAAGTCGAGGAGACCGTCGTCCACCCGCGCGGCGGGCGCGATGCGAAACGCGCCGCCGAAGTTGAGTCCGTTCGAGATCACGACCATCATCGCGCGCCGCGCCGCGGCGCCGTCGCGGCGGAGGTTGAAGCCGTGGTACGCGAAGAGTTCGCGCGCCGCCGCGGCGACGTACACCGCGGGGCCGCTCAGCCGCCCGCCGCGGAGGATGCGCTCGAGCACGGCGACATCGAAGCCGAATCCCGCGACATTGAGGAAGAGATCGCGTCCCCCTTCGTGCGCGATGCAACCGAGGTCGACGCGGAGTTCCCGGTGCGGGCCGGTCACGAGGCGCGCCATCGCCTCGTAGTCGCGGGCGGGGGCGCCGAGGTTCTTCGCGAAGTCGTTGCCGGTGCCGCCGCTGAGGAACGCCATCTTGGCGTCGGCGCCGCTCTCGACGAGCGCCGCGGCGCAGCGGCCCCAGGTGCCGTCGCCACCAACTATGGCGATAGTTGTCGCGCCGTCATCGAGCGCGTCGCGCACGGCACGCTGTTCGCGCCCTTCGTTCGGCGTGACGCGCACGTCGTGCACGCCGACGGCCCCGAACGCGGCACGAACCCCTGGCAGGGCGCGGGCTCCATGCCCACGCCCCGACGCCGGGTTCGTGATGACGACGATCACGTGCCGTGGCGAACGATCAGCGCGCGAGGTTCCGCAGGACGTACGGCAGGATCCCGCCGTTCTTGTAGTAGTTCAGTTCTTCCGGCGTGTCGATGCGGCTCCGCACCTGGAACGTCTTCGTGCCCTCCGCCGACGTCGCCCGCACCGTGATCGTCGCGCGCGGGCTCATCGTGTCGCTGAGCCCCTCGAACGTGATCGTCTCGAACCCGGTGAGTCCGAGCGACTGGCGCGTCTCGCCGTTCACGAACTCGCACGGGATCACGCCCATGCCCACGAGGTTCGAGCGATGGATGCGCTCGAAGCTCTCGGCGATCACGGCGCGCACGCCGAGGAGCATCGTGCCCTTGGCGGCCCAGTCGCGGCTCGAGCCCGTGCCGTATTCCTTGCCGGCGATGATGACGAGCGGCGTGCCGCTCGCGCGGTACGCCTCGCTCGCCTCGAAGAAGCTCGTCGGCTCGGCGCCGGGCGCCGTGCGCGTCCACCAGCCTTCCATGCCGGGCGTCAGTTCGTTCTTCAGGCGGATGTTCGCGAACGTGCCGCGCATCATCACTTCGTGGTTGCCGCGCCGCGCGCCGTACGAGTTGAAGTCCTTCTTCTGCACGCCGAGCGTCTTGAGCCACACACCGGCCGGCGACTTCTCGGCGATCGAGCCCGCCGGGGAGATGTGGTCGGTGGTGATGGAGTCGGCGAACATGCCGAGCACGCGCGCATTCGCGATGGGCTGCACGCCCGGCGGCGTCATCGTCATGCCTTCGAAGTACGGCGGATGCTTCACGTACGTGGACTTGTCGTCCCACGCGTAGCGGTCGCCGAGCGGCACCGGGATCGCCTGCCACTGTTCGTCGCCGCCGAAGACGTCGGCGTACTGCTTCACGAAGTACTCGCGCTTCACGCTCGAGAGCACCACGTCCTCGACTTCCTTCGGGGAGGGCCAGATGTCCTTGAGGAACACGGGCTCGCCGTTCGTGCCCGTGCCGAGCGGCTCGGTGGCGAAGTCGATGTCGGCGCGGCCGGCGAGCGCGTACGCGACGACGAGCGGAGGCGAGGCGAGGTAATTGAAGCGCGTCTGCGGATTGACGCGCCCCTCGAAGTTGCGGTTGCCCGAGAGCACGGCGGCCACGGTCAGCTTGCCGTCGTCGATCGCCTTGCTGATCGCTTCGGGGAGCGGGCCGGAGTTGCCGATGCAGGTGGTGCAGCCGTAGCCGGCGATGTTGAAGCCGAGCGCGTCGAGCGCGGGCTGCACGCCGGCCTTGTCGAAATAGTCTTTCGCCACCTTCGACCCTGGTGCCATCGACGTCTTCACCCACGGCTTGCTCGTGAGCCCGCGCGCCACGGCCTTCTGCGCGACGAGCCCCGCGGCGAGCATCACGCTCGGGTTGCTCGTGTTCGTGCACGACGTGATCGCGGCGATCACCACCGCGCCGTCGGTGAGATCGAACGTGTGGCCGCGGTGCGAGCAGCTGACGGCGGGCGGCACGACGGCCACCGCGCCCCCTTCATCGACCATCGCGGCGCCGGCGTTGGCGTTCGCGATCGGCGTCTTGGCGCCGGCGCCGGCCATCTGCGCGGCATAGGCTTCGGCGTACATCGCCTTGGCCTTCGTGAGCGGGATGCGGTCCTGCGGCCGCTTCGGGCCGGCGATGCTCGGCACCACCGTCGAAAGGTCGAGTTCGAGCGTGTCGCTGTAGACGGGATCCGGCATGCCGGGCTCGCGGAACAGCCCCTGCGCCTTGCAGTACGCTTCGACGAGTTGCACCTGATGCTCGCTGCGTCCGGAGAGGCGGAGGTACTTGAGCGTCTCCACGTCCACCGGGAAGAAACCCATCGTCGCGCCGTACTCGGGCGCCATGTTGGCGATCGTCGCGCGGTCGGCGAGCGAGAGCGCGCCGAGTCCGTCGCCGAAGTACTCGACGAACTTGCCGACGACCTTCTTCTTGCGGAGCATCTCGGTGCAGGTGAGCACGAGGTCCGTGGCGGTCGCGCCGGCCGGCAGGTGGCCATGCAGCTTGAATCCGATGACTTCGGGGATCAGCATCGACACCGGCTGGCCGAGCATCGCCGCTTCCGCTTCGATGCCGCCGACGCCCCAGCCGAGCACGCCGAGGCCGTTGATCATCGTCGTGTGCGAATCGGTGCCGACGAGCGAGTCGCAGTAGGCCGACTTCGCGCCGTCTTCGTCGCCGGTGAAGACCACCTGGCCGAGGTACTCGAGGTTCACCTGATGGCAGATGCCGGTGCCCGGCGGCACGGCGCGGAAGTTCTTGAGCGCCGTCTGCCCCCAGCGGAGGAACTTGTAGCGCTCGAAGTTGCGCTCGTACTCGAGGTTCACGTTGATCATGAACGCGGCCTCGGTGCCGTACTCGTCGATCTGCACCGAATGGTCGATGACGAGGTCGACGGGCTGGAGCGGATTGATCTTGGCCGGGTTGCCGCCGAGCGCCGCGAGGGCGTCGCGCATGGCGGCGAGGTCGACGACGCAGGGGACGCCGGTGAAGTCCTGCAGGAGCACGCGCGACGTGCGGAAGGCGATCTCCTTGTCGACGGGCGCCTTCACGTTCCAGGTGGCCATCGCCTGCACGTCGGCGCTCTTCACGAACGCGCCGTCTTCGTTGCGCAGGAGGTTCTCGAGGAGGACCTTGAGCGAGAACGGGAGCGACGCCACCGTGTTGCCGGCGACGCCGTGCAGCGCGTCGAGGCGGTAGATGACGTACGACTGCCCGTCCACGGTGAGGGACGCGCGGCTGTTGAAGCTGTTCTTCGATGTCATGGTGAATCCCGGAGCGACGCCCGCGAGGATCGGGTTGGCGGGCGGAGATGATTGCCGGAGCCACTGGAAGGCGGGCCGCCGCAGGCGGGGCCGACCAGGCTACCTGCAAGTTATGCCCTGCGCGTTTCCGACGCGAGGGCCGGGCGCTCAGCCCGGGGTCGCCTTGGCGAACAGGATGACGTGCCCGCCGGGATCCTTCACGCCGCACTCCTCCATGCCGTACGGCGTGGTGCGGCGGGGCACGACGACGGGCGCGCCGTCCACGGCGCGGAGCGTCGCATCGAGGTCGGCGACCTCCACGTACAGGCAGCCGCCGCCCACCACGAGCGACTGCGCCGACGCGGGGAGGTCGTCGCGCACGCTCGCCACCGACTGGTACATCACCTCGAGGCCGTCTTTCGCGACGATCACGAAGCCGATCGTGTCGCCGTGCGGCGCCGCCGCCGTGCGCGCGAAGCCGAGGCGTTCCCAGAACTCGGCGCACGGCGGGACGTCGGCGACGATGAGGATCGGCGAGATGCGGCGGATGGTCGTCACGGGGCGTCCTCGGGGACGGTCTGCACGGGGTAGGTCATCGTCGTGCGGCGGACATCTCCTTCGACAGCCACGACGGCGATCGCGTCGACCGGGCACTGGTGCACGAAGTCGCCGTCGGCGCGCGACCATTCGACATCGGGGGTGACGACGCGCGCCTTGCCGTCGGGGTCCATCGTCATGACGTCGGGCGCGAGGTTCGCGCACATCCCGCAGCCCGTGCACTTCTCGCGGTCGACCGTGAGTTCGAGCGTGCGGATCGGATAGACGCCGCCGGTGGAGCAGAGCGCGTCGCCGGCGCGGTCGAGCGCGTCGAGCGCCGCTTCGTAGCCGAGCTCGATGATGCGCTTGGTGTGGGCGAAGCTGAACCAATTGAAATGCCAGACGGCGGGGCGCACGAGGAGGAGCGGCGGTCCCGCCCAGTTCGCGAGCTGCGACGTCTGCAGCGACTTCATCATCACCTGCGCCGCGCGCATGTAGATGGCGGCGAAGCCCTTGTCCTTGATGCGGCGGGCGGTGAGGAGGCTCGTGCTCCCGACGTCGACGCCGATGACCGCGTCCATGCCGGGGGTCGCCACCGTCACCGGCAGGTTGTCGATCACGCCGCCGTCGGCGCAGGTGTGCCCGTGCAGCACGCGCGGCGGGAAGAAGCCGGGGAGCGCGCACGACGCGTAGACGGCGTCGGCGATGGCCACGTCCTCGAGGCCGCGCAGCCCCCAGACGACCTGCGACGCGCGCTCGAGGTCGACCGTGTTGACGAGGAGCGGCATGTCGAGCTGCCGGAACGTCACCGGCGGCACGAGCCGTTCGATGATGTGCTGCAGCGGCGCCTCGAGATAGAGCGAGGGCGCGAGCATCCGCTTCGTGACCATGTGCAGATGGTCGATGCGGAAGAGGTCGTGCTTGGTGAGCGCGAGCGCGTGCTCCTCCATCTCCTGAACGCTCATGCCCCCGGCGTACGACGCGGCGATGAGCGACCCGATGCTCGTGCCGGCGACGAGGCTCGGCCGGATGCCGCGCTCCTCGAGGGCGCGGATCACGCCGATGTGCGCGAACCCCTTGAGCCCGCCGCCGCCGAGGACGAGGGCGATCTTGTCGGGAAACCGGATCGAAGACGCGGGGACGGGGCTCGCCATGGGCCGTGATCATACTCCCGCGGCATCGCCGCGGCGAGATGCCCGCGACCGTTGCGCGCTAATTGAGGAACTTGTAGAGGCCGTAGAGCCCGAGCACCGCGCCGCCCACCATCACGATCGTGCCCGGCGACCCGCCGATCACCGCGCCGACGATGAGCGCGGCGCCGCCGACGATCATGAACGCGCGGTTCTGCGACGTGTCGGCGCGGCGCGGCGCCGGTGCGGGCAGCGGGTCCACCGCATCGCGCGGCGCCTGCACGCCGGCACGGGCGTTCGCGACCGACGGACCGCGCGCCTCGTCCGCCGCGACGGCCGCCGGCGTGGCCGGTGCATCCGGTGCCACGGCGGCCGGCGTCGCGCCCGCCGGTTGCAGCGCTTCCGTGTTCACGCGAGCGGGCGTGCCTTGTGCGCCGGCCCGGACGGCCGTCGCGACGAGCGCGAGCAGGATGACGTGCGAACGACGGATCATCGACTCTCCTGGCTGGGTGAACCCGGCCGTGGTGCAGCCGGCGCACTCCCACGATAGCTTTGACCCTCCTCCCGCATCAAGGCACCCGCATGACTGCACCCGGTTCCGGCACGGCGTCACCGGAGCGCGCGCTCGAGCGCTCGCTCGGGGTGCGCGCCCTCGCCGCGAGCATCGTCAACGTCACGGTCGGTGGCGGCATCTTCATCGTGCCGGCGATCATGGCCAAGGCGCTCGGCGCCGCGGCGCCGCTCGCGTACCTCGTGTGCGCGGTGGCGTTCGGGCTCATCGTCGCCTGCTTCGCGGAGGCGGGAAGCCGCGTCGCGCTCACGGGCGGGCCGTACATGTACGTCGAGCGGGTCTTCGGCCCGTTCGTCGGCTTCCTCAGCAACGTGCTCATCTGGATGCTCGGCGTCATCGCCCATGCCGCCGTGGCGAGCCTCTTCGCACAGGCGGTGAACGCGCTGGTGCCCGGCGCCGGCGTCGGTTTCGCACGCGCGGTGGTGATCGTGGGCGTCTTCGCCGGATTCGCGCTCGTGAACGCGCGGGGCGTGAAACAGGGAGCGCGCGTCGTCGAGGTCGCGACGGTCGCGAAGCTCGTGCCGCTCGTGCTCTTCATCGTGGCCGGCGGCTTCATGATGCAGGCGTCAAACCTCGTCTGGCCGGCGATGCCCTCGCTGTCCGACGTCGGCCGCACGTCGATCGTGCTCGTCTTCGCCTTCTCGGGCATCGAGAGCGCGCTCGTGCCGAGCGGTGAGGTGAAGGAGCCGTCGCGCACGGTGCCCCGCGCCATCGCCCTCGCGATGATCTCGATCACGCTCCTCTATGTCGCGGTGCAGGTCGTCGCGCAGGGCATCCTCGGCGCCGATCTCCCGAACAGTCCCGACGCGCCGCTCGCCGTGGCCGCGACGCGCGCGCTGGGGTCGCCGTTCGGCCTGCTCATCAAGGTCGGCGCGGCCATCTCGATGCTCGGTTATCTCTCGGGCATGATGCTCGCGATGCCGCGCTCGCTCTACGCGTTCGCGCGCGACGGCTACCTCCCCGCGGCGCTCGCGAAGGTGGATCCCAAGACGCACGTCCCCGTCGCGGCGATCTGGGCACACGCCGCGGCCGTCACGCTGCTCGGGCTCAGCGGCACGTTCGAGCGACTCGCCGTGCTCTCCAACATCTCGGCGCTCCTCCTCTATCTGCTGTGCAGCGTGGCCGCGTTCGAACTGCGGCGCCGCAACGTGCAGGAGAGCGGCACGCCCTTCCGCGTGCCGTTCGGGCCGGTCATCCCGTGGCTTTCGGTCGCGGTGATCCTCTTTCTCCTCTCGAACGCGACGCTCGCCGAGATGACCGCCGTGGGCGGCACGCTCGCGCTCGCGACGCTGCTCTACGTGTTCCGCCGCAAGCGGGTGGCGGTCGCGTGACGCACGATCCCCTCCTCGCGTTCCGCGCCGAATTCCCGATCCTCGAGCGGCGCACCTACCTCGTGTCGAACTCGCTCGGCGCGATGCCGCGCGCCGTGCCCGAGCGGCTCGCCGAGTACGTCGACCAGTGGGCGGAGTACGGCGTGATGGCGTGGGCGAAGGGCTGGTGGGAGATGCCGCTCAAGGTGGGCGACGAGATCGCCCCGCTGCTCGGCGCGAACGCCGGCGAGGTCGCCATGGCGCCCACCGTCACGATGGCGCAGGCGGCGATCCTCTCGGCGCTCGATTTCCGCTCGGGGCGCGACACGATCGTCATGAGCGCGCTCGATTTTCCCAGCGTGCGCTATGTGTTCGACCAGCTCGCGCCCAAGCTGGGCGCGCGCGTCGTGGTGGTGCCGAGCGCGGACGGCATCACGCTCGACGAGAACGCGCTCTGCGCCGCGATCGACGAGCGCACGGCGCTCGTCGCAATCTCGCACGTGCTCTTCCGGTCGGCGTACATCGTCGACGCGGCGAAGATCGCGGCGCAGGCGCACCGCATGGGCGCGCTGGTGTCGCTCGACGCGTACCACTCCGTGGGCGTCGTCCCGGTCGACGTGCAGGCGATCGGCGCCGATTTCCTCACCGGCGGCGTGCTCAAGTGGCTCTGCGGCGGGCCCGGCGGCTGCTTCATCTACGCCTCGCCGGCGATGAGCGAACGGTTCGCGCCGTCGCTCACCGGGTGGCAGGCGCACGCGCGGCCGTTCGCCTTCGCCGACGACATGGAATACGCGACCGGCGCTGCGCGCTGGCTCGGCGGCACGCCGGTGATCCCCGCGCTCTTCGCGAACATCGAAGGGCCGCGCCTCGTGAAGAAGGCCGGCATCATGGCGGTGCGCGAGAAGTCGGTGCGGCAGACCTCCCGCCTCATCGCGCTCGCCGACGCCCGCGGCTGGCGCGTGCATGCGCCGCGCGACGCCGAGCGTCGTGGCGGCACCGTCGCGATGGACGTGCCGCACGCCGCCGAGGTCGCGCAGGCGCTGCTCGCGCGCGACGTCGTCATCGACTTCCGTCCCGGCGCGGGCATCCGCGTGGCCCCGCACTTTTACACGACCGATGCGGAGGTCGAGCGCGTGGCGCTGGAGATCGACGATATCCTCGCGTCGGGGGCCTGGCGCGCGCACGAGGGGCACCGGCCCACCGTAACCTGACCCCATCTGGCAGTGTGACCGCGGGACGCATACTTTCGGCAGACCCCCACTGGACCATCATGCCACCGACGCCGCAGAAGCTCCGCAAGCAGTACGTGAACACCGATTACCCGAACGTCGTCCTGCGCTTCGAGGACGGGCACGAGATCGTCGTCAAGCGCGGCGTCGGCAAGTCGTTCGACGTCTATTCGCTCGAGAGTGTGAAGATCCTCGCCGTGTTCGATCCCGACGCGCGCGAGCGGGAACTGGTCGCGACGAAGAAGGCCGAGGAGTTCGACGACGCCTGAGCCGCGGGCTCAGGCGAGCAGGTCGAACAGTCCACGCACCGCGCCGACGAAGTCGGCCGGCTCGAACGGCTTCTGGATGAACGCCTCGTGGGCGCTCAGCCCGCCCGAGCCGCGAAGGACGTCGGCGGTGTACCCCGACATGTACAGCACGCGCAGGCCCGGCCGCAGCGCGCGCAGCCGCACGGCGAGTTCGCGGCCGCTGATGTCGGGCATCACGAGGTCGGTCACGAGGAGGTCGATCGTCCCCGCGTGCTGCTCGTGCACGAGGAGCGCTTCGACGCCTCCCGCCGCGTCGAGCACCGTGTACCCGTGCTGCGCGAGCGCCCGCTTCACCACGGCGCGGAAGGTCGCGTCGTCCTCGACGAGGAGCACCGTCTCCGTCACGCGTCCGGCATACGCGGGGACTTCCTGCGACGATCGCGACGGCGTCTTGTCGGCGGCCTTCGGCGCGTAGAGCCGCATCGTCGTGCCGATGCCGGGCTCGCTCGATGCGACGAGCCCGCCGCCGAACTGCCGCGCGATCGCGTACGCCGCCGCGAGCCCGAGGCCCGGATTGCTCTTGCGGAGCTTCGTCGTGTAGAACGGCTCGAAGCAGCGCGCGAGGACGTCGGGCGGCATGCCCACTCCGGTGTCGGAGACGGCCACCATCGCGTACGTGCCGGGATGCACCTGCGACGCCGTCGCCTCGCTGTCGGAGATGTCGACGACGCGCGTCTCGATCGTGAGCCGCCCGCCGGACGGCATCGCGTCGGCGGCGTTGCGCACGAGCTGCATCACCGCTTCGCGCAGTTGATCGGGGTCGGCGAGCACGTGCGCGTCGGGCGCGCTCGGGCGCGCGCTGAGCGACACGCTCGCCGGCAGCATCGCCCGCGCCTCCGCGACGATCGCCGCGACCGTCGCGTCGAGCGAGAGCCGTTTCGGGCGCGAGGCATGGCGCCGTCCCACCGTGCGGAGCTGCTTCGTCAGTTCGTTCGCGCGTCGCGCCGCGTCGAGGATCGCCTCGGCATCGGCGTGCACCGGCGAGTCGACCGGGACCTCGTCGCGGATGAGGCTCGCCGACGTGACGATCGTGCCGAGCAGGTTGTTGAAGTCGTGCGAGATGCCGCCGGCGAGGCGTCCCGTCGCGTCGAGCTGTTCCGCCTGGCGAAAGCGGTGCTCGAGCTGTTTCTGCAGCCCGATGTCGCTCACCATCTTGATGACGCCGCGGATCGAGCCGTCGGCCCCGCGCAGCGGCGCGAGCGAGATGCTCACGTCGATCTCGTGGCCGTCGCGCCGCCGGCGCCGCCCCTCGTAACTCGGGAAGCTCAGCCCCTCGGTGAGCACCTGCTGCACGCGCTCCGACTCGACCGCCGACTCGGAGCGCCAGATCGGGATCGGTCCGCCGAGCACCTCGTGCGCGCTCCAGCCGAACAGCCGTTCGGCCACCGGATTCCAGAAGGTGACGACCTTCGACGTGTCGAGCGAGATGATCGCGATCGGGCTCGCCTCGACGAGCGCGCGCGTCCAGGCGTGCTGCTCGCGCAGGGCATGCTCGACGCGACGGCGCTCCCGCAGGTCGCGCGCGTGGACGATGAGGCGCGGCGTCTTCGACGTGCGGTCGGCGCGTCCCTTCACCTCGAGCGGCACCCACTCGCCGTCGGCGGCGCGCAGGCGGATCTCGATGTACCACGCCGTCGTGCGGCCGGCGAACTCGTCGGCGATGGATTCGCGCACCATCGGCAGGTCGTCGGGATGCACGAGATCGATCGCCGACTTGCCGGCGACGGCCTTCGGTGAATACCCGAGCACGCGTGCCACCGACGGACTCGCGAACTCCACGGCCCCCGCGCCGTCGAGCACGACGATCAGGTCCGACGCGTTGTCGACGAGGCGGCGGAAGAAGGACTCGTCGTATTCGAGAGAGGACGTCAACGGGGGGTGCCGAAAGGAGGACCCTCGGAAGCTAGCCGCGCCCGCCGTACCGCGCACCGCCCGTTGTCCGCGGGAGGGTGCGGCGATAACGTGCGTCGTGCCTTCCGCCCCCCGCGCCGTCCTACACGTTTCCGCCGCCGTCGAGGATGCCCGGCGCGCCGGCCGCCCGGTGGTGGCGCTCGAGAGCTCGGTGCTCGCGCAGGGGCTCCCAATTCCGGCCAACCACGAGGCCGACGAGCGCATGCGCGCGGCCATCGTCGCGCGCGGCGCGGTGCCGGCGATCACCGCCGTGGTCGCGGGCGTCCCCACCGTCGGGCTCACCGGGGGCGACCTCGAGCGCTTCCTGCGGCGTGACGGCGTCTCGAAGGTCTCGGCGCGCGATCTCGCATGGGCCATGACGTCGAAGCGGGACGGGGCGACGACCGTCGCCGCGTCGCTCGCCCTGTGCGGAGCCGCGGGGCTCCCGGTCTTCGCCACGGGCGGCATCGGCGGCGTGCATCGCGACGCGCCGTTCGACGAGAGCGCCGACCTCGTGGAGCTCTCGCGGACCCCGGTCGTCACCGTCTGCGCCGGCGCGAAGTCGATCCTCGACCTGCCGGCCACCGTCGAGCGCCTCGAGACGCTCGGCGTTCCGGTGATCGGCTACCGGACCGATGCCTTTCCGGGCTTCTTCACGGCGCGGAGCGGGGCGGCCGTGACCGCCGTCGCGCAATCCGCCGCGCAGATCGCCGAGACGTGGCTCGCGCATCGCGCGCTCGGGCGGACGTCGGCGCTGCTCGTCGTGCAGGCGCCCCCCGCGGGAGAGGCCCTCGACGAAGCGGTCGTCGATGGCGCCGTCTCCGACGCCCTCGCGCAGGCGCGTGCCGCCGGCGTCCGCGGCGCGGCGGTGACTCCGTTCCTCCTCGCCGCCGTCGAGCGGGCGACGGGCGGGGCCTCGCTCCGCGCGAATCTGGCGCTGCTCGAGGCGAACGCCGCCCTGGCGGCCGACATCGCCGTCGCGCTCTCCGGCATCACGGCGTGACGCGCGGTGTATTGAATCTGGCACGCACCTGTCGTTAGGTTGCCGAACACACCTCTCAGCTGGAGGTTCGCCGACGTATGCCCACTCCGTTTCTGAGTTCCGAGGAGTATGACGAGCGTGCGCACCAGCTGTACAACGAGGGGAATTACGACGGCGCCCTCGCCACGCTCCGCGAAGGCCTGGCCCTCTACCCGAACGCGGTCGAGTTGCACGTCGGCGTCGGCTATGCGCGGCTCGCCCGGGACGAGTATGTCTGGGGCCGCCGGAGCTTCGAAGAAGCGCTGATCCTCGACCCCGATCACGAGGACGCGCTCGCCGGGCTCGGCGAGACGCTCCTCAAGTTCGGACAGCCGGCCGCGGCGATGAAGACCTTCCGCCGCATCCTCGAGCTCGGCTATCAGGACGACGTCGAGCTCATGCTGCAGGTGGGGCGCGCCCTCTTCCGCGACGGGCACATGGACGAGGCGAAGGAGTTCTTCGCCGTCGCCCTCCAGCAGGCGCCGGATCACGTCGAGGCGATCGCGATGGTCGGCTACGCGGAGCACCGTCTCGGCAACGAGGAGTTGGCGATCGCGACGCTCCGCCGCGTGCTGCAGCTCGACGCCGAGTTCTCCGAGGCCCGCATCTACCTCGCGAACCTCCTCTACGACCGCGCCGAGTACGAGGCCGCGCTCTACCACTTCGAGCGGACGCAGCCCGAAGATCACTGGGACGAACTCGGCATCTGGCGCCTCATCGAGCTGCGCAAGAGCACCTACCGCCTCATGGATTCCGACCCGTCGCTCAAGGTGTGGGACGAGCGCCTCGCCGAACTCGCGGCCGAGCAGGACGACATCGACGAGATGCTCGGCGAGATCGAGCAGGCGGCGAACGCCGCGGCCGAGCAGGAGGTGCGTGGGCAGCTCGAGCTGTTCGGCTCCCTGCTCGCGGACCTCGGCGAGCAGAAGCAGGCGCCGGCGGTGCACCAGATCGTGGGGCGCGACGGCCTGCAGTACGACGGCACGTGGGACGAGATCGTCGAGCAGATGCGCGAACGTTCGACGGCGACGTGGAGTTCGGCGCTCGAGTTCATGCAGAGCGAGGCGCGGCGCGGGCTGTCGCTCACCGGCCGTCTCATCTCCACGAGCGACGCCGAGAGCTTCCTTCGCGGCAGCGCGGACGCGGGACTGCTTCGCATCATCCGCTGATCCGGTCCGCGACCACGTGACCGAACCCACCACGCAGGGGCGCGCCGTGATCGTCCTCGACGGCGTCGCCAAGACGTACCGTTCGCTCCTCGGTCGCGAAGTGCATGCGGTGCAGGACGTCACCCTCGCGATCGGCGCCGGCGAGGTCTTCGGCATCGCCGGACCGAACGGCGCGGGCAAGAGCACGCTCCTCGCGCTGCTGCTCGGCTTCCTCACGCCCACCGCCGGGACGCTCGCCATCGACGGGCTGGTGCCGCGCGCCTACGTCGAGCGCTTCGGCGTGAGCTACGTGCCGGAACTGATGGCGCTCCCCACGACGTGGACCGTGGTCGACGCCCTGCGCCGCCTCGCCGTGCTCTCCGGCGTGCCGAAGGACCAGGTGCAGGCCGAGGTCGAGCGCGTCATCGAGACGCTCGCCATCGGTGCGCACCGCGGCAAGCGGCTGCGCGCGCTCTCGAAGGGGAACTTCCAGCGCGTCGGGCTCGCGCAGGCGCTCCTCCTCGACGCGAAGGTCTTCGTCTTCGACGAGCCCACGCACGGGCTCGATCCGGTCTGGACGCAGAAATTCCGCGACATGGTCAACGGGCTGCGCCGCGCCGATCGGGTGATCGTCATCGCGTCGCACAACCTCGACGAACTCGAGCGCCTCGCCGATCGCGTCGCGATCATCGACAAGGGGCGCATCCAGCAGGTCGTCGCGGTGCACGGCGGCGAGACGACGGCGCGCATCGCGTACCGTCTGCGCGTGGCCGTGGGCGCCGACGTGGTCCTCGCGCGCCTTCCCGGCGCGACGCTGCTCGCGAACGGCGACATCGACGTGCCGGCGATCGACCTCGCCGCGCTCAACGCCGCGATCGCCGCGGCGATCGGCGACGGCGCGCTGATCGCCGGGCTCGCCCCGCGCGAGAGCGCGCTCGAGCAGGCGTTTCACAGCGCGGTGGGGCGCGGCGCGTGAGCGGCGCGCGACTCGCGGCGTACGGCCGCTTCCAGCTCACCGACTACGTCGTGTCGCGCGCGCTCCTGCCGTTCGCGATGATCCTCCTCATCGCCGGCGTGCCGCGGCTCGGCATGTCGCACGGCATGAGCGGCGACTACTGGCTGTCGCGGCAGGGGGCGCAGTTCGCGCGCCAGATGTACGTGCAGGCGGTGATGCTCTTCCTCCCCCTCGGCGCGTATTTCGCCACGGCGGGCGCCATCTCGAGCGACCGGCAGAAGGGCTTCTTCCGCTTCTTCTTCTCCAAGCCGGTGCCGGCGACGCGCTATTACCTCCAGCAGCACGTCGTGCACGGGCTCGGGTATGTCGCGCTCTTCGGGCTCCTCACGTGGCTCTGGGGCCTCGTGACGCTGCACCAGTCCCTGCACCGCGCGATGGAGGCCGCCGCACTCACCTGGGTGCTCGTCGGCGGGCTCGGCTTCGCGCTCGGCGCGCTCATCCGGTTCGACGGCGCGGTGCTCGCGATCACCTATCTCGTGGCGAGCGCGACGCAATCGATGGCGGCGTCGCCGCAGGGCGCGCTCATGCCGCGGTGGCTCGTGGGCCTCGCCCGCCTCCTCCCGCCCGCCGAGGCGCTCTCGGCGACGCGCCTGCGCCTCATCGACGGCCTCGCCCCGGAGGCCGAACAGCTGTGGCATGTCGCAGGCTACGGCGCGGCGCTCTGGATCATCGGCTGGCTCGCCTTGCGGCTGCGGCCGCTCCAGCGATGATCGCCGCATGAGCGAGGGCACGGCCGTCCCCCACGGGCGCGCGCGGCTCGGCGGCTACAGCCGCTGGATCGTGAGCGACTACGTGATGCAGCGCGCCTCGATCCCCGTCGCCTTTCTCGTGGTCTTCGGCGGCCTCTGGCTCTACGTCATCGGCCGGCAGGCCGGCCCGGCCCGGCAGATCGCGGCGTTCCAGCAGTTCGCCCACGCCATGTACCTCCAGCAATCGGCCATCTTCCTCGCGCTCGGTGGGTTCCTCGCCACCGTCGCGGTGATGTCGGTCGATCGCTCGGCGAATTACTTCCGGTTCTACTTCGCGAAACCGGTGACGCCGGTGACGTACTACGGCTGGACGTTCCTGCTGCATGGCGTGGGGTTCGTCGGCATCTTCACGCTCTTCGCGGCGCTCTGGGGCGACGCGACGTCGCACGAGTCGCTGCGCGCGGCCGCCGCCGTCGGCGCGCTCACGTTCCTGCTCTTCGGCGGCGTCTCGCTCCTCGCCGGCGCGCTCTCGAATTTCGACATCGCCATCACGCCGCTCGTGAGCGTCGTCGCGCTCTCGTTCCAGCTCACCGTGTTCGCGCCGGACGTCGGGCTCCGCGGCTTTCCCGCGTGGATGGTGTTCACCGCCCGCGTGCTCCCGCCCGTCGGCGCGCTGCAGGTGGTCTCGACGCGCCTCCTCGCCGCGGGGACCTGGCCCGGCGCGGGCGACCTCTGGCACATCGTGCTCTACGGCGGCGTCTGCTTCGCGCTCGGGCTCGTCGCGCTCCGCCTGCGGTCATTGCAGCGATGAGCGCCGCCCGCCTCCTCGACGGCGTCCTCCCGCCGGACTCCGTGGTGAAGCGCACGCTCGCCAACGGACTGCGCGTGCTCGTGCGCCGCGACACGCGGGCGCCGGTCGTCGCGATCGTCACGTACGTGAAGGCCGGCTACTTCGACGAATCGGACGACGTCGTCGGCATCGCGCACGTGCTCGAGCACATGTACTTCAAGGGCACCCCCTCGCGCGGCGTCGGCATGATCGCGCGCGAGACGAAGGCGAGCGGCGGCTACCTCAACGCCGGCACGATCTACGACCACACGCATTACTACACGGTGCTCCCCTCGAGCGGGTTCGCCGCCGGCCTCGCCGTGCAGGCCGACGCCTACGCCAACTCGCTCATCGACGCCGGCGAACTCGCCCGCGAACTCGAGGTGATCATCGAGGAGGTGAAGCGGAAGCACGACAATCCGCCGGCCCTCGCCACGGAGACGCTGTTCGAGGTGCTCCATGACCGCCACCGCATCCGCCGGTGGCGCATGGGGCGCGAAGAGGGACTGCGCGCGCTCTCGCGCGACGACCTCCTCCGTTTCTACCGCAATCACTATCGTCCGTCGAACACCGTGCTCGCGATCGTCGGCGACATCGACGTGGCCGAGGCGCACGCGCTCGCCGAGCGGCACTACGGCGCGATCCTCGACGAAGCGGTGCGCCGTGACGCCGGCCCGGTCGAGGTCGAACAGGCCCCGCCGCGCTTCCGCTATCGCGAATTCGACGGCGACATCCAGCAGGCCGAACTCGTCCTCGGATGGCGCACCCCCGCGCTCGCGGACGACGACACGCCGGCCCTCGACCTCCTCGCCGCCGTGCTCGGCAGCGGCCGCGCCTCGCGGCTCTATCGTGCCGTGCGCGAACGCCGCCTCGCGTCGTCGATCGCCGCCTACGACTACACGCCCACCGAACTCGGCGTGTTCGTGGTGCACGCGACGGCGCGCGCCGACCGCGGCGTCGCCGCCATCCGCGCGGCGTGGGACCAGGTGCGGCGCGCCCGCGACGGCGAGATCTCCACCGGAGAAGTGCTCCGCGCGCGCCGCGTGCTCGAGGCGAGCTGGCTCCGCCGCTTCGAGACCATGGAAGGGCAGGCGAACCACCTCGCCTCGTGGGAACTCCTCGGCGACTGGCACCTCGGCACGACGTACGCGCACGACCTCCTCACGGCCGACCAACGCCGCGTCACCGACGTCGCGCAGCGCTGGCTCACGCCCGAGCGCGCGGCGCTCGTCGCCTATCGCCCGAACGGCTCGGCGCCGTTCGCGGCCGACGCCGCGGCGATGCGCGCGCTCCTCGACGCCGAACGCCCCGAGCCGCTCGAGGCCATCGGCCGTCCCCCGGCACCGACGCCGGTGCCCGGTTCGCGCGCCTGGGTGTCCGAGCGCGAGGAGGCCGGCGTTCGCGTCTTCCGCACCGCGGCCGGCGTGCCGCTGCTCGTGCAGCGCCACCCCGGCGCCATCGCGTACCTCGGCTGGTTCGTGCGCGGCGGCGGCGCCGATGAGTCCGTCGCGCAGGACGGCCTCACCTCGCTCATGACGCGCGTCGCGCTCAAGGGCACCGGGCGCCGCTCCGCCGAACGGCTCGCCGAGGATTCCGAGTTCCTCGGCGGCGTGCTGTCGTCGGGTTCGTCGGCCGACGGATTCCAGTGGACGATCTCCGTGCCCGCGCGCCAGCTCGAGGAAGCGGCCGAGCTCCTCGCGGATGTCGTGCAGCGCCCCGCCTTCCGTGACGACGCGTTCGAGGCCGAGCGCGCCGTCGCGCTCGCGAACGTCGCGTCGGTGCGCGACGACATGTACCGCTGGCCGTTCCTCCTCGCGACCTCGGCCGCGTGGGGGACGCATCCGTACGGCCGTTCGCTCCTCGGCACCGAGGCCACGCTCCAGTCGTTCGATGCGTCGGCGCTCCGCGACTGGCACGCCGCGCGCGCGCTCCAGGCGCCGGGGGTGCTCGTCTGCGTCGCCGACGCCGATCCCGACGACGTCGCGTCGGTCGCCGCGCGCTACTTCGGGTCGCTCGCGCCGGCGGCCGGCCATGTCGTCGCGGGTCCGTCGTGGCCGGCCGCGATGGTGGAGCGCGCCGAGTCGCGCGACAAGGCGCAGAGCGCGCTCGCGATGCTCTTTCAAGGCCCGGCCCGCGGCGACGACGCGCGATTCGACGCCGCCATGCTCGCCGGCGTCACGAGCGGGCTCGGCGGCCGCTTCTTCGACGAACTGCGCGAACGCCAGTCGCTCGCCTATACGGTGATGGCGATGCCGGTCGTGCGCCATCTCGCGGGCGCCTTCGGCGCCTACATCGCGATGTCGCCCGAGAAGGAGGACGCGGCGCGCGACGGCCTCCTCGCGCAGTTCGCGCGTCTCGTCGAGGACGAAGTGACCGACGAGGAACTCACGCAGGCCAAGCGCTACGCCCTCGGCACCTGGGCCATCCGGCGCGAGAGCGGAAGCGCCGTCATGGCCGACATCGCCGACGCCTGGCTGTACGGCCGCGCGCTGCGCGAACTCGTCGACTATCCCGACCGCATCCGCAACGTCACGGCGCGCGACATGCGGCTGGCGGCGCGGCGGTGGTTCGACCCGTCGCGCCGCGTCGAGGGGATCGTGCGCGGCCGCGGCGCATAACGCGGCGCGCCGCGCGGCCGCGGCGCATAACGCGCCGCTCCGCGCGAGCGCGACGTCTATCGGCTCGCCGAGGGGAGGTAGCCGAGCGCGCGATTGAGCCAGCGCACCATCGGCAGCATCGCGGCGAAATCCTTCATCGCCGTGTCCACGACCTTCGGCGAGAGCACGTCGGCGTCGGTGTACGAGCGGCTCAGCGTGAACGAGTTGTAGCGGAGCCAGCGCTCGGCCGCGTGTCCCTCGTCGTAGCCCCGCGGAAGGCGCTTGAGCAAGATGCCCGGCTCGTCGTCGGTGAGACCGCCGAACTTCTTCGTGATCGCCGGCGAGGCGACGGCGCGCTTCCACCCCGCGAGGTCGGCGTCGAAGTGCTCGCGCACCTTGTTGAGCGAGTGCCGCGGCGGCATCCAGAGCCCGCCCGCGACGAGCGACGCCCCCGGCTCGACGTGAAAGTAGAATCCGGCGCCCCCGTCGATCTCCTTGCCCACGCCACGCCCCGGCGCGCGATGGTAGATCCACATCGCCGCGTGCGTCTTGTACGGCGACTTGTCCTTCGAGAAGCGCACGTCGCGGTAGATGCGGAAGAGCGACCGCTTCGGATCGCCCACGTATTCCGGCGCGAGCCGGGCGAAGCGCACGTCGAACTCCTCGGCGATCGCGCGCATCGGCGCGAGCAGCGCGCGCTCGTAGTCGGGGCGGTGCGCCTCGAACCAGTCGCGGCGGTTGTTGCGCTTGAGCGCCTTGAGGAACGTGAACGTGTCCGGGCTGAAGATGCGCGGCATCAGGGCGTCGGGGCTGGGGGCGATTCCTTGAGCGCGCGCACCATGCGCGCGAAGTCGGCGGCCACGGGGCGCCATCGCCCCACGGCCGTGCGGAAACCCGTGATCTCGTCGTAGTCTGCGGCGTCGGCGGCGATCACGCCACGGACCGCCGGCCGCAACGATGCCCAGGCGATCACGTGACGCACGAGATCGCGCTGCGCGCGCTCGCCGAACACCGCCGGCGCGGCCATCGCGATCATCCAGTACTCGCGGCGCGCCGGCCCCACCGTCATCCAGCGGTCCGCCGTCGCCAGCGATGCCGCGTCGCGCAAGGCGCCGCCCGGACCGGGCTCGAGGGAGAAGAACACCGCGTCGATGCCACTCGACGGCGCATGGGCCCACGCCACGATCGCGCTGTCGGCGGGCGAGTATCGCGCGACGGACACCGCCACGCGCGTCGCCGGCCGCAGCGTGTGTGCGACGTCGCTCGCGCGACGGATGGCGTCGGCCCCCGCGTGCGCGTCGAGCACGAGATAGTCGGGGCGAACGCGGCGCACCACGCGGTCGGCGTCGTCGCCCGTCGCGGCCGTCTGCGCGATGAGGAGGATCGAGTCGCGCCGGTACGGCTCCAGTGCCCGTTCGAGCGAGTCGAGCCCCGCCGCGCTCGCGTGGGAGAGCCGCACGAGGAGCGCCCCCGCGTCGAGCGAGTCGGCGAGCGCGAGGTCCTCGCGCAGCGCCGTCGCCGGCGGAAGTCCCGCGAACTCGGGGAGGATCCGGAGTCCCGCGGTCAACACCACCTGGCCGCGCTCCGCCTCGCGCGAGGCGCCGAACGCGTCGTAGGCCTCGAGGGCGGTGCGCGCGTGCGGATACTCCGTCACGCCGAGGGCGAGCAGCGCGAGGGCGGTGATCGTGGCCGCGGCGCTCGCGGCCGCGTGCAGTCGCGACCTCGGCAGCCGCGCCCCGGCAATGAGCGGAACGACGACCGCCCACGGCGCGACGAACGCCGCCGAGCCCATGATCCGCGCGAGCACGAGGGCCTGCGCGCCCACCATCGACCCGGCGCCGGCCGGCAGTTCGCGGCCGTCGCGCACCGCGTACATCACGAGCGAGACCGCGAACACCGCGGCATTCCAGAGGACGAAGGGAATCGTCATCGCGACCGGCGCCGCGCGCGTCACGAGCACCGTCACCGACTGCGCGCACGCCAGCGCCGCCACGAGCGGCCAGAGCCAGGCGAGTCCCGAGACGGCCCGCGCGCTCGCCGTGTACGCGCCCGCCACCCAGAGCAGGAGCGCCGGCACCAGAAGAAAGGCCGCGAGCCCGCCGAGCAACCGGTGGGCGCGCGTGAGCGTCCGCCCCTGCGCCGCGCGCCCCCCTTCCACGATGTTCCACGCGATGCACGCGGCCAGCGCCGCGGCGAACGGCGCCGCCGGCGTCACCCGCGGTCCAGCCGCCCGTTGCGCACGTCGCTCACCCCGAGCTTCCGCGTGAAGACGTCGATCGCCTTCTGCGGGTCGCGCCCCTGCGGCACGAGCAGGTCGAGCAAGAGGAGTTCGCGCGCGGGCATCGTGTGCAGCGACAGGTGGCCGAGGTCGAGCAGGAGCACCGCCGCGATGCCGTCACGCGGCAGCGTGCGCACCACCGGCGGCTCGGCGGTCGTGAGCCCCGCGGCGCCGGCGGCGCTCAGCAGGAGGCCCGAGAGGAGCGACGCGTCGCGCAGGAGCGACGACGTCACGCCGCGAAAGTCCGCGGTGCGGTGCACCAGCGGCGGCGGTCCGTGCGCTGCGATCATTGCACCGGCGCGCCGAACGTCCGTCTCAGAACATGCTCATCGCGAGGAACGAACGGAGCGAGTCGTTCGTCGACCGCAGGCGCATCGAGAGGAGCCGCACGCACGACCAGAGCACCTTGTACGCCAGCTCGCGGTTGAAGTCGAGCAGCAGCTCGAAGTCGGAGCGCGCGATCGTCAGGCACTTCGTGCCGCCGTTCGAGATCGCGTCGGTGCTCCGTTCGCTCCGGTCGAACACCGCCATCTCGCCGAAGAGCGCGCCCGGCTTGAGCACCGCCAGCGCCTCCTCGCCGCTCCCGGGGATGTTGCGGCTGATGCGCACGTCCCCTTCGACGATGAGGTACAGCCGGTTGCCGTGCTCCCCTTCGCGAAAGATGTACTCGCCGCTCACGAACTCCTGCGTGCGGCAGACCTCGGCGACGCGGGCAAGCTCCCCCTCGTCGAGGTCCTTGAAGATCGCGACTTGCCGGATCAGTTCGATGACGTCGGTCATGGCGGGTGTCCGCTTGGAAGGGCCTGATTGCGAAGCTAGACCGCGCGTCCGGCGCTGGCAAGCGCGTGTGACGCGCCCTAGCTTAACCAAACTATGGAGCGCGACTCGCTCGCGACGCTGCCGAACCTCCTCTCGCTGTCGCGGCTGGGCTTCGCCGCCGCGTTCGTCCTCCTCAAGGGAAGGGACGAGCGTCTCCTCCTCATCGCCGCCGCCGGCGCCACCGACTTCCTCGACGGCTGGATCGCGCGCCGCCGCGGCACCGCGACGAAGTGGGGCGCCCTCATCGATCCCGTCGCCGACCGCTTCTTCGTGTTCGCCGCGGTCTGCTCGCTCCTCTTCGACGACGTCATCAGCGACTGGCAGTACGCCGCCCTCATGTTCCGCGACTTCTTCACCGCCGTCGGCTTCATCGTCGCGCGCATCGTGCCCGCCCTCCGCGGCGTGACCTTCATCGCGCGCCGGAGCGGCAAGGTCGTCACCGTGCTGCAACTCGCGACGCTCGCCCTGATCTTCCTCGCCCCGCAGACCGCGACGCCGATGCTCGCCCTCGTCGCCGCGACGTCCGT